>Ga0208566_1001153_pt1 | contig 15716 bp, 11 predicted proteins | sample PL_2010_150m_FD_184159 | JGI IMG/M metagenome (GOLD analysis project Ga0208566, IMG submission 184159) | Freshwater microbial communities from Powell Lake, British Columbia, Canada to study Microbial Dark Matter (Phase II) - PL_2010_150m... | ecosystem: Environmental > Aquatic > Freshwater >...
TCCGCTTCAAGGGACTTGATCCGCAGGTCACCGGCGCCGGAAATGCCGGCTTTCAAGTCGGCAACCTTGAGAGCATCGGAGTGAATGTCGCCGGCTCCCGCGATGTCGATCCTTGTGAGGGTTTTCGCGTTCACCACAATTTTCATCTTCTTGGTCGAGAACGAGTTATTTCGTGCCACCGGGCGGATCTTCAGCGTGGCATTTTCCACCACGGTCTCAATCAGCGGCAGGATATTGTCATCGGTTTCGATGGTCACGCTTTCGGCGCCGCCCTGCTTGATTTCAACTGATCCGTTGAGGGACAGCGCAATGCCGGTGAACCCCGACACTTCTCTGGTTTCCGTCTTGAGGGTGCCCGATCCGGAGACTGATTTCCATGGCCCCCAATTCCAATCCGAGGCCACAGCCTCCGATGGTGCGCCGACGGCGGCGCAAAGAGGAATGACAATGGCCACATATTTCAGCAGGCCGGCGAATCCGCTGGTGAAGGTCTTCACGAAGGTCATGTCAGTTTGGTCACGCCGCTACCCTCGACCCAAGTGTGGGCACCGGCATCGTTGTGAGCATAGTGTTCTGCCAGAGTCAGCGTTCCGCCGATGGTGAACAGGGTTCCGAATACCGCGACGATGGCTGCGATACTCCTCGCGGTGTTTGCAATAGGTAAGTTCATGGCCGTCTCCAAATAAGTGCGCACCTGCGCCGTGAAACCACTTTAAGAGAAAGTCCCCGGGTTTTCGATGGCGGTGCGACGAACCGCAGGGCGAGCGGCATGAATTGCCGATGCAGGCGATGGGAAAGAACGGATAACCCCGGCCGCGGTCTCGCCGGTCTCTACGAATACTCCAGTCCCGTCTGCAGCAAGCCGACCAGGCCGACATTGATTTGATTTGCAGGGTGATCGGCGGCGAATGCCAGGAAGGCTGCCTTGCTGTAGGTTCCGCTGTCTATCAAAGCCGCAAGCTCGTTGGTGTCGTTGGCCGAAGGATCCTTCCCGATGATCGAGTGATACACCAGGTTCACGAAGGCGCTGGTGCTGGATCCGTTCGCGAGGCGATCGATGATACCCGCGCCGACCGCGGCATTGGCGGCGTCAAGGAGGGTGTTGCCGACGTCAAAATACTCAAGCAAAGCGCCGACCAACGGCTTGTCGGTCAATGACGTCTTGCCCAGCAAGGCGCCAATCAGTAGCGCCGCCTCACCGCCCGATTGTGTCGCCTCCAGGTCGAGCGCCAGGCCGGAGTTTGAAAACTGCAGGCGTTCGAGATTGGTCAGGGTGTCCGTGCCGTCGCTTCCGACTTTATCCCGGATGACATAAGTGCTGGCGATCCTGGTCAATTGGTAGTTGGCCGGATTGCCGCTGAACAAGGCAGTGTCTATGCCTGCGCCCCCGTCCAGGGTGTCGTTGCCGGCCCCCCCGCTGAGGGTGTCCTGCCCGGCGTCACCGGAAAGGACGTCGTTGCCCGCGCCGCCGTAAAGACTGTCATTGCCCGACTGACCCTTGATGGAGTTGTCCAGGGTGTTTCCCACGATGTGGTCATCCGCCGCGCTGCCCACGGCATTTTCGAACTCGCCATAGAACCATCTCAGGCTGCTGGGATCTCCCTTGAGAACGGTCATCCGGTGCTCATCTTCGGCGCTCATTGAAACACCCACCAGGTGCACTGCCCCATCGATCGACGTGCCCATGTTCAGGTAGCCACCCGAGGCATAGTTGGTCAACTCGATGGTGTCCGATCCGCCAGTGTCAAAATAGGTCCGGTAGGAAGCAACACCTCCATCGCCGCCCGGGGCAATGGTGTCATTGCCGGTGCCGGATGTTCCGTCGCCTGCTCCATAGGCGCCCTGCAACGCAATCACATCCAGGATCATCGGTGTCTGCGCGAAAGTATCGGCCTCACCCGGCACCTGTTGATCGTCGTAGGACATGACGGTGAAATACTCCTTGTCCATCGCCAGCGGGCTCTCGATTGCGAAGCCAAGCTTGTCGAACCCAAGCGTGCTGGTGGCGGCGAAATCCGTCGTGATCAATGGAAGGCCGTTGACAAAAGTCCTTTGCGGATGGGCCAGGCCCAGCGAATGGCCGATTTCGTGCATCAATGCGTGAAAACCGAATGAAGCGGAGCTCAGGGACTTGTCGATATTCGGCCCGGAGGAGCCGAACCCGCTGAAGTTGAGCACGACGTCGCCGCGACTGCCGGGGTAGCCGAAATTGCTATCGACGCCCCCCGCGCTTTCGCCGCCATGGGGCCAATCCGGGCGGTAGATCAGGCTGATATTGATGTCGGACGCGCTGCCGACCTGCGCCGGGGTGGAGCCGGATTTGTCGACGACCGGAGAAAAGCGCAAATTGATGAAACTTGAATACCGCGCCGTGACCAAATCGATATTCGCGAGTTGGGCGGCCGTCCAATCGCCGCTCCCGGAACTGAGCGAGGTGTAGATGTTTTCCGAAATCTGCGGTGAGGACGATGCATACTGCGCACGGGTAAAACTGTCGGACACCGATACACCGACCGTGCCCGAAAGCTTGTAGTTCGCCATGCCGAAGGCGTCGAGGTTGAAAAGCGCCTTTTCAATGACGCCGGTCGGGGTATAGGAGACGTAAGTAGCCATGGGTTCGCTCAAACATTGTTGACTGGTCTTTGGAGCCAGGCAAGTCGATTACGTTCAATGACGCGTTGTGGCAGCTTGTGGCACTTGCGCTAATATGCTTTCGCTTGGAGAATAACGCAATCCCCGCCGACTCCGAATTTTTCGCCGCAGACCCGTGCCATCCATACCCTCCGTCGCAACCAAAGGTCACAGCGGCATGCCACTGTGGCTGCTGCTGCTCTCAGTGCTGTTCAGCCTCGGCGCCTGGTCGACCTGGAATGCCTACAGCGATTATCTCCAGGTCATCGAGCAGGAATACCGGCTGCTCGAGGTGTGCGCCCGAGAACGTGAAGCGCGCATTTCCGGCGCTTTGCGCAGCGTGTCCCTGACGCTCGGAAGCATCATCGAAGACCAGCAGGATCGTCCGACCATGTCGGTGACGGAAAACAACCAGTTGCTGCGAAACTATCTGCGCCAGTTGCCGGAACTGCGCAATTTGCTCATAGAGGATGCCACGGGCGTGATTCGAGCAGAGGCTAGGGAGACTTCCATCGGCCTGGATGCCAGTGGCCGGGATTACTTCAAGCTCCATCGCGATGCGCCGCAAAATGACGAGTTCCATATTTCACGGCCCTTCAAGGCCATGAACGGAGTCACGGCGACGATGCTGTCGCGTGTCATGCGGGACCAGCAGGGCCAATTTGCCGGCGTGGTGCTGGCGTCGCTCGACGCCGGATTCTTCGCCGATACGCTGAAACTGTCCGCGCACGAATCGGATCTCCAGGCGGTGCTGGCCAACCTGGATGGCGACATCCTCAGCCTGGTTCCAAGCTCGGAACTGGTCGGCAAGAACCTCCACGGCGGCATTGCCTTTACCGAGCATGTGAATTCCGGCGAGGCGACGACGCGCCACCTGAATACCGTCAAGCTCGAGCACGTCGAGAAAATGTCGGTCTTTCACAATTTGCCCGGTGCGCCGCTGATGGTGATCGTATCGCGTGACTTCGACAAGGTGCTTGAGGACTGGCGTCAGGCCATGTACGCGCATGCCGGCAGTTTTCTGTTGCTTGCCTCCGCGGTACTGTTCTTCTTCGGGTTGGCGGCGCGACGGCAGCGGTCTCTGGTTGGTGCCCACGCACAGATCGTCGAACGTGAATTGGAACTGCGCACCATCATCGAGACCGAGCCCGCGTGCGTCAAGCAACTGTCTGAAGACGGTACCCTGCTGGATATGAACCGCGCCGGACTGGCCATGATCGAGGCGGATTCGCTGGACCAGGTCGTCGGACATAGCATCCTCGGTTGGATCAGGCCGGAATACCGGGATGCCTTTACGGCGCTCACACAAAGAGTCTTCGCCGGCGAAACCGGCGATCTGGTGTTTGAGATAGAGGGACTCAAGGGTGGCCGTCGCTGGCTGGAAACCCACGCGGCGCCCTTGCGAAATTCGCGGGGACAGGTGACTGCCTTGCTTGGCGTAACCCGCGATATCACCGGGCGCCACCAGGCGGATGCGGAACTTCGCATTGCCGCCGCCGCCTTCGAGTCTCAGGAAGGCTACGTGGTCACCGATGCCAACAACATCATCAAGCGGATCAATCCGTCGTTTACCAAGATCACCGGCTACGCCACGGAGGAAGTCATCGGCCGCAACCTGGACATTCTCAAGTCAGGCTACCACGACAGCAACTTCTATTCGGCGATGTGGCAGACGATCCTCAGCCAGGGCGCGTGGCGCGGCGAGATCATGAACCGGACCAAGAGCGGCGAGATCCATCCGCACGCGGTCGCCATCTCCGCGGTCAAGGACGACCAGGGCGTCACTACCCACTACGTCGGCGGCTACACCGACATCACCGAACGCAAGAAGATGGAAGAGCAGGTACGTCAGATGGCCTTCCACGACACGCTCACCGGCCTGCCGAACCGCCGTCTGCTGAGCGACCGGCTGAACCAGACCATGGCGACCACCAAGCGTAGCGGCTGCTATGGCGCACTGATGTTCCTTGATCTGGACAAATTCAAGCCGCTCAATGACACGCATGGGCATGCGGTAGGCGATTTGCTGTTGATCGAGTTGGCCGATCGCCTGAGAAGCTGCGTCCGCGAAATGGACACCGTGGGACGCTTTGGCGGCGATGAGTTCGTGGTGATGCTCGGTGAGCTGAATGCCAGCAAAGACGCATCGACGACCCAGGCCCGGATCGTCGCGGAAAAAATCCGCGCCACCCTGTCTCAACCCTACCAGCTAAGCGTCAGGCAGGATGGCAAAGCCGATACCACGATCGAATATCGTTGTACTGCCAGCATAGGCGTCGCCCTGTTCATCGATCATCAAGCCAGCGAGGACGACATTCTCAAATGGGCCGATAGCGCAATGTACCAGGCCAAGGAAGCCGGGCCGAACCTGATCCGGTTCCATGCTGCGAAGGTATGAGAGCGCCATGAGCCGTCCGCTGCCCGCCTTGCGGAACCACCTCGCATGCCGATGAAACTCAAGCGTTCGACCAAGCGCCTGCTGGCCCTGCTGGCGCTACTTCCAACCGCAGTGATCATCCTCGGCGCGATCTACATGCTCGGCATGGAGCATCTGGAGGGAACTCCGCGCACCTTTCTGCACAGCATCCAGTGGGCAACCGAAACCATCACCACCACGGGCTACGGCGGCGATAACCACTGGAACCATCCGGCCATGGCTCTGTTCGTGATTCTCGGCCAGTTTCTCGGCCAGTTCATGGTCTTCCTGATATTCCCGATCCTGGTATTGCCCTACTTCGAGGAACAGTTCGAAGTTCGCCTGCAGCATGTGTTGCCGCCGATGGCCGGAAAGGTGCTTTTCTACCGTTATGGCCCGGCAATCGAGTCCTTGCTGGAGGAATTCAACAGCACCAACAGTCCATTCGTCATTTTCGAAGAGGACCTTACCCTGGCGCGCAACCTGCGTGATCGCGGTTACAACGTGGTGTTCGGCAACCTGGCCGAAGATCCTGCCGCCTTGACGCGCGTCAATCAGGCGCAGGCAGTCGTCGCCAATGCAGGCGATCATGCCAATGCAAGCTGCACGCTGATTGTCCGGGAACTCGGCTTTACCGGCCCGCTGTATGCGTTGGCCGACGACCCGCTGTACCGGTCGCCGATGATCCAGATCGGCGCCACCGAGGTATTCACCCCCGCTCACGTGCTCGGCGCGGCCCTGGCGTCGCGCGCCAGCAGGAGCATCAGCCCGCCGGCGGAAGGGATGCACTTGCTCGGCACCAAGGTGGCAATGGCCGAATTCCGGATTCGCAGCGGAAGCCCGCTGGCCGGGAAGCAGTTGGGCGATCTGCACCTGCGCGAACAACATGGCGTGTCCGTCATCGGGCAATGGCACGGAGGAAGCTTTACCACCACCAAAGGTCCCAAGACACGCATAGAGCCTGGCGCCATCCTGGTCGTCGTCGGGACCCACGCCAATCTGGAGAAAGTGGAGCGCATGGCCATGCCGATCAGCCGGAGCGGCCCGATCGTGCTGGCCGGCTTTGGCGCGGTAGGGCACAAGGTGATCGAAATGTTGCATGACGCCAGGGAAGCCTGTGTGGTGATCGACCGGGTTGCCGGGCCGGGAGTAGCCGTGGTGGGCAGCGTGCTGGAACGGGCGACCCTTGATCTTGCCAAGGTGCGCGAGGCAAGCGCGGTCATCCTGGCGTTAAGCGACGACAGCGAATCCGTCTTTGCCACGGCCGTGGTGCGCGACTATGCGCCCGAGGTGCCGCTGATCGTGCGGGTGCTGCGGACGCACAACACCGAACGGATCTACCGTTCAGGCGCCGACTTCGCCATTTCCATGGGGCAGGTCGCGGGGCAGATCCTGGCGTACCACCTGCTGGGCGAGCAGGTGATCCAGGTTGAGAACCGCATCAAGTTCGTCCGCTTGACCGCCGGGACGCTGGCCGGTGCGCATCCCTGGCGCAGCGAGGCGTTGGAGCGAACCGGGGCCAAGGTGGTGGCGGTCGAGCGGACGCGTGAGGTGATCGTCGAATTCGACGAGGGCTTTCTGGTGCGCCCGGATGATGCCCTGTTTGTCTGCGGGTCGATCAATAGCCTCGGACGTTACCAACGGGAGTTCCATGCGACAACGGCACCGGAGGCTAATGCATGATCTTGAGCAAGGCTCCCGGTGGAACGCGGGGAGCTTGCACTAGAAGACCCGAACGATCTGGTACCGGGAATTTGCCGTCAAGTCGTCCAGCGAGGCCCCATATCCCACCACCAACGTTGTCCCGGGCGGCAGGCCGCGGGTGTCAAAGTCGCGCAGGATATCGAAATTGGCGGCTCCCGGCGCGGTGAAGGCAAACAGCGGTGCCCGGTTTGAACTCCAGGTGCCGTCGGCTTGGCGGAACAGCAGGACATCCTTGGAGAGGCCTGCCACATAGACATTGATGGTGCCGCTTGCGCCGGACTGGATGTTGGCCTTGGCCGAATAAGCGATCAAGGTGCCGGTTTCCGCAATGTCGATGCTGTCGCCGACCAGCTTGCCCTGGCTGTCGGCCGACAAGGCCACCTGGCGGGTCAGGTCGGAGGACGAGCCGGGCTGCCCGCACCCCAGCCCCGCCCGGTAACGCGGGAGATTGGATTCTGCCCAAAGCTCGATGGGGTTGTTGCCGGCTGCCGGCTTGAATCCCTGGAGCGCATTGGCATAGTCGCTGTTGAGATAGGCGGCGGAAGAGGCGACCCCGACCTTGCTGTAGTTGGCAAGGCGCAAGGCCATGTTGCCGGTGCCGCCGGACTCGGCGATGGCGGCGACTTCGAGCTTGGGGGGAGAGGAGACACCTTTGGTAGTGGTGAATTGCGTCTCGGCCGCCGGGTTGCCGCCGACAAAGGCCTGCAGCTTCCAGAGTCCGTTGAGATAGATTCCGAAACGAAACGGGAAGTAGCCGTCGAGAATATTCGCCGGCTTGGTGGAGATCGCGTAGTTGTCCAGGACGATATCGCCACTTGGGGCGATGATCCGGACCGTGGCCAAACTGGCGAGCGGCAGTTTCCAGGCAACTCTTAGCCAGGGAGAATTCTCGAGCTGGCCCAGGTCGACCGCATTGGGATCGACCGACTGCCAAATGTCTTGTGCGCTGCCCGTGGCAATCGTTGCGCCGCCGTTGAAAATGGTGTTACCGACGCTTGCCGAGAGGCCGTACCTAGCGTCGGCAACAAAGGGATCCGCTCCATAGTCACGGCTCGGCTGGACGCCCCTTCCGCCATACAGGTTGGCGCAAGTCGACATGTCGTCGGCGTAACTCCTGTAGGGCTCGGTCGCCGACTGAATCGCCACGTATGGATTGGCATACATCACCGAATAGGGTTCGTCGCTGTGCGCCAGATTCAGCAGGTGCCCGATTTCATGCACCAGGATATACAGCAAGCGGTCCGATGCCAGGTTGTAGGGCGTGTTATCCGCGCTGATCTGGACCACACCGGCGGTGAAGTAGTAGGAATTGCTGGCGGCGTCGGTGCTGAACGGGGCGGCGTCACCGCCGACGCCGGACGGCAGGTGCGCAAAGCCGACGATGACCTTGTTGGCGGCGATGGCGTCGGCGTTCTCGGCGGCGACGGAGGTGGTTCCGCCATACTGTACGGACAGCTTGCAGCCGGCGGACCAGATGTCGAAGGCCCGTGTCGTCAAGGCCACAAATTCATCCGCCTGCAGGCTTGCCGGGATTTGATTGCCGTTGAAATACCAGACGACCTTGCCGTCCCGCCACTTGCCTTGCTTGATGTTGACGCCGGCGATGCTATTGACCGAAACTGCAGACACCAATACCAGTGCTGTCAGCGAAAGCCAGATCTTGCTTAGGCGGCTTACCTGTTGGTTCAGCTTTCCCATGACGTCCTGCCCTCATCGTGGTCCAAGGTATCTAGGCGAATATTCTGCACCAAGGCTTGCCGCGGGCCGAGGAATAAAATCACATTCGCATCGCGTTCAAGCGTTGGCTAGGGTAGACCTGCGCCAGGAACATCCACGCGGACGGTCTCGATGCGACCGAGTCTTTGGGCGAGCGCCGCTTCCGGTCCGACCAGGGGTGCCGAGAGGACGAACAGGGTTTGCCGGTCCGGTCCGCCCAGCATGCAGGCAATGCCCTGAGTAGCGACTGCGATGCGGTGGGTGATCGCGCCCCCTTCCCGCACGCGCAGAATTTCGGCGCTGACCGGCGACGCGGCCCACACGGCGCCCTCGGCATCGAGGCAGATTCCGTCGGCGCTGGCACCTTGGAGTTGCGCCCAGACGCGGCGCCCGGTCAGCGAGCCGTCCGGCGCGATGGTGAAGGCAGTGAGGCGCCGACCAAACGACTCGGCGACGATTAGCGTATTGCCGTCCGCGGTAATCACCGAGCCGTTGGGGAATAGCATGTCCTCTGCGACGACGCGCTTTTTTCCGTCCGGGGTGACCAGTATCAATACCGTGGGCTTGACCTGCCCCTTGCCGAGAAAATCGAAGCCGAAGTTGCCGATGTAAGCGCGACCAAGCCGGTCGACCACCATGTCATTGCAGTGGTAGTGGGCCATGTCGCCCAGTTCGGCAACCACGCTCAGACCTTGCGGGTCGCGGCGCAACAGTCGGCGATCGTGCATCGAGACCACCAGCATGCGCCCGTCCGGCAACCAACCCAGGCCAGACGGCTGTTGATCGACGGCAAACTCGATCTCGGTCTTTCCATCGCCGGTGATGCTCATTACTTGACACGCGTACATGTCCGAAAACCACAGCCGGTCATCGTGCCAGCGCGGCGACTCGGGAAAGACCAGACCTTCCAGCAGCAAGTTTGTCTTGAGTTCAATCGGCATTGAAGTCTCTTTATCGGGGGAACCGGGGGACAGGTGGACCGGGTGGAGCATACCATCCGGGCCGTCTGGGTTAGTGCCGACCGGGGCAATGAAAAGAGCCGAATGTCGGGAACTTTGCTACATTACCCACACGTCGGCTCACCAGGCGCAGCACAGGACAAATTCATGACGAACAGTATCGACGACATGCTCGCCTACCAGATCCAGGCCGGACATTTCCCGGGGGCGCTGGTGCACGTGGAGCGCGGCGGCACGCTCGCTTCAAGGCGGGCTGCAGGCTTCACCGGACCGGACAAGGGTACGCCGATGCATGAAGACGTCCTGTTCCGTGTCGCCTCGCTGACCAAACCCGTGGTGACGGTCGCGGCGCTGACGCTCGTCGACGAGGGCCGGTTGAGCCTGGACGCGCCGGTCGCGGAGTTCCTGCCGGCTTTCGCCAAACCGCGGATGAAATCCGGGGCGGCCCCGGCGCGTGCAGCGACGGTGCGTGACCTGATGCGCCACACCTCTGGATTGGCTTATGCGTGGGAGGTCCAGGACGCCGAACTGCGTGAGGCATTTTTGAAGTCGAGGGTGGCCAACCTGCCGGGCATCGAAGCGAGCGCGTTCGTCGCCGAGCTTGCGGCGCTGCCGCTGGTCGCCGAGCCCGGAACCACGTTTCGCTATGGCTATTCGACGGACGTGCTGGGTTGCATCATCGAAAAGGCCGACGGCGTGCCATTGCGAGACTCCCTGCAGCGCAGGGTATTCGGGCCATTGGTTATGCAGCACACCGGATTTGAAGTCCCGCCGACTCAGCAGGGACTGTTGGCAACGGCGCATGACTCGGATACGGCATGGCAGGGAACGGTCACCAAATTGGGCATCCGCAGGCCGGGCGAAGCGTGGATGGATAGCGGCGGCGGCGGATTGGTCAGCACCATAGGCGACTACGCCGCGTTCGCGCGCATGCTTGCTAACAGGGGCCGTGTCGGGGAGCAGCGGTTGCTATCGGTGAATTCGCTGGCGGAAATGTGCCGCAACCAATTGCCGCAAGGTGCCGATGGCCCGGCCGCATACTGCGGTCCGGGCTTCGGTTTTGGCCTGGGCATGGCTGTGCGCCTCGACTGGGGTCCGGCCGCGATGCCCTGCGCCGCCGGAGAAATGGTCTGGTCCGGGATCAGCGGCACGGCCATGTTCGTCCATCCGGCCGAGCAGTGGTTCGCGCTGATGTTCAGCTGCAACATGGTGTCGCGCATGATAGTGCGGATGGAGTTCCGCAGATCTGCCGGGCGCCTGTAAGGAAAATCCACTACCTTAAATCGCATAGGTGTAGCAGAGTCCGACCAGTGCGCAGGCGGCGATGACTTTCATGACGTCCTGCTTGTATTTCCATAGCGCCAGGAACGCCGCCAGGGAGATCAGCGCATAGAACCATTCGAAGCCGCCCGAAAACGGCGTGGCTTCCGATGCCTGGGGCCACAGCACATGCCAGCCGAAGAACAGGGCGAGGTTGAGGATCACGCCCACCACGGCGGCGGTGATCCCGGTCAGCGGCGCGGTAAATTTGAGGTCGCCGTGGGTCGCCTCGACCAGCGGCGCGCCTGCCAAAATGAACAGGAAGGAGGGCAGGAAGGTGAAGTAGGTTGCCACGCAAGCACCGGCGAAACCGGCCAGCCGAAACCGGCCAGCAGCAAGCCCTCCGGCCCGAAGATTTCCTTGCTCCAGGCGCCGACGAAGCCGACGAAGGCCACCACCATGATCAGCGGTCCCGGGGTGGTTTCTCCCAGGGCCAGGCCGTCGATCATCTGGGTGCCGGTGAGCCAGTGGTAGTGCTCGACACCGCCCTGATAGACGTAGGGCAGCACCGCATAGGCGCCGCCAAAGGTGACCAGCGCAGCCTTGGTAAAGAACCCGCCCATGTCCTGCAGCACCGGATGGCCGAGTAGCAGCATGCCTGCGCCCCACAGTGCCGTGAACCCGGCGACCAGCAGCACCAGGTGCCCTGCCCTGAATCCGGTGTGATCCGGCGCCGGGGTGTCGTCGTCGATCAGCGCCGGTCCATAGGTCTTGTTGCTGGCACCATGGCCGCCGCCGACCTTGAACTTGTCCGGGGCAATCCTGCCGCCAATGAAGCCGAGAATGCCCGCACCGAGGACGATGTAGGGGAAGGGAACGTGCAGGACGAATATGGCGAGGAAGGAAGCTGCGGCCAGGGTCCACAGCAGCTTGTTCTTGAGCGCCCGTGTACCGATGCGCCAGGCGGCGAAGACCACGATGGCGACCACCGCCGGCTTGATCCCGTTGAACAGCCCCTTGACGAACACCAGTTCGCCGAACGCCAGATAAATGTAAGTGAGCGCCGACAGAATGAACAGCGAGGGCAGGACGAACAAGGTCCCGGCGACGATGCCGCCCCAGGTCCGGTGCAGCAGCCAGCCGATGTAGATGGCCAGTTGCTGGGCCTCCGGCCCGGGCAGGACCATGCAGTAGTTGAGAGCGTGGAGGAAGCGCCGCTCGCCGATCCAGCGGCGCTTTTCGACCAGCTCCTGGTGCATGATGGCGATCTGTCCGGCCGGGCCGCCAAAGCTGATGAAGCCGAGCTTCAGCCAATATATAAAGGCCTCGCCAAAGGTAGGATGGGGCGGACGGTCTTGCGGGACGGGAGCGGTCATGTCTGATCCTTTCGGGCGGCTCGGTAGAATGGCGGATGATTACGTAGCATCAAGAAAGCTTGAGTGTGTCGTGTCGATGCCCAGGCGGCGTTGAAACGCCGAAGCTCACGGGGTCTGCCCCCGATCCATTGCTCATCCCTGCTTTGCCTCGACCTTGCCACCAATCGCATGCCAGGCAGAGATTCCACCGGCGAGGGGCCTCGCATTGAACCCCTTCCTGCGCAAGGTCGCCGCTGTTTCACCACTCACGTTGTGTCCATAGACGCAGTAGACGAGGATTTCCCGGTCTGGCGGCAGAGAGCTCGCCCACTCTTCGGCCTGTTCCGGTGCTCGCCATTCGGCTCCGGCGATCATGTCGATACCCGCGTCGAATGCAGGCCGGCGCCGAACGTCGAGAATCAGCGGCATCGAGTCGGATGCAGCCGCGGCGCGCAGCGCCTCGGGAGCGAGCGCGAACTCGCCGTGGTGCGCCCCGGGAGGTGGTCCGCCGGCCGTGACGTAGCGATAGCGCCGGGATACCCAATCCCAGTTGATGTTGCGCAGATACGCATCGACATAGGCATTGGCGCGCGCCCCATAGTCCAAATGGTAGGCATGCTCGTACATGTCGAGCGCCAGGATCGGTTGTCCGCCGGCGAGGGCCTGGGTATGGTCGGCAGCCCACTGGTTGATGAGCCTGCCATCGCGCTGCGACCAGGTTAGGATCACCCACCCTGAACCACCGCTGAGCGCTTTTCCCATGCCCGCGAACTCTGCCTGCCAGCGTTCGAAGGACCCGAATTCGTGCTCGAGCGCGGTTGCCAGAACCTCTGTCGGACCGGCGCTGCCGCCAAGGCCGTCAAAGTACATTTCATGCAGCAGCATCGAGTTTGCGGCAATGAGTTCTTCCCGTTTCAGACCGTTGATCACGAATCCGGGTGCCGAGGTGAAATCCAGCTGCGAGAGTTCATGCGAAATCGCATTTAGGCGACGTACCGCGCCACCATAGTTGTTTTCATAGTGGCTCGCAATGAGACGCTCCGACATGCCGTTGAGCGTTGCCGGCATCGGTGACAGAGGGGCGATTCGGTAGTTCATGACATTCTCCTTGGCTACCGGCAATACCAAAGGATGTCAATGTTCCGCATGCGGTGACCTCCCCCCGTATCGACAGGGAAAGGCAGCACTTGGACGGAAACCGTCTTGAGAAATCGGGGCGTCTGCCAACAGCCCCAGAGTGAAGCGCGATCCTACTTGAGCCGAAGTGGCCTTGTCAATGGCAATCCCGCAAGTCATTGCACCTAATGGGGCACTGGCGGCCAGCGGGCCATGGGGCACTGGCGGCCAGCGGGCCAGCAGCCGGCAATTCCTGCTAGACGATCTTCCCCGGGTTGAGGATGTTGTTCGGATCGAAACTCTGCTTCAGCTTGCGCATCAGCGCGATCTCGGCCTCGTTACGGGACAGGTGCAAGTAAGGTTTCTTCTCCAGCCCGACGCCGTGCTCGGCGGAAACGGAACCGCCGATCTTCGCCAAAGGCGCGTAGACGATATTTTCAACTTCCGCGTGCGTGCCGGCATTCGTCTCTTCCGGGCGGATCGCCAGGTGCAGGTTGCCGTCGCCGAGGTGGCCGAAGACCCAGCAATAGTGTTGCGGCCAGCGTGCCGCGAGGGCGGCGCGGACTTCGCCGACGTAGGCTTCCATGGCGGTGATCGGCAAGGACACGTCGAAAATGAACGGCATGCCGTGGCGCGCAGTCTGCACCACGTCGTCGCGCAGCGCCCAGATCGCGCTGCGTTCGCGCTCGGAGCGGGCGATCGCCGCATCGGCGATCAGGCCCTGTTGCAGCGCCTCTTCCAGCGCCGCTTCGAGGCGCGCGCCATCGAGCGCCTGATCCGCACCGAGCGATTCGACCAGCACGTAGTAGGCGTGGCCTTGCGGCAAGGGCGGTGAAGATTTGGCCGGCGCCGTCGTCACCAGTTGGTAGAACTCGCGCCACATCGCCTCGAAGGCCGACAGGCTGCCGCCCAGCGTGCCATCCATGTGCTTCAGGAAAGCCGAGAGCCGGTCGAAGCCGTCAATGGCGACGAAGGCGACATTGTGGCTGCGTGGCCGCTCGCGCAGGCGCAGCACCAGCCGGGTGATGACCCCGAGCGTTCCTTCCGAGCCGATGAACAGCTGTTTGAGATCGTAGCCGGCGTTGTTTTTGACCATGCGATTGAGCGAGGAAATTACGCTGCCATCGGCCAGCACTGCTTCGATGCCTAGCACCATGTCGCGCATCATGCCGTAGCGGATCACCCGGTTGCCGCCGGCATTGGTGGCGGCATTGCCGCCCAGGGTGGCCGAACCGCGCGCCCCCAGATCGAGCGGGAAAGCCAGTTCATGCTTTTCCACCGCCTCCTGCAGCGCCTGCAGCGTGACGCCCGCCTGCGCCACGGCGACCCGCTGCAGCGGGTCGATCTCCTCGATGGCGTTCATGCGTTCCAGCGACAGGATCAATTCTTCGGGTGCGGCGTCGGCGCCATGTACCAGGCCGGTGAGGCCGCCTTGGGTGACCACGCGCTGACCGGCCAGGTCGCACAGTTTCAGGATGGCCGCCACTTGCTCCGTGGTCTTCGGCCGCACCAGCAGGCGCGCCTGCAAGTTGTCCGGGCGCAGCATGCCGGCCGAGCGGCCCTGCACGTCGCCGTCCTGAAGCACGCCGTCGGCGCCGGCGATGCTGCGCAGCGAGTCGATCAAGGCTTGATCTGTCACGGCGATCGCCAGCCTACGCTGCCTGCGCCGTCCGGGCGGCTTCCAGGGCCCGTTGCAATTCCTGGTGCTCCTTGGCCGCGGCGGCGGCATGCGCCACCCGCACATGGCCGTAGCCGCGGATCTTTTCCGGCAATGCGGCGATCTTTACCGCGACTTGGTGGGTGCGTGCCGAAAGTCCGGCGAGCAGGGCAGCGAGGTCGGCTTCGTAGTCGCTCAGCAATTGTCGCGCCAGCTTGCGCTCGGGCGAGTGCCGAAAGAGGTCGCGCCAAGTGCCGCGCCAGTGCTTGTGCTTGGCCAGCAAGCGGAAGGCTGTCATCGCCCACGGTCCCAGTTCCTGCTTCAGTGGCAGCCCGGAAGTGGGATCGATCCGGGCGAACGGCCAGGCGCCGAGGTGGAAGTGGAGCACGTAGTCGCCCTCGAAGTTGCGTTCCAACTCTGCCTGGAATTCCGGCTTGGAAAACAGCCGCGCTACCTCGAACTCGTCCTTGTTCGCCAGCAGCTTGAAGTAGTGCCTGGCGACGCTGCGTGCCAGCGCGTCGCCCAGTCCCAATGCCGCCTCAGCTTGCGCGACGCGGTTCACCAGATGCCGGTAGCGTTCCGCGTAGGCGGCATCCTGATACTCAGTCAGTTCGGCGCCGCGCCGCGACAGCAGATCGGCGAGGCTCTCGCGCGGCACGAACTGCACCACGTTGGTCGCGCCGTTGCCCGCCACGCGCTGCTCCACCGCGGCGGGGTCATGGCCAGTGCGGCGGCCCCAGAGGAAGCAGCGCTTGTTGAATTCGACCTGCACGCCGTTGAGTTCGATGGCGCGGTGGATGGAGGACAATGACAGCGGAACCATGCCTTTCTGCCAGGCCAGGCCGAGCATGAACATGTTGGCGGCGATGGCGTCGCCGAGCAGCGCAGTGGCGATACGGATC
>Ga0208566_1001154_pt1 | contig 15706 bp, 16 predicted proteins | sample PL_2010_150m_FD_184159 | JGI IMG/M metagenome (GOLD analysis project Ga0208566, IMG submission 184159) | Freshwater microbial communities from Powell Lake, British Columbia, Canada to study Microbial Dark Matter (Phase II) - PL_2010_150m... | ecosystem: Environmental > Aquatic > Freshwater >...
TTCCATGGTTATGAACAGATTGTTCAACCTGAAAAAGGTCGCCCGGCCTAAGTTTGAAGCCAAACTGATTGATATGATAAAATTTATCACTCTTGAGGATGATACCATTGCCGAACGGATCCTTACCCAGCTTCAGGAAATGAAGATACTGGTATTAACCGGCCCGGGCGGACGGGTTTTTTACAAAGACTGATCAATTCAACAATAAATAAAAATGCCGCCCGGATCAACCAGGCGGCATTTTTATTTATTTGTTTACAGAGACGCAAGTATGTGTCTCTACCCCCTTCCTTGACACAAACGCCTAATCTTTTACGCATCGGAATCCCACGGTTGAATTACGTTCAAAGCCCCTCGATACTCTCAGAAGCATTTGCCTGTAATGAAGTTCCCTTGGACCACCCTGAACATACCACCAGCTTGAACTCGGATTAAAATAACTGCCGCCCTTCATAATGACGAAATAGACGGTTCCGTCATCATATTCATCATTGGTCAGCTGCCAGACTGAACCAACTAAATCCTCAAGCCCATAAGGGTTGGCACCTTTAGGATGCTTGCCAACCGCTTCCATTTTTCCCATTCCGATATTGCAATATTTAGGATCGATCCCTTTTATCCGGCTGACTGTTAATGTATTGGTCACCGTTTCAATCTCACGTGTAACCCCCTTCTCAGCTCCCCACGGCCACGGGCGGAGATCAGGAGTCTGCGCTGCATACTGCCATTCGAGTTCGGTTGGAAGCCTCTTTCCTGCCCATTGGGCATAAGCTCTGGCATCTTCATACGATACATAAACTACGGGATATCTCTCCATCCCTTTAGCCGGCTTCCTGTTGACCCAGTTTTTAAGGAAATTCGAAGTGTCGGCGGGCTGATAGCCTGTAGATTTAATAAACTCATAGAACTGATCGTTTGTAACAGGATATTTATCCATAGAAAACGAATTCACTTTAACCGGTTCTTTTACAGGCAGTTCTGGATATCCGATAAAATCGTCTCCATTCGTGGTTTTCCAGGTAAACATCCCTGCGGGGATATTAACCATACCAGGAGGTGTTTTTGTTGCCGGTTCGGTTGGCACTGCCAGGCTGACCAGCCTTGCAGCACCTGGTTTGATGGTTACAATGCGCTCATCCAGAATTTCATCGTTCTGAAAAAGTTGTATAACGAAATTCCCTTCAAATCGTCCGAAATAGTCGCCCAGGCGTATCGTTTTTGTTTTAGTATCCAAAATCGCAGGCTTTTTCTCATAATCTGGATTTCCGGCCCAGATCCTGATTTGATCACCTTTTGAAGCTGACAAAGTTAATTGATCAATATTCAGCTTAACTGACAGAACTGAAGGAAACCGGATTACCGAACTCACTGCACCTTCATTGTTGGTTCCGAGCCATGACTTATGAAATGCTTCGGTCCGGACAGGGATAAATGATTTACCGTCCATTTTTTTAGGTTCGATTTCCCGATGCTCCCAAACATCCACCCAATGATAACTTGCGCCCGGTTGCGCTTCGAACAGATTACCATTAAAACCTTCCGGAAGCAAACTAAAGATTGTATATACCAATTTATCGTTTCCCGGCCAGCAATTAACGAAGATATTGTCTTGCAGGGTCGGAATCAAAGGAATAAAATTGTAGTCCACAAAATTTGTGGCATTTTCTCGCAATATTCTGACAGTCTGGCCAAAAAACCGGTAATCAGCCTCAATCCAATCCGGACGCCCAGGCTTAAATATATTTAATTCAGTGCCATAACCATTAAAGAAAGATGTTGCATATTCTCTTCGTATAGGTTCAAAAGCCAATTCAGCCACCCTGTAAATAGCAAAATCAGGTTTAATCAATTTATTCAGGTTCAGCATCGGAGGATAATATAACGCGTTATGCACCCTGCCCGCAACAATCCCAGGCATATCCTTAGGAACAGCCATTCCTTCGCTATACATAATTACCCCTTTACGAACGCTGTCGGCAGCATGCTGTAATTCAAGGGAGGAACTTCCTTTGGTGTCGAGAACTACACCATCTGCCCCAACTTCTTTAATCAACCCGGCCATTCCGCCATAATGACTTTCCGAACGGGTATCCTCATCCCACGGATTATAGCAGATAAAAAACCTGGCACCGTTCTTCCTGCACATTTCTGCAGTCTGGCTCAAGGCTTTAAGTCCACCCGGAAGATCCCGGAAAAGATCCCATTGATTCCGCTGATCAAGCCCCAGTGATGGCCAGGTTGGCCAGATTCCAATAAAATCATCACCTCCATACCATTTCTTACCACGATCCAGGAAAGCCTGAAGATTGTTTTGCAATGCCTTGCTGTCATAATATTGATGATCCCACGCATAAATCAAATGAGACACATAAGTGTGCCGGATCCATTTCAAATCATCCCGATTATAGAGTGTATTATCAAAATCCTTAAGGTCATAGAGCAGCCTCTTTTGGAATATAAGCCGCAGCCCTTCCTGCCATGCACCTAAGTATGAACCTGCGTAAAGATCATAAGTAACAGATCCTCCCGGAAAAAGATTGTTCTCAAATCTCTTAATCTGAGCCTTTTCCGAAGATTTCCTTCTCGATAAAGCAGCTATCTGAATGTCGGCAAGAACTGATTCTGAGAATCCCAGATTCCAGGCATTATCGGGGACAATTACATTGACAGGTGTCAGACCGGGACGAGCCAGATAGGTTCGTGAGAGTCCATGGCGTCCGAATCCGGTAATATAAATCTTATCCGGAGCCTCCCCGAATGGAACGATGTTCCATACTTCAAGCGTATCTTGTTTGGTCAGGTTCCTGATTTTGACATTTCCTTTCCATCCCGGAGCAAAGCCCGGTTCATTCCTGAACACCACTTCGAGCCGGGTACCCAGCCGGGCAACCGTCGAATCGCCGGTTGATACAACATCCATTTGCCGGGTATCTACCAACAGCTCTCCCAACCGGAAACTGATCAACGGAAGGGATGCCTCATGAACTTTACCGGAATTATCCTGAAAACTGCTAACCACTAATCCTTTGTTGGTTTTTAGGTTAACAAATTTCAATTCCTGCGATGTCAGTGGCAGTACACATAGTAAAGCCAGACTAGTGAACACCAGTTTTTTAACCATAACCAAAAATAATTAGGAAATTACTTAACTCTATATCAAGCTTTTGGCAAAAATAGAATATCTTTTGTATATCTGCCCGCCAATGTGTTCATATTCTCCCCGCATGGCATAATTGGTTTCCATAACCAGATGCCCATCGATTTCCTTTTTCCCTTCCTGCCTGGCCGATCCAAAGATTTTAAGAGCCATCATTACATCGAGTCCCCTACCCCGGTATTGCTCCTCGATCGCACCAAGCATGGCAACAATCCGGTTTGACTTTTTACCTGATCTGAGAATCGAGAATATTCCAAAGGGAAATAAGTATCCTTTACTTTTTTGGATTCCTTTACTGATATCTGGCATGGCCACAGTATAAGCAATCACTTCACCGTTTTGGTTTTCAATTACTTTCACAAACTTCGGATTAAGGAGCCAGATGAAACGGTTAGCAAAATCATCCATTTCTTTTTCCTCATACGGCATGGAACCGTAGATTTCCTGAAATGTACGGTTAGTCAGGTTTAGAACCGGCCTGATATATTTGCGGAGCTTCCACCTAGATTCAAATTCAACCATCCTGAATTCCGAATTCAATTTTTCAAGCCGGGGAAGTATTCGTTTGTAGACAGCCGGTGTTGATGCAGGTATTTCTGTTTTATAGCTCACCAGGTTTATTTCCGGAACAAAACCCTCATTCTTAATCAGGTCAACCTGATATTTATAGTTGCAATTAGCCATCAGAACAGTTGGCTCATCAAATCCATCCACCAGGTAACCCTGGGGTTCCTTATCGGAGAAACCGAGCGGACCAACGATTTTTTCTGCGCCCAATGACCGTGCCCAGCTTTCCACCTTGGAGATAAGGGTGTGAGCTACTTCCTGATCGTTATAGGTTTCGAGGTAACTGAACCGTGCATTATTCTCGTTTTTAACCTGGTTATAGCGGTGGTTGATCAACCCCATAACCCTTCCCACCACTTCTCCGTCGCGGTAAGCTAATAAACGGATATGCGAGCAATATTTAAAAGACCCGTTTTTCAGGGGATTGACAAAATCCCGCTCGTCCATATAAATGGGTGGAATCCAGTTAGCATGACCCTTGTGGATGCGTGCCGGCAACTTGATGAATTTCGTGATATCACTTTTTGTTACAACCTCTTTTACAATTAGTTCCATTTTTTTTCTATTCAATATCGTAATACCTGACTAACAGAAAAGGCCGGTCAACCGGCCTTTAATTAATTACTTCGATTCTCCCAGATCCTCAAATTCTACATTATCGTAACTGCTTTGCGGAGAAGTGGCGTCACTATCCGTAACGTCCACGCCGGACTTGATAGTAGAAATAAACCCTACAGCCTCATCAAATCCCCGGGCAAACTTGTCAAAATCCTCCTTATAAAGGAAAATCTTATGCTTTTCATAATGCGAATTTCCTTCCATGTCAAAGACCTTCTTACTTTCCGTAATGGTCAGGTAATAGTCTTCACTTCGGGTTGCTTTTACATCAAAAAAATAGGTACGCTTCCCCGCCCGGATCACCTTGGAAAAGATTTCATCCCTGTCCTGCTGATCCATGCTCTCATGTTTATCTCTATCCGCCATTTTAAAACAGTTTGTGTTTGCAGTGTCGTTTTGGTTGTAAACCCTCAAAAATAGAAAAAATAACGTACCTTTGCTGACCTCAAAAAAAAGTTCTTTAACCAAATGATCAGCAGAAGATTATTACGAGTCAAAGCCCTCCAGATCCTTTACGCATGCCGGGCATCTGAAAATGATAGCCTCCACAACACAGAAAAGGAACTGATTTTCAGTATAGAAAAGAGCTACGATCTGTATCATCTGATTCTATTATTACTGGTTGATATTTCGAACTACGCAGTGCAGCGCACCGACATCGCACGATCCAAATACTTTCCCACCGACGAAGAAGCAAACCCGAACACCCGCTTTATAAACAACCGGATAATCACTCGCATATCCGACAGTAGAAAGTTCGTGCAATATCTTGAAACCAGGAAAATCGGCTGGTCAAATGAAGAGGAACTAATCAAAAGTCTTTACCGCAATCTATTAGAATGGAATGTATATCAGGAGTATATGAATATTCCTGAAGATTCATTTAATCAGGATAAGAAATTCATCGGCCGGATGGTGGCTGAACTGATTCTTCCAAATGAATATCTTCAGCAGGTTTTAGAAGAGCAAAGCATTTACTGGAATGACGATCTTGAATTCATCGGTTCCATGGTTATCAAAACCTTGAGCCGCTGGAAAGAAAATGGCGAAATACCCATTCTGTCGATGTTCAGCAACGAAGACGACCGGCTTTATGTGATTGATTTGTTTCGAAAAACAGTTTTACATGCTGATGAATATCAGGATCTGATCAAGAAATTCAGTGAAAACTGGGATTTTGAACGACTGGCTGTAATGGATATTCTGATTATGCAGATGGCGATTAGTGAAGCCATACATTTTCCTTCGATCCCAGCAAAGGTGACACTCAATGAATATATCGAGATATCAAAATATTACAGCACTGAGAAAAGCAGTTACTTTATAAACGGCATTCTTGATAAAATCTTCCTCTTGCTGCGGACGGACGAAAAAATTAAAAAAACCGGCAGGGGATTAATCGGAGAGGTTTGACAGCTGAAATGAATTTGTTTAATTTGCATCATGAATACAATGCTGAAGCATATAGCCATGTTTAGATTAACAGTAGGAATTATAGCGATATCGCTCTTTCTTTGTGTTTTGCCTGCTTGCAAACCCAAAGACAAGCAAGGTGACAAATCCGTTTCACCCGATTTAGTTACCAACCCGATAACTGCCTCAGGAAAAAAGGCTACCGGTGATCTTCCTGTAATGGTTTTTGAGCAAACCAAGCATGATTTCGGCATAATGGTACAGGGAGAGAAGCTCTCTTATACTTTCAAATTTACCAATACGGGCGGATCCAATCTTATCATTTCGGATGCCTCCTCTACTTGCGGATGCACTATTCCGGATTTTTCCAAAGCTCCGGTAAAACCTGGCGAACAGGGTAAGGTGGAAGTTATTTTCAATTCAGCAGGAAAATCCGGTTCTATTAGTAAAACCGTCAGACTGCTGACCAATGCCCAGCCAAATACCACTGAGCTGGAAATCACTGCAGAAGTTTATGTTCCGGATAGTAAAAAATAATTAAAACAAAAATTATGATCAATTTAGCTTTCATTCTCCAAGCCGCCACAGGGGCAAAACAACAAAGTCCCTACTCTTCCCTGATTTTCTTTGCTGCCATCATTCTGATATTCTATTTCTTCATGATCAGGCCGCAGATGAAGAAGCAGAAAGACATGAAAAACTATCGTGAAGCTTTGAAAAGAGGCGACAAAGTAGTAACCGCCGGAGGTATCTATGGCCGTATCTCTGAAATCAACGAGAAGACCGTGATGCTCGAAATCGACCAGAATGTTAAGGTTAAGGTTGACAAGGGTTCCATCGTACGCACCGCAGAAGACATTCCCGATCAGCCGAAATCATAGTGGATGGAAGATGCTACCTCCTTACCGGTAACAGATCCGGCTAATCCCCGGAAAAGCCGGCGGAGACAGCAGTTAACCATACTGATAGCCTGTGTCTTGATTGCTACCGCACTTTGGTTCTTGCGGGCTCTTGAGTATGAATATACCACCCGGGTGGATCATCCGGTAAGGTACATTAATGTGCCCGACAAAATGATTACCTTAAATCCTCTTCCCCAAAGAATTTCACTCGAAGTGAAAGGTTTGGGGTTTTCGATTTTACGGCACAACTGGAATTTCTCCAAAACACCTTTGACCATTGATTTCAAAAAACTTAAAACAGTTCCAGCTAAAAGAAAAAAAGGCTTTGTTGAATATATGCCAATGAATCAGTATTTTAACGATTTTTCTACTCAACTGAAAGACCTTAAGGTACTGGCAATTATTCCGGATACCCTTATGTTCAGTTTTGCTTACAAAAAACCCTGATGCGAATGTATACCGTTGGATTAACCGGTGGCATCGGTTCAGGTAAAAGCCTGGTTGCCCAGATCTTCTCCCACTTGGGTATACCGGTTTTTAATGCGGACACCGAAGCCGGAAAAATCCTGGAAGAAGACCTGCATATCCAACACCAATTAGCGGAATGGTTTGGTCCGGATATATATATAGATGGCAGACCTGATCGTCCAAAACTAGCCAGAATCATTTTCAACAATGCAAAAATGCTATCCAGGGTGAATGAACTTATTCATCCCAGGGTTCTGGACCGGTTTTTAAAATGGTGCAGCGAAAATCAGCATAAACCTTACGTAATTCATGAAGCAGCGATTCTTTTTGAATCCGGATTTTACAAACACATGAATACCACAATACTCGTAACGGCTCCTGAAAGAATCAGGATATCAAGGGTTAAGCAGAGGGATAAAACAACGGAGAAATCCATCCGGCAAAGGATGCAAAACCAATGGACCGACGAACAAAAGTCACCACTGGCAGGTTATATAATTCAAAACGACGGAGAATTTCCCCTACTTCCAAGAATATTGGAGATTCACAATAAATTGATTGGTTAGACATTGAAGGCGTAAATTTTATGGCAAAATTCGGAAAATGGATAGCCGGTAGCCTTGGATGGGCCTTCTTAGGACCTATCGGAGGTTTGATAGGCTTCGCACTCGGCTCAATGGTCGACGGTCAGGATGACGATTTTAACCAGGGGATTATAAGGCCCGGCACCACCACGCAGGGTGATTTCATTACCAGCCTGATCGTTTTAATGGCAGCTGTAATGAAATCGGATGGACGTGTTCTCAAATCAGAACTAGACTTTTTGAAGGAATTTTTTATTCGATCCTTCGGACTAGAACAGGCACAGCAAGCGACCTTATTGCTCAGGAAAGTTCTCGATCAGAATATTCCGGTGGAAGAGGTCAGCAGTCAGATCAGACAAAGGATGGATTATAGCACCCGGCTGGAGCTGATTCATCTGCTTTTCGGGATTTCCAAGGCCGATGGCCTGGTATCAGCGGAAGAATTAAAAACTGTTGAAAGAATTGCCTATTACATGGGCATCAAAACTGAAGATTTCAACTCCATAAAAGCGCTATTCTCGGATAACCTCGAATCTGCCTTTGCTGCTTTAGAAATCAGCCCTGATGCTACGGATGAAGAAATTAAAAAAGCATACCGGAAAATGGCAGTCAAATACCATCCCGATAAAGTTGCTTATCTTGGTGATGACCTTAAAGCTCAGGCTAATGAAAAATTTCAGCAATTAAATGCGGCTTACGAGAAAATTAAGAAAGCCAGAGGGCTTAATTGATTTCCCTATATTTGCCCTCTCAATATTTTAACAGATCATGGATATTAAGGATTTTATCGCGATCTCGGGTCAGCCCGGACTTTATAAAATGGTTTCACAAGGCAAAAGCATACTCATTGCCGAAAACCTTGAAACCGGCCAGAGAATTCCGGTGCATGCAAGCAGTCACGTCAATTCAATGGAAGAAATTACTGTTTTTACTAAAACGGAAGATAAACCACTGAAGGAAGTATTTTTCGAAATCTATCAGAAAGAAGATGGGAAAACCGTTTTGGATCCGAAAAAATCCACAAACGATCAGATCATGGAGTATTTTACTTCCGTATTACCTACTTATGACCGGAATAAGGTTTACCTATCCGATATGAAAAAAATCTTCCTTTGGTACAATATTCTTGTTACATCCGGGAAGATTGACTGGACGATGACTGATCCGGCAGGACCAGAAGCAGTAGGCAGTAAGCAGTAAGCAGTAAGCAGAAAACACGTTCACAATTATGCAAAAGCGTTGTCATTCCCGCGAAGGCGGGAACCTTTTCACGCTAACGAGGTGCTTGGCAAATGGTCGTCACTACAACTTTTTTGCCTCATTCCAATATCGATCCATCTCTTCGAGGGACATATTCTTCAAGTTCAGCCCTTTCTTCATGGTCTCTTTTTCCAGATAATTAAAACGGTGGATGAACTTCAGGTTTGTCCGTTCGAGAGCATTTTCCGGATTAATCTGATAAAGCCTGGCTGCGTTGATCAGACTGAAGAGTACATCGCCGAATTCGGCTTCCACCCGGTCGTCTGACTGGTGGGTTTCCACTTCTGCCATCAATTCTCCTATTTCTTCTTTTACCTTATCCCACACCTGTTCCCTATGGTCCCAGTCAAACCCGATGCCCCTGGCCTTGTCCTGTATCCGGTATGCCTTGATCATGGCTGGTAGTGAAGTCGGTATTCCTCCTAAAACAGTTTTTTCCTGTTGTTCAGTCAGTTTGATCTTTTCCCAGTTCTGTTCCACCTCCCGGGCATTCCCGACAATTACATCTCCGAAAATATGCGGATGCCTGTATATAAGCTTTTTATTGATACCATCAATCACTTCCTTCATAGTAAAAGCTTCTTTTTCCTGTCCGATTTTGGCATAGAAAACGATGTGCAGGAGAATATCCCCAAGTTCTTCACAGATACCTGGAAGATCCTTATCCAGTATCGCATCTGCCAGTTCATAGGTTTCTTCTATCGTTAATGTCCTGAGGCTTTCGATGGTCTGTTCCTTATCCCATGGACATTTTGCCCTCAACTCATCCATAATATCCAGCAGGCGGTTAAACGACTGCAAAATCTCGGCCCTGTTATTGTTCATCAAATCTGATTTTAATTGGTGTTCCGGGTTCAAATCCAATGAGTTCTGCGGCATTACCCTGTACAATAGCGATTTCCAGCAATCCCGCTGAATTGAATATTGCCAGCAGTTCGCCTGGATCTGATTCCAAATAGGTACTACTGATTCCGTAAATTTTATATCGATTGGATTTTATCGTGATTTCAAAGGTACGATCGGTCCCGATCCGTAAAAATTCAGTTTTAGGGATATTGGTGATCGCATTTCTGTAGGAGTCAATAAAGACTACCTGGCCATCAATCTGATCTTTCTGAATAACCGGCAACCAGGAATTGGACCGGCCAAAATCTTCCGAATGAGGCCCTGCCTGGTTCAATGGCAGGCCCGCCGATAAAAACCTCGCTACCCTGGTAAACAGGGATAGTTCCGGAAAACTGGGTTCAATAAATCGAAATTGATCCTCCATACCGGTAGCCTGGTCCATATTATCGAGAATTGTGTGATCGAGCCTCAGGTAGTAATCCGGATCTGAGTCCATGATCAATGCCAGAATCCCGTCGTCCCAACCTACTAAAAACTGGTTCTTATAATGTGCCACAGCCGGCCAGATACCAGGCTGGTGTCCCTGGTTAACCAGAAAAAGATGTATGGTCCCTTCAGGATATTCGGGTAAAACCTGCCTGAGTATAAAGGAGGCCTGCAAAATATGGAAGGGTTCAATATGCTGATTAATCTCTACAATAACCACATCCGGCATCAGTCGCAAAAGCCGGCCCTTGATCATTCCTGAATAATAGTCCCTGGTTTGCCAATCTGTGGTTAAGGTAATAAAAGCCATGCATGAAACCTGTTTCTAAATCCGTGATAATCCTTATTTTTGCGTGATAGGCTCAAAAATACGACTTTATCTTAACTGCATGATTGAAAAAATCATCTATTTAAAAGGGATCGATCTATTGGTACTGTATGGTGCTAATAACCAACATCTGGAGATCATCAAGCGTTTCTTTCCAAAGATCAAATTAATTGCCCGTGGCGACCAGCTCAAGGCTGTAGGTGAGGCTGCCGAAATAACCCGGTTTGAGGACAAGATGGAGAAACTTTTCGGTTTTGTTGATAAATACAACCGGCTTTCTCCGTTGGAGATCGAAGGAATTCTGTTGGAAAACGGGATCAGCAATGGCAGCGAGCCCGGAGAGGAAGATATCCTGGTCTTTGGCACCAATGGAAAACCGATCAGGGCGCGGACCGCTCATCAGCAGGAGATGGTGGAAAAGTACCAGACACATGACCTGCTTATCGCAACCGGCCCGGCCGGATCCGGGAAAACCTATATCGCCGTGGCGCTGGCAGTGAGGGCACTCCGGAACCGGGAGGTAAAAAAAATCATTTTAAGCCGCCCGGCCGTTGAATCAGGCGAAAATTTAGGTTTTCTTCCTGGGGATCTTAAAGAGAAACTGGATCCTTATCTTCAGCCATTATATGATGCCCTGCTTGATATGATGCCGGCCCGGAAACTAAAGGAATACATGGAAGATAATGTCATTCAGATCGCTCCGCTGGCATTCATGCGCGGAAGGACACTCGATAATGCCTTCGTTATTCTTGATGAGGCTCAGAATGCATCGATTAACCAGTTGAAAATGTTCCTGACCCGCATGGGTGAATATGCCAAGTTTGCAGTCACAGGCGATATCACCCAGGTGGATTTGCCCGATCCTAACAAATCAGGGTTAATACATGCCAAACAAATTCTTGCAGGGATCCCAGGAATCGCTATTGTTGAGTTCACTCGCCAGGATATTATCCGGCACAGGTTGGTTGAGCAGATCGTCAGAGCTTATGAAAAAAAGTAATTTCATTAATATACAGTAATAATTATTTAGATGGAAGCAATTATTAAAACCGAATTTCGTTTACCCGGTCAGATCAGTCTGTACAAAGGGAAGGTCCGTGACGTATATAACATTAGTGATAAATATCTGGTTATGGTGGCTACCGACCGGATCTCAGCCTTTGATGTGGTATTGCCCAAAGGGATTCCATTCAAAGGGCAGGTTTTAAATCAGATTGCTTCGAAATTTCTCGATGCCACCAGCGATATTGTTCCAAACTGGAAAATTGCCGCACCGGATCCCATGGTTACGATCGGAAGAAAAGCGGAACCGCTTCCCGTTGAAATGGTTATCAGGGGATACCTCACCGGCCATGCCTGGCGCGAATACCGCTCAGGGACACGTTCAATCTGCGGCATACCCTTGCGTGAGGGATTGAAGGAAAATCAAAAATTCGACAAACCCATCATTACCCCAACAACCAAAGCTCACATCGGCCATGATGAAGATATCAGCCGCGAGGAGATCATCGCTAGCCACCTGGTGCCGGAGAACATTTATAATCAGGCGGAAGAGTACACCCTTAAACTGTTTGAACGCGGTACGCAAATGGCAGCACGAATGGGACTGATTCTGGTTGACACCAAGTACGAGTTTGGGATTCAGGACGGTAAAGTATACCTTATCGATGAGATCCATACACCCGATTCAAGCCGCTATTTTTACGGAGACACTTATGATCACAATTTCGAAACAGGGATTGAGCAGCGTCAGTTATCAAAAGAATTTGTCAGGCAGTGGCTGATTGAGAATAACTTCCAGGGCAAAGAGGGACAGACGGTTCCGTTCATGCCTGACGCATTCGTTCTCGAGATATCGGATCGATATATTGAACTGTACGAACAGATTACCGGCGAACATTTCCATCGGACTGATTCAATTGATGTTATGGGAAGGATCGAGAGCAATATCCGTAACTACCTGTCAAAACTCTGATGGGATCGCCAGTTTCTGGTAGTAAAAGGATAGCGCTTTTGGCCGGGCCTATTGTAGCTTTTGCACTTATTTTCTTTTACCATCCCGATATTAAACATCCGGAGATAGGATATACCCTGGCAATAGCAGCATGGATGGCTATCTGGTGGATATCCGAAGCGGTTCCCCTGGCAATAACTTCACTGCTCCCGGTGGCACTGTTCCCGCTTCTCAGCATTATGGATGGCCAGACCGTTTCGGCCGCCTATTTCAACCACGTGATTTTCCTTTTTATCGGAGGATTTCTGATCGCTCTCGCGATGCAGCGATGGAATCTCCACAAGCGGATCGCTTTAAATATCCTCGGCATTACCGGTACCGGTAAATCGAGGCTACTATTGGGCTTTATGCTTGCAACAGCCTTGCTGAGCATGTGGATGTCGAATACGGCAACGGCGATGATGGTTGTTCCCATCCTGATCTCAGTTTTAACAGAAATTGAACCCGAACCCGCGAAAAAGAGGTCCTTTTCAACCGGTCTGTTGCTCGGTGTAGCTTATAGTGCATCAATCGGAGGAGTTATGACCCTGGTAGGCACACCCCCAAATCTTTCTTTTCTCCGGATTTACCAGGTGATGTTTCCTCAGGCACCGGCAATCACTTTCCTGCAATGGATGCTGTTTGCTGTTCCCGCCGGGCTTATTATGCTTATTGGAGCCTTTATCTTATTGTACCTGAAGTATGCCAAAGGGAGTAAGACTAAGGCCGTAAAAGATTTACCCATCAGGCAGATGAGGAAGGACCTGGGCCCCATGAGCCGGGAGGAAAGAATTGTATTGATCAGTTTTCTTCTGATGGCCCTGCTGTGGATCACCCGTTCTGATATTGAGATCGGGACGACTACCATAAAAGGTTGGGCCTCATTATTCGGGAAGCCGGCATTTATCAATGATGGAACTGTGGCTATTGCACTGTCGCTGCCATTGTTCATGATACCTGCAAAAGGTTCGGCCGGATCAAGGATTATGGACTGGGAAACAGCCAGTCATCTGCCCTGGGATATTGTTTTACTGTTCGGGGGCGGGTTTGCCCTAGCCAACGGATTCAGGGATTCAGGATTATCTCTCTGGCTGGGAGGACAATTACAGGGGCTTTCCGTTCTGTCCCCGATTATTATCATACTGATTATCAGCCTTCTTGTCACCTTCCTGACCGAATTGACATCCAATACCGCAACCACTGAAATGATTCTGCCGGTATTATCGGGTATGGCGATCGCCACTCATACCCATCCTTTATTGTTTATGTTGCCCGCTACTCTATCGGCGTCGATGGCGTTCATGTTACCTGCAGGAACCCCTCCGAATGCGATCATTTTCGGAACCAGGCGGGTCACCATTTCAGAAATGGCACGTACGGGATTCTGGTTAAACCTGATCGGGGCCGTGATCATTACGGCCGTCGTCTATTTTATCGGATCGGCCGTCTTTAAGATTAACCCCGGGGAATTTCCGGCCTGGGCGGTTCATTAAACCATGGCAAGATCAGCAAGGGCCAGTGTAAGTAGGGTTGCCAGGTCTTCAAGTGTTTCCGGCCAGATGGTGGACGGTTTATCGTCCGGGGTATGATAAGCACCGGTACCACCGGAAGAGGAGAAACTTAGTGTTGGTATTCCTGCCTGCATGAAAATCGCTGCATCCGATCTGGGCCGGCCGAGATTGGTACTGAAAGAAGTAGTCAGACTCCGATGGACATAGTCTGCATTAGCCTGATCGATAGCTTTATACAGATCCGGATAATTCTCTCCCCCACCCGCATGCAGATTGGGTCCGATCCCCACACAATCCAGGTTGATGAATCCAATGGTTTGCCTGGCAGGGAAAACCGGGTTTGCTGTATAGGCTTTTGATCCAACCAAACCCTGCTCTTCAGCTCCCAATCCAATAAACATAACAGATCTTTTGAAATGAATTCCTGAGGTTGCAATTGCCTTAGCCACACCAAGCATAACTGAAATCCCGGATGCATTATCATTGGCACCCGGACAGATTTCCCAGTCCATTCCGCAATGGTCCAAATGCCCGCCAATAATGATCACTTCATTTTTTAATACCGGATCAGAGCCTGGGATAAGTCCAATAACATTCATGCCAACCCCGTCAGGATGAAATTCCGTGACATTTTTTATCGTGACGATTTTACCAATTGAAAAGGATTGGGGCTTAAGGTCAGTACCGATTTTATTTACAACCTCACCATACACTTTCCCGGTTCCTTTAAACAGATCTTCCACCACGCGGTTTCCAACCATGGTCACCAGCAAGCCCTCATGATAGTCATTGTTTGTATTAGCCAGCGGGCCATAATGGTAGAGAACCCCAACGGCCCCGTGTTTGATCGCGTTCAGCATTTTATACTGGTGGGTGGAATACGGCTGCCAGGGTACAAACTTTTCAGCACCTGCGGCAGGAGATACCGGGGCCTCCGGGCGCATCAGCACAATTTTTCCCTTTACGCTGATACCGGCATAATCATCATATCCCAATTCCGGAGCTGAGATCCCATATCCGGCAAAAACAACCTCAGCCCTGACGGATCCTGATCCGGAGGAACTACCGGGCATATATTCATCAAAATAGTGGTAGGAGATATTTACCGAATCCTTAGCGTTCACGGGTAGATGCAAGGTAAGTGAACAGCCTGGAAAAACAGTGACGTAAGGTTGCGGGAACTCCTGGAACCAACCTTTTTCAGGCGACGCCGGCAAGATGCCCCATTCCGCCATTTTTCCGGCCACCCATTCGGCCGATTTGCGATATCCATCGGAGCCGGTGAGCCGTCCCTGATATTTATCTCCCGACAGTTCAATGACATAACCCAGTAATTCCTCACTTTTAATATTCCAGGTGGCGGGTAAAAGCGGGTTCTGCGATAACTGGCCAAAAGAAATCAGGCTGCAAACCAAACTAAATCCTATGATCAGTGTCCGTTTCATAAGCGAAATTTGGGGCTAAGATAGAAGATCAACATTGACTGGCAAAAAACTGGTATGGTAGAGACGGATGATCATCCGTCTACTATATAACTCTTTGTATAATGCAGATAATCCATGCAATTCATGAG
>Ga0208566_1001155_pt1 | contig 15706 bp, 16 predicted proteins | sample PL_2010_150m_FD_184159 | JGI IMG/M metagenome (GOLD analysis project Ga0208566, IMG submission 184159) | Freshwater microbial communities from Powell Lake, British Columbia, Canada to study Microbial Dark Matter (Phase II) - PL_2010_150m... | ecosystem: Environmental > Aquatic > Freshwater >...
AGTAAGGCCCGATGCCAACGATTGATCACCGGTGAATGGAGAGATGGCGACCGGTAGTTGATTACTGCCAGAGCCGGTAACCACGATCACCAACCCATCCTCGGCAGCGGCAACGCCTATGGAGGCGAGGAGGGTAAGACCAAGAGTGGTTCCTGCAATTAGCCTACGAAACCCGCGTCCGGATCCGGTGAGTATCGGAGACAAAAGACAGCTGGCCGACGTGCCTAGCACCAGTGCTGACCGTGTCTGCAGGCCGAATGGCAATCGAACAGCAGCGGTGGTCACCCTGACGGCCCTCCGGGATGAGCGATATATCCTCGAATCTCCCTTTCCATCTCTGCCTGCAATCCCTCCGGGCTAATGATGCGGATATGGGGTATCCAGTAACGCACGATGGGTAGGACTTGGTTCACATGTCCAACCTTGGCCGAAATGATCAATCCACCGTCCTCCAGTTCCTTTTCGATGACCTGATTCGCGATCAGTCGGCGACGATTGAAGTAGCTGGTGACCTCGCGGGCAACCTTGAGAACGACCTCCTTTTTCTCGTCCCCCAGCCAGATTCCATCTTCATCCGCCAGCGTCTTGTCGACGCTCGGGTCAGCCTCAAATCGGCTATCCAGAAGACGTAGCCGGTCAATCTTGGTGAATGCAAAGGTCTTGAGCTTCTCACCGTCGCGCGCGGCGAGGTACCAGATCCCCTTGTGGTTCACGAGCTTAAAGGGCGCGATTGGGCGATAGGTCTTGGTGACCTGATCCTTACTGTAATCAAACGTGATGTGCCGGCGGGCAACGATGGCTTGCTCAAGTTGTCGGAAGATGCCTTCTTTGCCGGCCAAGTCTTCGTAATGATGACCCTTGACCAGCAGTGCGGACTGAATACGACTGTCGAAGATATCGCGCAGAAAATCGTCCGATAGAGACGGGAACAGACCACGAACACCGGCAAGGCCTGCGAAGCGCTCGATATCCCGCGTACTTAGCTTGCCAAGAAAGGCTAGATCAAGGTGATAGCGGCCGTTGGATTTTTGCAAGGGCAGGTATGCGAAACGCACGTTCAGGTCACGCTGGACGGTGCGCAGATTGACGCCAAACTCATCAGCGAGAGAGCGTGGGTCAAGCATCTCGCCCTGGTTTAGCTTCACGAGCATCTGGGCAAGTCGAAAAACAAGAGTGTCGTGGTTGTCGTTGCCCATAACAATGGAAAGCGGCTGTCCGAGCGTAACGATTATCCACCATCAAGGCGACAGGTGGTGTCGTTCTATGCGTTGCAGGAATATTCTTCAACATCGTCAGAAACGACATGCCCTGTCACTGCCATGTTCCATGATCAGTGTCCGAAGGCTGTCTTTCCGGCTTGGTGAGTCAGTCTCTTCATATCCAAGGCCAGGGTTCTATGCAAATCGGCGTGTTTGAATACGGCTTCCTTCTGACCGCTTTCGGAGTAGCCTTGGGCCTTTGGAGGGAAAAGCGAAAGTTTGATCGAACCAACCCTTCGGGCATCGAACAGTTTCGGAGCTTTGGTCATAAGATGGTCGCCACTACATTTGACGACGTTCTGTATTGGGTCGCGTTGGGATGCCTGTTCGTCGGGCTGTTTATCTTGGCATTTGGTTAGGACAACTATGAAACAGAAACTCGAACGAAGTCTCGTTGTTGCCGTACTGGTTTTGGTGTTTGCCGGTGGATGGCTAGGTTCCCTAGACAATGTGGCAACGGGTGTTGTTGATGAGGGATTGAAGCGGGCTCTCATCAGCTTTGCCAGCGCACGCGCACTTAATGCGACCCTTTCTGTCATCCAATCGGCTGACTTGAGTGCGAAGCCACTGGGTTTCGGACTCAGTCTGACCGTTGGACAGATCGTTCACCCGATAAACGAGTTAGTTGGACAATTCGCGGAATTGATGTTGGCGGCCAGTGTGATATTTGGGGTGATGAAGTTCCTGATCATAATCGGAAAGTACGAAGGCATAACCGTGCTGCTCTCGGTCGCGGCGCTGGGGTGGGCGTGGTTCATATGGCGCGACAGAGCTTGCCCATCATGGCTGATGAAGGTCCTTCTCGTTCTAGTGTTGGTTCGTTTTGCGGTACCTGTTGTTTTCGTGGGCAGTGATGCAGTCTTCACCAGACTGCTTAAAGACAGGTATGACGTCGCGCAGCGCGGCATCACCGTAGATGAGAACTGGCTGGCGCCTACGATCAAGAGCTGGCTAGCGGTCCCCAAGGACGCTGTTGTCGATCAGGTAAAGAACTTTGGTTGGCCCGACCTCTCGAAAAAGGAGGTCCAAGGGATTCCCGCAGAGATATCGGATCGCCTTGCTGACCGAATTAGAGCGTTCAAACAGGCAATTGAAGGATGGGTTGAGCACATGATCAATTTGATCGTGCTCTTCTTGCTTCAAACCCTGGTGCTTCCTTTGATATTTTTCTGGATTCTTTATCGATTCTGCTCAACCTTTTTCGACACAGTGCAGCCGATTCCGGAGGTTACCCGATCTTGAGTAATAGATTATTAGCCACGCTGGCATGGTTACAACTCCTTGTGAGCTTGTTGCTCGCCGCATGCATCGTCTGGGGGTACGCAACCTACCAGGCTTCGTTTGGGCAGTTTGTCCACTCGGTTGCCGCCTCGATCGAAGCGGTATCTGATGTGGTAGTTAGGACTGCGGAAACCGTTGAAGCCAGAAAGGACCTTCTCGATCAAACGGCACAAATGCTGGTGGTAACCCGAAAACTCGTCATTGAACTTCGAGTGAGCGCGGAGAATCAGGCCAAGTTGGCACCTCAGTATGCCGAGGGTATGCGGTCTGCTTCGACCGTTACGACCAATCTGAGCAATACCTTCAAGTCAATCGGAACCGGGATGTCTTTTTCAGTACCAAGCGGTATTCGCGTCGAGGGAAGGAGACCAACTGTCGTCACGTCGCAACCACTGGCAAAGCAGGCCGAAAGGCTGATGGAAAATTCGCAAGAATTGAAGGCGAGTAGTGAAAGCTTGTCGGGAGCCGCAACCGGCATCACGCGCGACGGTCAGAATTTGGCTGCGGCAGTCATTGCGACCAGCGACCAAGCTCTCAAAGTGCTTGCCGAGGCCGAAAAGACCTTAGGGCGACTAAACAAGCAGGACTTGCCCAAGGCCTTGGGAGATCTAAAGAAGACATCCAGTCGTTTGCGGGAGACCAGCGCACAGGTTGATATGGTCGGCAACGTCGGAACGGTTCTCTTAGTCGTCGGACTCCTGCTGTCCACATGGTGCTTCTTGAATAGCTTGGGTTCGCTAGTGTCGGCAAGAATGAATGTCTCAGAAGCGGTCGCCAAGGTCGCGTCGTAACCTGGTTAGCTGTCCGACGGTGTGTTGTGTGCAACGCGGAATGGCCAACGGATGTCTATCCGTATCGACGCACTGACCGAAAAGTAGTGTCGCACCAGTCGAAACGAAATGTATTGTTGGTACGCACCCTATTACGACATCACCTGTCATTGACCCCGTCTATCATTGTCTCCATTGAATATCAACCATCAAGGGGGGACATCATGTTTTGGGTGTTTATGCTAATCGTCGGGGCCGCCACAACATTCACGGTGCTCGGTATGTACATAGTCTGGTTTAGGGTTCTGGCATTTGCGCTGATGATTGGATCGGTTCTCGTCGTTGGTCTAGTGGTCATTTCTCTGTGTCGTAGAATGCTTGCTAGAATCACCACTGACTCCGGCGATCACACGATCCCGAAGTTGTAAGAGGCGCACGGGCTCACGTAGCTCCGTCTATATTGGCCAAAGTATCAACTCCTGAAGGGGCCTCGGAAAATGATTGCGCCATTACTTCTGCCACTCGCGAAGACGCTCGGCTCGGTTGTGGCCAAGGGGGTCCTGGACAAATTACTCGCTTCCAAAGGAGCCGACTCCAAGTTCCAGCGGGCATTGGAAGCGACTGAAAAGGGCATGTCAGTTATCGCCGCCCTCCGAGGGGAGTTTGGGGACGACTTCCTGAAGGCCGTAACCAATAGCGTAAGCGATAAGGGTGCTCATGGATTTTCCTATGAGGCTGGGGGCAACGATTACATCAAGGTGAGTATTGAGGCTGGAGATCAGTCTGACTTGGCCATGTTGAGAGATGAGCTCAATGTCAATTTGGATCGACTGACAATACTGGGGGACATTCCGGAGGATGCACACCGCAATTATTTCCGAGGCATCCTTTCCATTTGGAAGAGGCGATATGTTGAAAGTATCGGGATCGACGAGGACGCGAATACAACATTTGCAGTGATGGATGAACTTCTCGACGGTTCCAAGCGCACATTCAAGGATGTCCTGGAAAGTCTTTCCAAGACAGGATTGGGAACTGCTGGCGCGTTGATGGTCATTGGGGGCGTCTTGCTTGCCACCAGTACCGGAGTCGGGCTGGTTACGGCGATTTCCACGTTCTTGTTTGGAATCCCATGGCTGGCCGTGGGTGCCTTAGTGATTCCTGGCGCAATTCTCGTTGCCCTTTCGCGCTATAAGTTCGTCAACAAGCATGCGGTGACTACATGCGTCACGCTAGCGTACAAATTGCTTGAGCGGCGCCTCGAAACGCTTCCTAAGGTGCAGCCCTAGTTGCACCCTCTGTGTGCCGTCGGTAACTGCCCGAGAGACTTGAGCAACTTTCGGGACAGCTTCGACGGCCTCGGCCAGGGGGAAACGTTGAATACTAATTCCGATGATGCGAGAGGAAGGTCTAGAGGTTGTGCCAAGTCTTCTTGCTACTTGCCGCCCTCGGCACCGCTGCTAAGAAGCACCAAACAAAGTCATCAAGCCAATCCGAAGACCGGCTCGCGTCAGAATCGGGAAATTCCGCAACAAGCTCGCAATCCACCGTTTGCACCGCCCCGCCAAATCCGTTTCCACACAACCTCGGTCGACTACGTTCCGTGCGATCTTGACGAAGTTGCAGTTCAAATCCGAATCGATGACTCGCCGCCGCGCGTGGTCGTCGATGACCGCAGTCGAGGCGGAACCGGTCCCTCAAAATCTCAAGCTCTACGGCGGCTTGATGGCGGAAGTGACCGTTGAGTCATTCAAACTCGCTGCCGGAAGGCTGCCATCAAAACGCCAACGTTCCAACTGTACAAATCGCCGTGCAGGCGGCGGTGCAAGAAATGCTGCGGTGGAGGTGTTGGGTATTCAGAAGTGCTTCTTCAGCCCAGCCTGCTTCAAAACAGCATTTGCCGTGTGACGAGACTTGATCTTGGAATCGACCGGAAAATAGATCCCAGTGTTTGGAGAGAACCAGATGGCATGGTCTCCTTTTCCCGGACGGACAAATCGACAACCCGCAGCCTTGAGCAGCTTCTAAAGATCCGGAGTGAAACTTTCACCCATCAGGCGGCTTCGCGATGAGCGACGGCAAATTTTCTTGCCAGCAGTTCAAACGGAACATCAGGACCATCTGGATAGCCATTGGCATCCAGCAAATCAGGAACCATAATTTGCAACTTGGCAGACAGCGCCTCGATGGTTTCCGCTTCGGTCGCCAATCCTGGGACATCATCTGACGTGGCGACCCAGACGTTGGCGTCATCGTCCCATTCTGCTCGGATGAATAGAGTCTTAGGCATTTTGGTCTCCTCGTTGATTCTGTGTGTTCAATTGTACTCCGTGTGATTTCCTGAGCCGGCCCCGCGCTCGCCCGAGAGGTTTTCGGGGAGCAGCCATTCAAACGTGAATCGCTGGCTCGCCACAGCGTGTGATCGTCGACCGCAGTCGAGGCTGAAGCGGCTCCTCAAAATCCGGAGGCTACGTCGGCTTGATGGCGACAGCGCCAGTTCAACCTTGGCCCTCATTTATCGACAAACACGCGTGGATGCCAGCAGAATTTTTCCTCCACGCGCGAGTTGGCGCGAGTTCAGCACTTGCATCGGTGTAGCATATAAGCTACAGTCACCGTAAGATGGATGTCTTTCGATACCAAACCGCCAACGGCCAAGAACCCGTCACGGAATGGCTTCGGTCGATGCGCGATAAACAGGCCCAAGCCAAGCTAAGAATTCGCTTGAAACGCCTTGAAGCTGGGACCTTTGGCGATTGTGAATCTGTCGGGGACGGGGTGCTTGAACTTAGGGAGCACCAAGGCGCGGGACATCGCGTGTATTTTGGACGGCATGGCCAATCGATAGTGATTTTGTTGTGTGGCGGTTCGAAGAAGACACAAACTACGGATATCAAGACGGCCAAGGATTTCTGGGCCGATTGGAAGCGGAGGCAAGGATGAGCAAGAAAATATTCGCGGCAGTTTTGCACCATGATCGAGAAGTGGCTGAACTCAGAGCAGACCGCGAACTCGCTGTTGAGTATCTTAAGGCAGCGATGGAATCCCTTGACGACCCGGATAACCGGGCCGGTGGTCTCCTTGCGCTGCGGACTGTAGCTGAAGCTTATGGCGGATTGGGAGCAGTCGCTGCCGAAGCTGGCATCAGCAGAGAATCGCTTTATCGTACCTTATCGCCCAAGGGCAACCCGACACTGAAAACCCTTCTGGCTGTCTTGAAGGCTGTGGGAATGAAGCTTTCGGTCGAACCAAGCCAACACGTTGCCGCCTAGCTAAGTTTTCCGGGCGGTTTTGAATGCGATAACCCGAACGGCACCGGACATTGTTGTCGAAAGAGCGGGAGTGACCGCAGTCGCACGTGGAGCCACCCTACAATTTTCTGGGTCGACTGTCAGCAGTATTGCGGCTACCGCCGTTAATGCTCAACTAACCTGCTGGTCGGCTTAGAGTCCAACTCAGACAGCCGACAACACAAGAGACGCATCATGAGCCTCAGTTGAATGTTACGACGCGCAATGTCTCCTGAATCTCAATCCCGTATCAGGGATGCCCGCAACAACCACAGTCCGAATCGCGGACGGTGCAGGGTGGGTCGGGGTCAATTGCCCCGCATTTCCTTCCCGACCTTCCTTACCATCAGCCGCGCATAGACTCGCGGCAGCAGCCGGGATACCCACCACGAGGCGCGCGACACGCCGTCGGGCAGCAGCAGGCGGCGTTCGCGGCGGGCGGCGTCGACAATGCGCCCGGCCATCGTTGCGGCGCTGCTGCGGGTGCCCACGACGACTTGGGGATGCTGCGCCAGGCTGCCGTCGCCGGCCAATGCATTCTTCTCGATGCCGGTCCGGATGAAGGACGGGCAGACCAGCAGCACTTTGACGCCGCGCGGTTCGATTTCCGTGCGCAGGCTGTCGAAGAAGCCGTGCAGCGCGTGCTTGCTGGCAGCGTATCCGGTGCGCGCGATCAGCGGGGCAAAGCCTGCCACGCTGGAGATGGCGATGACCATGCCGCGTCGCGTGACGAGATCCGGCAGCGCGGCGTGGGTGCAATGCAGCGCGCCGAAGAAGTTGACTTCCATCACGCGCCTGATCACCGCCGGCTGGGTGCGGGCGAAGGCGCTGCGATGGGTGATGCCGGCGTTATTGACCAGGACGTCGATGCCGCCGAAGCTGCGCCTCGCTTCGTCCATGGCGCGGATGCAGTCTCCCTCCCGGGTCACGTCGCAGACGCAGGTGATGCAGGCGATGCCGGCCGCGCTCAGCTCGGCGGCGGTTTCCGCAAGCCCTGCCGCGTCACGGTCCAGCGCGGCGATGCGCGCGCCGGCGCGGCCGAAGGCCAGGCACAGGGCGCGGCCCAGCCCGCCGCCGGCACCGCTGACGACGACCGTGCGGCCCGAGAAATCACGCCGCGCCACGGTTGCGTCGCGCTTTGCGGTAGACATCGAACACCTGTGCCGAGGTCAGCTTCGGCACATAACCGAACTCGCGTTTCAGCCGTGCGTTGTCGAGCACCGGGCGGTAACGCAGAAAGTCCACTTGCTCCGGGCCGTACTGGGTGAGACCAAGTCGTTTCAGGACGCGCAGCGCAAGTCTGAGCAGCGACGGCGGGAACACCACGCAACGCTTGCCGAGCTTGGCCGCGATCTCGAATATCGTCAGGGCGCCGTCGCCGGCGACGTTGTAGATGCCCGTTGCTGCAGAGTCGATGCCGTGGATGATGGCGCCGACCACGTCGCGGTCGTGGATGAAGACGAAGGGACTGTCCGAGCCGCGAATGGCGATCAAGCGGGGCTTGTCGAACAGGTCGGTGATCTGGTTCTTGACCGTCGCGCCGAGGATGGTGCCGATGCGGAAGACGATCTGTTCCAGGGCCGGGTAACGTTGTCGATAGTCGGCCAGCATCTCTTCCACCAGGCGTTTGTGCCAGGCGTAGGAAAAACTCCGGTTGCCGCGCACCGGGTCGCACTCGGTCAGCCATGGCGGGTTGTCGGGATAGTAGCCGTATGCGGCGCCGCTGGAGGTGACGATGATCCGGTGCACGCCGTGGCGCACGCAGGCTTCGAGCAGGTTGTGGGTGCCGTCAACATCGACGCTGTATTCGAACTCGCGGCTGCTGTCCTTGCCCGGCGTCACGATGGAGGCCAGATGCACCACCACCGCCGGCGCATGCTTGGCGATCAGGGCATCGACTTCCGCTGCACGGATGTCGGCGGTCTCGTAGCTGACGCCGGGCAGACGTTGCGCCGGTTCGCGCACGTCGAGCGCAATGGCGGCAATGTCGCTGCGGGCTGCCAGTTCGGCAACCACCTGGCTGCCGAGGTAGCCGGAAGCGCCGGTGACCAGGACGCGACGGGTACTCATGCAGTGGCGGACGCGCCCGGCGACGGGCCGCCCCGAGGCGGGCGCAGCGTAGGAAATGGAGCCGCGTAGCGGCGAACCACCGTCACCCCTTTCCTCGGGAAAGGGGTTGGGGGATAGGCGGTTCTCGCTTGCTCCACAAGGTGGCCACCGTCATGCCCGCGACGATGTGCCAGATGCCCCACCACGCCGCCACCACCGCCATGCCGCCGAGGCCGTCGAAGAAGTTGAAGATCAGAATCAATCCCAGTCCGGAATTCTGTATTCCGCATTCGATGGAGACGGCGCGCCGGTCGCGCTCCGGCAGGCCGCTCACCAGGGCCAGGCCATAGCCGGTCGCCAGCGCCGAGGCGTTGTGGAGGAACACCACGCCCACCACCGTGCCGACATAGAGCACGAAGTACTGCCAGTTGGCGCCCAGCGCAGCCAGCACGAACAGGAGGAAGAAGGCCAGCGAAAAGAACTTCATCGGTTTCCGCGCCCGCTCCGTAAAGCGCGGCCAGCGGCGCGAGACATAGAGTCCCATCGCCAAAGGCAGGCCGAGCAGGAGCAGGACGTGCCCGAACATTTCCAAAGGATTCACCGCCACCTGGCGCAGGATGGGTTGTGCCGGTTCGTACATCGCGCCCCAGAAGGCGATGTTGACCGGCGTCATGACGATCGCCGCGAGCGTCGACAGGGTACTGATCGAAACCGACAGGGCGGTGTTGCCGCGGGCGAAATGCGTGAGGAAGTTGGAAATGTTGCCGGCCGGGCAGGACGACACCAGGATCATGCCCAGCGCGATGCTGGGGCGCGGCTGTAGCAGCAGCACCAGCAGAAAGGTGAAGGCGGGGAACACCAGGTGATGGGCGAGCAGGCCGATCACCAGGGCGCGCGGCGTGCGCAAGGCCTCCTTGAAATCCTCGGGCTTCAATTCCAGCGAGACGCCGAACATGACGAAGCCCAGCACGCAGTTTAACAGCAACAGCGTCTGCGGATTGAAGTTGAGGCGGATCAGGTCGATGTCGGTCATGGGTGCGGCCTTCGGCCTATCCTTTGGGTTCTTCGTGCATCTTCTTGAAGTGGATCAGTCCCGGCGCCCACATGTGCTTGACCGGGTCGACGTCCACGTGGATCACCGAACACTTCCCGGAAGCCAGCGCACGTTGCAGGGCCGGCTTGAGTTCCTGCGGATCCGAAACCCGTTCACCGTAGGCGCCCATGCTCTGTCCCAGCTTTTCGAATTCGATTTCGCCGAGGTCGGCGTTGATCGTCTCGTCGGGATCGAGGTGTTTGAAGATCATGGTCTTGAACGGGCGCAGCATGAATTGCTGATTCATCTTGACCATCCCCCACTGCTTGTCGCAGAGCACGATGTAGATGACCTGCGCGTGGTTGCGCACGGCAGTCTCGACTTCCTGCGGATGGAAGCCGAAGGCGCCGTCGCCGATGATGCAGCACACCGGCTTGCCGGGCCGCGCCACGGCCGCCCCGACGGCCTGCGCCATGCCGGCGCCGAGCATGCCGAACTTGAAGGTCGACACGATACTGTTCGGGACCTTCGCTTGGTAGTAAAACATCGCCCAGATGGTGGCGTTGCCGCCGTCCGCCACCAGCACCGTATCCGCCGGGAAGACTTCGCCGCAGACGGCGGCGATGTGCGCCGGATGCATCGGCACCGCCGTGTCGGAGAGCGCCTTGTCCCAGCCGGCGCGATCCTCGCTCATGCTCCGGGTGTAGCCGGCCACGCGGTTGCGGCGCGGCTCCAGGCCGATCTCGCCCTTGCGTCGTTCCAGTTCGTCGCCGAGCAGGTCGAGGAAGCGCTTGGCGTCGGCGACGATGGCCAGGTCGGCCGGTTTGTTCAGGCCCAGCATGTCGCCGTCGAGGTCGACCTGGATGGTCTGCTGTTCCGAGGGATGCCGCCAGTAGGGCGGCTTGCCCCACCAGTCGGTTTCGCCGACGCGCGAGCCGATGATCAAGGCCACGTCGGCATCGTTGCGTACCTTGTGGTTGAGCTTGACGTGCGGCATCGGGATCGCCAGCGGCGAGGTCTCGGGCAGCGCGCCGCGCGCCGCCCAGCTTGTCGTCACCGGTGCATGCAGGAGTTCCGCGACACGGCGCAGTGAATCGAACGCATTTGCATGGATGATGCCGCTGCCGGCATGGATCATCGGCGCGGCGGCGGAAATCAGCAGCTGTGCAGCAGATTCCACCTGCGTTGCGGTCGGCGCCAGCGGGGCGGTGTGGCGGTACTGGTGCGGTGCCCAGAAGGCGACCTCGGCCTTCACCTTGCCGTTCATGATGTTCTCCGGCACATCGACATGGACCACGCCGGGACGCCCTTCCCAGCTCTTACGCAGCGCCTTGCGGACCAGCTCGGGGACGCGGTCGAAGGACGAGACGGCGCTGCTCCACTTGGCGATCTTGCCGATCACGCCGCTCTGGTCGAAACACTGGTAGGCACCGCCGCGGTCGGGGTACATGATGCTCGGCCGGCGCGCGCTGGTGATCACCAGCACGCGGTTGCCCTCGCCCTGCTCCACCACCAGCCCGGGCAGGATGTTGGCCACGCCGGGGCCGTTGCTGGCCATGCACACGCCGAGCCGGCCGGTCAGCCGGGCATAGGCGCCGGCCATGTGTGCCGCCGAAGTCTCGTGGCGCGGCGTGACGATCTCTATGCCGAGCCGGTGCAGCGCCGAATAGAAACCGAAGTAGGTGCCGTCGATGATGCCGAAGACCTTCTCGACGCCTTCCTTTTGCAACATCCGGGCGATGATTTCCCCGCCGCTGATTTCCGCCATCTCGTTCCCCTTTATTGTCAAGACGTAGTTCTTGTATTTCTCGAAGGCTGTCGTTGCGGGGATAATTGCACATCGCCGGGCATGTCGCAATTTCTCGTTGGAAGCAGAGGTCAAGCGTGGGCACACTCGTTCATATCGTCGCCGCCGAAGAGGATGAAATTGCCTCCGTCGGAGAATCCCTGCAACCTCTCGAGGAGTGGAGCGGCATCACCCGGCAGGGCCTGGATACGGCCAAGGTGGCGATGCTCCACTGCCTGCTCACCGGCGACGAGCTGGATCTGGCGCTGAGCCTGTATGAGCCGGTGTATGTGGCCGAAGAGAGCGGTATCGTGGTATTGCGTCTGGCCGACGCAGCCCTGCAACGACTGGCGGAGTATGACGAGGAAGCCCTGGAGCGGGTGGGCGAAGAGCTGGCGGCCACTGAAGAGTTCGAGCTGGAGCACTGGGACGAGGAAGATGTCCTCGCCCTGGTGATGGACCTCGCCGACCTGGCGAGGCTGGCGGAAGCGCAAGGACAGGTGTTGCTGGCCTGGATGTACTCAGGTTCGAACGACGCATGAAATCAACCGCGTGCGCCATTGGCGTTGTGAAACAGCGTCTGCTGCCGTGTGTGCAGGATCAGCGTGAGGTCATTTCCGGTAACGGCGGAATACCGTAACCTTGTGCGCCGAGTTGTTCACGCAGATGGCGGGCAATCTCCACCGCGCCGGGACCGTCGCCATGCACGCAGATGCTGCCGATGGGCGTTGCAATCCGCGTGCCGTCCAGCGCAATCAGGGCGCTGGCTTCAAGCATGGCCAGTACGTGGGCAAGGCAGGCGCCGGGGCCGTGGATCATCGCGTCCGGCCGCGCGCGCGGCACCAGTTGGCCGTCCGGCAGATAGGCCCGGTCGGCGAAGATTTCTTCCACCACCGCCAGGTCGGCGGCGCGTCCCGCGGCGACCAGTTGCGATGCCGCCGGAGCCAGCAGGATCAACGCGCGATCGACGGCGCGTATCGCCCGGCATATCGTGTCGGCCACGCCGCGATCGACGCAGGCGAGGTTGCTGAGCGCGCCATGCGGTTTGACGTGAGTGAGTTGCGCACCTTCCAGCGCCGCCACGCCGGCGAGCGCGCCGATCTGGTAAGCAATCTGGTTTTCGAGTTCGGTGGAAGAAAATGCCATCGCACGGCGGCCGAATCCCAGCAAGTCCGGATAGCCCGGGTGGGCGCCGATGGAGACTTTGCGCTCCTTTGCCAGGCGCACGGTCCGGCGCATTACATCAGGGTCACCGGCATGTCCGCCGCAGGCGATGTTGGCGGACGCGACGATGTCGAGCATGGCGGCATCGTCGCCCATCTGCCACGGGCCGAAGCCCTCGCCCAGGTCGGCGTTGAGATTTATTCGAGGTGTACTATCGGTTCTATCGGTGTGCATCGATGACTCCGTCGATCAGGTTGGCGGTATACAGCGCGTCGAGATTGAATCCCCCCTCGCCAGGCACGATGCTGGCGAGACATTCCGCCAGCGCGGCATTTGCCTGGCGACGCGCGGCAATTGCCTGCTCGATACTCACCTCGACAAAACGCAGCGTCTGGCCTGGCATGAAGTGGCCCAGGCACGGCAAGTCGGCGCCGATGACAGTGGCAATTTTCGGATAGCCGCCGACGGTTTGGCAATCCGCCAGGAGGACGATGGGATGCCCGTCGCCGGGAACTTGAACGGCGCCGGGGGCGACCCCATCCGAAACGATGTCGGCACCAAGCGCGTGATCGAGGCGCGGGCCTTCGAGGCGCAGGCCCATGCGATCCACCGCCCGGCCGACGATGAACGCTTCGCCGACAAAGCGCGCCCAGGCGGCGTCGGTGAAATACTCCCGCTGCGGGCCTGAGACGACGCGCAACGCGCCGCTCCAAGGGCCCGGCGGCCGCGGCAGGCGCAGTGGCAACGACGTCCTTTCACCCGCTTTCCCGATAGGCAAAACGTTCAAACGGTCGCCGGCTATCAGGGCTCGTCCGTCGATGCCGCCAAACCCGGCGCGTACATAAGTAGAGCGGCTTCCCAACACTACAGGAAGGTCAAATCCGCCGTGGATGGCGAGGTAGCCGATGCGGCTGCGCAGGCTCCCGGTGTCAAGCACCTCACCCGCGGCCAGGACATGACTGCGCCAGTTGCCGACCTCCCGCGATTGGCCGCCGGCATCTTCGATCCTTGCGGAAAACTCGCCGGCCAGGGCGATGGTCACGGGTGCATTGGCGCGCAGCCTCGGTCCAATCACTTGCGCCTCGAGCGCCACGGTATGCGGCGGGTTTCCGGCCAGCGCGTTGGCGATGGCCAGCCATTCGATATCGAGCGCGCCGGACAAGGGCACGCCCAGATGCCGGTAGCCGGGGCGACCGGCATCCTGCAAGCTTGCCGGCACTCGACAGTCGAGGACCTCAAGCATCAGGACAACCAGTCCTTGCGAACGATCTTGCCGGTGTCGACCGCGATCGACATTCTGCCAAATTCGTCGCGGCCGATGGGGGCAAACCGCACTGTGTCGCCGGGAGCGAGCAGGGCTGGACGGGCGGCGTCGCCGATGTCGAACAGGCGCACCGGCGTGCGCCCCAGCAAGTGCCAGCCGCCTGGGGATTGCCACGGGTAGACGGCGGCTTGGGCACCGGCGATGGCGACGCTGTTGGCGGGGACCGCCGCGCGCGGCGAGGCGAGCCGCGGCAATCTCAGCCACTCCGGCAATTCGCCGAGATAAGGAAAGCCCGGCAGGAAGCCGATGAGGAAAACGCGAAGTTCGAGGCTGCAGAGCGTCTCGATTATTTCCGCTTCGCTGCGGTTCGTGGCCTGCGCCACTTGCGACAAATCCGGCCCGAATTCGCCACCGAATATCACCGGGAGCAGCCATCGCGTTGTCGCCGCAGTCCCTGACGACTCCGCTTCGGATGATCGTTGCGTGGGGGCTTGGGCGATTTCCACAAGCTGCTCGACCAGAGTGGTTCGGTCGAGGAGCAGCGGATCGAAGTGCACCGTGAGTGAGCGGTAGGTCGGCACCACGTCGCTGATGCCGTCCAGGCGCAAGCTGGAAATGGCATTGCGTGCCGCCATGACCCTGGCGTTGACCGCAGGATCGATGCGGTCGCCAAATTCGAGCGTCAACGCGCCTTCGCCCAGCGCCAGGATGCGCGGTTTCATCCCACCATGCGCTGCGGCAACCAGGTGATGATGGCCGGGAAGGCGTAGAGCAGGCCGACCGCCGCCACCATCAGGAAGAATGCCGGCAAAGCGGTGTGCGCGATCCATGGTAATTGCCTGCCCGTCATGCCCTGGATCACGAACAGATTGAATCCGACCGGCGGGGTGATCTGCGCCATTTCGACCACCACCACGAGAAAGATGCCGAACCAGATCAGGTCGATTCCTGCGGCGATGATCGTCGGCTGAATCACCGCGATGGTCAGTACCACCATTGAAATGCCGTCAAGAAAGCAGCCGAGTATGATGAAAAAAATCATCAGGCCGAACAGCAGGCCGAATTGGCCGAGGCCGAGGCTGGCGATCCATTCCGCGAGGTGACGGGGCAAGCCCAGATAGCCCATCGACAGCGTCAGAAAGGCGCTGCCGGCGAGGATCAGGGCAATCATGCAGTACAAGCGGGTTGCACCCATCAGACTTTCGCGGAAGGTGGCCCAGCCCAGTGAGCCCTGCGCCGCCGCCAGCATCAGACTGCCCACGACGCCCAATGCCGCCGCCTCGGTGGCCGTGGCAATGCCGGCATAAATGGAGCCGAGTACCAGGATGATGAGCAATACCACCGGGATCAAATGCCGCGAAGCATAGACCTTCTGCCCGAAAGTGGTCTGTTCGGTCGCGGGGGGCACCGCATCCGGATTCATCAAGGCCCAGACGATGATCCATCCCATGAACAGGCTGGCCAGCATGATGCCCGGCAGCACGCCGGCGATGAACAGCTTGGCGATCGACACTTCGGCGGCAACGCCGTACACAATCATGATGATCGAGGGCGGGATCAGCAGCCCCAAGGTTCCTGAGCCCGCCAAGGTGCCGACGGTGATGGCCTCGGGATAGCCGCGTTTCTTGAGTTCGGGCAGGGTGATCTTGCCGATCGTCGCGCAAGTCGCCGCCGACGACCCCGACACTGCCGCAAAGATCGTGCAGCCGATTACATTGACATGCAGCAGCCGCCCGGGCAGTTTCTCCAACCAGGGCGCGAGACCCTTGAACATGTCCGACGACAGCCGGGTGCGAAACAGAATTTCGCT
>Ga0208566_1001158_pt1 | contig 15690 bp, 23 predicted proteins | sample PL_2010_150m_FD_184159 | JGI IMG/M metagenome (GOLD analysis project Ga0208566, IMG submission 184159) | Freshwater microbial communities from Powell Lake, British Columbia, Canada to study Microbial Dark Matter (Phase II) - PL_2010_150m... | ecosystem: Environmental > Aquatic > Freshwater >...
CTTTTAGAGGTCAATATGTTCGATAAAACACCAATAGATCAAATGGTTACAAATGCCTTGCTGAGCTTTGACGATCTGCCTGTCAGCAACCAATTGAATCTATTCGATTATTAACCGGACAGTAGTGATGAAAGGTAAATGAAATGAAACCTCGCAATATCGCTCTCAAGTTCGGCGCTGGCGCCGCTCTGGTCGCCACCCAAGCCGCGCATGCTGCAGGCATCGCCGATTTGACCGGTGCCATTAGTTTCACGGATGTCATCGCCGCCATCTTCGCTATTGGTGTGCTGGTGATCGGCGTCGATCTGGCGCAACTCGGCTACATGAAAGTTCGCCGTCTGATCAAGGGCGCGCACTAAGCATCCAGCCCAGCCGGGCCAGAGCCGGGGCGGGTGGCTTACGCTGCCTGCCCCTTTTTTTACCCAACGAAGGGCGCATACATGGACATTCATTTTTGGTATCTCGGATTTTTCTTGATGGGCTGCATGTGCGGCTATGCATCTGTCTTAGGGTTCAAGGGGTAATCATGAAACGTTTCCTTGTCTGCATCCTTCTTTCTTGCCACATCAATTTCGTACATGCCGCCGCCGTTCCTGCTTACTCTGGCGGCATAAATAACGCGGTCGGCTCGATCATCCAGACGAAAACCACAAAGTGGGGATTCGCGGCAAATGATCCGCGGTTTGGTGCTACGGTTTCCGCAGTCGGGACGGCAGCTACTACGGTGGCTGTTGGGCTGGCAACGGGCGCGGTGGCGACTGTCGGCTGGCCCGCCTTGTTGATTGGCGCCGGCGTATCTGCTGTGGCCACCGGAGCCGTGAGCCTCGGCATGAATGGTCTGATTAACTGGTTGTGGCCTGACTCGACACACTCCGGCCAAGTGCAATTATCGGGAACTGGCATGAATGGCACGGTGCCTATATTCTCCAGCGGGATCACGGCGGGACAATTGGCTTGGACGGCTGGTTCAGGATATTGGGGAAGTCCTCAAGAGGCGCTGGCTTACATTTTTTCGCAGACCATTGCGCAATATCCTACGGCGACCTACAGCGTTCCGGTGCTGACGCAAAACAGCGGCACGCAGTACACGGCGACTTATACCTATAGCATTCCGCCGCTGTTCCTCAACAACCAGAACGGCAGCAAGACTATTACCGCAACCACATGGAACGGCATCACTTGTCCGGCAGGATCGGGCTTCGTCAGTGGCACGACTTGCACATCCGCTGGGTTGGCGAACAGTCCCTATGCGTCGGCGACCTATACGCCGATTTGGCAGACGCCTACGCAAGCAATTGCCGCGCTTCCGCAGAGCTACACCACTCAGCCGCTCAGTGATACGCAATTGGCTACTATTGCGAACACTCTTTGGAAAAACATGTCGTCAGCGGCCAACACGCAAACGATTCCTTGGAATGCGGCTGATCCGGTCACGCCGGCTGATATTACGACATGGAAGGCGGCCAATCCTGGCTTGGTGCCTACTGTCAATGATTTCTTGTCACCGGTGGCGGCACCTGGTGCAACGTCCATTCCAATTCCTAATCCTGGGGCCAATACGGGAACGAGTACGACGCCCGCAACTACGACGCCAGGCACGACAGCAGCACCGGCTGAAATCAATTGGGGCGACTTCACCGAGCCGACGCTCGATGCCACGCCGACAACGGGATCAATCCTTGATCCGATTTTCAACATGTGGCCGCAGTGGAACGGGTATGCATTCCCTTCGCATACGTCGCAGTGCCCTACACCGACCTTTGTGGCATTGAATCACACGTTCACGTTTGACCATATGTGCACCTGGGTGGAAATGATCCGGTCAGGTATGCAAGCCGCTTTCGCCTTGATGTGGGCGCTGGCAGTCGTCTTTATCGTCATGGGGGCTTAAATCATGGGTGCGCTTCTCTCTACTGTCTTCGGCTGGCTTGTTCGCACGGTGCTTATCAAGTTCGTGGCCTTCACGGTGCTGTACGTCATCGTTTCGGCCTTCACCAGCTACCTGATGTCCAAGCTCTCGGGCCTCGGCCCTGGTGCCATCAATTCGGCCTTGTCGGGCTGGACTCCCGCCATGTGGTACTTCGCAGACTTGACGCTGTTTAGCCAGGGCATCCCGGCCATTATCAGCGCCTACGTTCTCCGCTTCTCGATTCGTCGAATTCCCATGATCGGTTAATGCCATGTCCATCAATTGCTATTCCGGTTTGCAAGGCTCCGGTAAAAGCTATGAGGTCGTTTCTTCGATCATCGTTCCAGCAGTGGCTCAAGGTCGCCGCGTCGTTACCAACATCAGCGGTATCGACAATGACGGCATCCGCGCCTATTGCTGCGAAAAGCTTGATGTGCCGATGGATAAGCTCGGCAGCGTCATTTACGCCAATAATGCGGAAGTCGCGGCCCGCGATTTCTTCCCGACCGAGACCAGCCATCAGGACGCTGAATGCAAGTCCTTCGTGTTCCCCGGTGACTTGGTGGCGATTGATGAGGCATACAAGATTTGGGGTTCGGACTGCAAGATTCACAATGAGCACAAAGTCTTTTTTCGTGAGCATCGCCACTACATTCACCCACAAACCGGGGTGGCCTGTGACCTGGTGTTGATGACTCAGGACATTGGCGACTTGCACCGCGTGCTCAAGGTTGTTATTGAGCAATCGTTCAAAACTCATAAGGCGAAGGGCATAGGCCGCAACAATCTCTACACAATAACCATGTGGGAGGGCTGGAAGCAGACGCAAAAGGCCATCGTCAAGGATTGGACACAGACCTACAACCCGGAGATTTTCCCGCTCTACAAGAGCTATGCCAGTGAGCAGCAGGGCAAGGAAGTTGCCTCGGATTCCCGTCAAAACGTTTTCGCCGACAAGCGTCTGATTTACAAACTGGCATTTCTTCTGATCGCTGTGGCTTTCGCCGCCTGGAGACTCTGGCATTTCTTCGGCGACAAGATCAATCCTGGTGCCAAGGTCGGAACGACGATTTCGCAGGACGCTTCCGCACCTGGTGCAGCGTTGCCCAAGTCGGAGTACTCGGCGGATTGGCGCATCGTCGGTACGCTCGATGTCGGCGGAGTGCAGCAAGTGGTTCTTGCCGGTACGAATGGCATTCGCATGGATGAGGCGATTTACTACAAGGGGGCCGGTCTGTCTCTGACTGGCCGGGTCGATGGAAAAAAAGTAACGCGCTTCTCTGGCCCGGCTTTCAGCCCGTCGTCGGTCGATAACAAAAAGGATGGGCTTGTGCGATGAAATACCTTCTCTCTCTTCTGGTCGGCCTAGTGCTGTCCTCCTCTGTCATGGCTGCACCCAAGGCTCCGCCCGCCGATGTCTCCTTCGATCTGGACGGCCAGCCGGTGGCTTCGATCATGCGCGTTATCTACGTCGAGGCATTCCGCGAACGTGCCTATTTCCTTGATCCTGCCGTGTTGCAGGATCAGCGCGCCATTTCGTTCCGCTACAGGCGGAAGGATGGCGATTTCAGGCCCTTCCTGGTGTCCTTCCTGCACAACCTGGGTTACTCGCTGGAACTGCGTAATGGCGCCGACTTCATCAAACCTATTCCAGCAGCTGAGAGGCCATCTATTGTAGAAGACCCGAATCAGGAAGTTTTCTATTACCGGCCTCGCCATCGGGACGGCTCCTACCTTGTCGAAGTCCTGACACCGCTATTCAAGGGCAAATTTACGTCACAGCGCGCCGTATCCGTTCCGGCTACCAGTGCCCCGACCATTTCCTCCGGCGCTACTGTAGGCTCTTCCGGTGCCTCTGGCGGGTCTGTTTCGGGCGCTCAGGCTGTCGCCCCTGCTGGCTCTGCTTTGGCACAAATTGAACGCACGATTGACCAACTGATTTTTGCAGGGTCGCCGAAGGAAGTGGCTGTGCTCAGAAAACTGTTGTCCCAGGTTGATACAGATGTCGGCCAAGTGATGGTTTCCGGCGCGGTCTATGAGGTGCAAACCGGAGATCATCACGGCTCGGCACTGTCGCTCGCCGGTTCGCTTCTACCTGGCAAGCTGAAAATCAATCTCGGCAGCGCAACTTCCGCCGATAACTTCGTCAGCCTCCAAGTGGCCGACATGACTGCGATCATGCAGGCGCTTGATTCCGATACGCGCTTCAAGGTGCTTTCCTCGCCTCAGGTTCGCGTAGCGTCCGGCAAGTCGGCAACCTTCACTGTTGGCGAGCAAGTGCCGGTGCTCGGAGCAATCACCTACCCGCAAGGCGGATCGTCGCCGGTGCAGTCGGTTGATTACCGTTCCTCTGGTGTCATCTTCTCGATCAGCCCTGATATTCACGATGCGACGATTGACGTGCACGTCGATCAGCAGGTGTCCAGCTTCGTGAATACGACTACCGGGGTCAATAACTCGCCAACTCTCACAACGCGCCAGATTTCCACAAATGTGATCATGGCCGATGGCGATGTCGTCGTTATTGGTGGCCTACGTCAAAACAAGGACAGCGGCGGCTCTTCCGGCCTGTCATTCCTACCTGCCTGGCTCCAGGTCAAGACATCGGACAAGTCCAATTCGGAAATCTTGCTATTTCTACAGTTGAAAAAGCTGTGAATTCGAATGAATGCACTTACGGACATAGGGGTTTGTTCAAATTTTCGCGCGCGAAAATTCACGTTTCCGTCACAACAGCAGGGCGGAATTATTGATATGGTAATTTTGTGTGGTGATTTGGTCGCGCATTAATTTAGGCATGCCAAAGCAGGCGCGACCAATTCACCACGCTGACGTCTATCATCATTTTGGGTAATTCCATCCATCCCCGGCTTACTCACCCTACGCAACGTGGCCCCAGATTTCTTGCGCGACCAATTCACCACAATATGACTGCATTTGCTCTCGATGGGCGCAACGCGACATATGTTCCTCTGTTACGTAGATTTTTTTGACTCCTGCTTTATGACGGAAGGCGAAGCGTTAGCTTACCTTTCTCTTTCTTCCTTGCAGACCGGTAGGCCGCAAGGCCAACCAAAAGCCACAGGCGGCAGCCTGTACCGCCCATCGGTTGGAAACCGTCTCCCGGTAGGGTGCTGGCTGCATAAGCCGGTTTTGATTGATTTTGGTGGATTACGGGAGGGTGAATATTTTCGCGCGCGAAAATCTGCGTTGACCAAGTTTATTTCCTTGATGTGCAGGGTGTTTAACATTGACTTTCGCGCGCGAAAGTATGACATTGATCGAGCTATGGGCACTTGCATTTAATCACTCAGTTTAACAACCGGAGGAATTCGCCATGAACGAGCTTTTCCGCAGTGCGTTGGGAGTTTGGTGGTTGTGGCTTTTCTTAGGTGTTTGCGCAATGATTGCCTGGAAGACGCCTAAGCGTAAAGGCAAGAATGCCGGCACCGACCCAAGCGCTGCTTTTCACAACGGTATGGCAACTCCATCTAGCGATACGCACCTATCCGACTGCTCTCTGCATCCATATGATTTATCTAATCAATACCGGAATAGATTTTGATGGTGATCTAAATAAGCGCTCTAAAATACGCGAATGTGTATGACACCAACTGAGATCCATTCGCCCCTGGTTGTCATACACCGAAGAGCATCCCCACATATCCATAGATAGACCGGCCGCACTCTATCAAGTGCAAGAGACGGGATAGCTGTGGGTATGTGGGGATGCGTAGCCTGATCGGAGCACTGGTTTATAACAATAATCCCGCCTGCGCCTCACGGACTGCTGCTACCAAACTCTCATTTTTCGTGCTACGCTATGAAACATGAACGCGCACCTGTATGAAGAGCTTGAGCACCTGAGCATCGCTGAAAAGCGGACGCTTGGCGAAGCCTTGATTGTCAGCGCCGAAAGCGAGGCCTCCGCACCGCTTATCTCCGAAGCCCAACGCATTGAGCTTCGTTCCCGTCTTGCCTACCACCGCGCCAACCCCGACGAACCGGGCGTTACCTTCTCGCAACTCAAGGCAAAATTCCTGGCCACGTCGCGCTAGACATGTTGTTCCGGGTCGTTTATAAGCCGCTGGCTCAGATTGAAGCGTTAGAAGCCTATCAATGGTATGGACAACCGCACATCGGCATGGGCAATGTTTTCCTTGATGAACTCGAACGTACCAACGGCTTTATTGCTGGCAACCCGCATCTTTATTCGTGCGTAGAATCCGAAATGAGACGTGCGAACCTGAACCGTTTTCCCTACTCGTTGTTTTACGTGATCGACGGCGATATCGTGAATGTGCTGTCATGCTTTCACCAGCACCGAGAACCTAGAACGCGGCAGCAGTTTCTTTCGGGCAATTAAGTTCAACGAAGGTTCAACGCTATAGCAGTTCAGCGATGTCTATTGAAGTCGAAATCTCCGTAACCTGTTGATTTGTTGTTTAGTGAAGTCCAGCGAAGTCTATTTTAAGGGACTCTTAATCCGTAGGTCGACAGTTCGAATCTGTCACAGCCCACCAACAAAACAAGCACTTAGGCCACCTTAACCGGTGGCCTTTTTGTTTTCTGCGTTCCATGTAAGAACTTTGTAAGTGAATTTACTCAATGCGAATCCCGCCAAAGAAAAACCCGGCGCTTGGCCGGGGTTCCTTGTGGCGTCTCCATTCTCTTTACTGCGCTTCCCGCGCACCTTCCAAGCTAATAGCCCTGGAACAAACACTGCCAAACATCGCACACCTCAAGCCGGTCAAGCGCATCGTTGTCTTCGAAAATCATTTCCTGCACGAACGGCACAGGCTCTTCCATTTCCTCGGCGCTTAGCTGGATGATTCCAGCTTCGGCGCAAGCATGGAAAAGCGCCTCTCGAATACGGCCCCACTCCGGGCTGGGTGGCTCCTTGCTGTAGTCGCACGTCATTTCACCCTGCTCTGCATAGGTCGTCAGCCGGTGCGTGTTGAAGGTGTAATCGATGGCCGGCACCACTGACGAAATCGTGATGCACAGAACTGTCACGTGATCGTTGTGGCGCAGGTACTCGACCTGTTCCTGCCCTGTGCCTTTCTCACTCCAGCCTGAGCACTCAACAAGCCCGATTGCGTTTTCGACCATACGCTCCAGGCCAGTCCAGACTTCAAACTCACCCTCCAAGCGAGCACCGACCGCCGGCAATCGCTCGGTAAGCAGTGGTATCAGCCGCTTGACGTGGGTGAAGTCGCACTGCGCCGGGTCGGGTTCTTCCAGTCGACCGGTCGGATAAACCGCATGTATCCCGGCTTCAAGTTTTGCGTCCATTGGTGCTCCCTTATTTCGCCCACCCTATTTCTGTTCCTTCAGCACTGCCGTGTTGATCTGGAATCCATCTCTGACCACCTGGCCGCAGCATGGGCATTGTTCTTTGCCCTTTGTGCGACCAATTGCCATTCGTAGTGTGCTCTCAGCAATACCGGCCTGGGCCGCTGCCACCTTGATTGCTACGCCCTCTGAGACAAAGCGCAACGCCTGTTGAGTCTTGGATAAAGCCATTGCAAATCCTTTCATTTCGAGCGCCCATGATAACACCGCATCGCATATCGTAGAAAATGCTTTACGTCGCATAACGTACGATATACGATATGCTTGTCGTAACCAACCACGAAAGGAACCCATCATGACTATCGTCAACGCAAGAATACCCACCAAGAGAATTCCAGAGAGTCGCGTCCTGTGCGGAGCCATCGAGGCGATGGACGCCATCTCACAGAATGCCTTCGAGGAAATCATCGCCATTGCCGGCACGGCTGCACTGGCGTTCAAAAAGTTGAAGATCGACCTTCAGTTGCCTGACAGTGAAGAACAAAAGAAATGCTCCTGGGAGATTATCCAGGAGCTGGCCAGGAAAGACATGGTCGATTATTACCATGCCAGGGGCGCTGCGACAAAAGTAATCGGGATGCCCGTGGGCAAGCTGGATCAGATCGTCCAGAAGGAGCGCGATATTGTGACGATTTGCCGTTTGAAGGGGGCGCAGCAGCCGTTGGAGTTTTGTGTGGTTAAAGGGGGTGCAGCATGAAAGCCGTCAATCCCGGTGCAACCGTGCGCGTGCTTTGCACGACCCGTCACGGGTTTTCCAGTTTCACCCACAATAACAAGCTATTTCAGGTATGCGGTGGTATTCCTGCCATTGAAGCCCTTGAGATTGCCTCGCTGTATCTCGCTTCGGCGCACGATCTGGCAGTCAACGGAACGCTCGAAGAGTGCGGCGACGGGGCAAACGCCGTTTCGTACCTGATTGAGTTCGCCAAAGCTATCGTAGATTCTGTCTCAGCCGGCGCATGTGGCGAGGTGGCAGCATGAGCGCCGCCATCACAACCCACTCCACGCCCTCGGGCGTACCTTGCGCCTTCAATATCATGTCTGAATTATGGGATCGGGCAGCGCCGAGCCTCGACCAGAAAGCCCTCGAATGGTTTGCCGGCGCCACCGGTCAAGCAGAATATGTCGCCAGTAACCTGCAAGACGTGGTGGAAGGCGTGGGTTGCCTGGTTGCCTATGATAAAGAGGCAGGCAGCTTTCAAGAAGGCGACGATTTTATGTCGCTGATGGTTACCATCGCCAACGCTCTAACCAACATTCGGGGGTTGATGTTTGTAGGCGATTCGGCAAGCCATAGGCTGCGCCGGCCAGAACTTTATCGAGATTGCGAGCGCCAAGAAGAGAGGGTGATAGACGCAGAATTGGTCAAAGCCATCGGGGCCAGAATGCGGAAGGCACGAGGACTGAGCGCTAACAACCATGCTCAGTGACGGCGAAATAACCCGCCTCAGGCAGGCCAGAGACGCCACCGAACGGGCGCTTTCCGAAGCCCGGCGCAACCTTGGCGCTGCGCAGTCGGCCTACTCCAAGGCACGGAAGGCAGAACGGGCGGCGCTGCTGGATTATGTCGAGGCAATGGAAGCCACGCATCCAAATGGCGCCAAGCCCGGATTACTGCTTTCCACGGCCCGCGTGCCGACTCACCAACCGAAACTACCAATCACCGCTGAAAGGGATGCAAAATGACCAAAGATGAACTGGGCGGAGATTGATTGATGCACGGGCAATGTGCATGGAGGCTATCTCTGAGGGTTTGAAACTGATCGCCGCAGAATTGCGCAACGTCATCATCATCCCACCCGAGAAGCGACTGTGGGCGGCAGAGCAGATCGCGGAATACTTCGGGTCATCGAGTACCACTATTTACCGCACCGTCCTGTGCAAGCCGGATTTTCCGAAGGCCATCAAGATAGCCGGTGGCGCGCAACGCTGGGTTGCCGGCGAGGTGATGGAGTGGGCGGAAAGCCAGCGCGGTGAACGGCGTAATGGTAGGCCGAGGAAAGCGGCATAAGATTATTGCGTCCGCCCAATCAAACGTGCGCCGGTTGCGCCACCAGACGAACACCCAAGGCGGAACATACGCGGCTGATTGTATCGAAGCGCGGATGAGCGCCAGGGCGCAACGCCTTGTACAGCGCTTCACGGCTCAAGCCGCTGGCGCTGGCAATCTCCGTCATGCCGCGTGCGCGCGCCGCCAAGCCCAGCGCGTGCGCCAATTCTCCCGTGTCGCCTCCCTCAATCACCATCGTCAGATAGGCGGCAATATCTTCTTCGCTGTTGAGATATTCCGCCAGGTCAAACTCGGGTAGATCGGCAATGCGGATTTTCTTGGTCATGGCTCACTCCTCAAAACGCGCCGCGAGATTCACGGCATTAGCAATATCGGCGGCCTGCGTATCCTTGTCGCCACCGCCGAGCATCACGATCAAAGTTTCGCCGCGCCGGATGTAGTACATGCGCCAGCCCGGCCCGAAATGCTCGCGCATCTCGAACACCCCCTCACCAACCGGTTTCACGTCACCAAGGTTTCCGCACTGCGCACGATCCAGGCGGCGCGCCAAACGAAGGCGCGTTACCCGGTCTTTCAGGCTATCGAGCCATGCGGTGAATTCGGGAAGGGGTTTGATCGAATACATGAGCAAATTGTAGCCGTTCGATTACGCGGCGTCAATAACCACATGGAACCCGCTTCGGAAGGTTCAATCAAGCCGCTTGGCAATGTTTGTTCCAAAGGGCTATTAGCCTGAAAAGTGAGCAGGTAGTATAGCCAAGCTGGGCTGGGCAGCGCACAAACCTGCCAGCGGTCGATGATTGTCTTGCGTAGCTTTACGTTGTAGCCGGAAATCAGTGTCATCGTGTGCGTCTTGTCCAGATCGAACGACACGACATAGCCCCGGCTGTCACGATGCCATGAAAAACCACGCACGTCTTGATGGCTCAGATTGGAGCCATCCCCGACGATAGCGTTCAAGATGGCATCTGCGTTTTCGCGGACGAATTCAGAGTGCCGGTTACGGTAATTCTCCGGCACGATTTTTTTAATATGATCGTCTCCGTAGAGGCCGATGAGCATCACGCGCACATCGCGCACGACGTTCTTGTGTTCCTTCCCGGTAATCTCCGCAATATCGCGGCTGCTCATGGTCGGGTTGGTGGTATCGCCAATGACCAGCGCGCTCATGCAGTCACCTCACGCGGTATATATGGGCAAGGGCAGCGGTAAAGCTGCGGCGATGAACGATGAAGAAGAAACAAAAACGGCACTTGATTCCTCAAGCGCCGCCTCTGTGTCCAAACGTTCCCAAGACAAACAATTCTTGGCATCTGGACAGTTCGATTTTAGGCGAAGAATCAGAAAACTTCAACGAGCGCCGTAGCCATGTTGTAGAACTACGCGCGACAACTTTCACCCCTTTGTTTGCACTTACTGATCGTGTGAAATTGCTCAGGCCGGGCTCACGTTACCGGCCAATCACTCGAAGGAGCAATAATGCAACATATCGACATCAGCAAGCTGGGCTTGATCATTGGCGAGGAAAGCACTACCCCGACTGAGAGAGTTCTCTACAAGGACTTTTTTGCCACTGCCTGCCATTTGCACGCAACGGGTAGTGAAACTGCGGGCGCGAAGCTGTTGCAGACGCTTTTTGACCATCTGGGAAGAAACATGCGGAAGACGTATTTTGCCAACCTGATTTCTACTCTTCCTGGCAACGAAGAAAGGTATGCAATGGGAATTAATGCGCATCTGGAAATCAACAAGCTATTCCATTCAAACGTCTGCGAATAGGGCCTCAGCCCGCGCCATCGCCGTTTCAACCAGGCTGTTATCTACGCTCCCGCCTCCCTCACAGATCATGTAATTCGCGTCCTCCAGGAAGCAGAAGCTGATGGCGTCGAATATATCCGGCGAGGGGATGCCTTGCTTGCGCATTTCGTCCTTGCGCTCGATGGTGTAGCGCGCCTTCTCGTCGAAGTGGAAAGGTACTCGGCTCATCTGATCGAGAATGTCCTTGCGCCACGGGCCATCGGCGATACCCAGCCGGCCTTCCTTAGCCGCGCGCGCCGCGTGAACCATGGCCTGCGCTCGCAGGTTGAAGAACCGCTCCTTGTTGCGCTGCTTGAAGCAGGGCGCACCCCACTTCACCCGCTTTACCTCGGGCAGCCCCATGCCCTCCAGCGCCTGGCATACTGCAATGCCCATGCCGCCGGCGTCAACCATCGTGGTGCAGTTCTCAAGCTCTGACGCCTTGTGGAATACCGCCCCGCTGAAGTCCTGCAAGTTGCGCGTGTTGCTGGCGATGGGAATATCCACAATCTGCACCCGGCGCGCGTCAGTGCCGAAGTCGCCATAGCCGGAAACGTGAGCCACCACAGCGATGGACTTGTCGCGGTATTCTCCGGCGCCCACGTCGCACGATAGGATGATGCCGAACGACTCGCCTTTGTGGATCACCTTACGACCAAAGCACGCCTCAACGGCCTTGCGCCCGACCAGATGGTCATCCAGCGATTCGGGGAACTCGCCGCGAACCTTGATGGTGTATTCCACGTCGGTGTATTCCTGCCTCTTCTCCCGACAGAAGCCGGGCGATACCAGCGGAGACTGCTCGGAATTCATGCAGATTGCGTTCCAAACCCCGCCCTCTTGGCGCGACAGCTTGTTGTGCGTGTCGTAGAAGAACCCGGATGGCCGCGTCGGCTGGCTCACCATCAGCATACGGTTGCGCCTGTCGGTAAGCGCGCCGGTCAGCACGGCATAATTTGGGTCTGGTATGCCGGATGCTTCATCGGCGATCACCATGTACCAGTCGCGGTGCATCCCGGCCAAGTTCTCCGGCGCTCCCCTGGGCGCGGTCTTGGCAATCACGAACCACTGCTGCTTGAAGCCGTTGACGAAAACGCGCTCAGCCTCGACGGTGAAGTATCCCGAAATCCACGGTTGCGCTCCGCGCTTGATGGCTTCCTGCATGTCGGTGATTTCTTTCCACGCGACGTTGCGTACCTGCTCGATCTTCGGCGCGGTGATCATCGTGTTGGAAAGCTTGTAGCAGAGCAGGTGCCACAGCGCGATAACGGCGAGGCTACGGCTCTTCCCGCTGCCGTGGCCGCTGCGCACCGTGGTGCGGCTCCCTGGTGGGCTTACGCTGTCCAGCAATTCAACCTGCTGCTGCGTCGGCGTCATCCCGACCACCTCCACCGCAAACCGGGTCAAATCGAAGGCATAGCGGGCTACAAATTCGCCCCAGCGCGGGTCGTCAGTCAGGCGCTTCGCCATCATCGACCGCGTTCAGTTCGGCGTATTGTTTCTGCGCCAACCGGCTCACTTCCTCAACCCGCTTCATGCCGGCGTTGTAGATTTCATCAAGGTCATCCTGAGAAATGGCTGAGTTGTCTTCCTGAACAAGCGCATCCAGCCCCCACGCCTTGCGCTCGCCCTCTTGCCTGATCTTAAGCATTTCGGCGCTGATCTTGGCGGCTCGCCCTTGCTCAAGTTCTTCCGCGATAGATGACAGTGGGAATATCTCCCGATGTTCGTTCCACTCGCTTCGGTGCGTCTCAATCACATCTGAGCGGAGATCAACGGCAGATTCTGTGCTGGAGCAAGCTTCAAAAACCATACTTGTTCCAGCAAGCTTGCCGGCAAGCTTGGCGTCGGCCTTGGAATGCGCCCTGCTGACAATGCTCTTCAGGGAGCTAGCCTTCTTCCAGCCATCCTTTTTTGCCCGCTGCCGCACCGACTCGCCAGACACGGGGAGGTTCATCTCATCGACCAGCCATTGGTACCCATCTCGGTGGCCAGCCTCCCAGCGATGGCGGCATTCAAGCCACTGTTGTGGGGTAAGTTTAGGTTTCGCCGCCATCATTTGCCCCCCATGCAGCTAAGCAGTAGGTCACGATTGTCATCGAGCCATGTGTTCACCTGGACATTGATGGGGCCATGCGGAAAGGTTGCAAGCAACTCTCTGGCAATGCGGACTTCCTCTGCGGCTCGTCCGCTATCGTCCAGGGAATCAATTTTCTCCTTGGCTAAGGCGGCGGCAATTTCGCTGGGGAGGAATACGCCAATACATTCAATCCATGGTTTGCCGCTGGATTGGCTGCTGCATTCGTTTGTTGTTTGGGTGTTGGTCACTGCTTTTCTCCTTGGGTGGGTGATTTAGCGTTCGTTGGCATGGGCTGCATAGCCACGCCTCTGGTCTTTCCTGTCTTTGTGCTTCTGTGCGTGCGCAAGGCCAACGGCGACGGCCCGAAGACCACGATTGCCCGTGGCCTCGGCAAGTTCGATCAATCTATCGGGTCGGCCGTCATAGCGTTCGGCAAGCTCCTCGTCAGCGGTGAGCGGCGCTTGGTATCGGTTCGGCAGTAGCATCTTGAAATTCTTGGTGTGTGGTGTGTGAGGGGGCTGAGACTGGTCAGGCGCTGAACCCGCCGGTAACAATATGAGCGATGCGCCGATCCTTCACATCCTGTCCGACATCTGGCGGCGGTGCAGTCGCCACAACCGTTTTCCGCCCGTCTCCCCCTGACGCCAGCGTATCAACCACGGGTGGCGCTTCGGCGATAGTTGGCGGAGATGCGAATGTCGGCATTTTCGGCGCTGCCGCGAAAGCGGTTACCGGGGTTGCTGGTGCTACTGACAGGCTCTGTACGGAAGGTGCGGCGTTTGAATACACCCCGCCAGGCTTGTAGGAATTGGGGTCGTTTGCTGCCGCGAGTTGATCCTTATACGCCTTACCCTGGTTGATTCGGTATGCCTTGGCCTGCTCATCGCTGGCAAGCTCGCTGACGCCGGTTTCCTTGTCGGTGACGCCTAGCTTGCCACTCCCAAGGTCTTCGTAGGAATAGCGCCCGCCCTTGGTTGGGTCATCCTTCAGCGAGGCGACTTTGATGTCGTCTTTCTGGGGTGCAGCCGCGTCCTGATCCGACAACGCCAGCAGCCGCTTTTTCTCTTCTACCGCGCGCTTGGCCGTTCCCGCCCGCACGTTGTCATCGGACTTCGAGAACAGCTTTTCGTTGTTGGCGATCTTGTAGTCCTGAATGGCCGAAATCTTCTCGGCCTCGGACATCTTGGAAACGTCCTTGCCCTTGAAGGCGCTTTTCACCAGACTTTGCGCGCCACCAGCGCCGAACTGGACGGACGTTGACCAGATTGCGTCCTGAACCGCAGCGCCATCCTTCGACAGGTCGATACCGGATTTCTTCAGCCCGGCCATTACCGGGTCAAACTTCGTGGCCTTGATGTAGTCGTGTTGGGCGCCGCCAAATTCTGGATCAGCCTTGGAAACCTCCTTCCACTTAGCGTTGAATTCCGGTGTTCCCGGTTGCAGTCCGGCAAACTGGTCGCCGTACTTGCTGGTTTTTAGAAACTTCTGAACCTCCCCCTGCTTCGACGAAAGCTGGTAGGTTCCGTAGGACGCCCCGCCGAAATCTCCTTTTCCGCTTGATACCGTTCCAGCGCCGCCTTTGCCAGACTCGAACATCTGGCTTGTTTTTCCGAGAGCCCATTCTCCTGCCGATTTTGCACCTTCCCACACCTTGGCCGCTCCCTTGCCGAGGGTCGTATTTTCTGTCGCCCAGGTGGCTCCTTTCTTGACGGCTTCGCCAGCCGTTCCGGCGGACTGTACGGCGGCATCAACCGCCTTCCCGGCTCCGGCCTTAACATCAATACCCGTGGCACTCTTAACCGCCTCGTTCGCCCTGTTGCCCACATCCTTGGCTTGCTCAACGACGTTACCTGCCGTTTTTTTTACGTCTTCCCATAAGGCTCCAGCCTTCTTGGCCATGCTCTCCCAGCCAGACTTTATCGCCGACATGGTGCCATCCCATGTCGAAGTGATCTTTCCTGGGATATCTGCCTCTCGGAGGTCGCTTACCCACCCGCCTACCTTATCGCCAATGATCTGCCCAGCTTGGTCTCCCAGAAACATGCCTACAGCGCCGCCAATCGCCATTCCGATGGGGCCGCCGATAGCGCCCAACGATGCGCCGGCAGCCATACCGGCCAAGCTTCCGCCAAACCCGCCGATGGCTTTTCCCCCTCTTTCGTCCTTCTGCCTACGGGTCAGCGTGTCGTCATTCTCGCTACTGTAAACGTCCGATGCCGCTCCCGCCGCGCCCAGCAGGCCGCCGATGATTGGTAGTTTGCGCAGAATTCCCTTGCCGGCGCCAAGCAATCCTTTGCCGGCGCCCATCAAACCACTTCCCGCTCCGCCAAGCAGGCTAGCCGCTCCACCAAGCGCCGGCCCGATGATCGGGATTTTTCCAAGCAGCCCCGACAACGATCCCAGCAATCCGCCGCCACTTTCTCCGCCAGTGGCCGGCTTCGCTTCGATATTCTTGAGGCTTTTGTTGGCGGCCTTGTTGAAAACCGTCTCATCGCTTCTAAACCCGGTCAGCGTGTTGAATATGCGCCGCAGAAATCC
>Ga0208566_1001159_pt1 | contig 15690 bp, 12 predicted proteins | sample PL_2010_150m_FD_184159 | JGI IMG/M metagenome (GOLD analysis project Ga0208566, IMG submission 184159) | Freshwater microbial communities from Powell Lake, British Columbia, Canada to study Microbial Dark Matter (Phase II) - PL_2010_150m... | ecosystem: Environmental > Aquatic > Freshwater >...
TGTTAATGCCAGTGCTGTCCGGTTATTGAGTTTTAATATAGTTACAACTGCTTGATATAATGTTCGTTTAACAGTGTTCAGCGTTTTTTCGATTTGAAATCGTTTTAAAATTGATGAAAGTTAGAAAAACCTCAGTTCATTATGATGCCCTAGATCGCAGATTTTCTGGGTTCATGACTCTTTTTGTCATCGATTTCAGTGTGGCTTTGTCTTTCCCTGAGATCTTTGTGATCAAAATTTCGCAAATGAACAAAGAAAAGACGGTTTTTGCCCAGTTGATGGAGTTTCTACCCTGGTATGAGTTTGACAAATGTGTTGCCCGATATAGCGGAGATTATAAAGCGCAGACATTCGATTGCCGGCAGCAGTTCCTGGTTATGAGCTTTGCCCAACTGACGAGCCGTAAGAGCTTGCGTGATATAGAGAACTGTCTCGAAGCTGTTTCCAATAAGCTTTATCATTCCGGTATCCGAAAAAAAGTACCCCATTCAACTTTAGCGGACGCCAATGAACAACGGGATTGGCGGATCTATGCGGATTTTGCTCAAATACTCATACCCGAGGCCCGAAAGCTGAACCTGCAAGATTCCGGTTTTACCCTGGACTTGAAGAATATGGTTTACGCACTCGATAGTACCACCATCGACTTGTGTCTGTCCCTGTTTCCCTGGGCCCGCTTCCGAGCAGCGAAAGGTGCGGTCAAAGCACACGTACTGATGGATCTCCGGGGATCGATCCCCACCTTTATCAAACTGACTGATGGTTTGTGCCATGATGTTAATATTTTGGATACCCTTCCTTTGGAAAGCGGTGCCTTTTACCTGATGGATCGGGGATATGTTGATTTTGAACGTCTCTACCGATTTGTTACAGAAGGTGCCTTTTTCGTCACCCGGGCAAAAACCAACCTGTCTTTCAAAAGAATCAAGGCGGCGATTGTTGATAAGAACACCGGCGTTCGTTGCGACCAGACGATCGTCCTGGCAGGGGCAAATTCCTCCAAAGTCTATCCGGCTCCCCTTCGTAGGGTAAAGTTCTGGGATACGGAGAACAAGAGGCACTTTGTCTTTCTGACGAATGCCTTCAACATATCGGCCCTCATGGTAGCTCTGCTTTATAAAGAACGCTGGCAAGTCGAATTATTTTTTCGGTGGATAAAGCAGCACCTGAGAATCAAGTCCTTCTATGGAACTTCCCGCAACGCTGTCTATACCCAGATCTGGATAGCAGTTTGCGTGTACCTTTTATTGGCAATAATCAAACCGAAATTGCAAATAAAACAAAGTCTGCATACGATTTCGCAAGTATTAGAATTTTGTATTTTCGAGAAAATGCCTGTGAATGAGCTATTTGACGATTTGGTATTAAATGCGAATAATTCCGAATTTTCTAACCAATTGAGTTTGTGGGACTAATAACCGGACAGTACTGTTTTCAATCATATAAAGTTTGATTAATAGCATTTTATTAATCAAAGTTCTTTTTATCTTTGTTTGTACATATATTCAGACTTCTTAAAATCGAATCTTAGTACCTCCGCAAAGATAAGGAAATTGGGCCATTCGTCAAAAATGCGATATAATTGGACATAGCTTTTGGCCATAACATTAATATAGTGATAATTATTGAGGATTCCAAGCGAAATTTTTGAATTTATTAATTATTTTGCATTTATCTTTGTGGCAAAAGTAAAAACAAATGTCGACACTATTTGACGATTCACAGGCTGACGACCAAATAAAACCAATAGGCAAGCATTATGCCATCAAGGTAAAGTCAAAAGAATTAGTAGAAATATACCATAAAGGCCAACTCCAGAAAGTCGCCAAGATAGACCCACCTATTGAAAAGCGTTTAGTAGTCATTGATTTGGTTGAGAGGTGCAGCGTTGGAAAAGAGAAATTGGCTGATGCGTTGGGAATATCCCGGCAGAGCATAGACACTTGGATAGCAACCTATCAAAAGCGCGGCGCGGAAGGTTTGGTCAACAACACGAAAGATAGTTGGAAGAAAAACCCCAAGCGCTTCACCGGAAACAAGGCCAGAGAGTTAGAAGAAGAAAATAAGGCGAATCAGCAGGAAAAGCAGAAACACGAATTGTGCATTAGTTTTCAGGACGAGGGTACAGAAAATCAGATCCAGCCCACGGACAAAGAATTTTTTCTGGAAGAACACGCCTTTGAGGAAAACAGGTATGCAGGCAGTTTCTTGTTTTGGCCGATGTTTAACAACTATTACGATATCAACAAGTTCTTCAACAAGCATATAGGCGAAAGTAAGATTGTAATTTTTCTATTTGCCATGATGCAGATAAACCGGATATTTTCGATTGAGCAATTCAAAACGGTTTACAAAAAGGAATTTGGTAAATTGCTGGGATTAAATAAATTACCATCAGCACCTGCATTATGGAAATGGATACATGATTATGTAACCCAAACAAAAGAGTCCAGCAAAACAACAATAAAAGCGTTTTTTAAGCACCAGATATTGCGTGGTATCGTGGGTGTTTTTAATCTATTTATCGATGGCCATTTTATACCCTATTATGGAAAAGAAAAAGTACACAAGGGATGGTTCACCCAACGTGGCATGGCAATGCCGGGAGTAACAGCCATATACGCGCACGACAAAAGCGGACGGGTAGCCTATTTCGACATCTATGATGGCAAGGCCGATATCGTAAGCACGGTCAAGGAAATCCACGAGGATTGGAAAGCCTTAATCTGGAGATCGCTCCGATGATCGCCATCGACCGGGAGATTTGGGGAGTGGACAACTTTTGTGAGCTACAACCCTTTAAAATTGTGACCTGGGAAAAATTCAGCGATGAATCAGAACTGTATGAAATAGAAGAAAGCGCATTTTGTCACCAATTAACCTGGCAAAAGAAGCAATATAGAATTACCGAGGATGAGAAAACCTATAAAGACAATAAAGGGAACCAGATAAAAATGAGGCGAATTGTATATTTCAAAATGTCAGAAAACCATCGCTTTGCAATAGTTACCACCGATAAGGAATCTCCCGTGACAGAAGTAGCCCTGGCCATGTTAAACCGCTGGGGCAGCAATGAGAACACGTTTAAATACATGAACAAAAGGGTGGGCATGCACTATAATCCGACTTTTGACCTACGCCGCGAAAGTCAAGATCAGCAAATAAAAAACCCCGCCCATACAGCCGCGACAAAGCAAATAGCTAATATTAAAAACCAAATCAAAAAGTGCGAACAAGGTCTTGGGAAAATTAACACAACTACTGATAAATCCGGTGTTTTACGCAAAAATACAACACGGGACAAATTGCAATTAAAACTATCTTCCTTAAAAGAGGAATTGCAAACGCAACAAACTATCCTCGAAGCGATACCCAAATTTACTGAATTAGAAAAGGTAACCGGCGAAACATACAAGACCTATTCAACAGATGGAAAAATTTGGTGGGATTTGTCCGAAGCCCTTGTATGGAATAGCCGGAAAAAACTAATTGAAATATTTAATTATGTGCCTGATAACCGCGATACCATACCCGTATTAGAGGCTATCATAAAAGGTAAAGGATGGATAAGAACAACCAGAACCACTGTCACAGTAAAGCTGGAACCCCTGGAACGGAAAAGCTACCGGACCGCCCAGATTCAGCTATGCCGACATTTGAATACCTTAGAAACAAAACTGGGGGATGGAAAGATTTTGGTTTTTGATGTAGCCACTAAACCCAATAATGTCCAAATTTGAAACCTGAATTTTAAGAAGTCTGAGTATGATGTTATTATCTCCCTCCTCCATAACGGGCTGACGGAAGGGCTGATCCATGGACTGGCCTTTTAGTGGGGAGGTTAAGGAGAACAGGATAATGTTGAGGAAGATCAGCCTGTATATCATACTCACCCGCAGACTGAAGTCTGGGGTTAATGAAGTCTGTCGTTGTAGCATTTCAATCAATTTGTAATAATTTAATTTTGAATATGTTGCTGAATCATTTAAGCTCATTGACGCATTGGATTTTAAGCTCAGCCAGTAAATCCTCAGTGATGCCGGAATAGCTGATTTTGTAAATCTTTCCCGGGACCGTGGCAGAAAGCCATTCGGTATCACCGGCTTTTCTGAATTTCCATTCGCCGGCCAGGATAATGCTTTTGTTCTCCTGGATGGAAGAACAGCTGCATAGGATGATCAATGAAAGGATCAGTGTATAAAATAAGCTAGGCTTCATGGGTTATTCCTGTCAAGAGATATCGGTTACCTTAATATTTCCATCGGTTTATATGCACCAAACCAAGGTGAAGGCTCATACTTCCATTTGATTCCCGAAGGTTTAACTGCAGGGATTTTCTCCGGAACAAAATCAAACTCCAACTCGTTTCTATACAAAGGCGCACCTATCTGATTATCAGGTGGAAGATATTCATAAACCACTACATCAAATTGTCCTATCCTGCCCGGTCGGTTTTTGTAACCTTCAAATAAATTTTCAGTTGCCACAAAATTCCGCTCTTTCAATGCTTTCTCAACTTCTTGTGTAGTGAAGGTAAAACCCATTTCATAATCCCATCCTTTATCGCAAATATTACGGTAGATAAAAACATCGCGGAAATTCTTCGACAGAATATCGATACTTCCCACACCTCCGCTGAATACCATGGGAGAACCGCAATGGTAAAAAGTATTGTTATAAATATGAATATCATAGCGTTGTAGGTTACTCCCCCACATGCCGAACAGAACACCGGAACCTTTCATATTGTAAATCAAATTGTGGTGAATACGAACATTTCGCAGTTCTGAATTTTTGCCTTCAACGCTTAACCCAAAACCCCACACACAATTGTAAGCAGTATTTGAATGAAATTCAACATCCTCAAGCAACCCGAACCATGCATCGATATAATAAGCCTGGCGGGGCAAATCATGCACCAGGTTGTGATGAATCACACCGTGCTTGCTTACTTCTTTGCAATCAATACCTTCTTTGAAGCAATGGTGAATGTGATTATTTGCAACTTCAAAATAATTCGCCCCACAAATGGAAAGGGCTTCATGGGGAGCCTCGCCCCGCTTTCGTTGGCCGGGTTCATAATATTCGTCGCCGTTATCGTTGGCTCCCGTAATTTCGCAGTTTATCACCCGAACCGAATCGCAATACCACAGTCCTATTCCGGAATTGTGGGAATGATTTGATTTACAGCCGATCAGTTCAATCTTTTTACATTCCGGGCCCCTGACAATAAAGCCGGCGGCATTTGAATTCCGGACTTCAATATTTTCAAAACGGAGATAATTCACTTTTTCAATCTGGAAAATCCCCTGAGTGAGTCTGGTGAATTTCACGGAATCACCTTTTTGCAAAACTTTTGTAATTAAGGTTCCGTCGAAAATGGCAGTTTCATTCGGGGCGGCACGGTACAGTATCCATTGCGTTGATATACCTGAACGTAAAGGTTTGAACTGTTCCTGCAGTTTATATTCTCCGCCTCGTATTGATATCGTATCGCCAGGCATGGCCATTTCCGAGGCTTTGCAAATACTCCTGAATGGGAAAGCTTTTGTGCCTGGATAATTATCATTTCCATTTAAGTCAACAAAATATTCGGTGGCAAAACCGGAAGTAGCTGCAAAAAGAAAACCCATAAATAATAGCCTCATCGTCATATCAGTTTAGTCTTTCAATATTTGCCCACAAATTGCTGGCTGATAACTCAACAGCCTTCTTAAGGTTCTCCGTTGCCGCCTTAGTATCATTAAGACCCTTATCACCAAGACCTTTCAACATATATGCGTTTGATAATTGCACATTGCCAGCTTCGCGTTCCCCGAATTTTGCAAAGAAATCAATCTCAGAACCTTGGTTAATCCATTTGTTACCCTCTTCAATCAACGAATTGAAAATTGCTGAGGCTTTTCCCTTATTACCAAGTTTAAGATAGCTTAGTCCCTGATAATAAAGAATATAATTAGTCTCTTTGATCGATTGGTCCGTTGACAAAGTATAATAGGATTTTGCTTTTGCTCTATTACCCAGAGCCTGATAAGCAATTCCAATGTAATAATTGATCTGAGGACCTCTCCTATCCCCTGTTCTGCCTCCCGATTGGGAATTATCGGGAGACTCAATTGTTGAAAGGAATTGCTTCAGGGCCTGTTCGTACTTCTTCTCCGAGAAGTATTTTTTACCAAGCAACAGGTGTGCATCTACTGTAATATCCCTTACTCTTGAGCTTCCTTCACGAAAATGGAAAACATAGTTAGTTAAATACTCCACAGCCTTTTCAGATTCCCCGGCAAGATTCAGAACAATAATCTCACGAACATAAGAATCATCACGTTGCTTAACAACTTCATTGCCCGACTCAAATAGTTTTGATCTTTTTTCGATCGGCGTATTGCTCATTTCATAGAGCGGATCTAATTCAGCGTAGTAAACCGGGTCATCTTTTTTAGCGGCAAGAGCTTTTTCGTATGCGTTTATTGATTTTGCCAAATCATGAGAATACTGGTAATATCCCCATCCAAGGTTTCTCCAGGCAATTGCCAGTGAAGGATCACGCTTTACAGCATTTTCCCAGTTTTCAATTGCCTTTTGAGGTTGCTTGTCATAGAGTAAGTTACCCAGATAATACCAGGGTTTTGCATCATCCGGATGATAATTAGAGGCAAGGTTCAGAACTTTTACAGATTCAAGTCTGTAGGGAAATCCATAATCCACAGACTGATCAGATGCTGCTTTGAAATATTTTTCAGCCTCGGCCCTGTTTCCATTCATATTCTGGATGTATCCCAGGTAATAACTGACCTCCTGATTTTTCCCTTTGAAACGGCGAAGAATATCTTCAGCGTCCGCAAACAGTCCGTCATTCAGATATCCAACTGCAAGCTCAAGGTAGTTCTGGTCAAAATCTCTCATTTTTCTATTAAGCTCGGAAAGAATTTTTTCGCTATCCTGAAGTTTGTCGGTTTTAATGGCCAGAAGATAACTTTCATTAACAGTTCTGAAGTCTAGCGGATCGTTTTTAATAACACCTGCCAGTGTTGCCCTGGCACTTTCAAAATCACCCAGTTTTCTCTGGATTGATGTTTTCAGGTTAATGGCGCTATTATTATTGGCATTTGTTGACAGCGATTCGTTGATCTGACCGAGGGCTTTTTGAAAATCGCCCTTTAAGCAGGATATTTTTGCAAGTTCGATGTATGCTGCTGAATGATAAGCATAATCCCATGTTGCACGGTAAAGGGTATCAATTGCCTCATCATAAAGTTCAAGCGCCTTAAGCGTTAAACCCTGCAGGTAAAGTGCTTCACAGGTCGACGGCCTGGTGTAATCTTTTGTAAGTCTTTTTATCGCTTTGCTGAAGTAGCTTCTTGCAATGTTGTATTCACCATTTTTTAGATATTCATTTCCGACTGCGATATTTGTTCGGATATCATTAGGATCACGTTTTAACGCTTCCTCAAAGTAATCCATGGCTTTAAGTGTCGGGTTATAGAACTGCAGGATCCGGCTGCCTGCCAGATATAGTTCTTCGACGGTCTGCATATCTTGTGGCAGAGCAGGTTTCTTAACTTCCTCAGGAAGATTTCCGCCCTCTTTTTTCTCAACAGGCTGGTAGGAGACCAATACTTCATTATTTTCTAAATTGATCATTTCTGTTGAAAGATCCGTGATATTATATGTCCCGTCAATTTTAATTGATCCGGTAAAAGCAATCTCAGGAGAAATATCCATAATCTTCTCAAATACTGTTTCACCTTTTCTTTTCAGTAAAATCTTCGCTTTGCTGACCTTCTGTGTTGAGTAATATCCAAGGAAGACTTTATTGTCCTCCCTTTTTTCAAGATTAACTGCCCCATTGAGGTTAGCATTTTTAAATCCCTGAATATCCTTTACCGGGTACCAATATTGCTTAAAGGATTTCACTTCATAAGGTCTTATCCAGCTGTAATCAGGCTGATTGTCGGAAAATGCACCAACCATTATTTCTACGTAGGGTCCGTCATTTTCTGTTAGTCTTCCCTCTGTTGCCTGGCCGGGTGCACCTGATCCCCATTCCCATAATTTAGCACCCTTCACGATATTATGGTCGCCAATATGCACCGTACCAGTCTCTTTTCCATGATCATAGCCTCCCATAAAATCTTCTTTCAGGTCATAAGCGAAGTATGAATTCTGATTAACAGAGTTTATCCACCAACTCACATCAACACCTTTTGTAAAATCCTCTCCGCTGTACACCTCCGTCGATACCGGCCAGCGTGTGAAACTGTTTTTTGCATGGTAAGTGGCAAACTGAACACTGGGTGGGAAAATCGCCTGGTAATCCTTATTGGTATTTGCCGCCACATTGGCCCAGTATAAAAAGCTATTTGTATAAGGAGTCGGGTTATGTATTTTTACCTCTGCCGAGTAATAAGATTTACCGGGGTAAGCGGTAATCCCGATGGTCCATCTCATCCGGTGACGTGGTTCAGTCTCGCCAATCCAGATGGTTTTGCTTCCATCTTCATTCTCGGCAAGGTCGTAGTCTACAGGCAGGAAGGTGGATGCCCTGTGGTGATGGATGACACACCATTCAATTCCACCTGAAACCCATGCTCCTAACATGCCGATATTGGCAGGTTTCACCACATTGTTTTTATATATGAAGTTATAGCCGTTCGTCTTGTCGGTGCCATAGTAAAGTTTTCCGCCTATCTCCGGGGTAACGCATAACTTAATATATTCGTTTTCAAGTATTAATGCCTTCCATGCCTGATCCGTCTTTTCATTGGCCATCATATCGATCAGACCATATGGATAGATGTATTTTGAAGCGCCTTGGTAAGACTCACCCTTAAAAAACATCGGGTTTTTATCGGGAGGGCTCACTTTATAGGTTGGGATAACCCACTTTTGTTCAGATATTTTTACCTGACCCCAAAGGCTAAAACCGTGGGGGAAAATAAATACAATTAGGCTTACAAAAAGTGGGAATCGTTTGACAATTATGAATTTTAATTTCATTTTAGTGATTGTTAAATTAAATCAGTATCAGGTTCTATTGGTTGAACGTGCAGTTTTCCATGAATAATTTTTGGCTCTTTGGGGAGTTCGGATTAGCCGATCCAACAAATCCATCGATTAAAAAATCTTTCACTTCAAGGCATTCAATTCCATGTGTAAAGAATTCCGGCAGACCTTCTCCCCATTTTAAACCAAAGTTACGAATGGAGAGATTATCAACATATTGTGCAAAAAGACCGGGTATGTCATGTTCAAATATCTGTTTCTCATAGATCGCTGTCGGACGCAAATCGAAGTTGCCTCCCTTACTCATCGTCTCAAGGCCTTTCAGTAAGCGAAGTTGAACATTATTGAATTGAATATTTTCCATGTGACTCTCTTTGTCTCCGTAAATCACAATTCCTTGTCCTCCGGTTGCAGTGATATTGTTAAATTGCACATCCTTTATCTGACCTGCAAATTGTCCCGGAAACCTTGAAATAGCTGATAAATGTATTGGTTCTCCATTTCCCCACCAGATTCCGTTATGAAGGCGTGTTTCAATAATGATATTGGAGAAAATCAATTCTTCAATATTTGATGCATCGTGTGCAAAAACGCCTATCCCCCTGTTTGATTCAGAAATCACGATATCAGTAAAGATACACCTGCGGATAGGGTGTTGTCCATAACCAATTCGGATAGCCGATGATCGGGATTGCAGGTGACAATTTGTTACCTGGATATTCTCAGCGTAAATGGTTTTATTCCCGTGAGTATATTTGTCCTGTTCTTTGGAATCAAAACCTGGAGTATCTTCGATTCTTGCAAAACCGGTAACAATTATGCAATCGTCACCTGCCCGTATTTCGCAATTGTCAATCCTGACATTCCGGGAAACAGTAATATGAATCCCGTCACTATTTGGGATCAATAGATTATTTAAAAGTGAAATCCCTTCTACCAGCACATCCTCGCAATAACCGAATCGTATTGCCCAGACCGGAGTATCCTTAATTGTTATATCTTTAATTGTGACCTGGTTACAATGAAAAAAAACGATTGTCATTCCCGGCCTTGGTTTACGCTTTATGGGCCCATCCGTGAAAAAAACTCCTTCAGGCAGATAGTTTTCCTTCTGCCTGGTCAGCATTTTATCGTAATCTTTTCTGACGCCCAAACCACTATTTTCGATATGATTTTTATCCGGTTCATAAAACTGGGATCCCATGGCATTAATAATGCCCTGTCCTGTTATACTGATATTGGAAGCATCCTGGCAAAATATCATGCCATATCGTTCGGAACCGACAATAAAATCATTCATTTTTTCGCTTGACCTGAGCTCTGCACCTTGCTCCAGATAAAGGTTGATATTACTTTTGAGGATAATAGCTCCTGTTATATATATTCCAGCGGGAACAACAACCGTTCCGCCACCGGCTTCGTTGCAGGCATCAATTGCTTTTTGAATCGCAAAAGTCGATAATTGATTCCTGACAGCACCAAAATCCAGAATATTATACTCTTTTGCATCAACTACTTGAATTACAAGCAATACTAATACTAAAATTAAAATATTTTTCTTCATCGTGTTATGGTTAATTTTTCTCCCATCCTTTCAATGATTCCTGAAAAAAGTCCTTGGTACGGTCGCCGCCTTTCTGAACATTCTGGTTTTTAAGTACACGGAAATGTTCGAGTGGAATACTGCTTATTCCTCCATCCCAATCCCGCAGCAAGCCTTTCCACGATTTATCAGGATATATCCATAAGCCTTCGCCGTATAAAACATTGCCCGCAGCAAAGTCAACCACTACCATCCCATATTTCTGCAGGGCTTTGGCCACGGTGAGTTCGCCGGGTAAAAGATGGAATTTCGACAGGTCGAGCCGGGGGTCCAATTGAATAATGGATCCTTCGGGAACACCGCCTTTAAAATTGCCATCCGTCCAGATGGCCGGATACACGTATTCTTTGTATGCGACAAAGCGAAGGGCACAACTCAGTTTGTGCCTGATTTCACCGGCCATAATTTCATCATACATGATCGTGCCGGCAAACGAAGGCACACCGGCCGCACGGCTGGGGCCATATTGATGAATGGATTCATCATCCTTAACGGCAAAGTCAGTTTTATTGAAAACCCCCGAACCATCCAGGGGAACAATCACACCGGTACAGGAAACCCAATGACCTGTGCTGTCTGTATCGGCAAGAAACATGTCCCAGGCAAGCTTCCGTTTCCAATCGATGATAGTTGCATGCTGATCACTTCCCGGGGAGGGTTTGAAACCGGGCGGGATGGGCACGCCGATCTTGTCAAAATCAGGATGGTGGCGGAAATTGAAACCCGGATGATTTCCAACCTTAATAAGAGGAACAGTGCTGTCAACCTCATAAATCGGAATGGTGTAGTTGTTTAAATTGATGCCGAAATTCTGGTGGCTATGGTCCTTTTTAAGCAAACTGATATAATAGTCGCTCTGAGGATCAATTTCTAAATTATCACCCAGAGGTTGGTTCCAGAAACTGCCTTCAGCAAAGAACCGCTTAATCAACGGTTGCTGCCTATTTCCCTCGAGTCTTACAGTCTGTTTTCCTTCTTTCAAGTCTATTCTCTGGTCTCCCCAAACAAAATTAGCCTGCATGCCAGCTGGAACAGTGGCAGTGCCTTCAACCTTAGTACCGGTGCGTTTCAGGTCAAGTTCGATGTTCCCCGAATGATGCGGATATACAGCCTTGATTTGGGTCAGCTCACCAAAGGCAGGAGCGATTTCCACCGTTTTGTGACCGGCAGATAGAGGGTTTATGCCGCACACCGTCCGGAAGAAAAAGTAATTCGGGGCACTGCTCCACGGGTGACATTCGGAACGCTGATTTTCTTCGCCCCATTCCAGCGGAACCTCGACAAATGTGGTTAAGGCGCGGTCCATCATCAGCTGCCACTCTGAAGTCTCCTGCATAAAATACTCCTGTAAACCCGTTTTATTCAGGGCTTCGAACAGGTAAAGATGCAGGAAGAGATCGACCTGGCCAAACCAGTCTTTCGGTTCAAGCAGTTGTTTCATCAGTTGTCTGGCTTCATCCCCAGTGGCTGCTTCTGCCAGTATGGCTAACAGGTTTGTAATCTGACTAATCTTTTTATTATCAGGGGATTCAGTGTAAAATCCGTCATTATTTATACAAAACGAATTAACGGCTGTACAAATCTGATCAGCTCTGCTGCGATACTCACGGGCTTGTGCATTTTTTCCGAGATATTCAAAAATATCGGCTGCATGGCGAAGTGTATAAGCATAATGCAGCGAGTACAGCGTGTTATTCCCTTCGTACACGGTTGGCGATTCTCCGTTTTTGTAATGTCGGGGCCAGGCCAGAGCGCCCCACCAATCTATCTTGCCGAGCAAACCATTGGGTTGAATGCGTTTTTCGAACCAGTCGAGTACACTGTAAATACCAAGTTCAAATCCGGAAATAAACGCTTTGTCGTCTTTCCAGAGCATATAATCATGTACCTGATCGATCCAGATCAGTGAGTAGGAAGGAATGATGAGGTGGAACGGATTGGGATAGCAAGCGTAGGTGAGGCCTTCCGGAATGCGCGATTGATCGAACTGGATCAGTGCATTGCGGGTTAAGCGGTCGTCGCCCGAAAGGGTTAGCAGCGAAAGGTTGTGCACCCGGGAATCGCCAGTGTATTGCATTTGTTCGTAGGCAGCATCCGAAAGAAGCATGTCCTGCGCGCAAATGCTGATGGTCCGCCATCCTGCCTGCATCATCCAGTCTGCTAAAGAATTGTTGGTTTCAAATCTGGCCTTCAGTTCAATTGGGGCAGTACAGGCTACATGGGTGTAATTCTCAATGACCAGCGGTTCGCCGCGGGTTTCAATGTCCAGTTGAATAAAACGGAATGCACGGATATACGTCGGCTTAAACAAGCGGTTTTTGCCGCCGTCAGGGAGGAACACATCTTTCAATCCAACCATTCTTTTGCCCTCAATGTTGTTGCGGTTTCCTTTGGGCGCTTTGGTTTTTACGATGAGGTTTTCGGCATACATCACCTGAATGCGGGCATCCTTTCCTCCGCTGACAGTCATTTCGGGATATCCCATCGTTTCTTCGGTCTGATCAATCAGGATGCTGATATTCTTGTTGGCTGGAATAGTCAGGCTTCCAATCCCTTTCAGAAAATTATCATTGATTTCGATACCGGTTGCTCTGCGGATACCGGAAAATGGCACTTTGGTCTCTTTCAACAATCCGGTTCTTCTTGGGATGAGCAGTTTTCCGCCGCCAAACAGGATACCGCCCCCGCCTTGCTGATCGCGCCCTCCGGCCAGATCACCCCAGGAGGCCGGAAGCCAGACTGTATCGTCGAAGTCGGTTTTTTCCCAGCCCCAGGGATACAAATCGGCGCGAATACTGTCCGTCGGATTACCAACATATAAGCCAAAATCGATCGTGCTGCGGTCGGTCATCCAATCCACCATCTTAGGGTTGCAGGCAAGATTCTGCATACACTTCCAGCTTCCGCCAACAGTATTAACAACTTTCTCAGCATCCGAATGGCCCTGCATGATAAAAGAGGACATTTGCGAAAAGAAGGTGAATGAGCGCTTGGGCCCCCAGTTGACAACTTCGGCAGCGATGGTATTTTCTCCGGCCTGAAGGTATCCGGCAATATCGATGGTTTCGTAAAACCAATGCGATATATCCCCTCTGGCCGGACCGCGGGAAATATAGCTGCCATTTACAAAAAGACGATAATGATTATCAGCCGAAACATGAACCACAAATTTTTCAGGTTTCGCCCAAAGTTCAAAACTTTTTCGGAAGAGTATAACGGCATGTTGTTGAGGCTGCACAGTTGGATGTATGATCCAATGTGCGGTCCAATTTACATCCTGTGAATAGGATGAAATTGAAAAAAAAAGAAAAGGGATGAGGTAGACAAGCTTATTTATCAATTTCATCTTTCTTGCAGTTAGAAGTTTTTTTACCCAAAAAGTGTTTCATCAAACGGATGCGCCAAATAATTTTTTTGCTTCTTCCAGCATCGCAGCGGTGGCAGTAGCACCACAACGTGATATGCCAATTTCCTTGAATTTTAAAAGGTCTGAAAGTGTACGTACCCCACCTGATGCTTTTACCCGAACATTGGGAGCGGAATATTTACGCATCAATGCCAAATCGTGGGCAGTAGCACCGGTATAGGAGAATTTCCCATCAGCGCCTTTCACAAAGCCAAATCCCGTAGACGTTTTAACAAACTCTGCTCCTGCTTTTGAACAAATTTCGCATAACTTAATTTTATGCTGATCTTTAGTTATATAGTCTGTCTCGAAAATAACTTTGGTAATAGAGTTGTATTTGTGTGCAGTGTCGACAACTGATTTTATTTCTTCTTCAAGATAAATCCAATCTTCCTGTAATGCTTTTCCAATATTTATTACCATATCAATTTCAACAGCACCGTCCTTGCAAGCCTGTTCTGTTTCGAATGCTTTTACAGTTATAGCACTATTTCCGGCTGGAAAACCAATAACACAACCAACCAATACATCTGAACCTTTTAACTGTTCAACAGCTAGTTTCACTGCATACGGCTTTACACAAACCGAAGCCACATCATACTGTTTTGCAATTGCACATTCTTTAATTAAATCTTCATCGGTGTAAAGCGGACTCAGGATTGAGTGATCAATCATCTTGGCAATTTCTCTAATTGTACTCATAGCATTAATTATATTTTATTCACTTTTTCATATTCAACCAACTAAGCCACAACTTTAAATTATTGGTCCACGAAGCAACATGCTCATTGTTAATTCCCAACCCGAAACCATGCTCACCTTCGGATAAAATATGCAATTCGGCCGGTATCTTCTTCTTGCGCAAGGCTTTATAAAATAGTAAGGTGTTTTCAACCGGAACACCGGAATCATTATCGGCGTGGACAAAAAAAGCGGGAGGGGTGTCATCGCGAACCTGAAACTCATTGGAGTAATTGATTAGTAGTTCTTTACCCGGATTCTTACCCAGTAAGGCTTCATGCGAACCCGGATGCGAGCAGGAATCAACAAATGAAATCACGGGATACATCAAAATCATAAAATCAGGGCGACAGCTTTGTCTTTCAACCGAATCGACTGCAGTTTTATTCCCATAATCAAAATGTGTTGCCAGCGTTGAAGCCAGGTGTCCGCCGGCCGAGAAACCCATGATGCCAATTTTTTCAGGATCAATGTTCCATTCTCCAGCATGTTGTCGGACCAAGCGCATAGCACGCTGGGCATCCATCAAAGGTGCTCTGTGAGGCTCAATGCAGTTTCCATAGGTTGGCAAACGGTATTTCAAAACCACGGCAGCCACTCCGATCGAATTGAAATACCGGGCAATATCTGTTCCCTCGAGATCGTAAGCCAGTACCCAATATCCTCCACCGGGACAGATTATTACGGCTTGTCCGAATGCAAAACGTTTACTGGGCAGGTAAACCGCAATATCAGGCTTCTGTACATTACTGATCAGTATGATGTCTTTTTTCTCAATCTTTTCCTGTGCTCCGGTGTACTTTGAGTTGGGAATGGTTCCGGTATACAAAGGCAAAATGTAATCCTGTCCATAACTTGTTAAACAGTGAGCAAATAGGACTACAAGCAGTAATTTGTGAAATATTTTCATGCTTGGAAATGATTAATTATTAGG
>Ga0208566_1001161_pt1 | contig 15685 bp, 12 predicted proteins | sample PL_2010_150m_FD_184159 | JGI IMG/M metagenome (GOLD analysis project Ga0208566, IMG submission 184159) | Freshwater microbial communities from Powell Lake, British Columbia, Canada to study Microbial Dark Matter (Phase II) - PL_2010_150m... | ecosystem: Environmental > Aquatic > Freshwater >...
GAATAAGAGCAACGTCCTTGCCGATTTCTTCATCGGTGCGCACGCAGCGGTGTCGCGATTCCCGTTATTGACCCGAGACACGCGACGCTACACGGCATATTTTTCCGATGTGAAATTGATCGGTCCGGAAATTTCAACCTGAACGGAGTTGCCGGTGAATATCGCAATTCCCTCACGCCTTGAGCACGCTGCTAGCAGGCCCTGCGGTATAGCACCGCGTTGCCGGTGCCTATTTGATGCTTTCCGCCTTCCAGCGCATCGCCGCGAATATCCGGCTGTAGCCGCTGGGATGGTTAAAGAAGATGAACTCCTCGGCCGCGCCTGGTTCGAGTTTGCGGTATTCCGCCAGCTTGAAAATCGCTTCGGCGAAGCCGTCCGGTTCTCGTGAAGCATTCAAGCCGAACAAGTCCGCTTCGGTCTCGGCGGTGCGAACGATGGTGTTGAGCACCGGCGTGGCAAGGAACATGTAAACGGAAAACAGCGCCATCAGCAGCGGCAGGCCGGCAGGATCGGCGATGCCGCGCACGCCGATTTGCTTGCCGAAACGCGCTTCGGCCCAGCGCCAACTGAACTTGATGAACAACAGCCCGCCGAGCAGCACCAAGCTGAACGCCATCATGTGCTTGACGACGTGGTTCAGCACGTAGTGCCCCATCTCATGCGCCATCACCGCCCGGATTTCCGGCGGCGAAGTCCGATTCAGCAGGTTGTCGTTAAGCGAAATGCGGGTGGTGCCGAACATGCCGCTGACATTGGCGCTGACGCGCTTGGTTTGCTTCGAGGCATCGAAGAAATACACGTTGTCGGCGGGAATGCCGTTGGCGCGCGCCAGGGAGAGGATGTCGTTGCGGACCGGACCGTCAGGCACGGGTTTGTAGGTGTTGAAGAGCGGCGCAATGAACACCGGTGCGACCATCACCACCAGCATCAGGAAGCCGGCGCCCGCGACCGTTCCCCATGCCCACCACGTTTGTGGAACGCGTCGCAGAATTGCGTATAGACCGGTGATGGCGATGCCCATCAAGACCATGCTTACGCCCAGGCCGATGCCGGCTTCTCCCAGCCAACTCATCAAGGAAAGATTGGAGAGCCCGTATTGATGCTCCCGGTAGTAGCCCTGGTAGAACATGAGCGGAAATTCCAGCAAGGCCGTCAGCGGGATGTATATCAGTACGTACAGGAGGGTTTGCAGGTTCTTGCGCCGGGTGCGCCGCTCGGCGAAATCGCGGATGCGCGAAGAAATTCCCCGCGACAGCAACAACCAGACCACCGCCAGACCGTATAAGAGATTCCAGAGCAGCAGCCAATAACCGCCTTCCGCATAGGCATCGGATTTTTCCCGTGCCTCGCCTTGCAGGCGGTTCATGAACGCCTTGGTGGCCGCTACCGGGTCCAGCTTGGTCGTGACCGGCGCGGCAGGATCGGCTACTGCCGCGACCGGCAGGGTCGAGGGGACGCCTGTCCCCTGGGCGTATGAAACACCGAAAAACAACATCAGCGTGCATGCGGCCAAGAGTTTCAGCATGTCATTCTCCCCGGAAAGGCGAGATCAATCATACGGGTTCCAGGCAGATGCTTGGTTGATTTCTTCAATAGCAAGTTCGTAGCACAACAACTGTCCAGCCCTCAAGCCCGCATTCCCCCGGCAAGAAACTTTGCCAGTGGTTTGATATTGCCTTCGCTGCTGGCGCTTTCCAGCACCGTCAAATAAGCATCACGCCGTTTCATGCACACGATGGCCCAGGGATAGCCGCCGGAGGCGATCATGGCGTTCATCAGGAAGCGCCCGATGCGGCCGTTGCCGACGAAGTAGGGGTGGATGAAGACGAACAGCTGATGGCCCAGCGCGGCCCGGACGGCAGGTTTGGGTTCGTCGGGCTCCTGCTCTGGGGTCTTCGCCACGCTTGCTCCAGCTTTGTCTTGGCCTTGTACGATTACTATGTTTTTGGCTCGTGTGATACTTTGTTATTCGTGCCTGACGGGGTCATATCCAGGCTGTCTCAGCCCTCGTCCTCCTCCCAATAGCCTGCTTCGCGTTGATGCCGGATCGCCAGAATCAACACCGCGTCCTGGTCTTCCTCGAAGCTATACAGGGCCACATAGCCGGTGCGTCCGCGGGATATCACCAACTCTCGCAATGGATGCTCCACGGGGCGGCCGATCAGCGGATGACGAATTAGCAGGTCAACGGCTTCCGCTATCAATCCGATCGTCTCTGCCGCCACCGCAGGATTGGACTCGATCAGGAAGTCGGTCAATACCCTAGACCCAGGTGCGGGCACTAGCCTTTCGAGATCAGCAAGCGCACGTGCCGAATAGCTTAACTTTGCCAAGATCCGGCCTTCGGCTTCGCAGCTTTCTTGCCGGTAATCCGCGCCTTCAGATAGGCGTGAACCTCGCCCGCAGCGTAGCCCTTGCCGGTCTTCAGCATCTGTTCCCGCGCCGCTCGAGCTTCGCTGACGAAACTGGCGCGCCGTTCCGCCGCCGTGGCTGCTTGCTCTATCGCATCAACCATAAACGCATGCGGCGACACCCCTTTCGTCTCGGCTGCGGCAACGGCACGTTGCTTGAGTTCGTCGGAAAGCTTCAGTGATGTAGTGGACATTGTTAGGCCCTTCTCTGTCGTTCGGTAACACTAGAGTAGCACCAACGGGCCGCGCGTCGCAAGTAAGGTAGATTCTGTGTCGCCAAATTGTGCAGAGGGGCATGCTCTGGGCTGAACGCGCCGCCCAAGCCGCACGGGTAGCATTGGTCTGATGTGGGTAGATTCGGGGGTATCTCCAAGTATTTAGAAACGCCGATCAAGCATCCATGCGGGTTTCAGGCGATTGTTCGGTTGACCTCTTCCCACCAGTAACATGTCCGAAGATGGCCGGCAAACCCGGTCAATTGGGGGTCTCCGTCCCCTTTTGCGTCCCAAGCAGTTCAATGATGCCCGCGTCAATGACGTCGATATGGCGGTACATTTTAGAGTCACACCACGCATCCGAGAAGGGCATCCCCACCGGATGGATTTATCTTTCTGTGATCCTTGCTTCCTGCACTAACGGCACACGACTGAGTCACGAAGACTGTGGTTGATGTTGATTGCACCATTGCGTCCATATATCGCGCAACGCAGCTTCAAAATGTTGAGCAAAGCGTGGAGCATCGATTAGCGGTGAGGTAAGCAATTGTTGCCTTAGCCCCGATCGCAGGTGTGCAAGCTGATCCGGATCGGACGCAAAGGCTATCGCTTTGGAAACGTACTCTTCCTCATCAGCGGCAATCCAATCAGACAGTCCCGCGTGATGGGCAATGCTCTCGCCCTGATGGGCGAGGAAACGGTCACCGCGTTTAGTGATCGTCGGTACTCCCATCCACAGTGCTTCTATGCTGGTCGTCCCACCGGGGTACGGAAATGGATCAAGAGCAATATCAACATGGTGGTAGGCCGCTAGATACTCCTCACGGGGCGACCAACCTTCCATTATCAGTCTATCGGCCCCAACACCAAGACCGGCAAAGCGACGGCGAGTAGTTTCGCGTATCGAGGCTTCAGCAAGTTGCCTAGTCTTGAGAAACAGGCGTGACCGAGGTAACGCGCGCAAGATTTTGGTCCAGACGGTGATTACGGCATCGTTGATTTTCGTCAGATTATTAAAGCAGCCAAACGTAATCTCGCCGCTTGTCCTTGCAGGTAAAGGCGCAACTTCCAATGGCACGTCTGGTGCCGTGAAGCACATATGGCATTCTGGCAATTGCCAAAGCTTCTCGGTGAAATGACAGGCCTCGTCAGTACGCGCCGTATAGCGATCGCCCAAGAAATAGTCAATTTCCTTCACTCCCGTGCTTGCGAAGTAGCCCAACCAACTGACCTGCACCGGCGCAGGCTTCCACGCAAACACAGGTAGTCGGTTACCGCGTGTATGGCCGGAAAGATCGATCAGCACATGCACGCCATCGTCGTGTATCAGTTGTGCGGCCGCGCCGTCGCCCATGCCGTACAGAGGTTTCCATGACGCAACTAGGTAGCGGATCCGCGCGGTAACTTCGTCGTTCCTATCGACCGTTGGGTAGGCGAGCAGTTCCATCGAAGCGGGATCAAGGCAATTCAGTAGACTCTCCAGAAAATAGCCAACAGGGTGGTTTCCAATATCCCCCGACACAAAGCCGACGCGTAAGCGAGTTGGCTGTTCTGGACATGACCAGCTCGTGAACTTGGCTGCGACCCTCTCGCGTACCCGCTCCCCATAATAGCCGGCCCAACCCAAGTACTGAGTGGCACTACAATCTGAAACATAGTTGAGCAGAAGTAGCAGATTGTCAATTGCCTCCAAATAGTCCGGTTTGAGATTCAGCGCCTGTACGTATTTGGCCTGGGCTTCGTCTAAATGGCCTAGATCCTGGAGAGTGATGCCCAAGTTGTAACAGGCTTCAGCGTAGCGTGGTCGAATCTGCAATGCCGCCCGGCAGGACGCTTCTGCCTCCCGGAGTCGTCCAATCTCCTGGCAGAGATTGCCAAGATTGTTATATGCACTTGCATGGTCCGGTTTGAGCAGTAGGGCACAGCGGTAGCTGTATATCGCGTCTTCAAGGCGGCGCATACCTTGAAGGGTGATGCCAAGGTTGTAATATGCCTCGGCATAATCAGGTGCCACCCGACATGCCCGTTGATAGCTTTTGGTTGCCTCTTCGAGTCGATCAAGGGCATTGAGGGTAATACCTCGATTATTGTAAATCTCCGCGTCTACCGGATGCAGGATCGCAGCTTGCTGCAGAGACACCAGTGCGTCGGCACTTCGTCCGAGGTGACTCAACAGAGAACCTTGCGCCTTCCAGCCAAAACTAGAATCGGGGTATCGTTCAATCAATGCGCGGGTTCGGTCCTCCAACCCGACGAATTGTCGAGCGTTGAAGAGTGCGACAAGCTGGTCTATTTCTGCGGGATCTGGTTCACGCGACATAAATCGAATGGTCTCATGATCGGCTGCTATATGTCGGTCACCGGACTCCCATCAACCTCAGCTTTTCGCCCCTTCAGAGACGGCTTGTGGCCGCGAGCGCCAGTTGACCAGCGGACGTCCGGCCTTGATAGCGACCGTCTGGCGTGCAAGGCAAACGGATCCGCAGGCGCTGCCCCCTACCTGACATACTCCTGTGCCGCACCGGAGAACGCTGCGGGCGGCTCTGTGGCGCCCTTGAAGTACTCGACCTTGATGCGGTCATCCGCGAGCATCTGCACCAGCATCCAGCCCTCTCCAACTTGTCCCATTACCGGTGAGCCCTGGTATGCCACCAGGCCGCTCGATACGCTCACCGCAGCCGGGTCGGGAGCCTCGTTGCGAATGGCGAGCACCCCGGCGGCGGCGATGGTGCCGCCTATCGAGATTCGCGGCGCAGCGCTGAACCAGTCGTAAGCGAATGAGATCGACTTGACCCAGCCCTCGCTGCCCATGGTCGTGCTGGAGGGGGCGTTGGCGAGTGAGGAGTGAAACCAGTCTCCGGCGAGGCGAGCGCGGACGCCCCAGTCGACGCGACCGTCCTTGTCCGCTGGCACCCCCTCAAAGAGGCGAACTCGCGAGTAGTAGACTGACCGAAGCGGCTCGCTGAAGTATTTGTAGGGCGAAACGGGATGCGCGCCATAGTCGCCGTAGCGGGAAGGGTTGACGAAGCCCGGCGGCGTAACGTCGAGGTCGTAGACACCGAGGTCAATGGACGAGCAGCGTCCCGTGGTGGTGGCGATTTGGTCACCGGCGTTCACCCGCGTCCCGACTTTGACGGCCGGTAGCAGGAGAACGTGATCGTAGTAGTACAGGAAGGTCTTGGTCATCTGCACCATGACCTTGGTGTCGCCTGCTGACTCGGTCTGGAGAATAAAGGTGACGATACCTCCCCCGGCCGCATAGACGGGACGCGCCCTGCAGTCCTGGTTCTGCACATTCCCGGTCCACGGGTCAACGAACATCAGGTATACGTGGTCGGTAGGAAGCACGTGCCCGGGCGGGGCCAGACTGCCCAGCGGCGTGGCGTAGACCAAGGTACTGGTATCGAGGGGCGAGACGCTCAGCACCCCGGGTCCGGTAGTGGTGATTCCCGCGGTGATGCTGTCGCCACCGCCACCGCTGTTCCCGCCGCCGCCACCGCAGGCCACCAGACTCAGCAGCAGTGCGCATGCTATCGATAGCCGCAGGCGGCAAGGGTATGCGGATAGCGATTTCGATTGATGCTGCATAGCTTCCTCCGGTGGCCTTCAGCGCCCGACGGAAAACAAGGTGGCGTTCTGGATCGCGTAGACCGCACCGTCGGGGCCGACCGCGGTAGGCGTATAAGCCTCTCCAATCCCGCCGGTAAGGCGGATACGCTCGGTGAACTGGTTGCTTGCCGTGTCCCATCGATACAGGTAGCCGTCTTCACTATTCACCAGGATGGATCTCGTCAGCGGATCGACTGCCGCGGTGTTGATGCACCACTCTGTGACTCCGCCCGGATAGCCGGGGTCGGGCGTCGGCCCCAGGATGGTGAGGATTTCCTTCATTACCGGATTGCCCGATATGAAGTCGGCCTGGCTTTGATTCGGGTCCAGCACCGCCATCCGGTTCTTGCCATCGCCGGTGCCCGCATCGCCATAGTTGTTGTACTTGGTCATGATGAGGTAGGCAGAACTGCCGCCGTAGGCGCTGACCATGCCGGCAGGGACAATCGAGGCGCTGATGTCCCAGCCGAATGAACCCGGCAACTTGCTTGCAGCCAGAGTCCCATCGAAATGCAGCAGCCAGCCGCGATAGTTATGTCCGGGAGGGTTGGACTCCAGCACACCATAGTACACATCGCCATCCGGACCGACGGTCGGCGATGAGCTGGCATTGTCGTTGATCCAGGCAGGCCTGCCAGTCTTGGGGTCGTTCAGCCGCTGGGCCGCCTTTGTCGCCAGGGTGATGCTGTCCAGCGCCAGGAGGTAGCCGGACTGGCGAATGCCGGGTGTGGCGACAGTATTCACCGCGACGTAAACGATGCGTTGATCGGACGACAGCGCCGGCGCGCTGTTCATGGCCATCTTGGAAATTGTCGGGTCGGCCGCAGCCGCACTGGCCGCCACCCAGCGGCCCACCCCGTCGGCACCGATACGAGCGATGCCGCTGACCAGGCCCGCCGGGTTCGCGGCGGTCGCGACAAAACCGAAGAATAGATTGCCTTCCGAATCGATGCTCAGCGGCGTGTTGATGAAAACGCTCGCGTCGAACAGCGCCTGGGAAGCCAGATAGATTTCCGAACCGAAGAACACCTTGTTGCCTGACGCCCCAGCCGGCGCGTCGGCGTCGTCGCGATACAGTACCTTGCCGCCGGCGCCTGGCATGTAGAGGCGATTGTTGGTCGTCAAACTCAGGTTGTAGCTCGGCGTCCAGCCGTGCTCCGGCAGGATGTAGTCGCTGGCCGCCGACCACAGCAGGGCGCCGCTCGCGCCCGACCGGGCTTCGACGCTGAAGCCGTCGGCAGCGCCGGTCTTCAGCGGGATCAACACCGTGTTCTTGGCGGTGATGACCGGCGAGCCATAGTGAATCAGCAGATCACTGCCGACCAGTTGTGGCGCCAGGTCCACGGTAGCTGACCAACGGATGCGGCTCAGCGGCTGGGTGGCTACCGCACTTTGGGCGGTGTGTTGCACATCGCGGCCGAATCCCCACCAGGCAGGACCAGTGACCGCCTCCGGAATCGGCGCCGGCGCCGGCGCGGGTGCGGAGCCACCGCCACCACAACCTGACAGCGTGGCGACGCTGATCAGAATGAAGGCGCGGACGCGCCAAACACCCATTTGAAGATACCGCGCTATCAACAGGAACCCACCATACCTAAGCGACCACCAGGCCAATGCCGGTGCACAGGGACAGGGCGAGTAGGACGGCCTTTTCTCCCACGGTCGCGTGATCCTCGTTGGCAATCGCGATGCGGATGGCCACAAAGGTAAGTATCACGCTATCCACAAAGATGACGCCGATGAAGCCCAGCATCATGCGCATGAAGATCCCCAGTTTCGCCGCGTTGATCAAGAGGGTGATCGACAATACCGTCATGCAGAAGCCGGCCAGACCCAGAGCAATTGGCAGGAAACGATCGGCAGACATGGGTCGGACTGTCACGGCAGGCTCAAGTTGATAATCTCGTTGGGAAACCGGCCGTCGATTCGCGGCGGAACGTCCGTTGGCCATCCGCGGCATTCTATCAGGCGCGGAGTTGCGATCGACTCGGATTCTAGTGTCCGGGTTTGTCTTTAGGGTGCTAGACCCGGGAGTGGCGCATGTCTTCACTTACATCGCGGTCCATGCGGCTGTCCCGGCAGCTGTTGGGCTGGCGGCCGACGAAGATCGCTCAGCCCTTGCCGCCCGTCAGCCACCGGTCGATCACCGGCAAGCGTTCATGGCGCACCTTGATGCGGTAAGCGATGTTGGCAACCGCGGTATCGGCATCGCGACCTGAGCCGACCGCCAGATTCTCGGCAGCATACGCATTCAGCTTGACGATCATCGCAGGATCGGCTGATTGGGACGCCAGGCGGGGGAAGTAACGGCTGCGTGACGTGGCGTCGACTTTCTGGTTAACCGCCGCGAGATGGGCAATGCCGAAGTCGAAAGCCAGGTCGGGATGCAGCACCGCAACGTGGCTGAGCATGGCGGCGCTGTTGGTCTCCCCGGGCTCCCGGGTCAGCGCCAGTTCGAGCGCGCGGCGCGCCAGGCCTTCATCCTGCGTCGATGCCAGCAGGTTATACAGCTGATCCCTGACCATTGCCGTCTTCTCGGCAAGCGCCGCCGCATGCAGTTGATCCCAGGTCGTCACGTCGGCGTGACGTGCGACCACAGCGAGAATCGCCTTGCGCAGCGATGCCGGTACGGCCGCCGGGTCGGTCGCTTGCGCCGCGTAGCGACGGCGCGCCTCATCGATCACCGCGGTATCGCCGAGTGCGCTCAACACACCGATCAGCTCATTGCGAAGAATTGCGACGGTATCCAGCTCTCCTGGGCGCGGTGTCCAGCCGATTCTGGCGAACACCGGAGTCAGGCGGGCAATCGCGAACTTCTGAAATGCTGCCTGGCGCGCGCCCTCGCCCCGGTAGTATTCATTGATGCCCTCGAAAACACCCGCGATCTTTCCCCAGAGTTGCGGATCGGCATCGACCGGTATACCCACGGCCAGATCGAGAAAGTCCGACACCGGCTGTAGACCGGCCAAACCCAGCACCCAACTTTCCGACATCAAGCCGAGTTGATCTATCGGCGCCAGCGCGCCGAAGTTCCCGGCGATTGCCCGGAAATTCTCCGGCGCATAGAGCGTGCGGTAGTAGCCGCTCTGCCCGGCGTTGACGACCACCGGCGCGCAACCCGGCACGCTCACGCTTGCCCGGCCGCCGGTGACCAGCGTGCGGATCGATGCAGCGGCGCCGAGCGCCTGAACGATCACCGGCACACGCCAGGCAAGCGGTTTCCTGTCCGGCTGGTCCTTGCTGAACTCGGCTTGCGTCAGATGCAGCGTCGTCTGGCCGGAATTGCAGCCCGCCGACTCGACGCGAATCAACGGGATCCCCGGTTGCAAGGTGAATTCATGCGCGATGGCAGTGATCGGTTGGCCGCTGGATCTTTCAATCTCGCGCCACAGGTCGTCCGATTCGGTGTTGCCATAAGCATGCGCCTTGATGTACCGCCGCACTCCATTGCGCCATGCGGTGGCCCCCACATAGCCCTCGAGCATGCGGATTACGGCTTCACCCTTGCTGTAGGTGATGGCATCGAACGCCTGGCTCGCCTGCTCGACGGTCTCGACGTGCTGGACCACCGGATGGGTGGTCTTGAAGCCGTCAAGGCCCATTGCCTCTTCGCGTTTCCCCACCGCCGCGAGCGCCGTATTCCATTCCGGATGGAGACGCCTGGTGGTGCGTGCTTCCATCCAGGAAGCAAAGCCTTCATTCAGCCAGATGTCGTCCCACCAGCGCATCGTCACCAGATTGCCGAACCATTGATGGGCCATCTCGTGGGCCGCGATCTGGAACGCACGGTGTTTGTCGGACTGCGTCGAAATCGACGGGTCGAGCAGCATCGCGTGTTCAAAGGTGAATATTGCCCCCCAGTTCTCCATCGCGCCGAAGAATTGGCTGCTGCCCGGCGCGGCGATGTTGTCGAGTTTGGGCAATGGATAGCCGACATCGAAATACTCGTTGTATTCGCGCAGGATAGCTCCGGAAGACTCGAGCACGAACGCCGCCTGCGCGGTGGCGCCCTTCTTGGTGATCACCCCGAGTTCGGTGCCATCCACCTTCAGGGTGGCGCGATCGAAATCACCGAGCCCGAAGAACAGCAGGTAGGTCGACATTTTCGGCGACTGCGCGAACCTGACCCGGGTGAGTCCGTTGCCCAGGTCCGATTGCTGGGCGATCGGCATGTTGCTCACCGCCATCTCGCCGGCCGGAACAATCGCTTCCAGCGCAAAGCTGGTTCTGAACGCCGGCTCATCCCACGACGGAATCATTCTTCGTGCGTCGGAGTTTTCAAACTGGGTGTACAGCGCGCGCTTCGGTCCGGTCGCGCTGACGTAGTCAATCGCAAACAGGCCAACCGCCTGTGTCCCTATCTTTCCGTCGTAGTCGAGCGCCAGCCGGTAGCGCCCCTTAGTCAGGATCCTGTCGAAAACGAAGCTGGCGGTTTGCTCGTCGTCGTTGATCTGTACCTTGGGGGCCGGGTACTTGACCGAAATGGCTTGCTTGGCCGCCCTGGTCAGCACGACTTTGGCAAAGCTCAGGTCGACCGCGTTCAAGGTAATGCTGGCGGTCGGTTGCAGCACTTCGATGGCAATCGCGACCTTGCCGCTGAATCTCATCGACCTGGCATCCGGGACGATTTTCACGTCATAATGGGTTGGACGAACGGTGCGTGGCAACTGGGTTGTGGTCGGTCCCTTGATGGCGGGCGCCGGCGCGGAAAAGGCCGCAGGAATGCCGCCCAGACCGGCGAGTGCAATCCAGGACAGTGTAATGAGGGTGCGATGCATGAATGACCTCTGGCAGTGGATCAGCAACCAGCAACTCGATCGCCGGGAGGGCGCTGAGTATGGTTAGCCTTCGCGGCGATGTCAATGTCAATTCTTGCCGACCTTTGCCGAATCATGGCGATTTGATTGGCGCCGCCGGTTGATGCATTCACCAGGACAAGTCATGGGTGTTGTTGCCAGGTTGCTGCTTGCGGTGATCCCTCTCTGGATCCTGAGTTCCGCGCCGGCGCAGGGAAGGGATTGGAGCGTCATCAAGGATTCCGGAAGCATAGTCGCCGCGACCGAGGGCGGCCTCTATCCATTCAATTACTTCGAGGGGTCCAGGTTGACCGGCTTTGAGGTGGAACTCGCCGAAGCCATCGCCAAGAATTTGAGGCTGAAGATGGAGTGGCGTGTGGTGCCGTTCGATGCACTACTGACCTCGATTCGCCAGGATCGCTTCGACTTCGCCATCGCTTCGCACGGGTATACCGAAGAACGCGCCAAGTCCGTCGAGTTCGCCAACCCGCACTACTGCACCGGCGGGCAGATCGCCGCCATCAAGGGCGGGCCGCTGACCAAGGCTGCCCTCAGCGGCAAGACCGTCGGGGCACAGCTTGCCACGACCTACTTTGACAGCGCCAAGAAAATTCCCGGAGTAAAGGACGTCAAGACCTACAAGGCCGACACGGATGCGTTCGCGGCCCTGAAGGCCCGCAAGGTGGACGCCTGGATTTCCGACAAGTGGAGCATCAAGTCGACGCTGGAGAAGAATGCTGATTCCGGCGTCGTTGCCGGCGAACAAGTCTTTGTCGAGCGGGTATCGATGATCCTCCGCAAGGACAACCAGGCCTTGGCGAATCAGTTGAATCGCGCCTTGGCCGCGCTGATGAAGGACGGCACTTACTACGCCCTCTCGCAAAAGTATTTCAAGGCCGACATTTCCTGCGGCGACTAAGGTCGGGAGCGAAGCAACACCATGAACTGGACAAGAGGGCATCCCGCATGGACGATGTTTGCTGCGATGATCGGGTTGCTGGCCTTCCTCTGGATCATGGCCATCCCGCTTGCGCTGGCGCCGGCACCAATCGGTCCCGCGGCACAGCAGTTTGCCGAGGGTGCGAGAGTGACCGTCTGGCTGACGCTCATTTCCGGGTCGGTCGGAATCCTGCTTGGTGTATTCGCCGGCCTGGGCAAGCTCTCATCCTTTCTGCCATTGCGCTGGTTGTGCAACTTCTACGTCTGGCTGATCCGCGGCACGCCGCTGCTGCTGCAAATTCTCTTCGTCTGGCTGACGCTGCCGTCGATTCTGCCGGGCACCCTGGAGCTTTCGGATTTCGCCTGTGCCGCTGTCGCCCTGTCGCTGAATGTCGGCGCCTACAATGCCGAATGCGTGCGCGCCGGCATTCTCGCGGTTCCCCGCGGGCAAGTGGAGGCCGGGCGGGCGCTGGGCTTGAGTCCATACCAGACATTCATCGACGTGGTGCTGCCGCAGAGCATGCGAATTGCATTGCCGGCGCTGGCCAACAATCTTGCCTCGCTGGTCAAGGATTCCTCGCTGGCATATGCCATCAGCGTCGTCGAGCTGACCATGATCGGTTATCGGGTGCAGGCGGAGAGCTACCAGCCGGTGCCGGTGTTCATCACCGTCGCAACGATTTATCTGATCTTGACCACGGCATTTACCACTCTGACGGCGGCCCTGGAAGCTCAACTTGACGGCGAACGGAAGCGGTCGGGTTGAAACTTCGGCGAAATCCCCGTTGCTACCCGCGCAGACTCCCCGATCCTGACCTGCGCAATGCCGCAATGACGGCCTCAAGGCGCTTGCCCTGATCGGCGTCAAGGTGGGAATGGCCGAATGCGGCCGCAAGCATTCCTTCCTTATCCAGGGGGGCCGGCGTTGCCGACCTCCGCCCTTCCATCGCATCCTTCATCGCCAGCAGCTTGAGGGTGCGCCTGGCAATCTGGAATGCCGCTGGCGACGGAATGTCGAGAGAAGATTCCAGTTGCAGCAGGAGTTGGTCGAACGATCCACTACGGCTGGTGCCCGTGTTTGGTATTTGGGCATCCGCCGGGTTGGCGCCGCCGGGATGGTCGCAGCCGGCCTGGTAGCGCGCCTGCAGCGCCTGTTCCCAGCGAGGCGGCAGGGACGGCAATTCTGCCCAGCGTACCTGGACGTCCGCAAGCGCGGATGGCATTTCGGGATCAGCGGACTCAAGCCGTGCGCAAAGCGCCAGTTTGGCGAGCAGGGCATCGCAGGAGCGATTCCAGGTGCGCTGTGCGCTGCCCGCCACATGTTCAAGGGCCTTGTCGCGTGCCGCCCGATAACGGGACTCCAGTCGCGCCGCCTGGTTCTTGGGCGCTTCTCCCGCCGTGCGCCATTCCGTGTCAACCGTTGCCAGGACGCGCTTGATCTCCGCCGGCGGCGTGTCTTGATGGAGTTCCTCAAGCCGCGCGATCAGCGCTTCCCGCGTCGCCTGGTGGGCCTTGAAGCCGGCGTCGCGGGCGCTGAATGCCGCTTCGCGCAGGTTCATGAGGGCATCGGTTGCCGCCCTGAATTCCGCCCACAAATGATTCTCGACCTTGCGCGGGAGCGGCTGCGATTTGGCATGGCTTTGCCATTGGGACTGCAACTCGCGGAGTTTGACGAGCAGGCCGCGGCCTTGCGCGTCCTGACCCAAGGCCTTGGCGCGAACGATCAATTGCTCGCGTTGCGCTTGCGCGTTGACGTGCACTTCGCCCAGCGGGCCTTCCAGCCGGCCTATGCTGGCCTTCATGCGTTCCATCAAGGCCGCTTGCGATTTGTGCGGGATGGTATGTTCAATCGGCCCGAGCTTGCGCCATTCGGTTTGAAAATGAGCCAGCGCCCGTCCGACTTCTTTCCAGTCCGGTGCTGTTCCCTGCTCGCCGGCACCGATGCTGACCGCATCCAGGACGGCCAGCAGGTTCTTTCGCGCCGCCAGATTTTCCTGTCGCGCCTGGTTCAATCGGGCCAGCTGCGTCGCCACCGGCAGGTAGGCGGTTTTCAACGCCCCGTCGAAACGCTGCCAGAGGGGCTTGCTGGTGGCTCCGCCCAATCGATCCAACTCCTTCCAGCGCGCACGCAACTGCTCGATGCTCTTCTCGAGTTGCTTGATCGGCAATTTGAGCGGACGCGATCCTTCCGGCGCGACGGTCGAAGCGGCGAGGGTTTCGGCCTCCAGGACCAGATCGTCACGCACCCGTCCGCCACCCCAGTGCTGCCAGCCCTTGAGACGCGAGAATTCCGCCTGCAGTACGCCGATGCGCTTCTGCAGTGCCATGCTCGCGCGGTCTTTGGCGGCGGCGGTCTGCAGCATGGCCAACTGCTTGCCGGCCTCGGCCAGGTGACCGGCGCCGAGCGCGGCCTCGGCTGCGTCGGCCTTTTCCGTCAATGCTTGAAGACGCGCCTGCAACACCGCCTTGTCCTTTTCACTGACGCGCAGGCGGTTTTCCTTCTGCAGGTTCTGGCACGCTTCATCCTGCAGGCGCAACCACTCGTCGAAGCGCAGGGATAAGGCATTTTCGATGCGCTGGTCGGCGATCGGTGGCAACCCCTGCCAACGCTCGGTCGCGGCCTTCAGACTCGCCGCTGAATGCTGGCCGGATTTCCCATCGTTCAAACCGGCATTCTGCGGCGACTCGCCTTCCAGCAACTCACTAAGCATTGCCAGCCTCGCTTCGATCCGCGCCGCGTCCTGCAAGGCCGATTGCATTGCCGCGGCGAGTGCCGCGATGGGGCCATCCTCGGGCGACAGTGAGGAAGTGGTCGCCGGCTTCTCCGCCAGCGCAGCTCGTGCCGCTTCGCCGGCCGCGGCGAACCTCCCGGCAAGTTCGCGCGGATCGGTGCCGGCCGCGACCGCGCTGGCGCCGGCTGATTTCAGTTCCGCCAGTACCTGCTTCGCGGCGGCCCACCAGCGGCTGCCGGAGCGCTTGCGCTCGGCGCGACCGCGCATGAGTTCCGCGAGGTTCGCCTGGCTTCGTGCGAATTCGGACTTTTGATCGTCGGCGACGAGCGCCGGGTCGAGGAGTTCCCAAGCCTGGTTGAGTTCGACCAGGCGGTTGGCCGGAATCATCGGTGCATCAATCAGCGCGGCGGCAGCACGGATCAGTTCAACCGCAGCGGCGCGTGTCTCACGTTGCTTGACCAGCGATTCGTAGCGCTGCTTGGCGACGCTATGGACGCGCCTGTCGTGCTTGCGAAACTCGCGCTCGGCGGTCCTCAATGCATCCTCGCTGGCCAGCGCCTGCACGGCGGACAGCTTGTGGTCGACCGACGCTGCATCGATCGCCAGTGCCAGCAGCGCCGCGTCATTGCCGATGGCGGCCCGCAGCCTGCCTTCCCAGGCCGGCTCGGCGGACATTTCGTGCATCGACGCCGAGCCCGCTTCGGCTGCCGGATGGCTATTCATGATGGTCTTGGTGAACATGATTTCAAGATACCCGAACTTTGTGGATCGCGCCTAGTGCCCATTGTGCCAGTTGCCGGAACACCCCAACCGACCGGGGGTTGAAACCGCTTCCCAATCGCGAGGAATTCGGGAGTAGACTCGCCACCATAATAAAACAAATGCCGGCCAGACGCCTCGACCTGACTGCGCATCGTCCTTCGTTCTCCCTTGTCGGTTATGCAACGCAGCCATGAATACTCATGCGTCAACGGATCGTGACA
>Ga0208566_1001163_pt1 | contig 15674 bp, 12 predicted proteins | sample PL_2010_150m_FD_184159 | JGI IMG/M metagenome (GOLD analysis project Ga0208566, IMG submission 184159) | Freshwater microbial communities from Powell Lake, British Columbia, Canada to study Microbial Dark Matter (Phase II) - PL_2010_150m... | ecosystem: Environmental > Aquatic > Freshwater >...
TGGGGATACATGAACCTGCACCCGTCGCCGAATGTCCTGACGTCCATGACCTTTCGGACATCGACGGCGACGCTGTCCTTCGCCTATTCCGGCGACACCATCGGCGATATGGCGCGGATATCGCGGAGCAGCGGCTTCTACCGGGAGCTCATGGATCGCCGATACGGCGCGCTGCTCCTCAGCGGCGGCGGTAACGACCTCTTCGACGCGCTGCGCCTCGGACATATCCTGCGGAGACCCGCAGGAGGCGAAAACCATGCGACCGACCCCGAGGCCTATGTCAATTGGGATGCCGTGAATCGGCTGCAGGAATACGTGGCCGCCAACTATCGCCAGGTCATCTCCTGGCGCGACCGGCCGCTCTCGAAGAATCGAGGCACGCCGTTCATGCTCTATACCTATGACTACCCCATGCCCCGGCCGGCCAAAGCCCAGGTGATGGGCATCCCCGCCATCGGCACCTGGCTATACGCGCCGCTGGTGGCGGTCGGTGCGCCGCCGGTCCTGCATTTCGAGATCATCCGGCGGGTCGTGGATCGCCTGGCCGAAACCATGCTCGCTCTCGCCGACTCCGCCGCCGGCATCCACGTGGTCGATACGCGCGACAGCCTGATCCCGGCACAGGCCGGCTCGGAAAGCAATAGCAACGACTGGGCCAATGAAGTGCACCCGAATGAATCGGGCTATCGGAAGATAGCCGCTCTGCTCTGCTCGAAACTGAACACGCTGGGCGTAAGCTGAACCCGCCTCGGGATGCCGGCAGCGCCGAACTACCGGCTGCTCTCGAGGTAATCCACCAGCGCTTGGTCCATCGCCACGACATGCCGCGTTAGCCACCGCCTGAGGAAATGCAGCAGCGCAACGGATGGAGATGCGTTTGCATCAAGTTCGGTCATGAAACCCTTCGCGGTCTGGACAAGATTGTTATGCTCCGCCCGGTGTTCTGCCGCATGCGGATAGCGATGTGCAGCCATCAACTGTTCCTCTTCAGCGAAGTGCGCCATAGTTTTCTCCATGAGCTCTCTGAATAGTTGCTGGTGGGCATTCAGGGCGGAGTGATTTATCACGCCATCGGCCATTTTATTGATGATGGCTGCCAGTTTCTGGTGATCATTGTCAATCCTTTCATTCCCGAGTTGCAATGTGTCACCCCACGTAATCCATTCCATCAAGAAACCCCTCCCGTCAGCTCTTGTAGAGCTCAAAGCCATTGATCAATCGGTTCAGCCCGGCCGCAGTAGCCAACAGCTCGCTGGTCGTTCCACTGGCATCCTGTGCAATGTGGGAGTTTTCCTCAATGAGCAATGAAATTCGTTCCATGCTTTGAGCCACTTCCTCGCTCGCCTTGGCCTGCTCGACGGTCGAATTGGAAATATGCTTCGCCATATCGGAGACTTGGTTGCTCGCGCGAGCCACTCCCTCAAGGCTGGAAACGCTCTTCTGCATGGATCCGATACCTATTTCGACTTCGCGTGACGCAAGCTCCATGTCCGAGACCGCCCGTTGAGTGACACCCTGGATCTCACCCACGGTCTTGGCAATATCCGCGGTGCTGCTGGTCGTTCTTTCGGCGAGCTTTCGCACTTCATCGGCAACAACTGCAAAACCGCGTCCTTGCTCCCCTGCACGAGCAGCTTCGATTGCAGCGTTAAGCGCCAGCAGGTTGGTTTGCTTGGCGATTTCCCCGATCACTATGGTGATATCACCGATCTTCTGAATGGCGCTCGACAATTCAGCAATCGTCGCACTGGAGCGATGGACAGCATCCACGACTCGCGAGGTAACATTCAATGTTTGACCAATCTCGGCGTTGCTTGTCGCTACCAGCTCCTCGGATTGCCTTGCCGCAGAAGCGGTTGCTTCCGCGTAGTCGGCAACCTCACGCACCGAGACGCTGAACTCTTCAGTAGTTGCAGCAACGCTCTGGGCAGCCTCATGTTGGCGGCTTGACTGTTCCATCACGTTGGTCATGCGTGCCCCGAGTTGCGCGCTGCGAACTTCAATTGCCATTGCAGCGGAGGAAATGTCGTCAAGCATGGATTTCAAGTGGGTCTGCATGGAGCCCAACTGGCACAGCAACAAGCCGGTTTCATCCCGCCCCGAAATGTCGACGTCGCTGGTGAGATTGCCTTCTGCGATCTGATCGAAGATTTCAGAAGCACGGCTCAGTGTGCCGCCGACCGAGCGAGAGAAATGGATGCCGGTGAACATGGCAATCAGTAACGCCGCCAGAATGCAGGCAGCAGTCACGGCCGTGGTCATGGAACCAGTCAATCCGCCGAAAATCGACGCGGCCATGATCGCCATAAGAGCCACCAAGCCACCCATGGCCAGCCACAGACGGGTCGCTATCGACATCCGCCCGAGAACGCCTGCCTTGATGCCCGGAAGATTTGCTTGCTTGTTCCGAATAGCGCCATACAGCGCCTCCGCCTTCTGCACCTGATCGCGACTGGGAGGGGTACGTACCGACATGTAGCCTATCGTGGTTCCGTTCTGGCGAACCGGAACCACGAACGCATCGACCCAGTAATAATCACCGCTCTTGCAGCGGTTTTTGACTATCCCGCGCCAGGGCAACCCGCTCTTGATGGTTTGCCAGAGATCCGCAAATGCCTCGGCCGGCATGTCCGGGTGGCGTACCAGATTGTGGGAACTGCCAATGAGTTCCTGGCGGCTAAATCCGCTCATTGCGACAAAAGCATCATTGGCATGGGTGATCACGCCCTTGGTGTCGGTCTTGGAAACGAGATTGGTGTTGCCAGGAAACGGCAATTCAACCCGCGTCACAGGCATGTTTATTTTCATTCCAACCCCCTCATAACGGCGCCTTCTGGCCAGGAAAGCAGAAAAATAATACAAGCATTGTTGATATTATGAATATCAAGTATTTCTATAGTAACATTACCTGGATTATGGTTATGTGTCGAAGCGTCGTGTTATCAGGAACGACTGGGCCAAGGAGGTGCGCCGGAAGGAATCGGGCTACGGAAAAATCGCCGACATGCTCTGCGCCGAGTTGAACCGCTTGGGCGTAAGCCAAGCCGCCTCCGGCTTCAGGATGCCCGCAACGCCTTGCGCTTTGCCAACACCAGCCAGCCGCGGACGACGCGGTAGAATACCCAAATGCCGGTGACCATGATCACCAGGATTGCCGCCGGAATTCCGATCAACGTGACCGCCAGCATCCCCGCCACCAGCAGCCACAGGGCCGCATACCAGAAAGTGCGCCATTGCCAGCGCCAGTGGCTTTCCAGCCAGGTGCCGCGCACCTCGTTGCGCTTGAAGAAGTTGATGAGCATGGCGATGATCGACGGCCAGCCGAAGACGAAGGCGCCGGCGATGGTCGCCGAAGTGAGGATGCCGCTAACCGCCGACAGGGTGTGCAAGGCGTACATGACGTGGCACCAGGCGCGCGGCCCGTCCAGATCGTCGCCAGCGGGAAGGCCTTCGCTCAGCACACTCTCCTACAGTCCCAGCGTATCCCACAACGCATCGATACGCTGCTTGACGGCCTCATCCATGGCGATGGGACGGCCCCATTGGCGTTGCGTCTCGCCCGGCCACTTGGCGGTGGCGTCGATCCCCATCTTGCTGCCGAGGCCGGCGACCGGCGAGGCGAAGTCGAGATAGTCGATCGGGGTGTTCTCGGCGATCAGCGTGTCGCGCGCCGCGTCGACGCGCGTGGTAAGCGCCCAGACGACCTCCTTCCAGTCGCGGATGTCGATATCGTCGTCGGTGACGATGATGAACTTGGTGTACATGAACTGGCGCAGGAAACTCCAGATCCCGAACATCACCCGCTTGGCGTGGCCGGGATACTGCTTGCGCATGCTCACCACGGCCAAGCGGTAAGAGCAGCCCTCGGGCGGCAGGTAGAAATCGACGATCTCGGGAAACTGCTTGCGCAGCAGCGGCACGAAGACTTCGTTGAGCGCCACGCCGAGCATGGCCGGCTCGTCCGGCGGCTTGCCGGTGTAAGTGCTGTGGTAGATCGGCTGGCGACGCATGGTGATGCGCTCGACGGTGAACACCGGAAACTCGGCAACCTCGTTGTAGTAGCCGGTGTGGTCGCCGAACGGGCCTTCGCTGGCTGTTTCCCAGCCATCGAGACCCGTCGGCGACGCCGCGTTGTTGGAGCGCGCAAGCGCGCTGGGCCATTCGCTGGCCGTCTCGTATTTCTCGCCGGGATGCTCACTGGGGTAGATCGCGCCCTCCAGGACGATCTCGGCGCCGGCCGGCACCTGCAAATCCGAACCCAGGCATTTCACCACCTCGGTCTTGGCGCCACGCAGCAGGCCGGCGAACTGGTATTCGGAAAGGCTGTCCGGAACCGGCGTCACGGCACTGAGGATGGTCGCGGGATCGGCACCCAGCGCCACGGCGACGGGAAACGGCTGTCCGGGATTTGCCAGGCAGTGGTCGCGGAAATCCAGCGCGCCGCCGCGCTGCGCCAGCCAGCGCATGATGAGTTTGTTCGGGGCGATCACCTGTTGGCGGTAGATGCCGAGATTCTGTCTGGTCTTGGAGTTCGGCAAACCCTGCGGTCCCCGCGTCACCGTCAGGCCCCAGGTGATCAGCGGCGCGGCGTCGCCGGGCCAGCAGGTCTGGATGGGCAGGCGCGCCAGGTCCACGTCCTGGCCTTCCCAGATGATTTCCTGGCAGGCTGCGGAGGAGACGACCTTCGGTGCCATGTGGAGCACCTGCTTCAGCACCGGCAGTTTCTCCCAGGCGTCCTTGAGGCCCTTGGGCGGCTCCGGCTCCTTGAGGTAGGCGAGCAGTTCGCCGACCTCGCGCAAGGCCGGCAACGGGTCGCCTTCCTGCCCCATCGCCAGCGCGACACGCCGGACGGTGCCGAACAGGTTGCCGAGCACGGGAATGGACGAGCCCTTGACGTTCTCGAAGAGCAGCGCCGGTCCGCCGGCGCGCAGGACGCGATCGCAGACTTCGGTCATCTCCAGTTTCGGATCGATCTCGACGGCGATGCGCTTCAATTCGCCTAGCGATTCGAGCTGGGCCAGGAAGTCGCGCAGATCTTGATATTTCATCGATTGGCTACTCAGACGGCAAGTGTCAGGGCATTATATCTGTGTCCATCACCACAGCGAGTTGACGTCGATGACAGGTTACGACAGCGCCACCTGGCTGCTGCTGCTCAATCCGATCTCGGGAGCCGGCCTCGGCCTGCGCGACCGGGCGCGCATCGAGGCGGCGATCGCGGCGCACGGCATGCGGCATGTCGCCGCGCTCAGCGAATACCCGGGGCATATCATCGCCCTGGTCAGCCAAGCCATCGACCGGGGCTGCCGCCGCGTCCTGGTCGCCGGCGGCGACGGCAGTCTCTCCGAGGCGGTCAACGGCATCTTTGCCCAGTCAAGCGTGGCGCCGGATCAGGTGACGCTGGCCCTGCTGCCGATCGGCACCGGCAACGACTGGGCGCGCGGCCGGGGAATTCCCGGCGACTACGACCAGGCCCTCGACCTGATCGCTGCGGCACCGCTTCTCCGCCATGATGTCGGCGTCATCGACTTCACGGCAACCGGAGCGCGCCGTTACTTCGTCAACGTCGCCGGCACCGGCTTCGACGCCGGCGTCATCGAACGCATGCCGTCGCGCAAGCTGGGACGACTCGCCTACCTGATCGGCTTGCTGCGCGAACTCGGCAGCTACCGCCCAGTGCCGTTGCGGTTGAAGATCGGGCCGCAACCCGTCGACGCCGATGCGTTCGTGTTCTTCGCCTGTATTGGCCGCTACTGCGGCGGCGGCATGCAGATCGCGCCCGCCGCGCATTGTGACGACGGCCTGTTGGACCTGACCCTGGTGCGCTATCTGGGCCGGATTGAATTGCTGCTGAATCTGCGCCGCCTGTTCGACGGCAGCATCGCCAGTTATCGGAAAGTGTCGACCTGGCAGAGCGCCGCTGCCGCCATCGAGGCGCCGCACGGCGCAGCCGTCGAGGCCGACGGCGAACTGGTCGGTCATGCGCCGGCGCGGCTCAGCCTCTTGCCGCAAGCCTTGCGGATCATCGCCCCATCGCCGGGCCAACCATGAAGACCCTGCTCATCGTCTATCACTCGATGACCGGCGGTACGCTGCAGATGGTGCAGGCGGCGCGGCAAGGCGCAGCCACCGAAACCGCGCTGAGCGTTAGCCTGGTGCATGCCCGCGACGCCGCTGCCGAGCAGATGCTGGCAGCCGACGGCTACCTGTTTGCCACTCCGGAAAATCTCGCCGCGATCTCCGGCGCCCTGAAGGATTTCTTCGATCGCAGCTACTACGCCTGCCTGGAACGGCTCAACGGCCGCCCCTACGCTACGCTGATCTGCGCCGGCAGCGACGGCCAGAATGCCGCCCGGCAGATCGAACGCATTGCCACCGGGTGGCGCCTGAAGGCTGTGGCCCCGCCCCTGATCGTGTGCACCCACGCCCAGACGCCGGAGCAGATCCTGCAGCCGAAACGGATCGGCGCGGACGACCTGCAGCGCTGCGAGGAACTGGGTTCCCTGCTCGCCTCAGGCCTCTGCCTGGGAATATTTTGACCGCGGCCGCCCGAACAGCGAACCGACGCTAAGCTTTACGCAGACTCGCCGCTGTTCTTCACGGGGCAGGTATTGATGCCGATGAGCGAGTACAGCGGGCAATTTCCCAGCGCGCCAGTCGCCAGCGGTACCACCCCTATCCAGGCCCAGACCGGCCCGCCGAATAGGGTAACCCAGGCGATCAGGGCCAAGCCGGCGACGACACGGAGGGCGCGATCGATAGTGCCTTCATTGACCTTCATGGAAGTTCTCCCAGGGACGTTGATGGAAAGCACATTAGAACATACTGATTGATTGACGTCATCTGGGGCGGCGCAGTGCCTGACAAGGAAGCCATTTGGCCTTTCCTTGACGCATACTTGAGGATTCAAGTACGATCGGCGACTTCTCGTAAGAACAGTCAGTTGTCCTGACGACTTGCTTGAGGCGGAGTCAGTAGACCCTTTGGTCGCCGACGGTACTCATCACTCAATTCCCCGAATGTCAAAGTGCCTAACAACGGATTCACCGGCCTGCTTCGCCGGATAGCGCCCAACCTCTACGATCCGCCGCTGGCCACCCGGCCGTGGGGCGACTTCAATGGCGCGATGGCCGGAGCGCTGGCTGCAATACCGCTGACCCTCGCTTATGGGTTGATCATCGGTGGCGCACTGGGCGAATCCTCCCGCGGCATCGGCGTGCTGATGGCACTCTACGGTTCTGTGGTGGTCGGCGTGCTGGCGACGCTGCTGGGTGGCTGCCCATTTCTGATCGCCGGCCCGAGAGCCGCGACCCTGCTGGTGTTTGCCGCCCTGATCAGTCACTTGTCGCACTCGCCGGCGCTGGCACAGGTCGCCAACCCCGCGCCGCTGGTTCTGGCATTGGCCTGCACCTCGGTGGCGGGGGCCGGCATGCTGAAGTTGCTGTTCGGCGCTTTTCGCTTGGGCCGACTCGCCGACTACGTTCCGCTTCAGGTCGTGGCAGGATTCACCAACGGCACCGCCCTGCTGGTCGTCCTTAGCCAGGTCTGGGCGGCAACCGGCGTCCCGGCCCAAAAATCGGTCCTGGACCTGTTCAGCCATTTGCCCGAAGTCCGGCCCGCGGGCCTGCTGCTGGCGCTCGCGACGGCCGTCGCGATGAAACTGCTTCCCCGCGAGATCAAGCGAGTGCCCACGATACTGCTGGTTTTCGCGGTCGGAACGGCGATCTACCACTTCTTCGCGTCGTTCGGGCTGGGAAGCGTGCTCGGTGGCACCTTGCCGCCAGCACCCGACCATTTCTCCCTGAGTTTCATCGGCGATGACGCCTACGCTTTGCTCTTCGGGCCGCAGGGGGGCGAGCTGATACACCCGATGGTTATCGCGGCGGTATCGATGTCTATCCTGTCTACCCTGGACACGCTGCTGGCAACGGCTGCGGCGGACGGAGTCACCATGCGCCGCTCGGACGCGAACCGGCAATTGATGGCCGAAGGCATCGGCAATGCCCTGGCGGGAATGTTCGTCATGGCGCCGGGTTCCGGGAGCATGGTGCGGACCCAGGCAGCCCTGAACGGCGGCATGGCCAGCGCGGCGGCCCCGATTGCGATTGCCGTGATCACGCTGGGCGTGACCGTGGTGCTCGGTCCCCTGATCGCCTTCCTGCCGCAGGCGGTGATGGCCGGAATCCTGATCTCACTCGGCATCGATCTCGTCGACAAATGGACTCTGATCCAACTGCGCCGCCTCTTCGCCGGCCGCAGGGTACCCGTCGCCACCGACAGCGACCTGCTGGTGGTCGCCGTGGTCGTCGCCACTGCACTGATCTTCAATCTGGCCACCGCGGTCGGCATGGGCATGCTGCTGTCGCTGTTGTCGTTCGTCATGCAGATGGCGCATAGCCCGATCCGCCGCTGCTATCCCGCCACTGCGCTGATACCGGGGATCTTCGGCGACATTGCGCGCCGCAATTTCATTGAACAGCACGGCAAGCACATCGCCATCATTGAAATCGAGGGCGCCCTGTTCTTCGGCACGGCCAGCGAACTGGAGGTCAGTGTCGACACCTTGGCAGATGATGGTGTAGTGCACGTCGTCATCGATTTGAAGCGGGTAAAGCACATCGATGCCACGGGCGGGCGGGCGCTGGAACGCATCCACGCCAAGCTGTCACAACGCGGCGGAATGCTGGTGGTGAGCCACGCGGGCCGCGATCGCCGCGAACGGAAGGAACATTTTCTCGCCAAAACCATGCACAAGAAGCGCCTATCCCGCAGCAACTGGGAAATTCTGACCTACCTTGGGACCGTCGGCGTGCTGGGGGAAGATCGATTCCTGCGCAATACCGACAGCGCCGTGGCCTTGTGCGAAAGACATCTGGCCACGAAGCTTATCGAGGACGCCGAGACGAAGGAACTCCTCAACCTTCGATCCTCGCTGATACAAGCCCTGGACCGCTCGATGTTGCGTCGGCTGCGCAACTACTGGACACGGGTCGCCTTTGCGCCCGGCGACGTGGTTTTCGACCAGGGCGGCAGGCCGGACGGGGTGTTCTTCGTCACCTCCGGCCGGGTCGATGTGATGGCGAGTGTAGCCGGGTCGGAGTACAAGCGAAAGGTGCAGTCGCTGACCTCCGGTGCCGTCTTTGGAGAACTGGCGCTGATCGACGACATGCCCCGATCCACCAGCATCGTCGCCACGGAACCGACCACCTGCTATTGGGTGAGTGCCGAAAACTTCCGGAGACTGAAGACCGAGCAGACCGACATCGCCCTGGCGATGGTCGCCAATGTCGCCATGATCTTCGTCGAACGCCTGCGCGCCACCGACACGATGCTGGCTGATATGGAGGCTTGAAGGCCGGCCTAGTACCAGTAGTCCGCCAGGATGCCGACGAAGATCGCCGCGCCGACCCAGTTGTTGTCATTGAAGGCCCGGAAACAAGGCATGCGCTCGCGGCCGCGGATCCAGAAGTAATGCCGCAGCATCATCACCGCCGCCACCACCAGCCCGGCGTAAAACAGCACGCCGCGGTGCACCGACCAGCCGACCCAGGCGATGATCCCCAAGGTTGCCGCGTAGCTCAACATCACCGCCGCGACGTCGAAGCGGCCGAAGGTAATGGCGGAGGTGCGGATGCCGATCTTGATGTCATCGTCGCGGTCCACCATGGCATAGCAGGTGTCGTAGCCGATCGCCCAGAAGATGTTGGCCAACAGCAGCACCCACGCCAGCGGCGGCACGGTGTGCTGAGTCGCGGCGAACGCCATCGGGATGCCGAAGCCGAAGGCGACACCGAGGTAGGCCTGCGGCATGGAGAAGAAGCGCTTGGTGAATGGATAGCTCGCGGCGAGAAACAACGCCACCACCGAAAGTTGCCACACCAGTCGGTCCAGCGGCAGGATCAGCACGAAGGCGCAAGCGCTCAACAGCGCCGCCAGGATCATCGCCTCCCGCCCCGATACTTCGCCGGTGGCCAGCGGCCGGTTCTTGGTGCGCTCGACGTGCGCATCGAAATGCCGGTCGGCATAGTCGTTCATCACCACTCCGGCCGAGCGCATCAGCAGCGTGCCCAGGGCGAAGATCCACACCAGCAGGAAACGCGGCTTCCCCTCCGCCGCGATCCACAACGCCCACATCGTCGGCCACAGCAGCAGCAGCGTGCCGATCGGCTTGTCGAGCCGCATCAGGCGCTCGTAGGCGTCGAGTCGGGCTTTCAGCGCGGTCCAGGTCATGGGCGGATTTTACACTCGGCCCGCCCGCACCACGATGCTAGAATCCAATGTCATAAGGAGGGGCGCGTGGCACTGAGCGAAGCCGACACCTGCCGGAAGTTCGTGGTTCCCAAGCTCCAGGCAGCGGGCTGGGACAACGAGCCGCATTCCATCGCCGAGCAGCGCACCTTCACCGACGGCCGCATCGTCCCGGTCGGCAAGGGCTTCATGCGCAAGCCGCCGCGTCGCGTCGATTTCCTCCTGCGCTACGAGCGCAATTTCCCCCTCGCCGTCATCGAGGCCAAGGCCGCCTACAAGACCGCCGGCGATGGCCTACAGCAGGCCAAGGACTACGCCGAGATGCTCGGCCTCAAGTTCGCCTATGCGACCAACGGCCACGACATCATCGAGTTCGACTACTTCACCGGCCACGAAACGCTGGTCGCCAACTACCCGCCGCCCGCCGAACTGTGGGCACGCTACCGCGCCGGCGGCAAGCTGAGCGACGAATCCGCCGCCCATCTGCTGACGCCGATGAACCACCTTGTCGGCAAAGGCGAACGCTACTATCAGGAAATCGCCATCAACCGTACCGTCGAGGGCATGCTCGCCGGTCGGCGCCGGCAGCTCCTGACGATGGCCACCGGCACCGGCAAGACCGCCGTCGCCTTCCAGATTTGCTGGAAGCTCTGGAACGCGCGCTGGAACCGCGGCGGCGAGCATCGCCGGCCGAAGATCCTCTACCTCGCCGACCGCAACATCCTCGTCGACCAGCCCAAGGACGGCATGTTCGCGCCCTTCGGCCTGGCGCGCTGGAAGATCGAGGGCGGCGAAGCGGTGAAAGGCCGCGAGATGTATTTCGCCATCTACCAGGCCCTGGCGCGCGACGAGCACCGCCCCGGCCTGTACCGCGAGTTTCCGCCGGATTTCTTCGATCTGATCATCGTCGACGAATGCCATCGCGGCAGCGCCCGCGAGGATTCCAACTGGCGCGAGATCCTCAGCTACTTCGAGCCGGCCTTCCAGCTCGGCATGACGGCCACGCCGTTGCGCGAGGACAACCGCGACACCTACCTCTATTTCGGCAACCCGATCTACCAATACAGCCTGCGCCAGGGTATCGAGGACGGCTTCCTGGCGCCCTACCGCGTGCATCGCGTCATCACCGAATGGGATGCAGCAGGCTGGCGGCCGAGCCAGGCCGAGTTCGACCGCTACGGCCGCGCCATCCCCGATGACGAATATCAGACCAGGGATTTCGAGCGCATCGTGGCGCTGCGCGCACGCACGGAGACCATCGCCCGCCACTTGTCCGACTTCCTGAAGAAGTCCGATCGCTACGCCAAGACCATCGTCTTCTGCGTCGACCAGGAGCACGCCGATGAGATGCGCCGAGCGCTCAACAACTTCAATGCCGACCTGGTGCGTGAGCATCCCGATTACGTCTGCCGCGTCACCTCCGACGAGGGCGACATCGGCCGCGGCCACCTCGGCCGCTTCCAGGATGTCGAGACGCGCAGCCCGGTGATCCTGACCACCTCACAGTTGCTCACCACCGGGGTCGATGCGCCGACCTGCAAGAACATCGTGCTGGCGCGCGTGGTCGGCTCGATGAGCGACTTCAAGCAGATCATCGGGCGCGGCACCCGCGTGCGCGACGACTACGGCAAGCTCTGGTTCAACATCATCGACTACACCGGCTCGGCCACGCGCCTGTTCGCCGACCCGGAGTTCGACGGCGATCCCGCCCGCATCGTCGAAGAGGAATTACTGGCCAACGGCGAGGTGCGGCCGCTGGTCGAGTATGTGATCCAGGATGAACCCGCCGACGCGCTCGGCCCGGCCATCAACGAGCCGCCGCCCGAGGAGCGCCGCAAGTTCTACTTCGACGGCGGCCACGTCGAGATCGCCGCGCATCTGGTCTACGAACTCGACCCCAACGGCAAGCAACTCGCCGTTGTGCGCTACACCGACTATGCGGGCGATGCGGTGCGCTCCCTCTGCCCCACCGCGCCGGAACTGCGCGCCCGCTGGGCCGATCCCGCCCAGCGCGCCGACATCATCGAGCGCCTCGCCGAGCGCGGCGTAAGTTTCGAGGAACTGGCCGAAACCGCACAGCAACCCGATGCCGATCCTTTCGACCTGCTCTGCCATCTCGCCTTCAACGCGCCGTTGCGCACCCGCCGCGAACGCGCCCAGCGCCTGCGCACCGAGCGCAAGGACTTCTTCGAGCGTCACGGGCCGGAAGCCCGCGCCATCCTCGACGAGCTGCTGGAGAAATACGCCGAACACGGCGCGGCGCAGTTCGTCATCCCCGACGTGCTCAAGGTGCCGCCGATGTCCACCCACGGCAACATCACGGAAATCGTCCATCTTTTCGGTGGAGCGGATAAACTGCGCGCCGCCGTGACCGAATTGCAGAACCTCCTCTATGCCGCCTAAGACCAAGAAGTCCGCTACTCCCCTCACCACCGCGCAATCTCTGGCCAGCCTGGTCAAGTCGGCGCGCGACATCATGCGCAAGGACAAGGGCCTCAACGGCGACCTCGACCGCTTGCCGATGCTCACCTGGATCATGTTCCTCAAGTTCCTCGACGACCTGGAACTCCAGCGCGAGGAAGAGGCGGCGCTGGCCGGCAAGCGCTTCCGCCCCGCCGTCGAAGCGCCCTACCGCTGGCGCGACTGGGCATCCGACCCACAGGGCATGACCGGCGACGACCTGATCTCCTTCATCGGCCAGGACGAGGCTGTCGGCCCCGACGGCAAACGCGGCCAGGGGCTCTTTGCCTATCTGCGGGCGCTGACCAGTTCCAACGGCGACAAGCGGCGCGACGTGATCGCCACGGTCTTCCGAGGCGTGCAGAACCGCATGGTCAGCGGCTACCTGCTGCGCGACGTGGTCAACAAAATCTCCGCCATCCACTTCACCTCGAGCGACGAGCTGCACACCCTGGGCAGCCTGTACGAATCCATGCTGCGCGAAATGCGCGACGCGGCGGGCGACTCCGGCGAGTTCTACACGCCGCGCGCCGTGGTGCGCTTCATGGTCGAGGCGAGCGACCCGCGCCTGGGCGAGACCGTGCTCGACCCTGCGGCAGGCACCGGCGGCTTCCTGGTCGAAGCCTACAACCACCTCGTGCAGCAGGTGAACACCGTCGCCCAGCACGGCATCCTGCAAAACGATACGCTCTACGGCTTCGAGCCCAAGTCCCTGCCCTACCTGCTGTGCCAGATGAATTTGCTGCTGCATGGACTGGAGCGTCCCTGGATCGACCCCGGCAACGCCCTGCGCTTCAAGCTCACCGAGATCGGCGAAGGCGACCGCGTGGACCTCATCCTCACCAACCCGCCCTTCGGCGGCGAGGAGGAGAAGGGCATCCAGGGCAACTTCCCCGAGGACAAGCGGACGGCGGAGACAGCGCTGCTGTTCCTCCAGCTCATCATGCGCCGCCTGCACCGCCAGCCGACCCGCGCGGGGCGGCCGGCGCGCGCCGCCGTGGTGGTGCCCAACGGCACCCTGTTCGGCGACGGCGTCTGCGCCCGCATCAAGGAAGAGCTGCTGAAGAACTTCAACCTGCACACCATCGTGCGCCTGCCCAACGGCGTCTTCGCGCCCTACACTGGCATCCCCACCAACCTGCTGTTCTTCGACCGCGCCGGCCCGACCAAAGACGTGTGGTACTACGAGCAGCCGCTGCCCGAGGGGCGCAAGAACTACACCAAGACGCAACCGATGCAGTTCGAGGAATTCCGCCCCTGCCTGGAGTGGTGGAATAAGCGCGAAGAGAACCAGCGCGCCTGGAAGGTGCCCGCCGCCGAACTGCTGGCGAACGGCTGCAACCTCGACCGCAAGAATCCGAGTGCCAGGGAGGACATCATCCACCTGCCGCCGGAGCAACTTGCGGCGAGCATCCTCGACAAGGAGAGGCGCATCGCCGAGATCGTCGGAAAAATTCAGGGACTGCTGGCGAAGAGCGTGGCATGAACAGGCATTGGCCGAAGGTGCCTCTGGGCGAGGTCATCTCACCTGCCGAGCGTTCAGAGGCGCCGGTTGCGGGGCAAATCTATAGGCAAGTCGGCGTAAGACTGTGGGGTGAGGGCGCTTACGAGAGAGAGTCAATGGATGGTATCGAGACGAAATACTCTCGGCTATTCCGTGCTGAATCAGGCGATATCATCGTCAACAAGATTTGGGCTCGAAACGGTAGTGTCGCCGTCGTTCCTGATGCGCTGTCGGGATGCTATGGGTCAAGCGAGTTTCCGATGTTCGCGCCACATCGCGATCGCGTTGAACCTCGGTGGATTCATTGGCTCACCAAGACCCGCAGTTTTTGGGAACTATGTGACGAAAAATCCAGAGGCACTAGTGGAAAGAACCGGATTCGCCCAGAGCAATTTCTGGAGATCGAAATCCCATTGCCGCCCCTCGCGAAGCAGCAGCACATCGTGGGACGCATCGAGGGACTGTCCGCTAAAATCAACGAGGCCCGAGATCTGCGTGTCAAGTCGCGCGAAGAAACTGAGGCGTTTACGCATGCCATGTCGGAAAACGCGTTTCGAGAACTTGCCGAGCAGTTTGACGTGTCCCCCATAGAACGCTTCTGCACGTCAATCACAGATGGTGACCACAACACTCCTCTGTTTGCCGATGTCGGCATTCGTTTCATTTTCGTTGGGAACGTCTCTTCGGGGACACTCCATTTCGATAGCACCAAGTACGTCGCTTCAGAGTACTTTCAAGCGCTAAAACCACAGCGCGTACCGAGGCGTGGGGATATTCTTTTTAGCGCAGTTGGCGCCACGTTGGGTGTTCCAGTAATCGTTGACAGTGACGAACCCTTCTGCTTTCAGCGCCACATCGCAATTCTGAAACCAGACCAAGATCGTCTTGACAGCCGCTTCGCTTGGCACATGTTGAATTCGCGCACGGTTTACGCGCAAACTTGGAAATCAACCACTGGGTCAGCACAACCGACTATTCCACTCAAAGGCATTCGAGCATTGCCGATTCCTGCCGCTCCGATTCAGGAACAACGCCGCATCGTCGCCGAACTGGACACCCAGCAAGCAGAAGTCGACGCCCTGAAACGCCACCAGGTAGAAACCGCCGCCGAACTCGACGCCCTGCTGCCCGCCATCCTCGACCGCGCCTTCCGCGGCGAACTCTAGCGCTTCACCAAGTTCGAGCACACCGAGGCCGAGCACCGCATCACCCTGGAGAATCTCTGCCGGCGCAAGCCATTCGCTATTCGCGAATAGCGAATGACCGGGCGACCTTCCCGGCCCCTCACCGCCACGCCAGTCTCAATTCTTGTACTGAGAAAGTTTTCGCCAATCATGTTGCGGGTTTTTAGACTTGTCCGGTTCTGTAGCACATGAATTGTCCGCTTTTCTTGTCGAGGGCAGGAAGCGACGGAGGGCGGAGCCCGGAGTCGATTTCTACCCTCGACGGCACGCCTGGCGGA
>Ga0208566_1001164_pt1 | contig 15662 bp, 10 predicted proteins | sample PL_2010_150m_FD_184159 | JGI IMG/M metagenome (GOLD analysis project Ga0208566, IMG submission 184159) | Freshwater microbial communities from Powell Lake, British Columbia, Canada to study Microbial Dark Matter (Phase II) - PL_2010_150m... | ecosystem: Environmental > Aquatic > Freshwater >...
TCAGCAATTATGGGGTACATATTATGGGGGAACCCTTCAGACAATTGAATTTGGACTTACTCTTGATCCGGACGGGAACATTTATATGTGCGGTTACACTTCATCGACAACGAACATGGCTAGTCCCGGAGCTTATCAAACAATCCTGAGAGGTGAAAACGATGCATTTCTGGCAAAATTCACGGCAGCAGGATTTCGTATCTGGGGTACGTATTATGGAGGCAATGAAGGCGTTTTCCCAGGTCGGGACGAATTCACGGCATGTTCGGTCGACACACTCGGTAATATATATTGCTTCGGTCAGACTTCCTCTTCCGATTACATCTCGACACCCGGAGCACACCAGACAGTGCTTGGAGGTTTGCGGGACGACATGCTCGTTAAGTTTACAAGTAACGGGCAAAGACTTTGGGGAACATATTATGGCGGATCAGGAAGTGAGATGTATTCGGCGGGTACCATCGGTAAAAATGGGATGATTTATCTGGCCGGATCTACAAATTCAGCAAATAACATCAGTACGCCAGGTTCTTATCAGCCTGCTTATTCCGGATGGATGGATGCTTTTATGGCTTGTTTCTTACCGGACGGGACACGCCAATGGGGAACCTATTTTGGTGGAATGCTGGACGATTTCGCTAATGGGTGTGAGGCTGATACCGGAACCTCCATCTATTTGTACGGGTCGACAAATTCAATCTCTGGCATTGCCACTTCCGGTACCTTTCAACCAACCATTATAGGATTTGGTAATAATGGTTTTATCGCTAAATTCAGTGCAGACGGACAAAGGCTATGGGGCACATATGATGGATATGCTATGTTCCTAAATGGAATGGCAGTGGATGACAGCGGGTATGTATTCATTGCCGGACAATGCGCCGGCCAGGATCCGTCTAATTTTTCACCCCTGGCTTACCAAACAATTTTTGGCGGGAATATGGATGCGACCCTTGGGAAATTTACGGGAAACGGACAACGGGTATGGGGAACTTATTATGGCGGGCCACTTTTCGACTATGGATTTGGCTGCGCGGTCGATCATTATGATAATATTTATTTAGCCGGTTATTCTGATTCAGATAATAATTCAGATAATAATACATCATTATGCTCGAGGAATCCCCTGGCAAATATTATTGCCACGCCCGGTTCGCATCAGCAAAATTTATCAGGGTGGGGTGATGTCTTTCTCGTCAAATTTGCCGATTGCTGGTCGCCGGATACAGCGCTTCAAATTTACGGTCCTACCTCACTATGCCAGAGTACTGCCGGCATTGTATTCTCCATCGATCCCATTCCATCTGCATCATCACTTCACTGGTGCGTTACTGGTGATTTGACGATTACAGGAGGACAGGGCACAACATCCATCATTGTTGATGTTGGCCCGACCCTTGGTCAGGATACCATTTCTGTATACGGTATCAATGCATGCGATACCGGGTTCCCAAAAGTGATTACACGTAGAGTTTACCAGAGGCCTATTCCAGTAGTATCCGGATCGGACACAACCTGTGCAGGAATCAACAATGTTTTTACAACTACAGGAGGCAAGAGCAATTACCAGTGGACAGTATCACCCGGTGGAGCCATCACATTAAACGGAACTGTTACAGACAGTTCCTGTACCGTTAAATGGTCTACCGCGGGAGCACATTGGGTAAAAGTAGGATATACTGATACGACGAGTTGTGCATCGTTGAACCCGACACAGGTCAATGTCTGGGTTAACCCGGGTTTGATAACTTCTATAAGTATTTCTCCTTCCGCAAATCCTGTTTGTACGGGGACACCTATAACCTTTACAGCAATTCCGGTCAATGAAGGAGTTTCGCCCGCCTATCAATGGATAGTCAATGGAAATAATGTCGGAACCAGTAATCCATCCTATACTTACAATCCCATAAATGGTGATATAGTTACTTGTCAGCTAACTTCATCTCTGACAGGATGTCTTTCAGGAAACCCGGCCACATCCAATCAAATCGTAATGACAGTCAATGTAAACCAGCCGGTGAGTATCACAATCTCACCGGATATAAATCCTGTTTGTTCAGGAACATCCGTGACCTTCACCGCCCATCCTATAAACGAAGGAACAACGCCGGCTTATCAATGGAAAGTTAACGGGATCGGTGTGGGAGCTAACCTTTCAACCTATTCCTATATTCCTTTGAACGGGGATGGGGTGACCTGTACAGTCAATTCAAATGCGACCTGCGCAGTAAACAACCCGGCCACTTCGGCACCGGTTACAATGACTGTTAATCCCAATCTTCCTGTCAGTGTTTCAATTGCAGCTTCAACCAATCCATTCTGTGCCGGAAGTTCAGTTACATTTACTGCGACTCCAAATAATGGAGGAACATCACCAACCTACCAATGGAAGGTTAACGGTGTTGGTGTAGGTCCTAATAACCAGGTATACTCCTATTTTCCCAATAACGGGGATGTTGTTACCTGCGTTTTAAATTCAAATATTGCCTGTCCGATAGGTAATCCTGCAACATCGAATTCAATTACGATGATTGTCAATTCAAACCTTCCGGCCGGCGTATCCATCACCGCTACTTCAAACCCATTTTGCCCTGGATTGTCTGTGACCTTTACGGCAACGCCATCAAACGGAGGACCAACACCAACGTATCAGTGGAAGGTCAACGGGGCCAATGTCGGGATAAACTCCAATACCTATTCATATAATCCTGTCAATAATGACAGTGTTCGCTGCGTGATGACCTCTAACCTGAATTGTGTTACCGGGAACCCTGCCAGCTCGGCAAAGATCATCATGAGCGGTACTTTAGCCCCGATTGTTTCCTTCACTTCCTGCTTCGATACTATTACCACCATCAATGCAAAGCCGATCAAACTAAAGGGAGGCATTCCTTTGGGAGGAACATATTCAGGGCCCGGAGTCAATTCACTAACCGGTATCTTCAATCCCGCCATAGCAGGTGTAGGAATCAAAGTCATAACCTATTCCTACACCAACTCTATGCTGTGTTCGGCATCTAGATCCATTTCCATCCTCAATCTTCCATCCTCCATCCTCAGTTGTGGAAATCCACTTACGGATGTAAGAGACAACAAGGTCTATCAAACAATCCAGATTGGAACGCAGTGCTGGCTGGCTTCAAATCTTAATTTCGGGACAATTCTCGCCTCATCACAGGATCAAAGGGATAATTGCGTTGCTGAAAAGTATTGTTACAACGACAATCCAATCAACTGCACAAATCATGGCGGACTTTATCAATGGGATGAACTGATGTTATTTGATGAAACCCCTGCTGATCAGGGTTTTTGTCCACCGGGCTGGCACATACCAACAGAAAACGAATGGGACATTTTATTCGCAAATTATATCAACAGTGGTTTTGCCGGAAGTCCGTTGAAATATTCAGGATATTCGGGATTCAATGCACTTTTATCTGGAGTAAGACATATTAACAAAGGCTGGAATTTTCAAGGTTTTGCAACCTTATTCTGGTCATCAACACCAAGAAGTGATAATAAGGCCTGGGCGCATGGGATGAATGATGCGGATCCGAGTGTGTCGGTCTATCCAGCCTATAGGGTTAATGCTTTCTCAGTTCGTTGTCTCAAGGATTAGGTGGTGAATTGGTGAGGTGGTGAACTGGTGAGTAAAAAAGTAGCGAAATGGCGAAGTAGCGAAATAATTATCAATTAAAATTTGAACTAATCACCACATCACCACATCACCAGTTCACCACATTCCTAACCCCTATTGCCTAATGCCTCCTTAAACTCAAGCCTGAGTTGTCCGAAAAGGTTATAGCTTTTGCGGTGATAGGGTGAGATTCCATGGGCATACAATCCTTCCCGGTGTTTTTTGCAAGGATATCCTTTATTGTTAAGCCAATCATACACTGGAAATTCCTCGTGCAATTTTCTCATGAAATCGTCCCGGTAAGTCTTCGCCAGGACAGAAGCAGCGGCGATTGAAAGATATTTGGCATCTCCTTTTACTATGCAATGGTGGGGAATGCCGTGATAGGGATGAAAGCGGTTTCCGTCGATAAGAAGAAGTTGCGGGACTTTACGCAATTCAGCGATGGCTTTGTGCATAGAAAGGATGGATGCATTCAGGATATTGATCTTGTCGATTTCCGGGGCATCAACGCTGGCAACGGCCCAGGCGATGGCTTCGGATTCGATAAGGCTGCGGAGTTCGTTTCGCTGGCGGGGAGTCAGCACTTTAGAATCATTGAGGATCTCATTCCTGAATTTTTTTGGCAGGATCACGGCTGCGGCGAATACCGGACCTGCGAGGCAGCCCCTTCCGGCTTCATCGCAGCCTGCTTCGATAAGTTCAGGGGAGTAGTGACTTTTCAGCATAGGTAAACAAGATTCGATTCATAACAAACCCGACAACAGATTATTCAGCAACAAAATAATCAGGAATCCAACAAAGATCACCTCAGGCCAGAAGGTATTCCTGATTTTTAAAAGGTACATACTTAACAATCCGGATAAAGTGATAAATGAGATCAGGAAGTGGTATTTAAGAAGGCTGGCGGAAAAGAAGGCGGAAAGGATCATCACGGGTATCAGCCAGATGAGGAGGATCGTCTTCTTCCTGATTTCAATTGTTTTATCCGATAACCCGGAAAGCCCGGTTACCAACCCGAAAATCAGCAGGACGAGAACAATGCCGCTCAAAATGAGAAAAGCCGGTTCCCGGAATGGGGCCGGGTCGAAAGAGATCATAAAAAAGTGCTGGTATTCATATGCTTTGATCATCCATTTATCACACCAGAAATAGTATACTGACAGAAAGATATATGGAGTAGCCAGCCCGATGAAGGAGCCAACCCATTCGTGCCAGTCGATGTTCCGGAAGATGATGAAAGCGATCAGGAGGAACAGGAAAAACAGGATAAATGGCAGGTAGAATAACGACGCGATACCAATCAGGAATCCTGCAACATAGGTAAGTTCGAGCGATTCCGATTTATTGTAGGATTCGTAAAGCCGTTCGAGGATCATCAGCAGGATGAATGTTGCAATGCTTAGCTGGTGCAATGTCAGCAGGAACGGGAAATAACTCATCAAAGCGATAAAGATCAGGGCCGAAAGTGATGAATTCTTCAGGACAACTTCATTTCGTGTCAGCAACCGGTTTAACAGAAAAGCGGACAGGAATGTCAGGATGAACCCGATGAGCGAAGCGGCATATGGCGACGCGTTAAGAAGGGCATATATCAGTTCATAGAGTGGAACGGGGCCATCGGGTGCAGGCATGTCGGGTGGCGAAAAAAATGCACGGCTCCACAACAGGATGCCAATGATCCCGATCGCAATGTACTGTGTAGCGAAGCCGGAGCGGAAGAAGCGGAGGATCATGGCGGTTGTTGGGTGTTAGGTTTTGGGTATTGGGTATTAGGTTTTGGAAGCTGAAATTGTTGTGGGCACGCGTTACAAACGCGCGCCAGCCAATTATTCTAATTCCCGCATTCAGCTTTCCCGCATTCCCGCATTGAGTGTCAAAGATCAAACCCAATATCCTTCCGGTACTGTTTTCCTTCAAACTCAATTTTTGTTGCATTTTTGTATGATGCACTGAGCGCTTCCTTCATCGAATTCCCGAAGGAAGTGACTGCTATCACCCTTCCCCCGTTTGTAACAATATTTCCTGATGCTGTATCTGTTTTTGTACCGGCATGAAAGAGTATACTGTCCTCTATATTTTCCTGCTTGGTAATCACTTTTCCTTTTTCATACTGATCCGGATAACCTTTGGAAACAAGCATCACCGTGCCAGTGAACCTTGGGTCTGTAAGGATCACTTCTTTCTCCAGCTGCTGCGATGAAACTGCCAGGAAAAGATCAACAAGGTCGTTTTGTATCCGCGGGATGACCGATTCCGCCTCGGGGTCGCCCATCCTGCAGTTGTATTCAATAACATATGGATCTCCTTCTACATTGATCAGTCCGAAGAAAATAAATCCCCGGTAATCGATGTTTTCGCTTTTTAAACCTTCAATGGTAGGAATGATGATTTTGTTCTCTACCTTGTCCATGAATTGTTTATTGGCGAATGATACCGGAGAAACCGAACCCATGCCTCCTGTGTTGTGGCCTGTATCGCCTTCCCCGATCTTCTTATAATCTTTGGCTTCCGGAAGGATCTTATAGGTTTTGCCGTCGCTGAGGACGAACACGGAAAGTTCGATCCCTTTCAGGAATTCTTCGATGACCACACGGGCTGATGCAGCGCCGAATTTCGATTCCATCAGCATGGAATGCAACTCCAGCCGTGCTTCATCCGCTGTCGGGCAAATCACGACACCTTTCCCGGCGGCCAATCCATCGGCTTTTAATACATAGGGAGGGTGGGAGCAGTTGATGAAAGCAATTCCTTCTTCCAGGTTATCTTTCGTGAAGGTTTTATAAGCGGCAGTAGGGATACCGTGCCGGCTCATGAACTGTTTGCCAAATTCCTTGGATCCTTCGAGCATGGCGGCCTGTTTGACAGGGCCGATAACCGGAACATTTTTCAGCTGTTCATCTTCAAGAAAAAAATCGTGGATCCCATTAACCAGTGGATCTTCGGGCCCCACGATGACCATGACGATCTTGTTGTCCAGTACAAATTGTCGGATGCCAGGAAAGTCATTTGGGGAGAGGGGTACATTTTTTCCGATATCGGAAGTTCCGGCATTTCCCGGTGCTATGAACAGGTTATCCACCTTCGGGCTCTGTGAAACTTTCCATCCGATGGCATGTTCCCGACCTCCGGAACCAAGCAGGAGTATATTCATTGGATTTAGCTTGATTTTATGGCAATTTCGATCGATTCCCAAAGCAGGTCGGCGGTTTTTTGCCAGGTAAATTCATTTTTCCGGTCATGGCCTTTCCGGATCAGATCCTGCCGGAGACTTACATCTTCTGCAATACGCTTCATCGCTCCGGCAATTGAAAGAGGCTGGAATGGATTCACCAGCAGGGCAGCATCACCGGCTACTTCGGGCATGGAGGTGACATTGGAGGTGATGACCGGAACACCGCAACGGAATGCTTCCACGATGGGGATCCCAAATCCTTCAAAATACGAAACATAGGTAAGAGCCAGGGAACTACCCAGCACGTGCACCAATTCATCGGAGTTCAGCCGGCCGCTAAAGACCACATCGTTCGAATACTGCATCTCCCTGAAGGCTTTACTGATCTCTTTTGTCCACCATTTCCGGGCTCCTACGATCAACAATTTGACATCTCCGGAATGATCCCGGCGGAAAAGATCGTACGCCTTAAACAGGTTTACCAGGTTTTTCCTAGGATGAAGAGAACCGATAAAAATAAAGTAAGGGCAACCGGAAGTGTATTTTTCTCTTGTATTTGAGATCATTTCAGGGGAAAGAGGTTGGTATGATTCATTTGCCCCATCGTAAACAACATCGATCAGTTGATGCGACTTCCCGTATTGCCTGATAATATCCTGCCTGGAGAATTCAGAAACTGTTGCTATCCGGATTGCTTTTTTGGCAAACTTGGGGAAAAAATGGCGGTAATGCCTTCGGAAGGCTAAAGGCAGATCCTCAGGGTAGTGCTCGAAATTGAGGTCATGGAACACAGCCAGTGATTTTATCCCGGTTTTCAGTGAGAGGTACCCGTCGGGTGAAAGGAAAAGATCGGGGTTCAGCTGTTTCAGTAATCGCGGCAGCCTGCATTCGAACCAGAACCAGAAAAGCAAGGGATGCCTGGCTTGTGGGGAAAGCACAATGGGGGTTATGTTGGAAGAAAAGATAAAATCGGGGTCGTAAGGGCGGTCGAAGATGAAATAAAAATGATGTTCGGGATGCTGCGTCGTGATCCGTTTCAGCGACTCATAAGTAAACCACCCGATTCCTTCAAGTTTATCTTTAATCAACAAGCGGGTATTGACAGCAATGTTCATCAGGTGCCGAAAATATAGGATTATTGTTGTTAAACCAAAAGTTTAATTTTTAACTTTGTAGCAAATATCTGAATTATTTTTCATGTTTTGATGAAAAGTTTCTGATCCCGGAAGCTTTTACTTTTTTATATGCAGCGAAAATTTCTGACGAACCTGGGGTTGATGCTTTTACTCAACCTTTTAATTAAACCGATCTGGATTTTTGCGATCGACAGGAACGTTCAGAACATGGTGGGCGCCCTGGATTATGGGTTCTATTTTGAAGTCCTGAATTTTTCTTTCCTTTTCAATATTTTCCTGGATCTCGGCATCACCAATTTCAACAACCGGAACATTGCTCAGAACCATCAGTTGCTCAACAAGCATTTTTCCGCCATCGTGGTTTTGAAGTTCATGCTTGCCATTGTGTACATTTTCATTGCCTTTACCATAGCGCTGCTCATGAACTACAAGGCCGACCAGATGAAACTCCTCGCCTGGCTTGCTTTTAACCAGATCCTAACCTCTTTTATCCTTTACCTGAGGTCGAATGTTTCAGGTTTGCTGATGTTTAAAACCGACAGCATCCTCTCTGTGCTCGACCGTCTCCTCATGATCCTTTTCTGCAGTGTATTGTTGTGGGGACATCTTACCGCTTCCAGTTTCAGGATCGAATGGTTTGTTTACTCGCAAACGGCAGCTTATGGAATTACCGCACTGGTTGCATGCCTCATCGTGATCAAAAAAGCAAGTTTCCGTAAACTCAGTGTCAACTGGCCGTTCTTCCTGATGATTATAAAGCGAAGCCTTCCGTTTGCCTCCCTGGTACTGCTGATGACCTTGTACAACCGGCTTGATCCGGTGATGCTGGGAAAGCTGCTCCCGGATAAACCCATCAACCCTCATACCGATATTAACACGGCCCATGTCCAGGTTGGGATCTATGCCAATGGATTTCGTTTGCTGGATGCGGCAAACATGATCGCTTACCTGTTTTCCGTTTTGCTGATCCCGGTATTTTCCCGGATGATCAAACGGAAAGAATCGGTAGAGAAAATGGTGAAACTTTCGTTCACCTTGCTGATCACTATAGCAGTAATCGTAGCATTCGGTTGCATTTTTTACAGCAATGAACTCATGAAACTCCTTTACAGGGAGCACTTCGACAAATCCGCGGAGGTTTTCAAACTGCTGATGGGCGGATTTGTGGCGGTCTCCACCACTTACATCTTCGGAACCTTGTTGACTGCAAACGGGAATCTGAAACAACTGAACATCATTTCCCTCATCGGGTTACTGATCAATTTCAGCATGAACCTTATTCTGATCCCGCGCCTGCTGGCTGTCGGTTCGGCATATGCAAGCCTGGTAACCCAGTTTTTCATTGCCATCCTGGAAGTGATCATCGTACAAAGGATCTTTAAATTCAAAATAAATTACCGTTACCTTCTCACCCTTCTTTTCTTCGTCATCGGCGTAATCCTGTTGAATTTCATCTCAAAAGCCGTGGATCTTCGCCAGTTGGGCATCGGACCCTCAGGCAATTCCTGGCTGCTGAACTTTTTTCTGATGATCGTTCTATCCGTGGTGTTTGCTGCAGCGTTAAAACTTCTTAACCTGAAATCCCTGCTCCTGATCCTTCGTGAAGATCGTTAAACCCTTTTCTTTCTTCCAAACCCTTCACTTTTTGCAGTTTCATGAAAAAACAATAATTTTGGACAATATTTGATCTTTGATCTTATGACAAATGAAATGAAAAGGAATGAGGATTTTGATTCTAGCAGTCTGGTTATCTTTTTATACAAATGGAGAAAACCGCTCCTAATTGTCATCATCATTGCTGCTTTCGGTTCATGGTTTTTCTCTTGCCCATGGTTTATAACCCCGAAATTTCAGTCTACCGTTATTCTGTATCCCGCCAGTACAAGTTCTGTTTCAAAAGCCTTGCTGAGCGACCAATCGGCAAAAGGGCAGGATCTTATGGCTTTCGGCGAAGACGAACAGGCGGAACAACTGTTACAGATTTTGAATTCCAATAAAATCCGCGACAGGATCATTCAAAAGTTCAATCTTGTTCAGCATTACAGGATCGATTCTACTTCCAAATACAAAAATGAATCACTTTACAAAGAATACGACCGGAACATTACCTTCCGCCGTACCGAATTCATGGCCGTACAGATCTCCGTTTTGGATAAAGATCCGCAGATGGCGGCCGACATAGCCAATAAGATTGCCGACCTTCTCGACTCCACGAAGAACCAGATGCAACGGCAAAGGGCCTATAGCGGTTACAGGATTGTAGAAGCAGAATACAATTCATTGAAGGTGGAAGTGGACAAGGTTGCAGATTCACTGGTAGCCATCGGAAAACTTGGCGTGAATGATGTGGAATACCAGTCGCAGGCGCTGAATACACAAATGGCTATTGCGACCATGAACAACAACAAATCGGCCATGGCTGCTTTGCAAAAACGGCTTGATGTTCTTGGAAAATACGGAGGTATTTATATGTCGTTGAAGAATGCGCTCGAGTTTAAAACCCATCAGTTGACATTACTGCAGGCGAAGTTCAAGGAAGCCAAGGTGGATGCAGAAGAAGATCTGGCTCAGAAGTTCATCGTGAACAATGCCTACAAAGCCGAACGGAAATCGTACCCTGTGCAGTGGCTGATTGTGCTGGTAACTACCTTTTCCGCCTTCTTTTTCACCATCATCGTCATCATCATGATGGAGAAGATCAGCGCTTACGAATCACACAAGAAATTTCATCTATCCTGAACCCGGACAATAAAAATCAAATTCCTAAATAATACAGTTATGGAAGATTATTTTAAGAGTAAAAGTTTAATCAACATTCTTATTCGCTGGAAGCTTCATCTTGCGGTGATTGTGGTGGCAGCTGCTATTCTCGCTGCCTTTTTCTCCAGTTCGATTTTCATAACACCGCTGTTTAAATCATTTGCAGTTTTATATCCTTCCAACATATCCGCTTATGCAAAAGAAAACCTCAGTGAACAAATGATACAGGTAATGCAATCGAAAGAAATATTTGACAGTGTTGTTGCAAAATTTGATCTCCCAAGGCATTATGGGATTGACCCGAATTATGAATATTTTACGAGTACCTTGTTGTGGGAATACAGCAAAAACGTTAAAATCTCGAAGACACCTTATGATGCGGTAATCATAGAGGTTTGGGATAAAGATCCGAAGATCGCCTGTGATATGGTGAATGAGATCCTGAACCAGTACAACTTTAAACTCCGCGGGCTTCAAAAGGAAAAATTCAGGGAGGTTGTAAATAACTACCGCACGGTTACCAATTACAAGAGAAAGGAACTGGATTCCATTCAGCAGCGTTCATATGAACTTGGTGTTAACTACGGTTTGCTGGATTATCCCAACCAGACCCGTGAAGTGATGCGGGCTTACCTTTCGGGAGGAGGTTCCGGCAGCAGGGGAGGTGAGGTGAACCGGCTGAAGAAAAATCTCGAGGAGAAAGGCGGAGAACGGGAAATGATATCGAATTTAATGGTTGCCATTACGAAGGATTACAGCGCATTTAAACTGGATTATGACCGGGCCGTTCTGGACCTGAACCGGAACTATACATATGTTAATGTGCTGAACAAGCCTTTCGTGGCTGATAAAAAGGGATATCCCGTAAGATGGGTCATCGTGGTGGTTTCTGCACTGGCCTCCTTATTCCTGGCTGTCATTGTAATCGGCTTCATCGAAAGTCGCCGGAAACGGCCGGAGACACAAGCAACCGTATAACCAAAAATCATTCGTTAAAAAATTGCTGGAAAGAACGAAAATAAAATGGGTATATGCCATTAGTGTGATTTTTATCGCACTCAATGTATACTTTATGCTTAGGGATGTTTACTGGACACTCCTGATCCCGGTTCTTGCCATGACCCTGTACCTGTATTTCTATTCCATGGACAAGATCCTCCTGTTGATTGCCTTTTTCACTCCGATTGCAATCAATTTGACGGATGTCCAATTCGGATTAGGAATCTCACTTCCCACCGAGCCGCTGATGGCAGGAGTTCTGGCATTGTTCATTATCAAACTTTTTTATTCAAACGATTACGACCGGAAGATACTTAAGCACCCGCTGACCATAGTAATTTTGCTCAGCCTGGCATGGATGTTCATTACCAGCCTTACCAGCGAGATCCCCGTGGTTTCCATAAAAGCGCTCACGGCAAGGTTATGGTTCGTTGTTCCTTTTTATTTTCTTGGGATCCTACTGTTCCGGAAGTTAACGAACATCCGTTCATTTATCTGGCTTTATACCATTCCCCTGGTCGGGGTGATCATCTATACAACCTATAACCATTATTTATGGGGATTTTCCGAACAATCGGGCCACTGGGTAATGGAGCCATTTTATAATGATCATACCGCTTACGGCGCCATCCTGGCATTATTTATCCCTGTATTTGTCGGTTTCTCTTTTACAAGAACCTATTCGAAGACCCTCCGGTTTTTCTCATTTCTGGTTCTTGCAATACTCATCATGGCCCTTGTCCTTTCCTTTAGCCGTGCTGCCTGGGTAAGCCTTGCATTCGCTGTTCTGATCTACCTTGTCATCGCCTTGAAGATAAAACTGAAGTGGATCCTGCTTACTTTCGGTATCCTGCTAAGCTTTTTCTTCCTTTTTCAAAACAACATCTGGGAGAAACTCGAAAAAAACAAACAGGGGTCATCTGCCAATTTTCTCGAACATGTACAGTCCATCTCCAATGTTACAACCGATGATTCAAACCTGGAACGTCTGAACCGCTGGGCATCTGCCATTCGTATGTTCCGGGAACGGCCTGTGCTGGGCTTCGGGCCGGGAACCTACCAGTTTGAATATGCTCCTTTCCAGCGATACAGCGAGAAAACACGGATCAGTACCAATGCCGGAGATAAAGGAAATGCCCACAGTGAATACATCGGCCCACTGGCAGAATCAGGAGTGCTTGGGGCTTTCTGGGTTGTATGTATCCTTGTCCTTGTCGTCCTCACCGGATTACGGGTTTATAAGAGGACCGAATCGAAAGAGATCAAAATGCTGAGCCTGTCGGTTCTGTTGGGTTTGGTCACCTATTATTTCCATGGAACCATGAATGATTTCCTCGACACGGATAAAGCTTCTGTACCATTCTGGGGATTCATCGCCATCCTGGTTGCACTTGACTTGTACTACTTACCCAAGGGAAAAACGGAAGTTGGAAGTAAGATTTCGGAAGTTGGAAGTCAGAAATCGGAGGTCAGAAGTCAGAATTCGTAAATTATTACGCGTTACGCGTCACGATTCATTTCAGTTTCTGTAAAATATCCGGCAACATCTTCAAAGCTGCGACTTCACGCCATTTTTTCCGGGCTTCAATTGCTGGTACACCCCAATAGGTTTTCCCTCCTTCAAGGGAATTTTCGGTTCCGGAACCGGCAAGGACAATAGCGCCTTTCCCGATAACGAGGTCTTTGTTGACAAGTACGCTGGCCCACAGAATAACATCATCTTCAATCCTTGTCACTCCTGCAATGGCGCAGAATGCACCGATGAGGCAATTTCGGCCGATGTAGGTGTCGTGGCCAACCTGAACATGGTTATCGAACTTTGTTCCGAAGGAAATGATAGTATCGCCGGAGACACCTTTGTCGATGCTGGTCAGTGCACCTACTTCAACATTGTCTTCCAGTACGACCCGGCCACAGGATTCAAGCTTTTTATAACCTTCGGGCCGGCGTTGAAAATAATAGGCATCTGCGCCGATCACTGCACCTGAATGAATGATGACGTTGTTGCCGATGACACAATGGTCATAAATGCTGGCATTGGCATGGATGATGCAATTCTTTCCGATCTTCACATGATTTCCAACAAAAGCACCGGGCTGGATCACAGTTCCTTCGCCGATCTCAGCAGAAGGACTAATGGCAGATACAGCCTTTTCAAAAGGACGGAATGTTGTAACCACAAAAACATAATCATCAAAGGGATGATCGGAGATGATAAGCACCTTTCCGGCAGGAGGATCGACATCCTTATTGATCAGGATGGTGGTGGCTTTTGATTGTAATGCCTTGTCGTAATATTTGGGATGGTCGACAAAGGTCAGATCGCCGGGTTCAACCATGTGAATTTCATTGATCCCGGTAATTTTAAAATCGGGATCACCTACAAAGCGTCCATGGATCAGACCGGCAATTTCTTTAAGGGAGTGGGGAGAATCAAATTTCATCGTCTGTAATTTGAAGTATTGTTAATCAGAATATTCCGGTTCTTATCCGGCATCCGGGATTAGTGCCCTATGCCTTCACCCTTTCGGAATAATCACCCGTGCGTGTATCCACCCTGATCAGTTCACCTGATTCGATGAAGAGTGGGATCTTTACTGTTGCTCCGGTTTCAACCGTGCCGTTCTTCGTGGAGTTTGTTGCAGTGTTGCCTTTCATACCGGGTTCGGTATAGGTCACTTTCAGCACCACATATGTCGGAAGTTCGCAGGTAAGCGGGGTTTCTGTATCGGCATGGAAAAGGATCTCGACTTCCTGCCCCTCCTTGAGGAAACCAGGTGCATTGATCATCTCTGAGGGGATAAACGTCTGTTCAAAGGATTCGGTGTTCATAAAATGATAACCGGAATCATCCTTGTACAGGTACTGATATTTTCTTCTTTCAACTCTTGCCACGTTAATCCTGACGCCGGAATCAAAGGTATTGGGGATGACCCTGCCGGTCTTGAGGTTCTTGAGTTTTGTACGGATGAATGCAGGCCCTTTGCCCGGCTTCACATGCTGAAATTCTACAACTGAAAAAAGATCATCATTGTATTCAATTACTAAACCATTCCTGATATCAGCGGTTGTTGCCATAAAATTTTTTATTGATAATGAAATAATTGGGGTGCAAAAGTAGGAATAATTTTTGAATTTGTGGAGGAAATGAGAGGGAATTTGTTTTAAAATCTCCGCGTATCCTTCAGGAGAACCTGGATGTCTGCAGGCAGGGGGGGTGGTGGATAAGGTGAAAATTTTTGCTTTTCCTTACCGGCGGATCATGAACCTTTCACAAAGCCATTTATTGTCCCAGTTCATCCGGAGGGTATATAGGCCATCAGCAAAACCGGAAAGATCCAGATTATTGGGTAAGGATCCGTCCGCCGGGTCACAATAAATGAGGACCCCTTTCATATCGTAAATTTCAAGCCGGGTCACATTCCTGACATCAGGATGAACAGCAATCCTGATTTTTCCGGACGACGGGTTTGGAGTAATTTCCATTGTGGCTTCTTCTGCTGCGTGTTGTTCAACCGAAGGAGAAACATCCATGCAGCCATCCCTGGAAGATAATGTCGCTGAGACCACCTGGGGATGAAATGCTGTTAACGTTCCTCCAGAAGTAAATGAAAAAGTCTCATCATAAAAAGTTACATCCATGGAATCAGGTGAGTTATACGATGGTCCTGCACAATAACTTATACCAGAGGAATCTGTTTTAATAAAACCGAACTGTGGCCCTCCGGAAGCAGAGGACAATATGGCGAACAAGGGGCCATTCCCGATTGCGATAAATCCGCCATCTTCCGTCTCGCAGATATCTTTTCCAATACCGACTATTTGACTTTTAAACTCCATCAAACCCGATGAAGAAAATTTGAAAATGTTGTCACCCGCCCCTACCGGAAAAGAATAAGACATACTTGTAAAGAATGTGGTAACAAAGGCAAATGAACCCCCTGATGTTAAAAAG
>Ga0208566_1001165_pt1 | contig 15659 bp, 13 predicted proteins | sample PL_2010_150m_FD_184159 | JGI IMG/M metagenome (GOLD analysis project Ga0208566, IMG submission 184159) | Freshwater microbial communities from Powell Lake, British Columbia, Canada to study Microbial Dark Matter (Phase II) - PL_2010_150m... | ecosystem: Environmental > Aquatic > Freshwater >...
GACTCCTACTCGACGCCACAGGTGATCGCCTTCGCCCTGGAGCTGCTCGAGGCCGGCATCCTGACCGACAAGGACTTTCCCGGCATGCCGGCCGACAGCCGAGGCAGGTTCTTCCATCTGCTCGAGAAGATCGTGCGCCGCGAAGGGATAGGCGACATCCTCGCCAACAGCGTCTCCCACGCCGCAAAGCAGATCGGCAATGGCGCCGAGGCTTTCGATCACAACACCACCAAGAAATTCGAACAGCTGCCGATCAAGCTGGGAAAACTCAACCCGGCCTACTTTCTGATGATCGCGACCGGCGAAAAAATGAGCATCACCCAGATTGAAGGATCCTTCCCGCAGGATCCGCTGCCTACCCAGGAGCAGCGGGAGGAGTTCGTCAATAAATGGGAGGCGGTACCCGACGAGAAGTTCAAGCAGTACTTCCTCAACTGGGTGAAGCGCAGCGACATGTCCGACGAGGCCACTTGCGACATCGTCGATTGGAACGAGGCGATGCATTACATCGATGACTCCCTCGGCTTGTGCGGGTTCGTCTCGTCGTTTCGCGGCCAGTTCGGCGGTGACGTCCCCTATCACATGAACAACATTCCCCAGGCGGTCGAATTGGCCACCGGCAAGCCGATGGACAAGGCCAGGCTGTGGGAGAATTTCCAGCGCATCCGTACCCTGGTGCGTGCGGTCAATGTGCGCAGGGGAATGCGGCGCAAGGATGAGCGCCCGCCCGAGGACCACTGGGCGGTGCGCGACGAAAAGCTTGAGCAGGCGCTGTTGAGCAAGTACTATGCTTTCAAGGGCTGGAACGAGGATGGCATTCCCACCCGGCAATGGCTGGAAAAGGTCGATCTGGCTTATGTCGCCGACGACCTCGAGCACAGAGGAATACTCGCGGCGGAGCACACGCCGGCCGCGACCAACCCATGACGGAATGCGTGCGGCAATGTGACGGAGAGTTGCGGTGAAACCAGGCCCCGGGACAAGAATCGTCAAGGAAATCGTCACCGACATCGACAAATGTACCGGTTGCCGCGCCTGTGAAATGGCCTGCTCGGCGTTTCACGCCAATCCCAAGTTCAGCAGCATCAATCCGGCCAAGTCGCGGATCCGCGTGGTGTCGAACGAATTGAACGACGAATACGTGCCGATACGCGCGGGACAGCACACGCTTACCGAATGCGACGGCCACCACTTCATGGTGCTGGACGGCAAGACCTACAGCGAATGCAGCTTCTGCCGGGCCTCCTGCCCCTCGCGCGACTTCTTCATCGAACCCGACTCCGGCCTGCCGCTGAAATGCGACATGTGCGAGAGTACCCCCCCGCTGGAGAAGCCGTGGTGCGTGCAGGTATGTGGAGAGGGGGCACTGACCTATGTGGAGCGGGAGGTCACGAGGGAAGAACCCGAACTTGCCCAGATGGAGGCCGGCCTGGAAGCCCTGGCACGCCAACACGGCACCAAAGCCATCCTCGCTGCGCTGGAAGAACTGGCGAAGCGCAAGATATAGCAGGCAAGGCGATGTCACGCCTGCGGGCCAGGCCAGCCTGGACTAGGACACGACCATGAACGATGTGCGCAACGTGCTGGAGGCACGCTTTCCCGGCCTTTATGCCAGCATCGAGCGGCTGCTGGTCGAGGCGGAGGCGCAATACAACGATCAGGCCGGTCAAGCGCCGGCGGAATTTCTCCTCGAACACACCCGGCGCACAGCCGCCATTGCGTACAAGATATCCGGACTGGAAGGGGTCGATCCTTTTCTCCCGGTCCTCGTGGCACTTTTCCATGATGCAGGCAAGTTTCACGAAGGGGACTACCACCAGGACGCGATACCGGAGGAAGAGCATGCCGCACTCCTGGCAGAGAAGATGCTACGCGAGTTCCAGGTCGAACGAAGCGATGTCGAAGCAGTGCTCGGCGCCCTGCGCGCCCTCTATGACGAGCGGCTTCCATGCGTCGGTCCATGCCGCATCGTGCAGGACGCAGACCGGCTCGACAAGCTGGGGGCGCTGGGCGTGGCAAGCTTCTTCACCAAGGCGGCGCTGCGCGGAAGAGGCCTGGTGGACGCGCTGGTACAGACGCTTAGTCGGGAACTGACCTACGCGATGGCGGCACCGCGCTCCATGTTTACGGCAACAGGAAGAAAGCTGGCCGGCGAACAGGCACCGAAGACGATTGCGTTTTTCGATCAGCTTCTGGAGCAGCTCGAAAGCTGGGGTATCGCCGCTTTCGATCGCCACACGATCGTCCTCGACGAGGATTTCCGCACCCGCGACGGCGCCATGGCACGAGGGATAGCAGTGACTATCGCCATGCCGCGTGCCTGCCCGGATTGCGACGGGCCGCTGGCGCTGACGCACAGGCGCGAGCAAGGCATCAAGTGCGAGAGATTCATCGCCTACTTCAACTGCCGGCAGTGCAGTTACAGCGGCGGAACCTCTCTCTGCCTGCCGATCCTGGCCTGAGTTTCGCGGTTTTTGCGATTACCGCGCCGCCATGACCGGAGTAATGGGAATCACACGGCGGGGTTTGAGTTCGGGCTGCTGAGTGGCAGGGACCGGCTCCTTGCGCTGGCCTGGAAAGGCGAGTGCCTCGGTCAGAAGGTAGGCCGCCTGCGCGTATGAAGTCGGGCAGATGGTAAAGCATTCCTGGCAGGCCCAGCATTCGTCCTTGGCGATTTCCGGAATGAAGCTGATCTCGCGCAGCGCGCCGTTGTCGATGAAGCCCACGGCATTCTTCTGCTTGACCTCGTTGCAGTAGCGCACGCACAGGCCGCACACGATGCAGAAGGATTCCGCCCGCTCGAAACGGTCGCGATCTGCGCCGTACACCTCGGCCAGCTTCACCAGTTCCGGCGCATCCGGTGCGTGGGCCATCAATTCCTCGACGATCACCTTGCGGATCTTGTCGACTTTCGCCGAGCGGGTACGCACGACAATGTCCTTGGCCACGGGATAGAGGCAGGAGACGACGTAGCTGGTCCAGCCGCGCACCTCGACTTCCACGATGCACAGGCGGCAGCCGCCGAACGCCTCCAGCTTCTCGTGGTGACACAGCGTCGGGATGTGGATGCCGGCCTGCTGCGCCGCCTGGAGGACAGTCATGCCGGCAGTGGCTTTGACTTCCCTGTCATCGATTTTCAGGACGATCTCGCTCATTTCGTTTCACCCGCGCTGGGAATGCGCGCTTCGTATTCGGGCTTGAAGTAGCGCAGCATGCTCTTCAGCGGGTCGGCGGAGGTCTTCCCCAGCGCGCACAGACTGCCCAGTCCCGTCACCTCGGCCAGGTCTTCCAGCCGCTCCAGGTCGCCCGTCCTGCCCTTGCCCTCGGTCATGTTGGTGAGGATGTGCAGCATCTGCGGCATCCCCTCGCGGCAGGGCACGCATTTGCCGCAGGACTCGTTGACCAGGAAGTCGAGCAGGTAGCGCGCCACCTCCACCATGTCGGTGTCTTCGTCCATCAGCAGCAGACCGCCGGCGCCGATCGGCGCGCCCAGTTTGGACATCCCGTCGAAGTCCAGGGGGGCGTCGATCAGGTCGACCGGGATGGAGCCGCCCATGGCCCCGCCGAAGTGGATGGCTTTGAGGGTCTTGCCGTCGCGCACGCCACCGCCGATGTCGAACACCAGGGTGCGGAGCGGCGTGCCCATCGGCACTTCAACGATGCCGCTGTTCACCACGTTGCCCGACAGGGAGATCAGCTTGGTGCCCTTGCTCCTCTCCGACCCGATGCTGGTGAACCACTCGGCACCCTTGGTGATGATCTGCGGCACATTGGCCCAGGTCTCGACGTTGTTCAGGTTGGAGGGTTTGTCCCAGATGCCGCTGACCGAGGTGCGGATGTACTTCGGCCGCGGCTCGGGCGGATTGCCCTCGATCGAGCGCATCAGCGCGCTGGACTCGCCGGAGACGAAGATGCCGACGTCGAAGTGCAGCTCGCATTCGAAGTCGAAGCCGGAGCCGAGGATGTTCTTGCCCAGCAATCCATATTCCGCCGCCTCGGCCAGGGCATTTCGTACATGTTTTTCCAGCAGCGGCATGTCATGGCGGGTGTACATGAAGCCCTTCTGCGCACCGATCGCATACGCGCCAATAATCAGGCCTTCGAGCACCTTGTGCGGGTTGCCGGTCAGCATGGCTCGATCCATGAAGGCAGCAGACTCCCCTTCGTGACCGTTGACGATGACGTACTTGGTCTTCTCCGGCGCATTCCTGGTGGTTTCCCATTTCGACCCGGCCGGGAAACCGCCGCCACCGCGACCACGCAGGTTGGCCTTCTTGACTTCGTCGAGGACCTGCTCCGGAGTCATCTCGGTCAAGGCCTTGACCAGGGCGGCGTAGCCGTCAACCGCCAGATAGTCTTCGATGCGCATCGGGTCTATCTTCGGGTTGTCGCCGATGAGAAGTCTTGTCTGGTGCTTGTAGAAAGGCACCTCGTTCATGTGCACTGCCTTGGCGCCGGTGTTCGGGTCCTGGTACACCAGGCGTTCGACGACCTCGCCTTTCAGCGTGGCGGCGATGATCTCGGGCACATCCGCGGGTTGTACTTCGAAGTAGCAGATCTCTCCCGGAGTGACCACGACATTCGGGCCCTTCTCGCAGTAGCCGTGGCAGCCGGTGGTCCTGACCTCGAGCTTGCCGCCCAGCTTCTGCTTGGCAACCTCGGCCAGGAAGGCGGCGGCGACCGCGGCCGAGTCCATGCCGTCGCAGGCCGCGCCGGCGCAGACCGCGATGCAGGGTTTGGCGGGATCCCGCTTGGCAAGGATTTCCGCCCGGAGTTTTTTTAGTTCGGCGGCTGATTGGAGCTTAGGCATGGCGTTCGTTTCCCTACTCGTAGCGTTTCAGGACGTCTGCGACCTTTTCCGGGGTCATCCGGCCGTAGTGTTTGCCGTCGACGATCAACTCCGGCCCGATGCTGCAACTGCCGAGACAGGCGCCGGTCTCGAAGGTAAATCTAGAGTCCGCGTCGGTCTCGCCGTCTTTGAGGCCGGTGAGTTCCTCCACCTTGGCCTGCAGTTTGGGCGCCCCGCGCAGGTGGCAGGTCATGCCGGTGCACACGTGCACCTCATGGCGCCCCTTGGGGGTCAGGCTGAAGGCTTTGTAGAAGCTGGCGATCTGCATCACCTGGGCGAACGGCACTCGCAGGGCGTCGGCCACTTGGTGCAGCACTTCCCTCGGCAGCCAGTGGTTCTGGTGCTGAATTTCCACCAGTGCGTGGATCAGTGAGCTCGGCTGGCCCCGGTACTTCTCGATGATCCCGTCGATGTCTTTCTCGCTCATTGTGTCGGTTCCGCTTCAGTTTGCTTGGTTGGATGTGGGTTGCTTCAGGCAGCGACCGCGACCTGCACTTGGCCGCCATCCATCCGGACCATGCCCTTTTGCGACAGCAGATTCAGGTGACGACCGACCTCCGCGACATCGATCTGCAGCCTCTGTGCAATGCTCCCGGCCGACGACTCGCCGGCGCGCAGCAACCCCATGATGCGGCTCATGGTCAGCTTGTCGAGTACCAGTGCCTTGAACAACGGTTCGTAGTCGGGCCGGGCGAAGAACTCCTTGTAGCCGTCCTCCGTCCGCTTCGACACGCGAAACCTTTCGCGTTCGACCAGCTTGAAATACGGCACCAGTTCCGTCGCGGCCTTCAGGCCGGCCTGAAGGTCGGCGATGTCCCGCCCTTCGGAAGAACCGAAGGGTCCGAGACTCTTAACCTTGGCCCCATACTCGGTCATGATTTCCGCAAAGCGTATGCCCTCGCCGGCCGAAACCCACTCCAGCCGCAAGCGCTCGGGATTAATGCCGATGTTTTCGAGGATGCGCTTGGCGACCATGCTGTTGCCCAGGGCGTCGTAGTTGCCCTCTGGGTTGTAGTGGCAGTCGCCGAGATGGCAGCCGCCGATGAACACGCCGTCGGCCTTCTTGGCGAAGGCGCGAAAGATGAACTCCAGGTCGACCCGGCCCGAGCACATCAGGCGGATCACCCGCAGATAGGGCGGATACTGGAAGCGCGAGACGCCGGCGAGGTCGGCGCCGCCATAGCAGCACCAATTGCAGAGAAAACCGACGATGACGGGTTTGAATTCGGATGGGGCAGCCATGTTCAGTTCACTTTCCGCTTATCTCGTTAGTCGTCACGTCAGTCTTTACGCCAGCGCCTCTTCCAGCGCGGCGTCGATCTGGTTGAACACTTCGCTGTCCGTGTAGTGGCTCAGGCTGATGGCCGCGGTCGGACACTTGGCGACACACAGCCCGTCGCCCTTGCACAGCACCGGATTGACCACCGCCTTCTTGCCGCGCGGCGTCTCCGCGAACTCGATGGCGCCGTAGGTGCACACCGAGATGCAGGCACCGCAGGAAACGCAGTCGAGCCCTTTGACTGCGCAGACCGCGCCCGAAGCAACCACGGTGTCGCGCGACAGCAGGGTCAGCGCCCGGCCCGCCGCGCCATAGGCCTGGGTGATGGTCTCTGAAAGGTGCTTGGGATACTGCGCCGTGCCGCAGAGGAACACGCCTTCCGCGGCGAATTCGACCGGCCGCAGCTTGGCATGGGCTTCCTGGAAGAAGCCGTCGGGACCCAGCGGCACCTTGAACATGCGCGCCAGCTCGTTGGCCCCGGGGGCGGGGATCACCGCCGCGGCGAGAATGATGGCATCGACGTCCAGCTCCAGCTTCTTGCCCAGGATCGGATCCGCCGCCGTCACCCGGATGAAGCTGCGGCCGCCCTCCTCCCTGGCTTCCACCAAGGGCTGGTCCTGCGGCTCGTAGCGGATGAATTTGACGTCCTGGTTCGACGCCTCAAGGTAATAGTCCTCGCGGAAACCATAGGTCCGGATGTCGCGGAACAGTACATAGATATCCACTTCCGGCTTGAGGGCCTTCATCTTCAGGGCGTTCTTCATGGCGCCGCTGCAGCAGACGCGGGAGCAGTAGTTGCGGTCCTCGTTGCGGCAGCCGACGCACTGGATCATCACCACGCTCTGCGCCGCCATCAGCTTTTCGTCCTGCTTGGCGAGCTTGCCTTCCATTTCCAGCAGGGTCATCACCTTGTCGCTCTGGCCGTACAGATATTCGGTCGGCTGGTATTCGACAGCGCCGGTGGCGATGATGGCGGCACCGTGCTTGATGGTGCGCACCCTGCCCTTGGACTTGACCGTGGTGGTGAAATTGCCGACGTAGCCGTCGACATGGGTGACGGCGGCATCGGTGATGGCATGGATCTTCGGGTGGCGGTACACCTTCTTCTTCAGATCCTTGAGGAAGGTCTGCACGTCGAGACCCTCGAGCGTGTAGTGGATGCGGTTGGCGACACCGCCCAGGTCGGAGGCCTTCTCGATCAGGTAGGTTTCATAGCCCTGCTCCGCCAGCGTGTGGGCGCTGGTCATGCCGGCGACGCCACCGCCGACCACCAGCGCGGTCTTGTCCACCGGCAGCGAGAACTCGTCCAGCGGCTCCAGCTTGCCGGCCCGCGCCACCGACATGCGCACGATGTCCTTGGCCTTCTCTGTCGCCGCTTCCTGTTCCTTGGAGTGCACCCAAGTGCAGTGCTCGCGGATGTTGGCCATGTCGAAGAAGTACTGGTTGACGCCCGCCTCGCGCAGGGTGTCACGGAACAGCGGCTCGTGCGTGCGCGGCGTGCAAGCCGCGACCACCACCCGGTTCAGTCCCTTGTCGCGAATGGTGTCGGAGATCGCCTTGGCGGTGTTGGTGGCGCAGGCGAACAGGCTCTCCTCGACGTGCACCACGTTGGGCAGGCCCTTGGCATACTCGGCGATGCCCGGCACGTCCACCACCCGGCCGATGTTGGCGCCGCAGCGGCAAACGAAGACGCCGACCCTGGCTTCCTCTTCCGAGACATCCTTCTCTACCGGGTACACCCGGTCTTCGGAGAGCTGGCCGCGCCGCGACTTGAGCAGGTAGGAGGCCTGGACACCGGCGCCACTGGCGCCCATCACCGACTCGGGAATGTCCATCGGACCCTGGAACGCACCACTGGTGAATATGCCCGGACGGGTAGTCTGCAGCGGATTGAAGGGATCGACCTTGCAGAAGCCGTGGTGGTTAAGCTCGATGCCGAAGACTTTGGAGAAGCGCTGGGCATCCTTGGGTGGGGCCAGGCCCACCGACAGTACCACCAGCTCGAAGAACTCTTCGACTACCCCGTCCGGCGTAGTGTAGCGGATGGAGACATCTCCCGTTTCCGGGTCCTCACTGCCGATCGAGACATAGCTGCGGATGAAATGCACGTCGGGAAGCTTCTGCGCGCGCTGGTAGAAGCGCTCGAAGTCCTTGCCGTAGGAACGGATGTCATTGTGGAAAATCTTCGCATGCAGATCGGGCAGGTGGTCCTTGGCCAGGATCACCTGTTTCTGGGTGTACGAGCAGCAGACTGCCGAGCAATAGCTGTTGCCGCCCGGGGTCACCTGGCGCGAACCGACGCAGTGGATCCAGGCGATCTTGTGCGGATGCTTCTTGTCCGAGGGACGCAGGATCTGGCCCTCGTGCGGGCCGGTGGAACAGAGCAGGCGTTCGAAGTCCATGCTGGTAACCACGTTGGCGAACTGTCCGTAGCCGTAATCATTGCGCGGCAAGGGGTCGAAGGTCTCGTAGCCGGGCGAGAGGATGATGGCGCCGACCTTGACCTTGACCTTCTCGGCTTTCTGGCTGAAATCGATGGCGTCGTTTTCGCAGACGGTCTGGCAGATATTGCAGGTCTTGTCCTTGAGGAACAGGCAACTGTCGTCGATGTAGGTGACCAGCGGCACGGCTTGCGAGAAGTAGATATGGACGGCCTTGTTCATCGACAGGTTCTGGTTGAACGGGTCGGGAATCTTGGCCGGGCAATACTCGACGCAGACGGTGCAACCGGTGCACTTGTCCTCGATCACGTAGCGCGGCTTCTTCAACACGGTGACGGTGAAATCTCCCGGCTCGCCTTCGACCGAATCGATGTCGGTGTAGGTCATCAGCTGGATGTTCGGCTGCCGGTCGGTTTCGATGAACTTGGGCGACTCGATGCACATCGAGCAGTCATTGGTGGGAAAGGTCTTGTCCAACTGCGACATCTTGCCGCCAACGGTCGGTGATTTCTCCACCAGATAGACCTTGTAACCGGCCGTCGACAGGTCGAGCGCAGCCTGGATGCCGCTGATGCCGCCGCCGACCACCATCACGTCGCCGACGTTGTCGTCCGCCTGGCGAAAGACGTTCTGGGTGTTCCATTGCTGCTGCAGGAGTCCAAATTCCACTTTGATGTCCTCGCCTAGATTGCTTCGCGGATGATTTCGGTGATGTCCTTGACCACGATTGAGGGCCCCCCGTCCGGCCGGTTCAAGCGGCTATCCTCGAAATTGGTGGTGCAATAGGGGCAAGCCGTTGCCAGGATTTGTGCTCCGGTACCGATCGCCTGTTCCATGCGCAGGTCGGAAAAGCGCTCGCCCTTGGGCGTTTCCATCCAGATGCGACCGCCACCGCCACCGCAACAGAAACTGTTCTTGCGCGACTCGGACATCTCCTTGAGTTTGAGACCGGGCACTGCCTTGAGCGCTTCGCGCGGCTGTTCGTAAACGCCGTTGTGGCGCCCCAGGTAGCACGGATCATGGTAAGTGACCGTCTGCGCGACTTCCTTGGAGAGCTTGAGGCGGCCCGACTCGATCAACTGGAAGATGAATTCCGTGATGTGCAATACCTCGAAATTCACACGGAACTCGGAGTATTCGTTCTTGAAGCTGTGATAGCAGTGCGGCGAGGAAACCAGGATCTTGGTGACGCCGTTATCCACGAAGTTCCTGATGTTCTGGCGTGCCAGGCTCTTGAACAGCTTCTCGTCGCCGGTCTTGCGGATGCTTTCGCCACAGCAACTCTCGTCGGTGCCGAGGATGCCGAAATTGACGCCCGCTGCCTGGAGGATTTCCACCGTGGCCTTGGCGACCTTCTTGCCGCGCGGGTCGTAAGAGAGGTAGCAGCCGGGGGAGTAGAGGACCTCCATGCCTTCCTCGAAGCGCTTGACGCCCAGGTCCTGCGCCCAGTCGGCCCGCTTGGAGCGCGCCTCGCCGAAGGGGTTGCCTTCGGCCTTGAGGCTGGCGGCGACGCCGGGAATGGGCGACGCCGCACCGGCAAACACGTCGTACTCGGTGGCGATGCGGCGCAGCGCCACGCCCGACTCGATCTGCTTGACGTCGCGCGGACAGACCTGCGGGCACTTGCCGCAGGTGGTGCAGCGCCAGATATCCTCGTTGTCGATTTGGGTCAGGCCGAAGGTCGCCTCGCGCACGATCTTGCGCATGCTGAACTTGCTGACCCGGTTCCAGGGGCAGACGGTGTCGCACATGCCGCACTGGTAGCAGGACTTGAAGGCATCCCCGCCGCTGGCCTTGATGGCGTCGATGATTTCTCTTTGGGGGGCTACTGTCTCCATGCTTTCCTATCCCGTCGTTAGGGGTTCTGCTCTAAGGTTTGGCGATTCGGGCGACCGTGTTCAACACCTGCTGAAGGCCGTACTTGTCGATCAGCGCGCCAAGCCCGATCTCGACGTCGCCCAGTTTGGGCTGTGCGTCCTCCTCGACCTCTTCCTCGCGCTCGACATAGATCAGCGCCTCGGCCAGGCACCACTCGACGCACTTGGGTTTCTCCAGTGCCGGCGTCTCTTCGCACATGTCGCACTTCAGCGGCAGGCCCGAATCTGGCTCATGGAACAAATCGCGCGAGGGGCAGGAGGCGCGGCAGAAATCGCACTCGGCGTACTCCTTGCCGTCGATGATGTATTTGTCTCGGCCGGTGCATTCGGCCACGGTGTACTCGCCGGCGTAAACCGGCAGGTAGATGTCCTTGAGCGGGCTGCGTACGATGCGGATGCGCGAACGCGCGGGGTTGTTGCTGCTGTAGCGCGGAGTGGCGTGCCAGGACGAACAGATCACCTCGCAGGCCTTGCAGCCGTTGCACTTGTCGGCGTCGATGGTGATCGACTTGACGATCTTCTTGACCTTAGCCATTGCTGTAAATTCCTTTCTGCTCGAATTCCTCGGCGACGTAATCCAGCTCCAGATCGTGCAGGGACTCCTTGGTCGGAATGCCCTGGTCGTTGAAGCCCTTCAGCTTGTAGTACTGGTCGAGTAGCTGTTTCTCCAAGTCGGGGAAGCGCTTCTTCCAGTGGTTCTCCGGCGGCTTGTCGTCGGAACGGCGCATGCCACGACGGACGTTGAGTGCACGCATCAGGGTGCGGGTACGCGTCGCCGATTGCCACACGTCGTCCTTGCTCATCTTGATGCCGGTCGCCGCCGTGATGAAATCCGGATAGTTGTGGATGTGGTAGGGCGGCTTGAGCGGAAACGACGAAAGGCCGGCGCACATTCCTGTAGCGTCGTCGATGTAGTGCATCTTCTCCATCCAGTCGACGATGTCGCAACTGGCCTCGATGGTCGGATAGTAGGGGTTCGACATCTCGCCGCGCGGCTCCCAGTCGACGTAGTACTTCTTGAACTTTTCGTCGGGCACCTGGATCCAGTCCTTGACGAATTCCTCGCGCGCCTCGCGGGTCGCGAAGGGCTCCTGCGGAAATTGCCCTTCGATCTGGGTGATGTTGATCTTCTCGCCGGTCGAGTACATCAGGTAGTAGACCGGGTTCAGCATGCCCAGCTTGAGCGGCAGCTGCTCGTGCTTCTTGATGGTGTTGTGGTCGAATTTCTCGGCGCCTTTGCCGATGCGTCGCGCCGCCCAGTAAGTGCCGTCGGCGAGGTAGTCGCCGATTCCCTCGCGACGCACAATCAAGTCCAGCAGGTAGAAGAAGCGCCCTTCGGTATCCGCCGGCATGCCCGGGAAGTCGGCTTCGGTGAGGATACCGGCTTCCAGTAGTTCGAGGCCGAAGGCCATCGCCTGTGGTGCCGAGAAGCCGTCGAGGCCGTACTCGGTGGCCTTCTGGGCGATCCTGAAGCCGAAGTCCAGATCCGAAAAGGCGGCCATGGTATAGGTCAGCTTGGAGTAACACTTCATCATGTAGGTGGGCAGCCCCGGTACCGAAATGGTGGCGCCGCACTTCATCGGGCAGTTGTGGCAGCTGATCAGGCGGGTGCGGACGTTTTCCTGGGTCTCGCGCCACTTGGTTTCGATTTCATGGGTCCAGAAGTCCTTGCGGCGGGTGCGCGAGTTGCCCCACATGAAGTTGGTGGTGTGCCATTGCTCGTCGACGATCGCCATTTCCTGCGGCGAGCCGAGTCCCTGCAGGATCGGCGGCACGCCCTTGATCGGATTGTCCTCGCGGAACTTGATGTACTTCAGCACATCGTTGCAGAGTTCCATGTACTTGGCCGGGTCGGCGACGTTGATGTCCTTGGTGCCGCGCACGGCGATGGCCTTGAGGCCCTTGTCGCCCATCACCGCGCCGATGCCGCCGCGGCTGGCGCTGGAGCGGCCCTGCTCGACCGAGGCATAGAAGACCCGGTTCTCGCCGGCGAGGCCGATGGCCGCCACCTGGATGTCGGGATCCTTAAGTTCCTTGCGGATGGCTTCCGACGTTTCGGTCGCGCCCAGGCCCTTCAGGTGCGAGGCGTCGCGGATCTCCACCTTGTCGTTGCTGATCCACAGATAGACCAGATCTTCCGATTTGCCGCGGATGATCACCTTGTCGTAGCCGGCATACTTCAGTTCCGGCGCCCAGAAACCGCCCATCATCGAGTAGGCCATCAGCCTGGTCTGCGGCGAAATGGTCGACACGATGGTGCGATTACAGCCGGGCGCGGCGGTGCCACAGAGCAGACCGGAACTGAAAATCAGCAGGTTGTCCTCGGAAAATGGCTCCGTCTCCGGCGGAACCCTGTCCCACATGATCTTGGCGTTGGTGCCGAGACCACCCAGGTAAAGCTTGGTGTCCCGCGGGTCGGTCTCCACGCGGTCGATGCTGCCGCGCGTCAGGTCAACCTCCAAATCGAACCCTATTTCTCCGTACCGCATGTCACTGGTCCTCTCTCAGACTGTGTCCTGTTCGAATGCCTTGCGCGGATGCACGCGGGTGCTGCCGTTCTCCCCGGCCTGCGGCCGCTTGTTCGATGGCGCCGTGCCGCTGCCTGACCAACCTGCGAGCGGTGCTGCGTCCATCGCTGCGAGGTCGCGATCCGAGGGCCCCTTTGTAGAGGTTTCCCCGCGATGGCCGGCCAAGCCGCGCACCGCAAGTGCGTGTATGGTCTTGGCGACATCCTGAGGGGTGCCGTGGTGGCGAGGGTCGTACCAGCCGTAACTCCAGTTGAGCATGCCGAAAACGCTGTAAGTGACCCGCTCGACCTCGACCGGATCCAGGCGGGTGTCGCCCTCGGGTAGATCGCAGCCCTCGGTCAGTATCGCGGCAACGATGTCGCGGCAAATCTTGAAGTAGCCTTCCTTGAGCAGCCGCACCGTCTTGCGCTTGCCGGCCGGCAGGGCCGAGGCTTCGTGCACCAGCACCCGCATCACGGCGCGCCGCTCGGCGAGGAAGCGCAGGTGGTTAAGTACGAATACGTAGAGGCGGTCGCCCGGCTCGGCGATGTTCTCCAAGGCCGCCTTTACCGATGTGGTCATGGTTTCGAAGGCTTCCGTCTGGAGCGCGAAAAGCACTTCTTCCTTGCCGGAAAAGTAGTTGTAGAAGGTCGCCAGGCCGCGCCCCGTGGCGCTGGCAAGACCCCGCATGGTCATGCCGTGGAAACCGTGCTCGGCGATGGCGGCGGCAGCCGCCTCGAGAATCTCGAGACGTTGCGCCTCGTGCCGGAGCTGTCGCGGGCTCTCGGCGGTGACCTGGCTCACCATTGCATTTCCCGGGAAGTGGGCCGGCGCTGCTCATGAACCGGCAGAGGATTGTGCGCAAGGAGTAGTGAGCCGCCTTGGTGCAAGGTGGCGCTAACGAGCGGCAAAGCCGGAAACAGTGCGAAGAGCATTTGTCCTCCAGACCTATCCTTGCAGGCTGTTGCAGTTGACGGCCGGCAATGCAGGGCAGTCTTTTAGATTCCACTACGTAGATGATGTTATACGAACGATCGTTCGTAGATTTGACCTAGGTCAACTGCATCCGCCAATTTGGCTGACGGCGAATTTTTCCGTGCGACAGTCTCTGCCGCGCGTTTCCCGAATTGGTCAACTCATTGCAGTCTCAAAAAGACGCCGAATGCCGAAAGCATGTGCCCAGCGCACCGGTGGATGGCCAAGGCGCTCGCGGTGCAGTCACGAGGGATACAATGCAAAGGTAGTTGTGGGAAAGCTGTAAATGCAACTGTGTTAGTCAACTAATTTCGATAAACGAACGATGGACTTTCCTCAACTGCTGCAGAACTTAGGCAGCGCCGTCGAAACGGGGGACGCACAGGCGCTCGCCGATTGTTTCACTCAAGATGCGGTCTATGAAGACTACTTTTTCGGCCCTCAGAAGGGGCACGAAGGAATCAAGGCGATGCTTGCCCACTTCTACGCTGGGGCGAACCATTTCCGCTGGGAGTTCTTCGACCCCGTCTGCAACGGAAGCCGCGGCTACGCCCGCTACCGCTTCAGCTATGACTCGCTACAGCCCAAAGCACTTGGCAAGCGCATCGGTTTCGACGGGATCTCCTGCATCGACCTGCGCGACGGTCTGATTAGTCATTACAGGGAAGTGTTCGACCGGGGCATGGCCTTGGCTCAACAGGAGTTCACACCGGAACACATCGTCCGTATCGAGATGAGACATGCCGAGGCGCTTCGCAAAGCGCCTGGCTGGGCAACCCACTTCCCGTCCTGAGTTGGCGGCCCCTTATCGCTTCCGACCACTCTAACGCTTCTTGGCCCGGGCAGGCTTGGCTCGCGCCTTCGGCAGTTCCGTCTTGGCGAAATACCAATCCACGTAATCATAGCCCTCTTTGGCGCGCGCATCGGCATCGGCGATCGTAGTCGGGGGTGGCACCACCACCTTGTCCCCGGGCTGCCATCCTTCCGGCGTGGCAACGCAATGCAGATCGGAAGTTTGCATCGCCACCAAGATTCGGAGGAACTCCTCCACCGAACGGCCATTGCTCATCGGGTAATAAACCATCGCCCGCACCTTGGACTCCGGATCGATGAAGAACACCGCCCGAACCGTCGATGTGTCGCTGGCGCCCGACTGGACCATGCCATAGTCGTGCGCGACGCGCATCGACAAATCCTCGATGATGGGAAACGGCACATCCACGCCAAAGTTTTCGCGGATGTTTCGAATCCAGGCCAGATGCGCAAAGTTGCTGTCAACGGACAGTCCCAGAAGTTCGCAGCCCAGTGCCTTGAAACGCTCGTGTGCACGCGAGAAAGCGATGATTTCCGAGGTGCATACCGGCGTGAAATCGGCCGGATGGGAAAACAGAATCAGCCACTTGCCTTGATAGTCCTGCAGATTGCGCGGCCCCTGCGTAGTCTTGACCGAAAAATCCGGCGCGGGTTCGTTGAGCCGCGGCAAGCTTGTTTTCCAAACATTTTCCATATCGCTCTCCTCTTGGGACCTATCCGTGGATAGGCTCTTCTTCAAAACGTGCACGGATTTCCTCAGGTACCGGGCCGGCCTTCATGCTTTCCGGGTTGGCCGGGTCGCGCAGTGCCCAGACGCGCAGTTCATGCCCTTCAACCACCACCTGACCGGCATTGATGACGCGGTGCTGCACCAGAAACAGCTTGTTGCGCCACTCGGCTATCTGACTCTCGATGGTG
>Ga0208566_1001166_pt1 | contig 15652 bp, 8 predicted proteins | sample PL_2010_150m_FD_184159 | JGI IMG/M metagenome (GOLD analysis project Ga0208566, IMG submission 184159) | Freshwater microbial communities from Powell Lake, British Columbia, Canada to study Microbial Dark Matter (Phase II) - PL_2010_150m... | ecosystem: Environmental > Aquatic > Freshwater > Lake...
GTCTGGGCAACTGATGTATGTCCAGCCATCCCGGTTGGTTAGACAGATCGCGAAACACTACAAGGTCTCACGGACAACCATTTACAATGGAGCCCACCGCAGTGCCACGTCAGTCACAGAACCTCAGCCGGACACGAGCGGGAAAAAATCACACAGACAAGATGCCCCATGAATGCAGTAGAAATCGAAGAAGCCATATCGGACCTAGCCCTTCAGCCCTTCGACGCGGCGGAGTTCCCGTTCGCGTTTCTGGCCGCTTTCGGCAATAAGGACACGGCACTCAAGCGCCTGCGTACCGGCAACAACAATGCTTCGGATGTGCCTGGTGGCGTACTCCAGCGCAACAACGTCCATATCGCCGTATGCGAAGCAGGCGCTGTGGGCGACACCCTCAAGGCCTTGCGCGCCAGCCCTGCCACTGCAAAAGCCAAAGCCAAATTCATCCTCGCCACGGACGGGCAGACCCTGGAGGCCGAAGAACTGACCGGTGGCGAAACCATCGCCTGCGCCTACCCGGACTTCCCCAACCATTTCGGTTTCTTCCTGCCGCTGGCCGGCATCTCCACCATCAAGGAGATCAGGGACAACCCTGTCGACGTGCGCGCCACCGGGCGCCTGAACAAGCTCTACGTCGAACTGCTGCGCGAAAACCCGGATTGGGCCAGGGACGAGCGCCGCGCCGACATGAACCACTTCATGGCTAGGCTGGTGTTTTGCTTCTTTGCCGAAGACACCGACATCTTCAATGGCGAGGGACTGTTCACCCACACCATCGAGCAAATGAGCGAGCGCGACGGCACCAACACCCATGAGGTGTTGTCCGAAATCTTCCGCGCCATGAACACACCGATTGAGGCGCGTCGATTGCGTAGGTCGGAATTTATTCCGACTTGCGATGTCGGGTTAAAACCCGACCTACCCCTCAGGCCATGGGCGGATCAATTCCCCTATGTCAATGGCGGCCTGTTCTCCGGCAGCACCGAAGCGCCGCGCTTCACCCGCATGGCGCGCACCTACCTGATCCATGCCGGCAACCTGAACTGGAAACAGATCAACCCCGACATCTTCGGCAGCATGATCCAGGCCGTGGCCGATGACGAAGAGCGCGGCGCCTTGGGCATGCACTACACCAGCGTGCCCAACATCCTCAAGGTGTTGAACCCCTTGTTTCTGGACGATCTGCGCGCCGCTTTGGCAGAGGCCGGCGACAACAAAATCAAGCTGCTGAACCTGCGCAAGCGCATGGCGCGCATCCGCGTCTTCGACCCGGCCTGCGGTTCCGGCAACTTCCTGGTCATCGCCTACAAACAGATGCGCGAGATCGAGGCGGAAATCAACCGCCGCCGGGGCGAAGCACACCTGGGCAGCGAGATACCGCTCACCAACTTCCGGGGCATCGAACTGCGCGACTTCCCGGCGGAAATTGCCCGCCTGGCGCTCATCATTGCCGAGTTCCAGTGCGACGTGCTGTATCGCGGGCAGAAGGATGCGCTGGCGGAGTTTTTGCCGCTGGATGCGCAGAACTGGATTATTTGCGGCAATGCGCTGCGGCTGGATTGGCTGAGCATCTGCCCGCCTACGGGTACGGGCGTGAAACTGTTTGCGGATGACTTGTTTGGCACGCCGCTGAATCAGACGGAAATCGACTTCGAGAACGAAGGTGGTGAGACCTACATCTGCGGAAATCCGCCGTATGTAGGCGCAACCGTGAAAGCGCCGAAGGACGCAAGCAAAGAAGCTAAGGAAAGACTCAAGAAAGATGATGAAAGCCGAAAAGCAGACCTTAAAGCCATCTTCGATAAGCGTACGACTACTTGGAAGTCATTGGATTATGTGTCCGGCTGGTTCATGAAGGCGGCGGACTATGGAAGCAAGACATTAGCGGCAACAGCTTTCGTATCGACAAATTCAATATGCCAAGGACAACAAGTACCGACTCTTTGGCCGTTAATTTTTGCCGCAGGCCAACAGATTAAATTTGCTCATACATCGTTCAAGTGGGCAAACCTAGCCAGCAACAATGCTGGTGTCACGGTTGTAATTGTCGGAATTTCAAGCAATCCAGGCAAGAAACGGGTTCTCTATACCCTTTCTAAAGATGGAATCTTGTCTGTTAAAGAGGTTGAAAATATCAATGCATATTTGGCTTCATCGCAAAATGTAATAGTTGAAAAGCGCAATGAACCTTTTGGCGACCTTAACAGCATGACCAAAGGAAATGCTCCCACTGATGGTGGAAACCTATTATTAAGCAGGGGTGGGATTGAATCGCTAGGTCTCACAGTAAAGCAAAGGCACAAGGTAGTCCGCAGGTTTCTTGGATCGGAGGACTCTATCCAAGGAAATGAAAGGTTTTGCTTGTGGTTTCAAGACGAGGATGCACTTGAACTTGCAAGCAATATATCAATTTCTTCACGTCTATCGAGTGTGAGGAAAATGCGCCGTGAAAGCGATAAAGAGGCGACCAAAGAACTGGCAAAGCAGCCATACCGATTTGGTGAAATCCGACAGAAAGGCGATGAGCTTCCGATCATTGTTCCACGCCACAGCTCTGAAAGCCGCGACTACTTGCCATTTGCTTTAGGTAATAAGGGCGATATTGTCGCCGACAGTGCCTCAGCTTTATATGACGCACCACTTTGGAATGTAGCGATTTTCGCTTCGCGCCTTCACCTTGTTTGGATCGCCACGGTCTGCGGAAAAATCAAAACGGATTATCGTTATTCCAACACCCTCGGCTGGAATACCTTCCCCGTACCCCTGCTCACCGAGCAGAACAAGGCCGACCTGACTACCAGCGCCGAAAACATCTTGCTGGCGCGCGAATCCCATTTCCCCGCCACCATCGCCGACCTGTACAACCCTGACGCCATGCCGGACAATCTGCGCCACGCCCACGAGCGCAACGACGAGGTGCTGGAGCGCATCTACATCGGCCGCCGCTTCAAGAACGATACCGAGCGGCTGGAAAAACTGTTCGAGCTTTATACCAAGATGACGGCGGCAGCCAAGGCCAAGCCCGCAACGAAAACAGCGAGGGGGAAGAAAGCATGAGCGATGTCACGAGCGATAGCCCGATCAGCCTGCCCCCACCCCCCGCCGGCTATACCGACTGGCTGGCCGATCTCAAAGGCCGCATCCACACCGCCCAGCAGCGAGCCACGCTGGCGGTCAACCGCGAGCTGGTGTTGTTGTACTGGCAAATCGGGCGCGACATTCTGGCGCGGCAGGCCGAGCAGGGCTGGGGTGCCAAGGTGATCGAGCGGCTGGCGCATGATTTGCGCGCCGCTTTTCCTGAAATGAAGGGGTTTTCGCCGCGCAATCTCAAGTACATGCGCGCCTTTGCCGAGGCGTGGCCGGATGCGGAATTTGTGCAAGAGGTGCTTGCACAATTGCCTTGGTATCACCAGTTGGCGCTGCTGGACAAATTGGACAGTCCCGAAAGCCGCCGCTGGTATGCGGCTAAAGCTATTGAACACAACTGGTCGCGCAATATCCTGGTGATGCAGATCGAAACCCGCTTGCTGGAGCGCAGTGGCAAGGCGGTGACCAACTTCGCGGCTTGCCTGCCCAAACCGCAATCCGACCTGGCCAGAGAGTCGGTAAAAGACCCGTATCGCTTCGACTTTCTGGGTCTCACTGACGAGGCGCAGGAGCGCGAGATCGAAAACGCCTTGGTGAAGCATGTCACGGAATTCCTGCTGGAGCTGGGCGCGGGTTTTGCGTTCGTCGGGCGGCAGGTGTTGCTGGACGTGGGCGGCGACGAGTTTTTTATCGACCTGCTGTTTTATCACCTCAAGCTGCGCTGCTATGTGGTGATCGAGCTCAAGGGCGGCAAGTTCAAGCCCGAGCATTTGGGGCAGCTCGGGTTTTATCTGACCACCGTGGATCGTCAGGTCAAAAATGAGCACGACAACCCAACCATTGGCCTCTTGCTGTGCAAGAGCAAAAACAAGGTCGTGGCCGAATATGCCCTGGGCGATAAGACCCAGCCCATGGGCATTGCCGAATACAAATTGCTCGAATCCCTGCCTGCCGAACTGCAAACCAGCTTGCCCAGCATCGAGCAGATTGAGCGCGAACTGGCAGGCGACGACATACCCACGGAGGACGATACGCAATGACCCACCCGGCCAATCCCACCAATGCCTATACCGTGCCGTCGGTGTCCATCACCACGGCGCGCACCGGCGCTTCCAGCAAGGCCAACGCGCTGGGCATGCGCGCCATGCAGGAGCGTGCCTATGCCAAGCGCGGCGAGCAATATCTGCTGATCAAGTCGCCTCCGGCATCAGGCAAATCCCGCGCGCTGATGTTCATCGCGCTGGACAAGCTCAACAATCAGGGCTTGAAGCAGGCCATCATTGTGGTGCCGGAGCGCTCCATCGGCGGCAGTTTTGCCGATGAGCCTCTGAGCCAGTACGGCTTCTATTGGGACTGGCAAGTCGCGCCGCAGTGGAACCTGTGCAACGCGCCCGGCGTGGACGATGTGAAGGTCGCCAAGTCCAAGGTCAAGGCCGTCGGGGAGTTCCTTGCCAGTGCCGACAAGATACTGGTCTGCACACACGCCACTTTCCGCTTTGCGGTGGACGAGCTTGGTGTTCAGGCTTTCGACAATCGCCTGATCGCCATCGACGAGTTTCACCACGTTTCCAGCGACCCGGACAGCAAGCTGGGTAGTCAATTCGGCGCATTCATCGCTCGCGACAAGGTGCATTTGGTTGCCATGACCGGCTCCTATTTCCGAGGCGATAGCGTTGCGGTGCTGGCTCCGGCGGATGAAGCCAAATTCGAGACGATCACCTATACCTACTACGAGCAGCTCAACGGCTACCAATGGCTCAAGTCGCTGGACATCGGTTACTTCTTCTACACCGGCCCTTATGTAGATGCCGTTACCAAGGTGTTGAACCCGGCATTGAAAACCATCGTCCATATTCCCAATGTGAATGCTCGCGAAAGCCTCAAAGACAAGGAGCGCGAGGTAAACGAAATCATGCACGGCTTGGGCGAATGGAAGGGGGTTGACCCGGCCACCGGCTTCCATCTGGTGCAGGCCAGTGATGGCCGCACCCTGAAAGTGGCGGACTTGGTGGATGACAGCGATCCGGCTCGACGTACCCGCGTGCTCACCGCATTGAAAGACCCGGCGCAGAAGGATAACCGCGACCACGTGGATGTCATCATCGCGCTGGGCATGGCGAAGGAAGGCTTCGACTGGATCTGGTGCGAACACGCGCTGACCATCGGCTATCGCAGCAGCCTCACTGAAATCGTGCAGATCATTGGCCGCGCCACCCGCGATGCCGAGGGCAAGGAGCGCTCGCGCTTCACCAACCTGATCGCCGAACCCGCAGCCGAACAAGCCGCCGTGGCCGAAGCGGTGAATGATATGATCAAGGCAATTTCCGCTAGCCTGCTGATGGAACAGGTGCTGGCGCCGCGTTATGAGTTTACTCCCAAGGATAAGGGGCCACTGCCGGGCTTCAAATACGGCGAGGATGGCTACAAGGAGGGCGGCCACAACATCGGGGTGAACACGGACACCGGCGAGATCCATGTGGAGATTAACGGGCTGACAACACCGCAAAGCCCGGAGGCGACGCGCATCTGCAAGGAGGACTTGAACGAAGTCGTCACCAGTTTTTTGCAGGACAAAATCGCCCTGGAGCGCGGCCTGTTCGACCAGGAAAATACCCTGCCCGAAGAGCTGACCCAGTTGCGCATGGGTAAGATCGTGCGCGAGCGTTACCCGGAGTTGAGCGCGGCGGATCAGGAAGCTATCCGCCAACACGCGATTGCAGCGATGAACATCACCCAGCAAGCCAAATTGGCGTTGGCCCAGGCCGATGCCGAAGGCGGCGGCACGGCGCAAGGCAGTACAGCTTTGCTGGATGGGGTGCGCAAGTTCGTTAATGTGCGCGACCTAGACATTGATTTGATCGACCGCATCAATCCCTTCGATGCCGCCTATGCGGTGCTGGCAAAAGCAATGGATGAGAAATCGCTGCGCCAGGTGCAGGCCAGCATTGCAGCCAAGAAGGTGAGCATCCCCGAAGACGAAGCCCGCGAGCTGGCAAAACGCGCCTTGCAGTTCAAGAACGAGCGTGGCCGCCTGCCGGACATCAACTCAGCCGACGCATGGGAAAAACGCATGGCTGAAGGCGTGGCTGCGCTGGCGCGCTACCGCGCACAAGCCAAGACGGCACAGGTGCAGGGAGAGTCCGGCAATGGCTGAAATGAACGACGACGAACTGCTGGATGCGCTGGGCGTGGAAGTCGCCCCGCTCAAGGCTTCCAGCCGAACACCGCGCGAGGAACGCATCATCGCCGGCTTCGAGGATATCCTGCGCTTCCATCAGACCCATGGCCGCGCCCCGCTGCATGGCGAGGGTCGTGATATCTTCGAGCGACTGTATGCCGTGCGCTTGGATCAGCTACGCAAGTTGCCGGAAGCGCAAAGCCTGCTGGCTGGGCTGGATGTCCCAGGCCTGCTGTCTGGGACAGCAACAACTCAGGCAAATGTGGATGACCTGGACGAAGACGCCTTACTGGCCGAGCTGGGTATTGGCGATAAATCCGCCGACCAAGACGACATCACCGTGCTGCGCCATGTACGTTCCAACGTTGAAAAGCGTGCGGCGGAGGAAATCGCCGACCGCACGCCGTGCACGGACTTTGACAAATTCCAACCGCTGTTCGAGCAGGTGGAGCGGGAGTTGAAGGCGGGCGTTCGTATAACGCGGCGCTTCGGACGCGACACCAGTATCGCCAGCGGGAACTATTTCATCGTCGGCGGGCAGCTTGCCTACGTTGCAAGTGTTGGCGAAACCAAAAAAGCTGCGTATGGAAAAAACGATGCTCGCTTGCGTGTGATCTACGCCAACGGCACGGAAAGCAACCTGCTGCGCCGCTCTCTGGAACGGGCGCTCTACAAAGACGAGACCGGCCGCCGCCTGACCGACCCGGACATGGGGCCGCTGTTTGGAGATGCGCTAGAATCCGACGATATTGAAAGCGGAACAATCTACGTGCTGCGCAGCCTGTCCAACCACCCATTCATCGCCGAGCACCGCGAGCTGATCCACAAGATCGGCGTGACCAGAGGCAAAGTAGAGACCCGCATCGCTGGCGCAGAAAAGGATGCCACCTATCTGTTGGCCGAAGTGGAGGTGGTTGCTACTTACAAACTCCACAACCTGAACCGCACCAGGCTGGAAAACATCTTCCACCGCTTGTTCGGCGCAGCCCAGCTCGACTTAACCATTGAGGATCGCTTCGGAAATCTGGTGAAGCCGAGGGAATGGTTCCTGGTGCCGCTCCATGTGATTGACGAAGCAGTTCAGCGCATTCGGGATGGGTCGATCACCGAAGTGGTCTATGACCCGAAGACGGCTCTGTTATCAACTTGAGCGTGTGCGGAATTCCATGGATTTTCTCTGACAGCTTCGTATCCCAATGCTGAAGCTTCTCGGGCGCTGACCTTTCGGCAGCTTTGGCCGAACATTTGCCATGAGGCTTGCCGGGACGAAAGGCAGCTCAATTCTGGAAGCAGCCGTTGATGCAAAGCGGAACTGAATATCAGTAGCGGGTCGATAGCGGCAGTTCATTATTCCCGGAAGCTGACGTTCGCACGCGGCGATATGTTGGCAAACCGCTAATCACCCCTCCTCCGGCTTTTCCCGCACCAAACAGGTGTTCGTCAACAACAGCTTTTCGAATTCTTCGCCCGGCATCGGTCTGGCGAACAGGTAGCCCTGTGCATAATCGCAGCAAGCGGCGGCGAGCAGGTCGCGCTGTTCGATGGTTTCCACGCCTTCGGCGATGACTTTCAGGTCGAGCTTGTGGGCCATCGCGATGATGGCTTCGACGATCACGCGGTCGCCCGGGTCGCTGGCGATTTCCCGGATGAAGGACTGGTCGATCTTGACGTAATCGACGTGGAATTTTTTCAGGTAGGACATGGTCGAATAGCCGGTGCCGAAGTCGTCGAGCGCGACCTGGATGCCGCCTTCGCGGAAGTGGGTCAGCTTTTCCGTGATGCCGGCGTGGTCGTCGAGCAGCATTCCTTCGGTAATTTCCAGCACCACGGAGGTGGCCGACAGGCCGATGTCCTTGAGATAGCCGAGCCAGCTTTCCTGGGTTTTGCCGCTGGCGAACTGGCGCGGCGATTTGTTGATGCTGATCTGGATCGGGTTGCTGACGGTTGCCGCCGGGTAGTCCATGATGCTCCAGCGCTTGGCCATGCGCGCCGCTTCCCGGAAGACCCAGTCGCCGATTTCGTTGATCAGCCCGGTTTCCTCGGCCAGCGGGATGAAGGTCGCCGGGCCGATCATGCCGTGTTCGGGGTGGTGCCAGCGCAGCAGCGCTTCCGCTTTGACGATACGGCTGGTGGTCATTTCCACCACCGGCTGGTAATAAATCTCGAACTGCCCGTCGGCGAGCGCGTCGCGCAGGCTGGTGCCGATTTGCAGACGGGTCTTGGCGGCCAGTTGCATCGATTCGGTGAAGTAGCTGAAGCTGTTGCGGCCGCTGTCCTTGGCGGCGTACATCGCCTGATCGGCGCTCTTGAGCAGGGTTTCCACCTCCTCGGCGTCGTTGGGGTACAGCGCGATGCCGATGCTGGCCGAAATATAGGTGAACTGGCCGTGGAGGATGAACGGCAGCGCCAGCGTTTCGATGACCGCGCGGGCCACTTCTTCGACGCGATTGATGTTGACCAGGGTCGGCAGCACCACGGTGAATTCGTCGCCGCCGAGGCGCGCCACGGTATCGGATTCGCGCACGCAAGCGACGATGCGGGTGGCCGCCTCGCGCAGCAGTTCGTCGCCGGCATCGTGGCCGAGGGTGTCGTTCACTTCCTTGAACCTATCCAGGTCGATGTACAGCAATGCCAGGGTTTGCCCGGCGCGCTGGGTTTTCTTGATGTCCTGGCTCAACCGGTCGTAGAACAGGTTGCGGTTGGGCAACCCGGTCAGCGTATCGTAATTGGCCTGGCGCCAGACCAGTTCGGCGGTGCGTTTTTTCTCGGTGATGTCGGAGAACATCGCGATGCGCCGGTAGACCTCGCCGTGCTCGTTGCGCAAGGTGTTGATGGTCAGCCATTCGGCATACTCCTCGCCGTTCTTGCGCCGGTTCCAGATTTCGCCCTGCCATTGGCCGGTGCTGGACAAGGCCAGCCACATGGCTTCGTATTCGGATTTCGGCGTGCGCCCCGACTTGAGCAGCTTGGGGTCGCAGCCGCGCGCTTCTTCCAGGGTATAGCCGGTGACCCGGGTGAAAGCCGGGTTGACCGCGACGATGGTGTTGTCGGCGTCGGTCACCACGATGGCTTCGCCGCTGGCCTGGTATACCGACGAAGCGAGCTGGAGTTCGGCTTCGGTGCGTTTTTTCTCGATGGCGATACTCGCCAGGTTCGCCGCGCCGTGGATCAGCTCCAAATCGGCGGCAGACGGTTTGCCCGGCTGGCGTTGATAAATGGCGAAGGTACCCAGCACCTTGCCCGCCGAATCGCGGATCGGTTCCGACCAGCACGAAACCAGACCGGCCTGTTCCGCCAAGTCGCGGAACGGCAGCGGCCAGAAACGGTGAACACTCACATCCTCGACCACCACGCGCTCGTTGCGGAATGCGGCGGTACCGCAGGAGCCGACACCTTCGCCGACTTCCAGGCCGTTGACGGCGTCGTTGTAAAAATCCGGCAAGCTGGGGGCGGCCCCGATGACCAGGCGGCGTCCGCTGTCGTCGAGCAGCAGGATGCTGCATAACATCCGCTGGTCGTTGCGCTCCACGTACTCCACCACCATCCCCAGAATTTCCTTCAATTCGCCGCCGCTCGCGAGCAACTCGAAAATCCGGTTACGCAGCTGTTCCCTGGTTTCCTGCAAGTTCTGCTCGGTGATATCGATGCCGGTTGCCAGCAAATGCGTGTCGCCGCCGAACTCGAGGCGCTTGACGACCATATGGAAACTGTGCAGGCCGCCTTGGGCATCGACGAGGCGCACCTCGGTGTCGGCATAGCCGACTTCCAGCGCTTTTTTCATCTCCGCTGCCGCCAGCGCCGTATCGTCGGCGCAAACAATGCCGAGAACATTGGCCTGCGCCTTGAGCAGGCCGTCGTGGCCGAGCAGCACCTCGAAATTGGTGTTCCAGTCCACCAGCCGGCCTTCGCGGTCGATACGGATAAACAGTCCGGGCAGGCTGTCGATCAAGGTTTCGGAAAAAAGTTTTTCGCCGTGCAGGATTTCACGCTGAGCCAGCAAGCGCGACTGGAGTTGATTGAAGCTTGCCAGCAACTGCCCGATCTCGTCGCTGCCCCTGACCGGGATCGGGTGGAGCGCCGCACCGCTGCTGGTCATGGTGGACAAGGTTTGCGCAAACCGCCCCAAGGGCGCGAGCAGGCGGTACATGTACAGCCAGATCAGCACAGCGACGATCAGCGACGCAAGCGCCGCTTCGATATAGATCTGGCGTTGCATCGCCACAATCGGGGCAAAAGCTTGCGCGGTGGGCATATCGCCGATTACCAGCCAGTTGGTGCTGGGAATACGCTTGCCCGAAGTCAACTCCTCGATGCCGCGCGAATTGACCGTCACCCCCGAACCCTCGAAGCCTTGCAGGTAACGGTCAAGCATCCGGTTCACCCCGGGCGGCGGAATCGGTTGCAAGATACGCGAGGGGTCGGTGGCGGTAACGAACAACCGGTCGCGCGGAGAAACCACCAGAAAACCCAGCAGTGCGCCGCTACTGGCGTTGGCCGCTTCGTGAAACACGTCGTTCTTGGCAATCGCCGTGCTGCCCGCCAGCACCCCGATGGTTTCACCGGCAGCGCCCAGGATAGGCACCGCGACGACGATGGCCGGCTGCCCCCATGCCGGGTTTATATGCGGCTGGCTAAAGGCCGGCTTGCCGGTCGCCATGACTTCGCGGAAAAACCGCTGGCCGTCAAAGTTCGCCCCTTTTTGCCCCGCACGCACCGGATAGTCCGCCACGCAAAGGCCATCTTTGCGCAGGATGGTCAAACCATAATCCATCAGCACATAGATAGCCTTGCGCTGTAACAGGTAATCGTGCAGCTTGCCGCAGTCGTTCATCCACTCGGGGCGAATTCCAGCGGAAATCATTTTGAGCGCATCGACGCGCATTTTGACCGCGTACTCGACTCTTTCCGCGACGTTGCTGGTGACCGCAAACTGCTGGGAGGAAAGCAATGCCTGCATGTCGCGTCGCAGGTTGTTGGCGGAATGATAGGCCATGGCCCAGATGGCGACGATGAACAGCACTGAGGTAAACAGCGCAATGCGCGTTTTCAGGCTGGACGGATAGGGTAGGTGAAACATGCGCGGGAAATAACTATTACATTGTCATGGCCTTAATATTAGCCCATATTCCTCCCCGATAGTGGTAGGGACGCAATATATTGCGTCTCCACGGCACGACTACGCCGCTACAAATTTGGCATCCGGCATCAAGAATGGCTTATTCAGTCGTTGAGCGTCGACAGATAAGCCAGAATATCGCGGATTTCCTCCGTTTTGAGCTGATTCAGCACGTCCTGGGTTCTATCCTTGAGATCTTCGTCGTGTATCCGCTCGCCCTTGGCAAACAGGCCGACCTGGCGCTTCAGGTACTGGGTGTACTGGCCGGCCAGCATCGGCGTCCCCTTCTTGCCCTGCCCCTGCGCACCGTGGCAGGACGAGCATTCGGTTTTGTAGATTTTAGCGCCTGCATCCACATCGCCTTCGGCGCGCGGCACGCTGAATACCTTATCCATCGCCTGCAAGCGCACCAGCGCATCCTCGTCTTCCTTGAACACCGGCAGCTTGGTATCCAGCTTGAGCTGGGAAACATAGGCCGCGACATGCACGACATCGTCGTCGGACAGTTCGCGCTCCAAAGTGTAAGGGAACATCGGCAGGTTAATCCGCTTGCGCGCCTTGAACTTCAGCAACTGTTCCTTCAGATACTCGTACGATAAGCCGGCGATACGCGGATATTCGCCCTTCTTGCCGCCCTGCCCGAGCGGGCCGTGGCAGGCGGCGCACACCCCGTTGATCTGCTGCCCGGCTTCGAGATCGGCCTTGATGCCCGGCGGTACGACCGGCACCGCCGCAGCGGCGGCAACTGCTGCCGGCGCACTGGCCGCAGGCGCTGCCGGCTTGGATTTTTTCGCGGGTTTTTCCGCTGCCTGCCCGCCAAACGAAACGACCAGGAGAAGACCGCCTGCCGCCATCAAAATATTATTAAAACGCTTGCTCACTCGCCACCCCGCAAAAATCGACACACATCAGATAAGGCGCATTTTACGTGAGTTTTATAGCCTCGCAAAACACCTTCGCCTTGACCGTAAAAGGCGAACTCAGCACAATGACCACCCCACCTGTTTTGAAGTTCAAGAAAGTTTCATGCATCTCAACCCTGCCAACCCCATCGGGGTATTCGATTCCGGCGTCGGCGGACTGACGGTGGTCCGCGCGCTGATGGAGCGTTTGCCGTTCGAGAACATCGTCTATTTCGGCGACACCGCGCGCGTCCCCTATGGCGTCAAGTCGGTCGAGACGATCTCCCACTACACCACGCAGATCGCCGAATTCCTGCTGGCCAAGGAGGTCAAGATGCTGATCGTCGCCTGCAACACCATGGCGGCAGTCGCATCGCAGGTGGTGCATGACCTCTCGCCGGTGCCGGTGCTGGATGTGATCGACGCCGGTGCGCTGGGCGCGCTCGCCGCCACCGGCAAGAAACAGGTGGGCGTGATCGGCACCCCCACCACCATCAACAGCAACGCCTACGCCCGCGCCATCCACCAATACGAGCCGGAGGTGCGTGTTTATTCGCAGGCCTGCCCGCTGTTCGTGCCGCTGGTGGAAGAAGGCTGGCTGGATCACCAGGTCACCCGCCTGACCGCCCAGGAATACCTCAAGCCGGTGCTGGCGCAGGACATCGACACGCTGGTGCTAGGCTGCACCCATTACCCGTTACTCAAACCCTTGCTGCAGGAAGTCGCCGGGCCCGGCGTGCGCCTGGTCGATTCCGCCGAAGCGATGGCCGAACGCACCGCCGCGCTGCTGGCCGAAATGGGCCTCGCCAACCCGCAGCGCAGCGCTGCCGACTACCAGTATTACGTCACCGACGTGCCGCTGCGCTTCCAGACCATCGGCGAGCGCTTCCTCGGGCGCACGCTGGCCAACGTCCACGTGGTGAAGTGGTAGTCAGACGAACTCGAAGCCCTGTTCGAACAATCCCAGGCACACCGCCACCACGTCCGCATCGTACAAGCGGCCGCGGTTTTCCCGAACTTCCGCCAACGCCTTATCAACCCCCAGCCCCGGCCGGTAGGGGCGGTAGGAGGCCATCGCCTCGACCACGTCGGCCACGCACAGGATGCGCGCGCCGAGCATGATCTGGTCGCCTTTCAATCCACCCGGATAGCCGCTGCCGTCGAGATGCTCGTGGTGCTGGTAGACCATCTGCGCCACCGGCCAGGGAAATTCGATGTTTTTCAGGATGTCGTATCCGGCCTGGACATGGGCCTTGATCAACGCGTACTCGATCTCCCCCAGCTTGCCGGGAAAGCTCAGGATCTCGGCGGGAATGTGGATTTTGCCGATGTCGTGAATGGTGGCGGCAAGGGCGATACCATGCACTTCCTCCGCCGGCAGGTGCATTTCCTCGGCGATGCGCTGGGCGAGGGCGGCGACGCGGCGCTGATGGCCGGCAGTATAAGGGTCGCGCATTTCGATGGTGGCGGCGATCGCCTGGACGGTTTCTTCCATGCTGTTTTCCAGCTGTTCCAGGCTGCGCTTGCGCTCGGCTGCCAGCCGCTCGCGCTCGCTGATGTCCTGGGCCGCGCCGTCCCACGCCACGCTGCCGTCCTCCTGCGCGCTCGGCATGGCGTTGAGCAGGATATGGCGCACCGCGCCGCTGCGGTCGAGCCAGCGGAACGCCTGGTTCAGCCGCATTCCGCCCGCCTCGCAGCGGGCCAACGCCGCCGCATAGGCTTGCCGCTCGTCGTCCGGCAACGCGCCGCTGAACGCCGCCGCGTCGGCCAGCAGTTCGTCCGGCGGCAACCCCAACACCTCGCGGGAACCCTTGCTGACGTAGGTGTAGCGGGCCTTGCCGTCGGGGTAGCGGAGCATCTGGTAAAGCATTTCCGGCACGTTGTCGGCCATGCTGATAAAGCGATGCTCCGAGGCGATGCGCGCCAGCGTGGTATCGAACAGGCCCGCCACGGCGAGATAAACGTTGAGCGATTCGCGCGACCAGGGCGCGCCGCTGCACCGCCCCACCAGCATCACATTCGCGGTGCGGCGCCCCTCGCTCAACGGCAGGAAGGCGAGCGCGCAGGGTTGCGGCAGCGCCAGCGTTTCGCTGGCCAGGAAACCGCTGTCCAGCACCTGGACGATGGTCTTCGCGGCGGCCTCGACCAGCCGGGCGCAAAAGCCGGCATCGGCGGGATGACAGGCATGGAGCAAAATCCCTCCGTCCGGGCGGCGGCCGGCGAAAGCGACGATGTCTGCGCCGAAAAAAAGCGTCACCACCTTTTCCAGTTCGCTCCATATCTCCCGCTCGCTGGTGAGGCCCGCCAGATACTGGGCGGTCTTGATCACCGCATCGAAATGGGCCTTTTGTCCGACGTTTTCCATCACGGTTCCCGCAGCGGCTGGAGGTACAGGTTTTCCAGAAAAGCCCGGTCGAAATCGGGATAGTGCGCCAGATTGACCAGCCGCGCCCGGCTGCGCAAGCGCTCCAAGCGCTGCGCCGCCAGCGACGACAGCATCACGTCGCAACAACCGGCCAAAGCGGTGTTGCCGGCGAGTTCCACGGTTTCCACCGGCAGCGGCGGCAGCAGGCCGATCTTCTGCGCGCTGACGACATCCAGATAGCGCCCGAACGCCCCGCCCACGCACACCCGCCGCAGTTCCTGCAATTTCACCCCGGCCTCGCCGCACAGCGCAAGGATGCCGACCCCGACGGCGGCCTTGGCGCGCTGCAGCAGATCGACATCGCCCTTGGTCAGGGTCAAGGCCGTTCCCCCCGCGTTGAAACTATAGGCCGTTGCGCCGCCGGTGAACTTGCCGGCGCTGTTCAAGCTGCCGGCATCGAGCAGGCAGGCGATCAAGTCCACCAGGCCCGAGCCGCACACCCCGCGGGCGCGGTCGCCGCCGATAATCTGGCAGGCCACCCCGCCCGCCCCGTCCGGCCTCACCCGGAACACCGCGCCCGCTTCCGCCGGCAGGCCGCAACCGATGCCGCTGCTCTCGAAAGCCGGGCCGCCGGCGGAAGCGGTCACCCACAGCGCTGCGCCGTTCCACAGCGCGATCTCCGAATTGGTGCCGAAATCGATGAACAGCGCCGGTGCCGCCCCTTCGACGAAATTCGTCGACAGCAGGCCGGCCAGCAGGTCGGAGCCGACGAAGCCGGCCAGCGGCGCGACCACGTCGACCCCGGCCGCCGGGTTGATCCCCCATTGCGCCACCCAGCCGGAAGTATCCAGGGGCAGGCAATCCACCGGCCGGGTCCAGTGCGCCGGCTGCAACAGCAACTGGAAATTGCGCCCGGAGAGCAACGCCAGCATCGCCGTGTTGCCGACCACGCTGACGGTGACGATGCGGCGCAGATCGAAGCCCTCGCGCGCGGCGATGTCGAGCAA
>Ga0208566_1001167_pt1 | contig 15636 bp, 11 predicted proteins | sample PL_2010_150m_FD_184159 | JGI IMG/M metagenome (GOLD analysis project Ga0208566, IMG submission 184159) | Freshwater microbial communities from Powell Lake, British Columbia, Canada to study Microbial Dark Matter (Phase II) - PL_2010_150m... | ecosystem: Environmental > Aquatic > Freshwater >...
AACTCACCAGCTCATCAGCTCGCCAGTTCGCCAACTATTCAAAGCGCCCCCATCAACTGCTTCAGCCTGATCTCCGCCACTTTTGCCGCATAGCCGAAGTTAGTCAAACGGGTAAGGGATTCCTGGTAACTTTCCTGGGCCTGCCTCACTTCCAGGGCCGTGGTTTGTCCTAACCGCAACCGCTGTATCGAGATGGTCAGGTTTTCTTTAGCCAGAGCGAAATTATTCTTTTCTATCTGAAGCAATTGAAGCTGGTTGTCAAATTCGGTCAGGGCGAGCTGAAGCTGGGTGTTGACCTGCAGTTTGGCGCTTTCAAAAGTAACCCTTGCCGATTCGAGCTGGAGCTGGGCAATGGCGATCTGGCGGCGGATATTCCCGGCCTGGTAAAGAGGAATCGACAAAGTGGCGCCTACCTGCGGCCCATAGGAATCGTTCATACGGACGGTTCCGGTAGCATTGTCGCTGTGAAGAAAGTCATATCCTGCCGAGAAATTCACACTGGGAAGCTGCAATGCCTTGAATTCATTAACCCCCAGCCGGGCTACCTCCACCTGTTTCTGTGAAGAAAGGACTGACGGATTCGTGGTGAAAAGTTTTTGTGCCAATTCTTTTTTATCCGGATGATAATCAAGGATGATGGTATCAATCACTTCGAAAGGCTCTTCCGGATCGCGCGACAGCAGCTGATTGAGTTGTCGCCGTGCTGCCAGGATCACCGCCAGCTGTGAAATGGCATTCTCCTGGTAAACATTCAGGTCGATCTTCGCCTGCAGAAGGTCCGTCTTGGGCGCAAGTCCTGCATTAAAACTGGCCTGGAGGAGGTCCACCCGTTCCTGATTAAAGCGGATTACCTCCCTGATCGCCTGCAGCTGTTCTTTCTGTTTTACTACGTTAAAATATCCGGCATACACGTCGTATAATGTTTGCATGACCTGATTGCGAAACTGTATCTCTCCCAGTGCTTCAATTTCGTTCAATTTCTTTTTCGTGACAAACATTTTTCCACCGTCAAACAAGGTCCAGTTCAATGCGATGCCGGCCGACAGTGAATTCGAATTGGCATTCGCTTTTGTTGCAGAAGTCCCGTCAGAATAATGCTGGTTTACATGGCCCAGGCTATAGGCATCGGTAGCGGTGATCCCGGCCTCTGGCAACATTCCCGCATTGCCGGCAGTGTTGTTCCGTTTGCTGATATCGGCCGTGGTGCGGGCAATCCGGATATCAAAGTTGTTCTTCAACGCAATGGCAGCTGCAGAATCGGCCGTAAGCAGTTTTTGTGCAGGGGATGCAATGCAGGCAAAGATCAGGATCACAAAAAATATGAATACGGTTTTCATCGGAAATCAGTTTATCGGGGGATCCTCAGTTTTTTCAACTCTTACCTTGTTGGTTGCCATCAGGACATACATTGCAGGGATCACAAATAAGGTCAGGATCAATGCGAAAAACAAACCGCCCACAACTACGATACCCATTGGCATCCGGCTGTGAGCTCCTGCGCCCAGGGCAAGGGCAATGGGCATCGCACCACAGATCGTTGCCAGGGAGGTCATCAGGATCGGTCGTAACCGGGATGCTGCCGCCTCAAAGGCAGCCTCCGCCTTAGCCAGTCCTGCTTTTCTTTTCTGGTTAGCGAATTCCACGATGAGGATCCCGTTCTTCGTTACAATCCCGATCAGCATGATCATCCCGATCTCCGAAAAGATATTCAGCGTTTTCCCGAACACCCACAGGGTGATCATAGCGCCCGCAATTGCCATCGGCACGGTAAGCATGATGATGAACGGATCGCGGAAACTTTCAAACTGGGCTGCCAGAATAAGGTAAATCAACATCAACGCCAGTATCAGTGCAAATGAAGTATTTGAACTGCTTTCGGCGAAATCACGCGAAGGCCCGAGCAAGGCAGTCTGGAACGATTCATCCAGGATTTTTTTAGAAATTTTTTGCATTTCGTCAATCCCTTCTCCCAGGGTACGCCCCGGTGCGAGCGAAGCAGAAACAGTGGCTGATTTGTACCGGTTGAAATGATACAAAGTAGGAGGATTGCTGTTTTCCTCCATCGTGACCAGGTTATCCAGCTGAATTAATTTCCCGGAATTGCTCCGGACATACAACGAAGTAATATCTGAGGGTTCACTCCGTGAAAGCCGGGCTACCTGGCCAATTACAAAATATTGTTTTTCGTTACGCAGGAAATAGCCATAACGGCGACCGCTGAAGGCAAATTGGAGGGTATTGGAAACATCCAGTACATTGACGCCAAGGTTGGTCGCCTTCATCCTGTCGACGGTGAGGTTCAGTTCCGGCTTGTTAAATTTCAGGTTCACGTCCACATTCCCGAACACACTGTCTTTCCTGGCTTCTTCAAGAAATTTTGGGAGGAATCGCTGCATCTTATCGAAATCTAATGTCTGGATCACGAACTGCACCGGCAACTGCGAACCGCCGGCCAGCGAAGTGGTGATGGTTTGTTCCTGGTTCGGGATGATCCTTGCTTCCGGGAAATTCCGGTAAAGTTTGACAAGCCTGTCATAGACCTGTTGCTGTGTTGCTTTTCGTTCATTGGGTTCGGTAAGAAAAACCTGCACGACGCCGGTATTGGTACTCGTACCCCCAAACCCGGGAGCGGTTCTTCCAAATACAAGACGGCCTTCGGGAACACTGTCCATTACCATCTGTGCCACACGATTGATAAGGTTTTCAGTATAATCAAAATCAGTTCCTTCCGGTAATGTGACGCTGGTACGGATGATACTGTGATCTTCCAGTGGCGCCAGTTCGGATTTTAAATTTTTCCCGATAAAAAAGATCAATATAAGGCAAATACCTAGGATCAAAAAGGATAACCATTTGCGGACCATAAAATAGGTCAGCACCTTCCGGTATCCATTGTCAAGGTTGACAAAGAAAGGTTCGGTAGCCCGGTAGAAACGGGAATGCCGTGAAATACTCCCGCCGAGTTTGACATTCAATACCGGTGTGAGAGTCAGGGAGACAAAAGCCGAAATGAGCACAGCCCCTGCCACCACAATGCCGAATTCCCGGAACAACCTCCCGGTAAATCCCGACAAAAAGATCACGGGAATAAAAACAATGGCCAGTGTCAGGGAAGTGGAGATAACGGCAAACAGGATTTCGCGGGTGCCGGCAAATGCCGCCGCCCATTTATCCATGCCTTTTTCGATCTTCTTGAAGATGTTTTCCGTCACCACAATGCCATCGTCAACCACCAGCCCGGTAGCAAGTACGATCGCGAGCATGGTCAGCACATTCACCGAAAACCCGAAGATATACATGATGAAAAAAGAACCGATCAGCGAAACCGGTATATCGATCAGCGGGCGTAAAGCGATCACCCAGTTCCGGAAAAACAGGAAAACAATCAGCACGACGAGTGAAATGGCAATGGCCAGGGTCTCTGCCACATCGGTTACCGACTGCCGTACAAATTTCGTTTTATCATAGCCTATGGCCAGCTTTAACCCTTTGGGAAGGTCCTTCTGGATCTGGTCAAACCGTTTATAGAATTCATTGGCAACTTCAATATCATTTGCGCCGGGCAATGGGATCAGCGCAAGGGATATGCCGTCGGCCCCATTCAGCTTTACACCGGTTTCTTCGTTTTCCGGCCCGAGCAGGGCTTCTCCTATGTCGCTGAACCGGATGATCTGATCGTTGGTCTGCCTGACGATGATGTTGTTAAAATCATCTTCGGTGGTTAACCTTCCATAGGTTTTAACGATAAGTTCCGTGCTGTTTCCCCTCACCTTTCCGCCGGGGAGTTCCACATTTTCCTTATCCAGCGCTTTGCTGACATCTTCGGCTGTGATGCTATACGCCGCCATTTTATCCGGATCCAGCCAGAGGCGCATGGCCGGTCTTTTCTGCCCATAAAGCCCAACAGAGCTGACCCCGGGTATGGTCTGGAGTTTTTCCTGCAACACATTCTCCGCATAATCACTCAGCTCCATGGCATTCATGGTGGTACTCTGAATGGAAACGGTGATGATCGGGTCGCTGTTTGCATCGGCCTTGGTTACTACCGGCGGGGCGTCAATATCCTGGGGGAGGTTCCGGGCAGCCTGTGAGGTCTTATCACGGACATCGTTTGCTGCTTTTTCGAGATCGGCTCCCACATTGAATTCTACAGTGAGGTTGCTGCTGCCGGTGGAGGAAGAAGAGGAAATGGATTTGATGCCCTCGATCCCGTTGATGACTTTTTCCAGCGGTTCGGTGATCTGCGATTCAATGATCTCGGCACTGGCACCGGTATAGGTGGTTTGTACGTTGATCACCGGAGGGTCGATGGCAGGATATAACCGGACACCCAGGAACGTATAACCCACAACGCCGAACAGCACGATGACCAGGCTCATTACGATGGATGCCACGGGGCGTTTTATCGCGAAATCGGAAATAGACATACCGGATTATTTTATCACTTTGGAGAATTTCAGGTCGGCCTGGGGCTTCAGAAAAACGATGCCCGTAGTCACAACGGTATCGCCGCTGTGGATGCCGTTCAGCACTTCAATGAAAGCGGCTTTCCGGATGCCGGTATTGACGGTGACGAATTCGGCTTTGCCATTTCTTGCAACGATCAGTTTTTTATTCCGTGCCTGCGGGATGATGGATTGGGTGGGAACCAGCAGGGCATCGGCATGCTTGCCGAGTTCCAGTTCAACACGGGCAAATGCACCGGGTTTCAGATCGGGTGAAACATGATCCACTACCGCACGCACCTTCAGGTTGCGTGTGTCCGATTCAATCCCTCCTTCGGTCGCCATTACCACGGCTGTATATTTTATGCTGTCTCCTTCTATGGAGAAGGTCAGCATCTTCCCGGGAATAAGTTCCCTGCTGTATTTTTCCGGAACACTGAAATCCAGTTTCAGGCGGTTTACCATCCGGATGGTAGCCAGCGCCGTGGAAGAGTTGACCTGGGCTCCAATGCTGATATTTTTTAAACCAATCACACCATCAAATGGAGCCTTCAGTTCTGTTTTTCCGATCTGTACATTCAGCAGGTCAATATCATCTTTGATCGAGTTTACCTGGAAAACGGTCTGATCATAGTCAAACTGGCTGATCCCGCTTACCTTCAGCAATTCCCGTTGCCGTTTCTCAGTTTGTTCAGCCAGCTGCAATTGAGTTTGCGACTTTTTCAACTGTGCCTGCAACTCCCCGTCGAATAATTTTACCAGGACGGTGCCTTTTTTGACCAATTTCCCTTCAGGCAGGTTGATCATGACTACACGTCCGCCGGTCTCCGGCATCAGCACCGTTTCTTCAAAGGGAAGTAAGGTTCCCGAGACCTGGATCGTAACCACCAACAGGGTAGGCTTTACAACATACCCTTCCACGCTCAGGATTATAGCTGGGCGTTTATCCTTCGTATTTTTATTTGTTGACCCGGAACGACAGGAAGCGATTCCGGTAACGATAAGGAGTGCAAAAAAAATTGGGACCAATGGGGTTCTCATAAAATGGATTCAGCAAGCACGGGCAAAGATACGAATTTCAAATGCGCTTATTTGCAAAATACATATCCACTAATCCCTTGTGCTTTGCTTCTACTTTTCCCCGGTAGATACAGAAGAAATGATCTTTGATTTTTTCGTAGGTGGCGCCGCTGATGTTCACCTTTCCCGGCTCCCCGCAGGTTTCCATCCGTGATGCCGTGTTGACCGTATCTCCCCAGATGTCGTAAGCAAACTTCCGGGTTCCGACAATTCCCGCAACAACGGGGCCGGTATGGATGCCGATACGCAATTCAAACCAGGTTTTACCGCTGCGCGACCGTAAAATTTTCTGGACATCGATGAATTCCTGCAGTTCCAGCGCAGCGCTTACCACATCCTTTGCATGGGTATCGTTGCACACGGGTAGCCCCCCAACGCACATGTAGCTGTCGCCGATCGTCTTGATTTTTTCGATCCCGTACCGGGTCACGATCCGGTCGAATTCACTGAAATAAAAGTGGATCTCCTCCACCAATTCGTCTGCTTTCATCTTTTCACTGGCCTGGGTGAAATCCTTAAAATCGGTGAACATCACGGTCACTTCTTCAAAATGTTTTGCCTTTGCCTTGCCGGTATGCTTCAGTTCTTCCGCGGTCTCTCCGGGAAGGATATTCAGCAAAAGACTTTCGGACCGTTTCTTTTCCTGGTCCAGCCGGATATTAGATTTCTTCTGTACGCGGTAACTCCGGAAGATGACAAACGACAGGATAAACAGGAATGCAACAAATCCGGCCATCATATTTCGCTCGGTCTTTTTTTGTCGGATCATTCGTTCACTTTCCCGCTTCTGCTCATCATTGATCTTGTCGCGCACCTGCTGTTCCCGGTTGATGCTGTTCATGATCATCTGCTCCTTTTTCGACATATCATTGATACTGTCTCCCAGGTTGCGCGTGGTAACCGAATACAGGTACGCATCCTGGTAATCGCCCATGCTGTAATACAGGCCTTCCAGCTGCCGGGAGGAATTTATCATGTAATCGAAATAGGGAACTTCTTTTGCAATATTGTAGGAAATATGGAATTTTTCAATGGCTTCCCCCTTTTTGTCCTGCCGGCAAAGAAACTGCCCGAACCGGTAATAAAACTGCGATACTTTAACTTTGTTGGATTCGGCAGGCATCAGAAACTCTGCTTTTTTAAAGTAAAAAAGGGCAGAATCGGGTGCCTTTTCTTTTTCCTTGAAATAGGCCATCAGTTTGTAATAAATTGCACGATCATTTTTTGCCAGGTCTCTAAGTTCCTGCGGATATTGTTTGTTATACATATCGTACAGCCGGTCTGTTTTATCAGCATCGATGAAGTAAGAGCGATAAAGTGCAAAAGTGTATAATTTCAGTTTGTTGGCTTTCCGGGAAATGGAAAACGTAAGAAGATCCTGCAGGTTCCGCTCATCAACCGGGGAACCTGAAGCATGTTGGATTGACAAAAGTTCCCATTCTACCCACATCTGCCGTACTGTATCCGTCCTGAAAACCTTCTTTGTAAGTTCTCCTTCCTTCAGTTTAAACTTGGTAGATTGTTCAAACATCTTGTTGGTACGGTAAAACCTCGATAACTGATAATAACAGTCGAGCATCCGGAGCGGATCTTTTATTTTCTCAGCCAGCTCCAGGGCATTCAGGAAATAACCATGGGCTTCGGTTTTTTGCTTCATCCCCTCCATGCTCCGGGCAAACAGAAGGTAGCTTGCCGCACTTAAGGAATTTTTTTCCAGCCTCCGCGCTACCCCGATGGCCTTGTTGCTGTACATCAGGGCAGTATTGTACCGTTCAGCCGATAAATAAAGTTCAGCCAGGTCTTTGTAAACACGCCATTCCAGGTTAGGGTCATTTAATAATTTCATGAGTTCTAAGGCGTTCAATCCATAATTCTGTGCTTTTTCAAAGTCAGTCTGAAGGAGATCGGGTATTTCAAGGTAATGTAAATAGGCTTGGAGGCGTAATTCCGGCCGGAAACTCATTTCTGCAATGCGGATCGCTTCATCACCCAAGCTGTCGGCTGTCTTCAGGTCACCAAGATAATTGCAATAATAATTGGAAAGACGGGAAAGCCGCTCAATGTTTATACTATCCTGGTTCGTTCTGTGTATTTCTTTCAGGGATGGGCTTTTGATGGACGGACGGCTGGTACAGAAGGCATTTCCAGAATGGAAGAATATGAGCATGAACAGCAATCCATTATGGAAAGACAGGAGTGACCCTGCAATTGTTCTGAAATAAACTCCTGAATGAATCCGTACTTTCATTCATGCTGTTTTAAGGAAATAATTTACGCCACCCGGGATATTCTATGCGAAAATATGCAATTTTTTAAAAATAGTTGTGTCTATTTTAAAATGTCATATATTTATCGAAAATATGTGAATCATTAATAACCCTTAAATGTGATCACCATGAAAAACAAGAAAATTATTTGGACGGCCTTACCTTTTTTGGCTGGCGCTATTTTTGGAATTTCCCTCCTGGGATTGCTCTCCTTTACCGGTCCTTCCAATTCGCCGGGTCCAAATTTCGTTATTGCCAAGATCTCTGTTGCAGATGCCCATACCTACTTTCAAAACTACTCCAAAAGTGTTACTGCCTCTACCTCGAATATAAAAGGGTTCACAGTCGACTTAGCAGACCTGACTGTCATGAATTCTATTCTGTTGGCAGATCCTTCGGCTGACGGGTTCAGGTTCTATTTCGGAACTGATGCATCCGGGACCTCTATTTTGATCATTTGTGGAGTAGATGTAAACGGAACCGATATGACCGGAAACATTTACAGTGTTACTGCCGGCAAGGTAGGCCCTTGCCCGCCGAATTGTGATGTGAACACCCCGATTGGGCAATAGTAACTTTCTTCGTATTTTCTGTTAATCCTGGAGGTTCGGGATTCAATTCTTTATGCTGCTTACCGAAAAACCCAGGGTACGGTACCGGGTACTATTCATGAAGGAGTATGAATGCAAGGTGAGATTATAATTGCTTCACTTCTTCTGTAACCGGTTTTTCAACCTTGAGAAGTTTCTGGACCTTGGGTTTTGCAATAACACGTACTTTCGGTTTACGTACCCTTTTTTTCTTGGCAGCCTTTTTCACTACCACCTTAATCACTTGCGGTTTCGGTGCTTCCTGCACCCTGGGTTTTCTTCCTCTTTTCTTTCCACCGGTTGCCGGCTTCGGTTCCCGGAGTTGTTTCTTCGGCTTCCTGCCTCTTTTCTTTCCGGTCCGGGTTGGTTCCGCCTTAGCACTTTCTGCTTGTTTTTTGAGCTTGCTTAAGGTCTGCTGCAGTTTATCAATATACGATCCTGCTTCTTTTAATTCATCTTCGTAAAGGGCAACAAGAAGTTCAATTTCTTCCTCATTAAATTTCACTGTTTTCATTTGTTAAGGTTTTGGTTTTTATTGGTTAAATGCCTGTCCCGCCATATATAGAAAACACCCCTGATTAACAATCACGGTTAGGATGAAATGTGTTTAAACGGGTATTTTATGTAGCTAGTATATTATGTTAGGGTGCGAAAGTACTAAAGTTTATAATACCAAATGCTTACGAATAAAATAAACTGTCAGAAAATTGTACAATCCAAAAATAATTAACTTTTAACTCACCAGCTCGCCAGCTCACCAGTTCACCAGCTCACCAGCTTAAAAAGATCACGCTAATTTCTTCCTTATTTCGGAAATCATCAGTTCGGTCATTTTCGGAAGATCAAATTTGCTGGAAAGTCCCCAGTCCTTCTTTGCAACCGAATCATCAATACAGGCCGGCCAGGAATCGGCGATGGCCTGGCGGAAATCAGGTTTATAGGTGATCAAAAATTCAGGGATGTGTTTCCGGATCTCGTCTGCCAGTTGGCGGGGATTAAAACAGATCCCGGCCACATTGTAGCTGGAGCGCAGGCTCAGCTTCGACGAATCTGCTTCCATCAGGTCGATTGTGGCCTTTATGGCATCCGACATAAACATCATCGGAAGATCCGATTCAGGACCGAGAAAACATTCATATTTTTTCTGACGGATGGCATCGTAAAAGATCTCAACGGCATAGTCGGTAGTGCCGCCGCCGGCTTCGGTCTTATAACTTATCAAACCCGGGTAGCGAAGGCTGCGGGTATCCACTCCGTATTTATTGTAGTAGTATTCGATCCAGCGTTCGCCGGCCAGCTTGCTGATCCCATAAACCGTGTTCGGCTCCATAATGGTATACTGGGGTGTATCGTACCTCGGGGTAGTAGGCCCGAAAACCGCAATAGAACTTGGCCAGAATACTTTTTTGATCTTTAGTTCCCGGGCCAGCTCGAGCACATTGATCAGGCTTTTCATATTGATCTCCCAGGAAGCCAGTGGCCTTTTCTCAGCATTCCCTGAAAGGATGGCAGCAAGATGGTAAACCTGTGTTATTTTTTCGTGTTCGAGGATGAGTTGAAGCTTCGAAGTATCCAGCACATCCAGTATCTCGAACTTGCCTGAATCAGCTATTTCTGAAGGAGCAGGACGGATATCGGTAGCAATTACATTCGCAAACCCATATTTCTTTCGCAATTCGAGTGTCAGCTCCGAACCAATCTGCCCGGAACAACCAATGACTAAGATTTTTTCCATCCGAAGGGAAATTTGTTGAGAATTTTCTGTAAAAATAGGAAGAATTTATCATTCCGGGTTTGGATAGAACCATTAATGGTGCAAGCAATCGCAACCATCTTAACAGGACTGTAATGAACATAAAAAAAACGTCCCGCAGAAATTTTGATACGATGGTATCATTCTGCAAGACGTTCACCAATTAAGGAAATCTACCGCGCTCTTATTTTTTTATAGGTTCTGTTTTCTTTTCTACTGGTTTTGCTGCTTCCTTCGTTGTGGTTGTTGTGGTTTTTACTTTTTTCTTTGCAACAGGCTTTCCTGTTTCCTTTGTTGTTGTTGATGTGGTTTTTACTTCTTTTGTTTCAACGGGCTTTGCTGCTTCCTTCGTTGTGGTTGTTGTGGTTTTTACTTCCTTTGTTGAAACAGGCTTTGCTGCTTCTTTCGTTGTGGTTGTTGTGGTTTTTACTTCTTTCTTTTTGGTTTCTTTTTTTACTTCCTGACCAAACATTACAGCTGTACTAAATACAGCTACCAGGATTAATGCCAATGCTTTTTTCATAACGCTGATTTTTTATTAAGGTTTTTTAAATATGATTTGTTTGCAAAGATGAAACCGAAAAATGGAGGAATTCTGAAGTTGGAAAAAAATCTCTAATTTTACCGTCTGAACCCAAACAGGATGGAATCCAGCTTAATTATTTATAACACGCTGAGCCGGAAGAAAGAAGACTTTCAGCCACTCAATCCCCCATTTGTTGGTATGTATGTTTGCGGGCCGACGGTTTACGGCGATCCGCACCTGGGGCATGCACGCCCGGCCATCACTTTCGACCTGGTTTTTCGTTACCTTCTTCACCTGGGTTACAGGGTTCGATATGTCAGGAATATCACGGATGTAGGGCATCTTGAAAATGATGAGGATGAAGGGGAAGACAAGATCGCTAAAAAAGCACAGGTGGAGCAGCTGGAACCCATGGAAGTTGCCCAGTATTATTCTGATCGCTATTTCCTGTTCATGGAGGCGATGAATGTGAAGCGCCCATCTATCGAACCCAGGGCATCGGGCCACATTCCTGAACAGATCGAAATGATCAGGAAAATAATTGATGCAGGATATGCTTATGTGGTCAATGGTTCCGTTTATTTCGACGTCATAAAATACAACGAAAAATACAATTACGGGAAACTTTCGGGAAGGATCCTGGAAGACCTGCTCTCCAATACCCGCGAACTCGAAAAGCAAGAGGAGAAAAGAAACCCGGTGGATTTTGCCCTCTGGAAAAAAGCACAACCCTACCACATCATGCGGTGGTCATCTCCATGGAGTGAGGGTTTCCCCGGCTGGCACCTCGAATGCTCCGCCATGGGAACCAAATACCTCGGTGCGCATTTCGACATTCATGGAGGTGGTATGGATTTGATGTTTCCGCACCATGAATCTGAGATCGCCCAATCACACATCGCCAATGGCTCCGATTCGGTGAAATACTGGATGCACAACAACATGATCACCATCGACGGGCAGAAAATGGGTAAGTCGCTGGGCAATTTTATAACCCTTGAGGAATTTTTTACAGGAAAACACCCCGGCCTCAGCCAGGCTTACAGCCCGATGACCATCCGGTTTTTTATCCTTCAGGCGCATTACCGCAGCACCCTCGATTTCTCGAATGAAGCCCTGCAGGCAGCCGAGAAAGGATTTAAGAAGTTGCTTTCAGGCATTGAAACATTGCGGAAGATCCTTCCTTCTTATCCCTCCGATACTCCATCCAATTTCAACATCCGGCAATTGATGGACAATTGCTACCAGGCGATGAACGATGATTTCAACAGCCCCATGGTGATCGCAAATCTCTTTGAAGGTGTAAGGATCATCAATTCGGTATGGGATAAAAAAGAAACCATCAGCCTCCAGGATCTCGAACTCCTGAAAAACATGTTCCGGATTTTCATCTTTGATATTCTGGGATTAAAAGAAGAATCGTCGGAAGATCAGAATGATGTTGTAAAAGGGCTCATGGATCTTATTCTTACCATCCGGAAGGAGGTAAGGGAAAAAAAGGATTTTCCGACATCGGACAAGATCCGTGATACCCTGCAGAATTTGAAGATCTCGGTAAAGGATACCAAAGAAGGGCCGGAATGGCAAATAGCGAAATAGCGAGATAGCGAAAGACGAAAAGCGAATAACGATAATAAATTACATCCAAGCAATGAAACACACAAAAACTTTACTCGTAGCGATACTGTCAGTAATCCTGATGGCAGGTTGTCAATCCAAAAAGGAAAACATGAAAAAAGAACTGGTTGATTTCATCCGGAAATTTGATTCGGTCTACATCCCATTGTACAAGGCCAATACACTTGCCAGCTGGGATGCTGCCATCTCCGGGAAACCGGAAGACTTTAAGAAATCGGAAGAACTGCAAATGAAATTGGTGAAACTGTTTGCCGATAAGGCATCCTTAAAAAAACTTGACAGCATCAAGGTTTCCGGAATGATCACCGATTCATTGCTGCTTCGTCAACTCGACGTTCTTTACAGGGCCTTCATGATGGCAAAAGCCGATACGTCCAAGCTGAATGCTACGGTACGCATGCAAAGCGGCATTGAACAGAAATATGGGAATTTCCGCGCTATCGTCAAGGGCAAAAAGATGAATGATAACGAAGTGGAAAATGTACTTCGGAATTCAAAGGATGTAAAAGCACAGAAGGAAGTTTGGATCGCTCAGAAGAAGATCGGCCCTGTAGTGGCTGCAGATATCATCCGGCTGGTAAAGAAGCGGAATGAGATCGCCAAAGACCTGGGTTTCCGGAATTATCATGAGATGAGCCTCACGCTGAGCGAACAGGATCCGAAAGTGATCAGGGAACTTTTTGATCAGCTTGACAGCCTCACAAAGGGCGCTTTCGCAGAAGTTAAGAACGATATCGATAACTATTTTGTCACTTTTTATAGCCTGAAAAGCAAGGAAGAACTGATGCCCTGGAATTACCAGAACCGTTTCTTCCAGGAGGCCCCGAAGATCTATACTGTGGACCTCGACCAGTTTTATAAGGATAAGAAAATTGAACAGCTGACTTCCACTTTCTATGCCGGTATCGGACTTCCGATCGATGGCATGTTAAAAAACAGCGACCTGTTCCCGAAGGAAGGAAAAAACCAGCATGCGTTCTGCACCGACATTGACAACAAAGGGGATGTACGCGTTCTCTGCAACATTACGCCCAATGCCAACTGGATGAGTACCATGCTGCATGAATTCGGCCATGCGGTTTATGATAAAAACATTGACACGACCTTGCCTTTTATTTTGAGGGATCCTGCACACACCTTCACCACGGAAGCCATCGCAATGATGTTTGGAAGATTTGCCTCCAATCCCCAATGGCTTAAAGATAATCTCGGGATTTCAGATGAGGAGAAAACGAAGATTGCCGAAAATTGTTTCAAAACACTGCGTCTTGAACAACTTGTTTTCAGCCGCTGGGCCCAGGTGATGTACCGGTTTGAGAAAAGTATGTACGAAAATCCCGACCAGGACCTCAACAAACTCTGGTGGGACCTGGCTGAGAAGTACCAGCTTTTGAAACGCCCTGAAGGCCGCAATGAACCCGACTGGGCAACCAAGATCCACATTGCTTCTTATCCCTGCTATTATCACAATTACCTGCTAGGAGAGTTGCTGGCATCGCAGCTGTATTATCATATTGTGGGTACCATCCTTAAATCGGATGATTACAAATTCCAGAGTTTTACCGGGAAAAAAGAAGTTGGCGACTACCTGAAGAAAAATATTTTCCTGCCGGGTTCGAAATACTATTGGAATGATATGATTGAAAAGGCCACCGGCGAAAAGCTGACACCGAAATATTATGCCAGGCAGTTTGTGAAATAGAGTTGAAGAGAAAATTTTAATTATGAATTATGAGGTTGAATTAGGAATCTTGAATTAATGGATTTATTCCTTAAAAATGAAGAATATTCTGAAATATAACGCATAATTCAAATTTCACACTCATAATTCATAATTAAAAAAGAGGTTCTTATTCCCTGATCCATTTCCCAGTCTCAACGACCCTGTTGTTAAAGAGAATTTGCCATACATAAGTCCCTGACGAAAGAACTTGCGTTTCCATAGTTGTTTTTCTTTCAGTAAGTGTTTTTGTTATTATCTGTTTCCCATCAATGGAAGTCATCCGGAATTCTGCACCTGTAATTTGCGGGCCTGATTCGATAGTCAGGTAACCGGAACCGGGGTTGGGATAGACGATTGCATCATGAACCGGTGGTTGATGAATATGATCATTATTCGTTAATAATCCGTTTTCATCAACTTTTACCAGATAAATATCAAGTTGATAGCTTTGAGTTGGATAATCATACTTCGTTCCAACCAACATTAATCCGCCATCCTGCGTTGCTACAATACTTTGTAGCTGATAATAAGCATCCCCACCATAATATTTCGTCCACCGTAGATTGAGGGTAGAGTCGAAATTACTCAAGGCATACCATGAATTTTGTTGACCAAATGCTCCATAAAGTGAAAAATTAGAAGTCCCCCCTACAAAGATTTTATCGGGATCTATAAAATCCAAACTTTGAACTGTCCCTGCAAAATCAACGGTGTCATTCTTACCAATAATGGATATTTTTTTGCAATCATTATTTTCATTCAACGACATGATCGCATAGTTAATTGATCCATTATTATATTTATTACCTGTCAAATAATAACTTGAATTGTTGATTTTTTTTAAGGTATTACAGTTATAAACGCTGTTCGGAATTGAATCAATAACGACAATGTTTAAATCAGAATCTATAGTCATAATTTGCCCACTTGAGTTGGTAGCATATCTCATAACTGCCGCCTTGTAGATACCGTTTACAGGAAACTCCATTATATCAAAAATATAAGGGCTGTATACAGAAGAGTCGATGTTAGACCGAATGGAATCACCTGCCGACGAGAATTCCTGCAGATATAAATAATTTTGAGGGGGCAAGTTGTTTGTAAGAGATGTTGCGAAGATAATTTTGCCTTGAGAATTAACGAATGCTGCCCGGTTCAACCCGTTATTATAATTAGTTTGATATTTTTTGTTCCAGTGAATATTAAATCCCGAATCAATTCCTGCAACCCATATTTGATCCTTTTCATTCAAATTAACCCAATCGCCGATACAAAATATGTTTGTATCATTGATGTAAACCAAGGTCGAAAAAGTACCTGTACCATTCGGATTTACAAATATTGAATCATGGGTGATTGCACCTTCACTATTGATCTTAAAGAATCTTTGCTCAGTTTGATAAACTGAAGTGGTGAAGAATCCGGAAGTTAAAATAAATGAATGATCTGACAATTCAATAATATCGCCTGGCCTTTCATCAGCAGGATTACTGATAAGTAACGTGAATGTGCTTTGGCAAATGATATGCGTTGTTGCCAGGAAAGCAAAGAAAAAAAGAAACAGTAATTTCTTTCTCATATTATAAATTCAAACGTAAAACAGTCTTTAATATT
>Ga0208566_1001168_pt1 | contig 15633 bp, 10 predicted proteins | sample PL_2010_150m_FD_184159 | JGI IMG/M metagenome (GOLD analysis project Ga0208566, IMG submission 184159) | Freshwater microbial communities from Powell Lake, British Columbia, Canada to study Microbial Dark Matter (Phase II) - PL_2010_150m... | ecosystem: Environmental > Aquatic > Freshwater >...
GGAAATTCAGAGCCATTTCGGCATGTCGCCCGAGGAAGCCGAAGTGGCCAAACGCACCGGCGGGTTGCCTGGCAATTACGAAACCGACGTCTTGGCTCCGTTCCTCGACAGGCTCGGGCTCGAGGTCGCGCGCGCGTTGCAGTTTTTCTTTGCATCCACGCAATTCAACCAGATCAACCACATCCTGCTCGCAGGCGGTTGCGCCGCGATACCCGGCATCGATGAGGTGGTCACCAAGCGCGCTGCAGTCAATGCCATGGTCGCGAATCCCTTTGCCGACATGACACTGTCGTCCAAAATCAAGCCCAAACAGCTGACCAGCGATGCGCCATGGTTAATGGTGGCCTGCGGGCTCGCCATGCGGAGATTTGACGCATGATCCGCATCAATCTGCTCCCGCATCGCGAGCTAAAGCGCAAACAGCAGCAGCAGCAATTCTTTGTGATGCTGGGGGGGGTGGTCGCGCTCGGCGCGACCATCTGGTTTGGCGGGCATTACTTCATGAGCGATCAGCTCGATCAACAAAAAAGTCGCAATGCCTATCTCGAGTCGGAGGTCGCAACGCTCGACAAACAGATTGAGGAAATCAAGAAACTCAAGGAATTAACCGTTGCGCTGCTGCAGCGCAAGAAGATCGTCGAGTCGCTGCAGGCCAACCGCGCGGAAACGGTTTATCTGCTCGATCAGTTGGTGCGGCAACTGCCCAGTGGCGTTTACCTCAAAAGCATCCAGCAGAAAGGCAATCAAGTCAGTATCACGGGTTATGCGCAATCAAACGCGCGGGTTTCAACCTTCATGCGCAATCTCGAAGCGTCACCGCACCTTGAAAAACCCAGCCTGATCGAAATCAAAGCGGTGACCGACCGCAACGTGCGTCTGAGCGAATTCAGCCTGGCGGTTTTTTTGGCCCGCACCAAGGATGAAGCGGCGGACAGGAAACCCAGTGCGAAACCCGGCGCGAAACCCGCGGCCGCTGCGCCTGGCGCCGCCAGCGCAATACCGAGCGTTCAAGTCCTGGCGCCCGCCATGACCGCTGCCGCAACCGGGACCGTTTCGAGCGAGTCGGCACGCAGTGGGTTGCATTAACCTCGGTAAACACCACGATGACCCTTGACGAACTGCGCAGCCTGGACCCCAAGAACATCGGGAGTTGGCCGGTATTGCCCAAGCTCGGCATACTGCTGGTTGCGCTGCTGCTGCTCATAATCGCCAGCTATTTGCTCGACTGGCAGGACCAGCTTGAGTCAATCGACGCCGCCCAACAAAAAGAAACGGCCCTGCGCGCGACCTTCCTGGAGAAGAAGAAGCAGGCGATAGACATCGAGGCTTACCGCAAGCAACTGGCTGAAATCGAGAAATCGTTCGGCACGCTGTTGAAGCAGCTACCCGGCAAATCGGAAATGGAAGCGTTGCTTACCGATATCAACCAGGCCGGCCTGGGCCGCGGCCTGCAGTTCGAACTGTTCAAGCCGGCGGCCACTGAAAACCTGTCGGAGTTTTACGCCGAACTGCCGATCACGCTGCGCGTGACCGGCAGCTACCACGACATGGGCGCCTTCGCGAGCGATATCTCGAAGCTGTCGCGCATCGTTTTGCTCAACGATGTGCAGCTGGCGCAAAACAAGGATGGCGTCATAACCATGGACGCGGTGGCCAAGACCTACCGCTATCTCGACGAGGAAGAACTCGCCAAGCAGAAAAAGGCAACCAAAGACGCCAAGGCGGCCAAGAAATGAGGTTCCCTATTGTTCTCTTGACTTTTGCCTGCCTCGGACTTGCCTCTTGCAGCGGCGAACAGTACTCGGATCTGAAGCAATTCGTTAAGGAATCCGACAACCTGCCGCATAGCCCCATTCCGGCGGTGCCTGACGTCAGACCGTACGAGCCATTTGCCTATGACGCTTACGACCTTTTCGATCCGTTCAAGCCGCGCAAGATCGAACTGCCGAAAAAAGCCGCCAACGGCGGCCTCCAACCGGATCTGGCGCGCCGCAAGGAACCCCTCGAGGCCTACCCCCTCGAGAACCTGCGCATGGTTGGCACGCTGCAGCAGAACAAGACCAACTACGCGCTGGTGAAGAGCCCTGATAACAACCTGTTCCGCGTCAAATCGGGCAATTATATCGGCCAGAATTTCGGTCTGATTACGGTGATTTCGGAGTCGACGATCAAGCTCAAGGAAATCGTGCAGGACAGCACCGGTGACTGGGCCGAGCGTGAAAGTACCCTAACGCTGATCGACGAAGGGGCCAAATAATTCAACTCGGCAAGCGCCGTGCGGCCCGCAACCGACGGCTCTCGCCGAGAATTCAGGAGGCAGGACCATGAACAATACTCGCTTGTTTTTGAAACCGCTACGCAGCCTGGCGTTGCTGCTGGCCATGAGCGCGGCAGCCGTGGCGACAGCTTGGGCACAATCCGCGCAGCCCGCTGCCAACAGCATCGAGGCGATTAACGTCGCCGGTCAACGCGGCGGCAACATCGTCGTTCGCATCACACTCAAGCAGCAACTCGCCGATCCACCGGCCGGGTTCACGATCAATAATCCACCGCGCATCGCGTTTGACTTCCCGGGCACCAGTAATGCGCTCGGCAAGAACACGCAGGAGGTCGGCGATGGCGACCTGCGCAACATGAATATCGTGCAGGCGGGCAACCGCACGCGGCTGGTGATGAATCTGACCAAACTGCTTGGCTACGACACCAAGATCGACGGCAAGAACGTGATCATCACGCTGCAAGCCGTGCCGACCGGCACTGCGGCGGCGCCCGTGACCTCCCACTTCGCCGAGGCCAAAGTGGGCGATACGCGCCATAGCCTGCGCGACGTGAGCTTCCGGCGCGGTCCGAACGGCGAGGGCCGCATCATCGTCGATCTGTCCGATAACGCGGTCGGCATCGACCTGCGCCAGCAGGGCAAGAGCCTGATCATCGACTTCCAGAATACCGCGCTGCCCAAGAACCTCGAGCGCCGGCTTGACGTGGTTGATTTCGCCACGCCGGTGCAGACCGTCGACGCGTTCGTGCAGGGCAGCAACTCCCGCATCGCGATCGAGCCGAAGGGATTGTGGGAGCATTCCGCCTATCAGACCGACAACCGCTTCATCGTCGAGGTCAAGCCGGTCGTCGAGGACCCGACCAAGCTGATCCAAGGCACGCGCCAGGGCTATACCGGCGAGAAACTGTCACTCAACTTTCAGAACGTGGAAGTGCGCGCCGTGCTGCAGGTGATTGCCGACTTCACCGGCTTCAATTTCATCACCAGCGACACGGTGACGGGCAACCTGACGCTGCGTCTGAAAGACGTGCCGTGGGATCAGGCGCTCGACATCATCCTGCAGGCCAAAGGCCTAGACATGCGCAAGAACGGCAACGTGGTGTGGATTGCGCCGAGCGACGAACTCGCGACCAAGGAGAAACTCGCGCTCGAAGCCCAAGCCCAAATTGCCGACCTTGAGCCGACCCGCACCGAGTCGTTCCAGCTGAATTACCAGAAAGCGGACGCCTTCCAGAACATCCTCGCCAACCCGAGCCAAAGGATACTGTCCAAGCGCGGCAGCATGGTAATCGATCCGCGCACCAATACGCTGTTCGTCCAGGACACCCCGTCACGGCTCGAGGCGGTGCGCACGCTGGTACGCAAGATCGATGTGCCGGTGCGCCAGGTAATGATCGAGGCGCGCATCGTCGAAGCCTCCGACAACTTCAGCCGCAACCTCGGCGCACGACTTGGCGCAACGGACCGCGGCGCGGGGACGGCGGCGCCGGGAAACATCATAGGCGGGGGGGCGCAACGCATATCTGTCGGCGGCCCTCTCGACTCGACCACCTTTAATACGACGCAAATCACGACGCCAATTCCCGCCCTCAGTCAAACCCTCGGCGTTAATCTGCCCGCGGCAACTATCAACGGCGTCCAACCGGGAGCATTCTCGGTAATCCTGTTCAATCAGGCGCTGACACGCTTCCTCAATCTTGAGGTGAGTGCGCTTCAGGCCGACGGCAAAGGCAAGATTATTTCCACTCCGCGGGTGATCACCGCCGACCAGGTCGAAGCGACTATCGAGCAGGGCACGGAAATCCCGTATCAGCAGGCGACTTCGAGCGGAGCAACCAGCGTGGCGTTCAAGAAAGCGACGTTGTCGCTCAAGGTGAAACCGCACATCACGCCCGACGACAACGTCATCATGAGCCTCAATGTGCACAAGGACAGCCCCGGTGATCCGACCACGGCGGGCCCGGCTATCAACACCAAACAGATCATCACCGAGGTGCTGGTGCAAAATGGCGGCACGGTGGTGATCGGCGGTATCTACACGCAAAACGAGTCGGACACGACGAACAAAGTCCCCGTGCTTGGCGACATACCGGTTGTCGGGTTCCTGTTCCGCCAGAATGCCAAGATCGACAACAAGAGCGAACTGTTGATCTTCATCAGCCCGCGCATCATCAAGAGCAGCGTGACCTTGCGTTAAGCTGACATAGTCTGCTGCTCTGGCCAGCCGCATCCCGGCTGTTTTCGGCCCCCGGGTAGCGTGCCCGCGCAAGGCGCTCCCGGATTCACGCTACAATCCGGACATGCGCGACGACCCTCGCTCAACGCACCCTGCGGCCACCGTCCCGGGAAACCTCTTCCTCGTCGGCTTGATGGGCGCCGGCAAGACTTCGGTCGGCCGGCTGCTGGCCAAACGCTTCAACAAGACTTTCTACGATTGCGACCAGGAAATCGAGCGCCGTACCGGGGTGAAAATTCCGGTGATCTTCGACATTGAAGGCGAAGCCGGATTCCGCGCCCGGGAGGCGGCGGTGCTGCTCGAGCTTGCGGCATTGCACGATATCGTGCTGGCCACCGGTGGCGGCGCGGTGGTGTGCGAGGAAAATCGCCGCGCGCTGGTGCGAAATGGCACCGTAGTCTATTTGCGCGCGGCGCTCGAAGACTTGTGGCAACGCACCCGGCACGACCGCGGCCGTCCGCTGCTGCAGACCGGCGACCGGCGCGCCAAACTTGAACAGCTGTTTATTCAGCGCGACCCGTTGTATCGGGAGGTCGCGACGCTTATAGTTGATACTGGCAAACAGAGCCTGCACAGCCTTGCCGAGCAGATCGAGCAGCGCTTGCGCGAACATTTTCAATCCGCGGGACACGCCCGCCAGGACTGCGCCTGACCCAGCGCGGTCGGCATGCTGATCCCCGACTCAAATCACGGTCCGAACATCATGCATACGGTCCAAGTCGCACTGGCCGACCGCAGCTACCCGATCTACATCGGCGCCGGGCTGCTCGCGCGCGGCGAGCTGCTCGCGCAGCACCTGCCGCAAAATCGCGCCGCGCTGATTACCGATACCACGGTGGCTGCGCTTTACCTCGACACCGTTGCCAACGCTCTGGGAGCTGCCGGCGTCAGCGTGACTCCGGTAGTCCTTCCCGCCGGCGAGCAGCACAAAGACTGGCACACCTTGAACGCGGTTTTCGACGCGCTGCTCGCCAACCATTGCGAACGCAAGACGACGCTGGTCGCGCTCGGCGGCGGCGTGATCGGGGACCTTGCCGGCTTTGCCGCCGCGACCTATCTGCGCGGCGTGCCTTTCATCCAGCTGCCGACGACGTTGCTCGCGCAGGTCGACTCATCGGTCGGCGGCAAAACCGCGATCAATCATCCGCACGGCAAAAACATGATCGGTGCGTTTTATCAACCGCTGGCGGTCCTCGCCGATACCGCCACGCTCAACACCTTGCCGGATCGCGAGTTGAGCGCCGGCCTCGCCGAGGTCATCAAGTATGGCCTGATCCGCGACCCGACGTTTTTCGCCTGGCTGGAGAGCAATATCGATGCGCTGCTCGGGCGTGATCCCGCGGCACTTGCCTACGCGATTTCGCGCTCGTGCGAAAACAAGGCCGAAGTCGTCGCCGCCGACGAGCGCGAGGAGTTCGGCGAGCGCGCACTGCTCAATCTCGGCCACACCTTCGGCCATGCGATAGAAACTGGCTTGGGCTATGGCACGTGGCTGCATGGCGAGGCGGTCGCCGCCGGCAGCGTGATTGCGGCGCGGGTCTCGCACCAGTTGGGCCTGATCAGCGCGGCCGACGTCCTGCGCATCGTGGCATTGCTTGAACGCGCCCGTTTGCCGGTGAACGCACCCGATCTCGGGGTCAAGCGTTATCTGCAGCTGATGGGAATGGACAAGAAGGTGGAGGGCGGCAGGATGCGCTTCATCCTGCTGCGCGGGATCGGCTCCGCGCTCCTGACCGCCGAGGTGTCTCGGGACGCGCTCGCCGCGGTGCTCGCAACATCCGTCGCGCATGCCTGAGCTGGCGCGCTACGCGGTTGGCCCCGACAACACCCGTGGCAGGCGCTGGCGCGAAGCGCCTCCCGTGGGACGCAGCGAGTTACAGCGCGACCGCGATCGCATCATACACTCGACCGCATTTCGCCGTCTCGAATACAAAACCCAGGTCTTCGTCAATCACGAAGGCGATCTGTTCCGCACGCGGCTCACCCACAGCCTCGAGGTTGCGCAGATCGCGCGCTCGGTGGCGCGCAGCCTGCGGCTCAACGAGGACCTGGTCGAGGCGATCTCGCTCGCGCACGACCTCGGTCACACGCCGTTCGGCCACGCCGGCCAGGACGCATTGCACCACTGCATGAAACCGCACGGCGGATTTGAGCACAACCTGCAGTCGCTGCGTGTCGTCGACGTGCTGGAACAGCGCTATGCGGCATTCGACGGCCTCAACCTGTGCTTCGAGACTCGCGAAGGCATTCTCAAGCACTGCTCGTTGCAGAATGCACGCAAACTCGGAGATGTCGGCGAGCGTTTTGTCAAGCGGCGGCGGCCGTCGCTCGAAGCGCAGCTCACCAATCTCGCCGACGAAATCGCTTACAACAATCACGACGTCGACGACGGCCTGCGCTCGGGCCTGCTGTCGATCGAGCAGCTCGCCCACGTCAGCATCTTCGCGCGCCACATGAAACAGGTGTTACGCGAGTATTCCAAAATCGATGCACGGCGCCTGGTGCATGAAACGGTGCGGCGGATGATCAGCACGCTGGTCGTCGATCTCACCCGGCAGAGCACGAAGAACATCAAGACGCACGCGCCGCGCAGCGTCGACGACGTGCGCTCGGCGCCGCTGCTGATCGCGTTCAGCGCCGCAACCGAGCGCGAGCAGCAGGAACTGAAGCAGTTTCTGCGGCTGAACCTGTACCAGCACCACCGGGTCGCGCGCATGACCAACAAGGCGCGGCGCATCGTAGCCGATCTGTTTCATGCCTTCATCACCGAACCGCGATTGCTGCCGCCGCAATATCGTGATCAGGCGATAACCGGGCCCGCGCGCACGGTCGCCGATTACATTGCCGGCATGACCGATCGCTACGCCATCCGCGAGCATCGGCGCCTGTTTGCGATCGACGAGATCTAAGCCCCGTTTTGCCGCGCCGCAGCATGGCGCCCCCCCTCCGCCAAGTCTAGGGATTACTGCGGTTTTTCAAGGCCTTGAAGTCTGCCGCCCGAGACTGTATATTTGACCGGTTTCGCCGCGCTTTTTGCAACCCACAGCCGGTCGGCGGCGGTGCAGCGGCTTTTTTGACTCGAGAGGTAGCGCTTGAACCACCCGCCCCTTGCCCAGGGACTCTACGACCCGATCCATGAACGCGATGCGTGCGGCGTGGGTTTTGTCGCCCATATCAAGGGCAGGAAGTCCCATTCGATCGTCGAGCAGGGACTCACGATCCTGAAAAACCTCAATCACCGCGGCGCGGTGGGCGCAGATCCCAAAGCCTCCGACGGCGCGGGAATCCTGATCCAGATTCCTGACCAGTTTTTCCGCGAGGAACTCCACAAGCAGGGCATCAGCCTCCCGCCCGTGGGCCAGTACGGGGTCGGCATGGTGTTCCTGCCGCGCGATCCGGCTTCGCGTTTCGCCTGCGAATACGAGATCGAGCGCGCGATCAAAGACGAAGGCCAGGTGCTGCTCGGCTGGCGCGATGTGTCGGTGGAAAATTCCGATCTCGGCGAGTCGGTGCGACTGATCGAGCCGGTGATGCGGCAGGTATTCGTCGGCCGCGGCGTCGGCGTCACCGTCACCGATGCGCTGGAGCGCAAGCTCTACGTCATCCGCAAGAGCGCCGGCCATGCGATCCAGGCGCTCAAGCTCACGCACGGCAAGGAGTTCTACGTGCCGTCGATGTCAGCGCGCACCATCGTCTACAAGGGGATGCTGCTCGCGCATCAGGTCGGCGTGTACTACAGGGATCTGCAGGATACGCGCGTGGTGTCGGCGCTCGCGCTCGTGCATCAGCGCTTCTCGACCAACACCTTCCCGTCGTGGGACCTGGCGCACCCATTCCGCATGATTTGCCACAACGGCGAGATCAATACCGTGCGTGGCAACGTCAACTGGATCCGCGCGCGCCAAGGCGCAATTTCGAGCCCGATCCTGGGCCGTGATCTCGACAAGCTGTGGCCCCTGATCTACGACGGCCAGTCCGACTCCGCGTCGTTCGATAACGCCCTCGAACTGCTGGTGATGAGCGGCTACTCGGTGGCGCACGCGATGATGATGATGATCCCCGAGGCGTGGGAAAGCCACACGCTGATGGACGCCAGCCGGCGCGCCTTCTACGAGTACCACGCGGCGATGATGGAGCCGTGGGACGGCCCCGCCGCGATTGCGTTCACTGACGGCCGCCTGATCGGCGCCACGCTCGACCGCAACGGGCTGCGGCCGGCGCGTTACATCGTCACCGCCGATGATCTCGTAATCATGGGTTCGGAATGCGGCTGCCTGCCGGTGCCCGAAGAGAGCATCGTCAAGAAGTGGCGGCTGCAACCCGGTCGCATGTTCCTCGTCGACCTGGAGAAGGGTCGCATCGTCGACGACAAAGAGCTGAAGGATACGCTCGCCGCGGCCAAGCCCTATCGCGAGTGGATCGAGCGCATCCGCGTCAAACTCGACGAAGTCGAAAGCGACAAGCAGCAGCCCGAGCGCTCGGCCGTAGCCCTGCTCGACCGCCAGCAGGCTTTCGCCTACACGCAGGAGGACCTCAAGTTCCTGATGACGCCGATGGCGGTCAACGGCGAGGAGCCGGTCGGCTCGATGGGCAACGACTCGCCGCTCGCGGTGCTGTCGAACAAGAACAAGACGCTGTACCACTACTTCAAGCAGCTGTTCGCCCAGGTCACCAACCCGCCGATTGACCCGATCCGCGAAGAGCTGGTGATGTCGCTGGTGTCGTTCATCGGGCCCAAACCCAACCTGCTCGGCATCGACGAAACCAATCCGCCGATCCGGCTCGAGGTCAGCCAGCCGGTACTCGACTTCTTCGAGATGGAGAAAGTCCGGCACATCGAGCGCTACACGGAAGGCAAATTCAGGTGCTGCGAACTCGACATTTGCTATCCCGTCGCCTGGGGCAAGGAAGCGATCGAGGCGCGGCTGGCGTCGCTGCGCGCCCAGGCCGAGGACGCGGTGCGCGCCGGTTACTCGATTATCATCGTCTCTGACCGCAGGATAGACCGCGAGCAGGTTGCGATTCCCGCGCTGCTCGCGCTCTCGGCGATCCACCAGCACCTGGTGGCGAAAGGCCTGCGCACCAGCGCGGGCCTCGTGGTCGAAACCGGCTCGGCGCGCGAAGTGCACCATTTCGCGCTGCTCGCCGCCTACGGCGCGGAAGCGGTGCATCCGTATCTCGCCCTCGAGACGTTGCTCGCCATGAACGGAGTTCTGCCGGCCGAAATCGACGGCCACAAAGCCATCAGGAATTACGTCAAAGCGATCGGCAAGGGGCTGAGGAAGGTGATGTCGAAGATGGGTATTTCGACCTACATGTCCTACACCGGCGCGCAGATTTTCGAGGCGGTCGGGTTGTCGCGGGCGCTGGTCGACAAGTACTTCACCGGCACCGCCTCGAACGTTGGTGGCATTGGCTTGTTCGAGGTCTCCGAGGAAGCGATCCGCATTCACCAAGCGGCGTTCGGCAATGACCCGGTGCTCGCTCACGCGCTCGACGCGGGCGGCGAATACGCCTACCGCGTGCGCGGCGAAGAGCACATGTGGACACCGGATGCGATCGCCAAGCTGCAGCATGCGACACGCCAGAAGTCATACGACACGTACAAGGATTACGCGCAGATCATCAACGACCAGTCGCAGCGGCACATGACGCTGCGCGGGCTGTTCGAGTTCCGGCTCGATCGGTGCAAACCGGTACCGCTCGAGGAGGTCGAACCTGCCGCTGAAATCGTCAAGCGCTTCTCGACCGGTGCGATGTCGCACGGCTCGATCTCGGTCGAAGCGCACGCCACGCTCGCAGTGGCGATGAACCGCATCGGCGGCAAATCGAACACTGGCGAAGGCGGCGAGGACCGCCGCCGTTATGCCCCGATCAAGCGTGGCGAATCATTGCAATCGCGGCTCGGCAAGAACCGGGTCGAGCGCGATATCGAACTCGAGGAAGGCGACTTGCTCAAGTCGAAGATCAAGCAGGTCGCAAGCGGGCGTTTCGGCGTCACCGCGGAGTACCTCGCCTCGGCCGAGCAGATCCAGATCAAAATGGCGCAGGGTGCGAAGCCCGGCGAAGGCGGGCAGCTTCCCGGACGCAAAGTTTCCGATTACATCGCCGAGATACGCTACTCGACGCCCGGGGTCGAACTGATCAGCCCGCCGCCGCACCACGACATTTACTCGATCGAGGACTTGGCGCAGTTGATCCACGACCTCAAGAACGCCAATCCCGCCGCTTCGATCAGCGTGAAGCTCGTTTCGGAAGTCGGCGTCGGCACCGTCGCGGCGGGCGTGGCGAAGGCGAAGTCGGACCATGTCACCATTTCCGGGCACGATGGCGGCACCGGGGCAAGCCCGTGGTCATCGATCAAGCACGCGGGAACGCCGTGGGAACTGGGCCTCGCGGAAACGCAGCAGACGCTGGTGCTGAACCGCCTGCGCGGCAGGATCGCCGTGCAGGTCGACGGCCAGATCAAGACCGGACGCGACGTGGTCATCGGCGCGATCCTCGGCGCCGACGAGTTCGGTTTTGCTACCGCGCCCCTGGTAACCGCGGGCTGCATCATGATGCGCAAGTGCCACCTGAACACCTGCCCGGTCGGCGTCGCAACCCAGGATCCGGTACTGAGGAAACGGTTCTCCGGCAAGCCGGATTACGTGATCAACTACTTCTTCTTCGTCGCCGAAGAGGTGCGCGAACTGATGGCGGGCCTCGGTATCCGCAGTTTCAATGAACTGATCGGCCGCGCAGATCTGCTCGACACGAAGCGGGGCATCGAGCACTGGAAGGCCCGCGGCCTCGATTTCTCCCGGATTTTCCATCTGCCCGAGATGCCGGCGGAAGTCGCGCGTTATCACTGCGAGCAGCAAGACCATGGCCTCGAGCGAGCGCTCGACGTGCGCCTCATCGACCTGGCGAAGCCCGCGCTCGAGCGCGGCGAAAAAGTCGCCATCGACATGCCGATCCGCAACATCAACCGCACAGTCGGCACGATGCTTTCGTGCGAGATCGCGCGGCGCTATGGCCATGAAGGCCTGCCGCATGACACGATACACGTGCGTTTTGCGGGATCCGCGGGCCAAAGCTTCGGCGCTTTTCTCGCGCAGGGCGTGACGCTCGACTTGATCGGCGACACCAACGACTACTGCGGCAAGGGCCTCTCAGGCGGTCATATCCGGGTACAGCCGTCGCCCAAATTCCGCGGCGATCCGACCGCGAACATAATCACCGGCAACGTAGTGCTCTACGGTGCAATCGCCGGCGAGGCCTACTTCCGCGGCGTCGCGGGCGAGCGCTTCGCGGTGCGCAATTCGGGGGCCCAGACCGTCGTCGAGGGCGTTGGTGACCACGGTTGCGAATACATGACCGGCGGCACGGTAGTAGTGCTCGGCGCGACCGGCCGCAACTTCGCGGCCGGCATGTCGGGCGGCATCGCCTACGTCTTCGACGAGAATGGCGAATTCATCAATTACTGCAATCTGGCGATGGTCGATCTCGAACCCGTGCTGTCGGAGTCCGAGCAGCGGGGCAAGGTGCCACGCGATATCTGGCACCTTGGGCTCGCCGACGAGGTGATATTGAAGCGTTTGATCGAGAACCACGCGCGTTACACGGGCAGCCGCCGCGCGCATGACATGCTTGAACAGTGGAGCGTCTATCGGCTGCGCTTCGTCAAGATCTTCCCCAAAGAATACCGTCGCGCGCTCACCGAGATCGCCGCCGCCGGCCGCCAAGCCGCCGCCTGACCGTGCTCTGATCGAACGTCATGGGCAAGATCACCGGATTTATCGAGTACCAGCGCCTGCACGAGGCTGCCGAAGACAAGGCGTCGCGCACGCAGCACTACCGCGAGTTCGTTCAGCATCTGACCGCGGACGAGGCCAAGATCCAGGGCGCGCGCTGCATGGACTGCGGCACCCCGTTCTGCATGAGCGGCTGTCCGGTCAACAACATCATCCCGGACTTCAACGATCTCGTTTACCGGCAGGATTGGCAAAACGCGATTGAGACGCTGCATTCGACCAACAACTTTCCCGAGTTCACCGGTCGGGTATGCCCGGCGCCGTGCGAGGAAGCCTGCACGCTGCGCATCAATAACGACCCGGTCGGCATCAAGTCGATCGAGCATGCAATTATCGACAAGGCTTGGGAGGAGGGCTGGGTCCGGCCGCAGCCGCCGGCGGCAAAAACCGGCAAGCGTGTCGCGATCGTCGGCTCCGGTCCGGCCGGCCTCGCGTGCGCCCAGCAACTCGCGCGTGCCGGCCATGATGTCGTGGTGTTTGAGAAGAACGACCGCATCGGCGGCCTGCTGCGCTACGGCATTCCCGATTTCAAGCTGGAGAAGCGGCTGATCGACCGCCGGCTCGAACAGATGCGCGCCGAGGGTGTCGAGTTCAAGGTCAACCACGCCGTCGGCCAGGCGCCGGTGGGCGCGGGCAATTGTGCGGCGAAACTGCTCGATGCGGCGACGATCGCCGACGAGTTCGACGCCGTGGTGCTCGCAGGCGGCGCCGAGCAGCCGCGCGATCTGCCGGTGCCGGGGCGCGAACTCGATGGCGTCTATTTTGCGATGGATTTCCTGCCGCTGCAGAACCGCCGTGTTGCCGGCGACAACCGCGTGAAAGATCTGTGGGCGAAAGGCAAACACGTTGTCATCATCGGTGGCGGCGACACCGGCTCGGACTGTGTCGGCACGTCCAACCGCCACGGCGCGGCATCGGTGGTCCAGTTCGAGTTGCTGCCTATGCCGCCGGAAGCGGATCAGAACCCGGTATGGCCGTACTGGCCGCAGCGGCTGCGCACTTCGTCCTCGCACGAGGAGGGCTGTCAGCGCGACTGGTCGGTCGCCACCAAACGCTTCGTCGGCAGGAACGGCAAGGTCGAAAAGCTGGTCGCAGCCCGCATCGAATGGAATGACGGCCGGATGCAGGAAATCCCAGGGTCGGAATTCGAAATGAAGGCAGACCTGGTGCTGCTCGCCATGGGCTTCGTCTCGCCGGTGCAGCAAATGCTGGATGCGTTCGGCGTCGCGAAAGATGCGCGCGGCAACGCGCAAGCCACGACCGATGGCGTGGGCTGCTATGCGACCTCCGTGCCCAAGGTGTACGCGGCCGGCGACATGCGCCGCGGTCAGTCGCTCGTCGTCTGGGCGATTCGCGAGGGGCGCCAGTGCGCGCGCGCGGTCGACGAGTTCCTGATGCACGGTTCGGTGCTGCCGCGCTGAAAAACCTACGATTGAGCGCAGCGGTTAGGATTGAGTGCTTCTCCCATCCCCGCATGGCCTCAATTCTCGACCCTGAATAATGGCCAAACTAAAAAACGACACGCTGATACGCGCGCTGCTGCGCGAACCGACGCCCTATACGCCGATCTGGCTGATGCGCCAGGCCGGACGCTACCTGCCGGAGTACAACCAGACGCGCGCACGCGCCGGCAGCTTTCTCGCGCTGTGCAAGAACCCGGATCTTGCGACCGAAGTCACGCTGCAACCGCTCGCGCGTTACCCCTTGGACGCGGCAATTGTGTTTTCCGACATACTGACGATTCCTGACGCCATGGGTCTCGGCCTTTATTTCGCCGACGGTGAAGGCCCAAAATTCGAGCGCCCGTTGCGGGCAGAATGGGAGATCAGGGACTTGACCGCCCCTGACCCCACAATGCATTTACGCTATGTGCTCGACACGGTCAGCCAAGTGCGACGAGCGCTCGCCGGCAGCGTGCCGCTGATCGGTTTTTCCGGCAGCCCGTTCACGCTCGCCTGCTATATGGTCGAAGGCCAGGCCAGCAGCGATTTCGCAGCCGTCAAGAACATGCTGTACCAGCGCCCCGACCTGTTGCACCACATCCTCACCGTCAATGCAGCCGCAGTAATTGCTTACTTGAACGCCCAGATCGAAGCCGGCGCCCAGGCGGTGATGATCTTCGACACTTGGGGCGGCATGCTGTCGCACGCCGCGTTCCGTGAGTTCTCTCTCGCCTATACCGCGCGGGTGATCGCCGGGCTGAAGCGTGAACACGAAGGTGTGCGGGTGCCGAGCATAGTGTTCACCAAGGGAGGCAGCGGATGGCTCGAGAGCATCGCCGCGATCGGTTGCGATGCGGTCGGTCTCGACTGGACGGTTGACATAGGCGAAGCACGCACACGCATCGGTGCGCGCGTTGCGTTGCAGGGAAATCTCGACCCGGCAGTACTGCTCTCTTCGCCCGAAGTGATTCGACGCGAATGCGGCGTGATCCTCGAACGCTATGGCCGCAACAACGGTCACGTGTTCAACCTTGGCCACGGCATTTCCCAACACACGCCGCCGGAGAACGTGTCGGCGCTAATCGAGACGGTACGCGGCCTGAGCGGCAGCTACCACTGAAAACCCGCGCCAATTCTGGCTTTGCGCGGGCCACACCCCGCAAACTTATGCACAGCAACGCGTTGCGGGCAGCGACCCCGGCGCAACACTGTGGCCTCCCATCGATGATATCCTGTAATACATTGATTTTACATATCTTTATCTTTATCCAACGAAAAACCCATGAAAAACAGGGTGCCATTGACGAGCAGGCCTTTCCGTTGCTCGCAAATTAATCAACAAAATTATCCACAGGCGCGGTGAATAGTAAAAAATCCTTGTGCGATAAAATATTTGTCGAGAATTCGTAGAATCCACTCGAGCGACTTTCGTTAACCTCATCGCCGCAAAACTCCATGAGCTTTATTCGCGTCGCGCTCGACGTGCCATTGCCAACGCTGTTCGATTACCGCGCCACAACCGCCACCCGCGACGACATTGGCGCGCGGGTGCTGGTGCCCTTCGGTAGAACCATTGCGGTCGGCGTGATCGTCGAACTCGCATCCACGACGTCGCTGTCGCCGCAGCGCGTGCGCAGCGTGCTGAGCATTTTGCGCGACGTGCCGCCGTTGCCAGCCGACATCCTCGGCCTACTCAAGTTCTGCAGCGATTACTACCACCATCCGCTCGGTGAAGTGGTGTTGAACGCGCTGCCGACGCGGCTGCGGCAGCGCCAGGCGCTCAAGGGCGAGAAGGTAACCCATTACCGGTTGACCAGGGCCGGGCTTGCGGTCGACGCCACAACCTTACCGCGGCGCGCGACGATCAAGCTTGAGTTACTG
>Ga0208566_1001171_pt1 | contig 15629 bp, 16 predicted proteins | sample PL_2010_150m_FD_184159 | JGI IMG/M metagenome (GOLD analysis project Ga0208566, IMG submission 184159) | Freshwater microbial communities from Powell Lake, British Columbia, Canada to study Microbial Dark Matter (Phase II) - PL_2010_150m... | ecosystem: Environmental > Aquatic > Freshwater >...
CACCTTCTGTTAATTAAAATAACCTTATATTTGCAATGAATATTACATTTAAAGATGGAAAATTTGAAAAACTGGCTAACGATGATAAAAAACTATTGAAGGAGTTCGGGAAAATTCGGGCGAAAAAGATTACAAAGAGGTTAAACGATTTGAGGTTTGCCAACACGTTGGAGGATACGAGGAATCTACCGGGCAACTTTCACGAACTTACAGAAAATAGAAAGGGGGAATGGGCTTGTGACTTAGATCAACCTTACCGGTTGGTTTTCACACCTCACGAAGCTCCGATCCCAACTAATGAAAATGGTCAGTATATATGGCTGGAAATAAAAGGAGTCGAAATAATTGAAATTGCTAACTATCACAAGGAGAAATAATTATGGTACGGGATAATAAATACATTCCTCAATCGGTTCCATATCCGGGTGAGACACTGGCAGAAAAGCTTGAGGAAATGGAAATGGGGCCCAAAGAGTTTGCCATTCGTACCGTAAAGCCGGAAAAAACCATTACGGCTATTTTGAAGGGTACCAGCTCCATCACACCCGATATGGCTGTCCAATTTGAGAATGTAACAAAAATTCCCGCTCACTTCTGGATGAACCACCAAAGGGGGTATGATGAATACATTGCGCGTGAAAAGTGGAAAACTGTGATTGAGGAAGCAAAGGAATGGGCAAAACTTTTCCCGATTGCCGATATGATTAAAAAGGGCTGGCTGCCACGCGTGGTATCAATCCAGGAAACAGCATCCGCCATGCTGGCGTTCTTTGGATTTGCCAGTCACAGAGCCTGGGAAGATTATTACTTCAACCAACAACTGAAAGTGGCCTTTCGTATCTCATTGAAAAATACCAAAGAGCCTTATGCAATCTCTGCCTGGTTGCGCAAAGGAGAGTTACAGTCTGCCCGGTTAAAAGCAAAAGATTATGTGGAGAAAAACTTTAAAGAGGCACTTTCAGAATTAAAAATCATCATGGCAAAGCATCCTGATAAATTCTTCAACCAATTGCAAGACATTTGTTTGGAAGCTGGAGTAAAAGTGGTGCATACCCCTTGCTTGCCTAAGGCTCCCATTAGTGGTTGTACACGTTGGTTAAAGGATACGCCGTTAATTCAATTATCAGGCAGGTACAACAGGAACGATAGTTTCCGGTTTACGTTCTTTCACGAAGCAGGGCATATACTCTTACATGGTAAAAAGGATATTTTTTTAGAGACGATTGAAAACTCCGGTATGGATGAAGTAAAGGAAAAGCAAGCCGATGATTTTGCATTAATACACACCCGGCAATAATCATTGGCAGATTCTTGTATACTATCTGCCGGACCTGTGACACATCCCAAGATCAATGCTCCTCATGGCATCGACGTTTGGCTTATTGGGTTTCTACGGTGAAAGTATCTGCATCACATTTACTTGGGAAAATGCTAAATTTGTAGAATGACATCAACTGAGAAAATACTGGTTCCGATTAAGAAGATGGTAATTTCGTTAGAACCAGGTTCCACCGTCATATTATTCGGCTCTTATGCGAGGGGTGATAATCGTGCCGATTCGGATATTGATCTTTTAATTCTCCTGGACCGGGAATACCTCGTGCGAACAGAATGTAAAGGAACCTGCTCTTCCGTGTTCAAAGCGGTGGGGGTGGTTTTACCACCGACCATCCGGTTGAAGCCGGCTGAATAACTGAACGGTGGTTTATCGGTCTGAAAGTTTGGCACTGTGGTGCCAAAGAAAAATAAATTAAATTTAGTCTGTTGTTAATCAATCAGTTGTAATTATTAACTGTCGAAGATCAGTAAAGCTGAGACAGTTTTATGAGAAAACTTCTTTATCTGATGATGGTTCCACCTTCCATGATCACGTCATAAGTATACCCGGCACCAAAATCCTTGTTTAAAATGATAGTCCCTTCAAATTCGACAACATCATCAATCTTAGCCAATTCAAGAGTGGTAATAGTCAGATCAAAATTCCCCGAATCATTTGTTCCATCCTGAATATGAACCCAGTTCCTATCCATAACCTCGCTGTTCACTTTTACTACTTTGCCCTTGACATGGACTTTTTTATTGGCATAGTTGTTCCGGTTTTTATATAGTTCGGCAATGGAAATTCCACCCACGGATGGTTGAATTACAACATCCGTCTTTAACTCCACCTTAGGCCGCCCCATCGTGGTGGGGGCCATCATGCTATTCTCCTGATTACCTGCCTGTTCATCATTATCGCTGATAAAATATATGCGATCAAAAGTTCGGTCGAGTTCCTTGCTCTTAAAATTGGTCATCTCCAGGGCATCTCCAAACGAATATTTACTCCCGACTGCCACATCGTCTTTCACTGTTGCAACCCAGTAATCAACCTTGTTCTCCTTCACTCTCATATAAGTATAAGAGCTAGCCTGTATAACCTCCTCCACTATAACATTATGGATAGCAGTAGCATTAACAGCGGGCGGATTTTCAACCGGGGTGTCTTGCTTTTTGGTTAATCTGAAAACAAAAGCCACAACAATCAATGCCAAAATCACTCCAAGAAATACTTTCATATCAACAATTTTTTATTGGTCCAAATTTAAAATCTTTTATCAGATGAGATGTTTTACTCCGCCGAAATGCAGTATAGGTATTTGAACCCTCTCAAATAGAGGTCATTACCTATCACAACCGGTGAAGCATGAAACGTGTCATCCAGCTTGTTGCTAGCCAGGAGCACAAATGACGGACCAGCCTTTATCACATCAACAATGCCTTCAGCCGCGATATAAAGATGATCGCCAACACCTGTAGGGGATGAATAAATATTCAAAATACCTTCGAGTTTCTCATTAATATAATTGACCTTACCGTCTTTGGCATCCAGACAAGTAATGGTTCCGTTATTTGCCTTCAGAAAATAGAGTTTACCGTCCATCACCATCGGACTTGGGGCATAAGGAGTATCCTGATTGTATTTCCAAAGGATGACACCGGTGCCGGTAATATTTCCTTTTGCTTTGGCCAGATTAATGGCCATCAGGGCATTCCCGTGGTAACCGCTCATCACATACAAAATTCCATCCGCGTAAACCGGGTTTGGAATCACGTTTCTGGTTAACCCGGTGCATTCCCAGATCAACTTACCGGTTTCAAAATCATAGCTGCGAACTTTATTGGTTGCGGCGGTGATCACCTGGGCTTGTCCGTTAACCTCGACGATCAGCGGGCTTGCCCATGAGGTTATTTCATCCCGATCAACCTTCCAGACCTCTTTTCCCGTCTTTTTATCCAGTGCAACGATAAAGGATCCACCTTCATGATCCCAAACCACAATGATCTTATCCTTATAGATCGATGGGGAGCTGCCTTCTCCAAAACTCATAATAATTTCCATCTGTCCGAAATCACGATCCCACAATACGTTCCCTTTAAAATCCAGGCAAAACAATCCGCGTGATCCAAAATAAGCATAGATATTTTCCCCATCGGTAACAGGAGAATTGGAGGCCCAGCTTCCCAGGGTATGCGTGCGTTCAACTGGAATCTCTTCCTTAACGGTGCGGTCCCATTGTATCTTACCGGTTTTCCGGTCAACCGAAATCACCTGAAATTTATGAATGAACTCCGTTCCGCTGGATGGCGGTCCCATTCTACCAGCTTCCTGTGTGACCTCCCCCTTGGCAGGTTTTTTATCTGTCGCCACCGCAGTTAAAACGATGATCTGGTCGCCCCAGATAATAGGAGTGGCGTGACCTTTCCCGGGAATCTCAGTTTTCCATCTGATATTTTTCGTTTCACTGAACTCAACCGGAGGGTTACCATAAAGGGCTACCCCGGTTTCTGACGGTCCGCGCCATTGGGGCCAGTTCTTTTCGACTGCAGTTATATTCGATTGGGCATTAAGCGCCTCAGGCGCAATAAGTATCAGGCTAACTAAAAAAGCAAGAATAATGGTCGGTTTCATTGTCATAATAGCAACTTTTGTTTGCGGTAAATATAGGGAATGGATTTACAACAAAAAACCGCGCTGGAAACTTGGAAACTTAAGGTTACCCGTGGACCATTTGCCGGTTGATGCGGTCGATAACATTGGCCAGCGGGGTGGCTATTGCATTGATAAACTGAAAATTGCCCATCCTGCTTCCCTTAATCTCCAACTGGATCGGGCATGCTTCGGTTTGTACCGCATTTACTTTAAAGGTATAGCTTGCCGGATCGAATTTTATATATGGTGCGCCGGATGAACCAAATCTGAAATAACCTTTAATCAGATATCGAAGCCCCTGGAGATTGTAATTGCCGCCAAAACGGTCCTTGAACGGAGTATACTGATCAACCAGACCCTCAATATTTGCTTCATTGATCATTCTTCCCGGATTCAGGTCAGATGGGGCAGTTTGAACACAGAAATAGTCACCGTTTGAAACATCATAAATTTCAGGGTCTATTTCAAACCGTGGAATTGTATCAATGATACTTTCAGGGGTATTCACAATCTTATAAAGTGCCACATCATCCTCATACCAGGCATCGATCAATTCAGTCTCGATGAGGTATGACTGCCGGTTGGAGTTGGGATCAACAAATGTGAGCAAGGGGTTAAACCGGGCATGCACCGCCTGATCATTGTAAAAAACCGGGCCGCGCTGCTGGATTAACAAATAGGGTTTAGCGATTTGCTTCTGATACATGGTCACCCATCGGGTATCAAAATTGATCCGCTTTAATGCGGTAACAAAAGTGGGCACATCGTTCTGATTCACAATCTTCAGGTATCTCTTGCCAGTAACTGCTGGGCCAGGGACCAGGATCTGATTAAAATGCTGCAGTTCAGCAGGGTTCAGATGAGGGGCAATTTCAGATTGATAGCGGTCTTCGGCAATCGACTTGAACATGGTGGCCTCGAGCCTCAGATTATGGCCCACGCTTAATATGAATCCATTACCAATATGAAAGGCGCAAATATTATTATCGTACTGCCTCTGTTGCGGTTCCAGGTCATTTTGAATCGCCATGATCCTGAACAACGGCGAAGTCAAATCATTGATCACCGCTAATTTTTGTTCCTTCATCTTTCTCCCGATTGCCAACTGCTTACTGCTTACTGCCAACTGCCTACTTTTATGGTCTTACCGTCTTATCCCATTCCTCCTCAGCCCGCCAACAACCAGTATGATTCCGGTAATTGCTAAAACGCCTCCTCCGATCATTTTCATAGCCGACTCATTATTCACATTGGTCTTGGTTTTAACCGAATTATCGGTTAGCGCCTTGACGACGGCTGAAACTTCTTTTTCAACCTTAGCTCCCGCAGTCTGCTTTACCTGGTAGCCATCGTAAACCAAATAAGATCCACCGACAATCAGCAGAATTCCAACAATTGTGATAATTGCTTTCATGAATGATGTTATTTATAAACAAAGGTAACATATTCAAACTCAAATTAAAACCTCAGCGACAGGCAGCTCAGGCCCCCGTCTAATTTCTGAAATTCAGAAACATCCATTTCAATAATCGGGTATCCTGCCTTCTCAATTTTGGCCAAGGTCACCGGGAATCCTTTTGGGACCAGCACTGTGCCATTGATCCACAGCGAATTAGCAGCATAAGATTCATATGCAGGCACTTCAATCCTGTTAAATGGATCAAAATCCTTACAATCGATGAACTCTCCGCAAACCAGCAGGTTGTTCTGTTCCAGATAAGATACGCCTGTTTTCAAATGAAGGACTGTTTTTAAAGGAACCGTTGATCCGGTTAATCCATACTTATCCAAAATGCCGATCAGTTGTTCCGCTCCATCCCTATTGGTCCGTTTCGAAATGCCGATATAGACATGCGCATCCACCATCATCACATCCCCAGCCTCCAATGTGCCCGGAGATCTGATCTCTTCAATGTCCTGATAAAACTCCGACAGCACCTCCCTCATTCCATCTTTCTCCCCTTTCCTTGATACGACCCCCGGATTGGTAATTATTGCGCATGCAGAGGTGCAAAGTGCAACATCCTCAATAAAAGCAGAATCCGGGAACCTGCTGTCACTTATAAGCACGATTACCCGGAATCCGCACTGCTCCAGTGCCTCCACATAATCCTGATGCTGCTCCATCACCCTTCCGAAATCAGGCTTTCCTAAATTGGCTGACGTAATTCCATGCACAATCTCCGGGCAAGGTTTACGTACGATCGCCCTTGTAAAAGTTCTAACCATGATTCTCAGTTGTCAGTTATCGGTTGTGATGGTTGTGATGGTTGTGATGGTGCTGTTTGTCAGTTATCTGTTACCGGTACTATTCTTACAGTCTTATAGTCTTACAGTCTTATAGTCTTATAGTCTATGTCGTCCTCACGTCCTCACTCCCTCACCATTTTTCCTAACTTTCGAAATTACTAAAAACCCGGGACCTATGTCGCCTCTCCTGATCCTTTCCAGTATCCTGATCACTTTCGCTTTTATCTTTTACTCCCTGGGCGTATGGTCCGAACGGCTATCCAAATATTTGAAGCCCTGGCATGTAATCGCTTTCTGGACCGGGTTCACCTTTGATGTTTCGGGTACACTGGGCATGCATATAATGGCCGGTGGATTGTTTGATTTTACCAAGTTGCATACTCTGACCGGCCAACTGGCACTTTGGCTGATGCTTTTTCATGCTATCTGGGCCACTATGGTGGTGCGGAAAGGCAGCGAAAAAACCCGTACCGGATTTCACCGCTACAGTATAATTGTCTGGCTCATCTGGCTGGTGCCGTATATTGGGGGGATATTTATGGGGATGGCGAAGTAGAGACGGATGACAAGAAGACAGGAAGAAAGAAAAGAACGTGAGAGAGGAAGTGGGGGCGTGAGGGAGTGAGGAAGTTACGGGAGTGAGGAGATAAATGATACCACAGTGTTCATTATTAGTTGCCACTACATTTATGTAGTGGATTGATGATGAATTGATTACAATGGGCTTTAGCCCAATTTTAGTTATTTCCCCAGCGGCTTTTGTCATCCCGGCGCAGGCCGGGATCTCATCACGCTACTCCGAATCTTCCTTTATCTTTTCCATCGAACCGTAATGAAGGGGCAGGCCTTGCGCCTGCCCGGTTGATTCGCAGATTTGTCCTCTACCTGACCAAAACGGGCAACCATCACAACCATCACAACTATCACCACCGACAACGTTTATAGTACCCGGAGCTTCTCCACCGTCCGGAAGATGGTCGCGATCTTGCCGTCTTCCACCTTGTCATCCATGTTGATGCAGCACACACCCGTCAGATATGGATTGCCAGAACCGGTTACCAGATTGGTTATGGTTTTTTCAAGATCATCATCGGTGTAACTATTGATGGAGACGGGATCGAGCCGGATATTTAAAAAGGTGTGCGGCAGAAACTTGCGAAGCTCTTTTATGTCACCACCCCAGCCTACATCTAGAAAATTCAGATTGCTGATTTTACTGAAGGATTCAGCGTACCGATGGGGATCCTTCCCGCAATAATGGATGCCGAAAGGCCGGTATTTCTGGCTCCATACAATATCGATGGGCATTAAGAATTCTTCATATTGTCCGGTTGAGATCATAGTATGCGTGCATTCGGAATGGAGGAAAACAGGATGTTCGATGTGCCTGACATTCCGGTTTACCGAAATCGAAGTGGTGCCTGTGAGGCTGGCAATGCACGATGCAAATCGCTCAATGACATCAGATATCAACCGGAACTGCTTTTTGGTTTCATCCGGTTCGAGATAAAAATCGGTAAATACCTTTTCTCCAATCAGATCCAAAGCGATATTTAATACCCCTCCCCAATTGATGTCGCCGGTGAGGTAACCATATTTGGATTTAAGCTGCTCCTGAAGATTGAGCAGCTTTTTAAAAACATCAGAATTAAAAGCCTTTAGGGGATCGATATCCAGCTTTCCCATCCCGGCGGATATCACCTGAGGGGGTGAATCTTCCTGATAAATTACCTTGCAGCCGAGCATTTCCTGGATGATATACCCCGCGGCATTGTGAACGGCTCCAATCACCGGCAAAGCCTGGTTCCGGTTCTCCCCTAACCCGAATTGCCCAAACCGCTCATACAGCACGTTTTCCATCTTCTTTTCAGCCTCCACCCGCTTCAGGGGGTGGTAGAAAAAATCCTCATCGAATACAATTCCGGCATGTTTGTTCCACCAGGAGGGATGAAATACCACATCCACCGGAAGCATGCGTGACCGGATAAACGGATTTTTGGAATAATCGGCCATCCTGAACTATACCAGTATTTTAGTGGTTCCGCCCTGAGTCAGGTTAATGTCCATGTTCGGCAGGTTCTTTTCCCAGGCACCCGCGGTGAAATCGGGAATATCGATGGAATTGGAACGGTTCAGCACCGACCACTCGCTCAAGGGCCCAATGGAACTCCAGGCTGCTGCATCATACACATCCTGATCGAGGGGCAGCCCGTTGTGCAGACAGTCGATGAGACGCCAGTCCTCGAGCAGGTCGCCTCCGCCGTGACCGCCCACCTGCTTGGTCAGCTCGCTGATCCTGGTAATAATGGCCGGGGTATATTCTTTTGCAATAGCGTTAAATTCCTCCTGAGGGACCCAACCGCTGAGATCCTTTGAGATCCTGGCCGGCAGCGGATATTCAAGTGCCATCCCTTTGGTTCCGGTGATTCCGTGAATCACGGTATGTGGTCCGCGGGGGGAGGTGGCATCGTGCTGAACCATGATAGTGCGGCCCTTAACAGTGCGGATGATGCTGGTATTGATGTTGCCGCGATAATTCTTATCTGCAAACGGCTTAAAGAAATCATCTTTGGCCGCCAGTTCTTTTGCTTTGGCACCCATCATGAAGTCGTTGCTCTCCATCGACACCAGGTAATCAAACCGGTCGCCCCGGTTGATGTTCATGATCTGGCATACTGAGCCCAAACCATGCGTTGGGTAAATATTGCCTTTTTTCGATGCATACAACCTAAGCCACCACATATTCCAATACATGGTTTTGGAAAAGTTGTTGGCCATCTTACTGGTGTTATAGGCACACTCGCCGTGAACGATCTCTCCGAAAAAACCCTTCCGGGCCATGTTCAGCGTGAGCACCTGGAAAAAACCATAGGCGTAGTTTTCGAGCATCATGCAATGTTTGCGGGTGCGTTCAGCAGTTTCCACCAGCTTCCAGCACTCTTCGATAGTCGCTGCGGCCGGAACCTCGGAGGCAACATGTTTTCCATGCTCCATGGCATAAACGGCCATGCCGGCATGCATGTAATATGGGGTAGTAATCATCACCAGGTCAATATCTTCCTGCTCACATAGCTTCATCCATTCATCTTTGCTGCCTGAGTAAAGGGTTGGATTATGGATGGTGCCATCGAGCCTTTTTTTAGCCGCAGCCGCCCGTTCAGGCAATAGGTCACACAAGGCCCTGATTTCAACGCCTTCGACATACCGCATCGTTTCCAGATGGGCCGGGCCGCGATTACCTAACCCGATGATCCCGATCCTGACCTTTTCAATTTTCGGCGCGATATAGCCCGACATATTAAACCGCTGCTTATGCGATTTCTGAATATCCGGCGAGGAGGCAAATCCATGAAGGAAAGGGGTACCAGCCAGTCCGAGTCCGGCCAGACCGGTCCATTTTAAAAAATCCCTGCGGTTATTCTTCATCGTATGAATTTTTTATCGGGTTAAATTGCTTTTTGAAAAAAGACAGCAAACTGGGAACATCCACCACATGGCCTTCCGGATGGGCAACCAACGTGACGTTTTCAGGCCTGCTGTAATTGGTGTAGCTCACCTGAATCTCTTTTAAGGCTGCACGGGCGAGTTCAACGGTGAAATCCGTCGGGGGTTCTTTCAGTCCGTTCTGGCACAGCAGCAACCGGGGGGCAATCAATGAGTAGATATCGGCATAATCAACCAATTCCCTCAATCCCGGGAATTTCCAGCACATGCAGTGACCCTGCTCCATCTGATCCATCCGGGTAAGAAAACCGGCACTCACGGTGGCTTTGATGCGCTGGTCCATGGCACCCAGCCACATGGCCATTTCACCGCCAAGAGAGAGCCCTGCGCACCCGATTCTGGTTGCGTCGACCGAGATGAGTGATTCCAGATAGTCGATGCACCGCATCGCATCCCAGAGCCGCTCGCCCATCAGGGTGCGGCCTGCTTCGTAAACTTCATGCTGACTCACCACCGGTGCAATGGTCACATAATTGCGGACGGCCAGCTCCGCTGCAAAGGCTTTATACGGCGACTCCTTATCATAAACACTGTAAGGCTTACCTCCATGTCCGTGAATACACACAACCGCCGGCCAGGGGCCATTGGTCAGGAGTGGAAAGGTAACGATAACCCGGATCCGTCGGTTCGCAGTAGAATTGATCTCGACCTCCTTCACCAGGTAATCACCTTTATTTTCGGTAAGGATCTCATTCGGATTCAGGGGAATACTTTTCCCGGTTGCCAGAAGATCATCGATATTCAGAAGACCGCTCAACTTGGCCCGGACTTCCTTTTGCCAGATCTGAGCCTTTTTGGCCGAGCGGGTCGAATACTTCATCGAACGCTTGTTTTGGGCAATTGCTGAGGTGCTCAGGGCCAGTAAAATCAAAACAAAAGCCAGCGTGAACCACCCGTGGATCCGCATTTTGATTGTATCCTTCATGGCGATTAATTTTTACCTAAGTTAGGATTTTAATTGAAGTAAAAGGGTTGAGATTCCAATTCAGAATTCCGAATTACGAACTTAACAGATTCAAGTATTTATGAAGTAGGAATTTACAACTTCTTGATTACCTGAATCTCGCACCTCGGCATTCGGAACTCTAAATTCGAATCTCTTCCTTCATTTTTATACCTCTCCGTGGTGAGTGTTTACCTATTAATCCATACTGTCGACCCGCCTGTATCCTTGGCATCGGTATCTGAATTTCAACTTTGTCCCCTGATTGCCAGGTGCGTTTGATGGCGACATATCCATTCTCCGCTTTGGCCGTGATGGATACGTTGCCGCTCCAGGGATAATCCGTTTTCTGAACCATCTCGATATCCGTTCCGGCCACTTTTTCAACCTTGATGGTACTCCCAATGTACAGGTTAATATAAATGCCATCGGCACTCTTGACGTAGGTCCAGGTGGGTATCATCAGCAGGATACGGGGGATATTTCCCACGCAGCACGGACAAACATGCCACGAACCCCGTGGCTGGCTGCCGGTGAGCGGGTTATCATAATAGAAATTCATAGCATCGAGATCGAGTGCGCCCAGCAAGGCATTGTAAATGGTCTCCTCATACAGATCGGCATATTTCGCATCATGGTAAGAGAGGTTCATCTTATAATCGAAAAAGATCAGGCCGCAGCTTGAGCAGGCTTCACAGTAAGCATTATTGCCCAGGGAGTAATTGCCGCCAAAGCCTTCGCTGGTTTCCCCGCTGCGAGCTTGATGTAGCTGTCGCCCCGGCCATTGCCTTCCATATCGTTGACAAACCGTCCAAAGCGGACCAATGCCTGTTCCATCTCCTGATGGCCATCGAACCAGGGCTTTTTACCTGGTCCGAGATTAGCCACCCAGCAGTCGGCCAGTTTCTTCGCTGCATCATATAGCCGCTTGTCTTTGCCCTCTGTCAGGGTGTAGTGATTTATAGCAGATTCGATAAAATATCCAGCCGTGTATCCTTCATGGTTGCCCCGGGTTTCGGGTGACCACCTTTCGTGCCAGCGGGCCGTATCGCGCAGGGTATAGGCAGTCTGCAGGTAACCATCTGGCTCCTGGGCAGCCAGGATCTTGGGAATAGCGTTTGGTGTACACCACATCCAGCCTTTGATGCGGCGGTGGTAAATGCACTTTGACTTTCAGGTCCGATGAGGAGCTCAACTTGCCTTCGGTGGCTGTTAATGTCAGGATATAATCGCCCGGTTTGGATAAAACGGCTGTGGTGCTGATGGATTCCGGATTCTTAAATTCCACTTTCCCCGGACCGGATTTTTGGGTCCAAACCGTTTTATTTACTGGAGTTACCGACTTCAGGCTTCCCGACAGATAAGTTTTCCCACCGGCCATTACATCACGCTCGGCCCCTGCGGTAACAATCGGTGTTATGTCCGGTGAACCAGGCGATTGATATACGATCCATTCCTGGACATTGTTCGGAAACAGGGTCGCCGAATCCACTTCAATCCTCAGCTTAGTGGTCTGAACCTCATCAAAAGTGGTGGTATTGAATTGCTTATTGACCAGTCCGAGACCTTTGGCATTTTTCACCGGAACAAATCCTGACCCATCCCAGTATTGCACCCGATAGGCCTTTGGGAGAGGGATGCCATTTTGATAACCAGGTTCTTTTTTGCCTGTGTGAATTGAATGTCTTGAGCAACCAGATTCAGTCCTGTAAATGCCAGAATGATGGCTGCACAGTTGAGAAGTGGGCGTATTCTTATCATAACTTTTGGTATTGAGGCAGAATGTTTAGTTAATGAAGACCTATTGTGAACTATTTGCCTAATGTGGTTAAGAACGATTACAACTTATTGCGCTTTGTTCTTATTACTTTCAGATATTTATTCCCGAGTTTGATATTGATCGGGCCATCAAACAGAAACGGTTCCCCATCAATGTGGAATTCATTGGAATCGGCCTTTATGGTGATCTCCTCCGAAGTTTTTATATATTTAACGTATTTCGATTCACTTAGACGTCCGAGAAACATTCGTAATGTAAAAACCGGATAAAAATAAAATGGGAATGGCTTAACCAGCACAATATCATAAACACCATCATTGGGTTTAGCTAAAGGAGCAATAAATGCATTATTGCCAAATTGTTTATTATTTGCAAAACAAATCATCTGAAAACGGCCAACAATTTCTTTTTTTTCAATTAAAATTGACGCATTGAAAGGTTTAAATTCAAATAATGATTTAATTGTCACAAAGAAATAGCTAATAAATCCTCGTATTTTTCCCATGTTAAACCGGTGTGCCACATAACTGTCGAAGCCCAGTCCGGCAATGTTAATGCATTCAATATCATTTATTTTCAAAACATCCAGATTAATCGTCTCACCGGCATGAATGTCATGCAGGAGGAATTTAATGTTTCTATTAAATTTCAGCTCAAAGGCAAAACCATTCCCTGAACCATTCGGAACAACGCCTAATATTTTATCTTCCCGGTTATACAAATATCGGGCGGCATCATGCACAGTGCCGTCGCCCCCAACAATAATAAAAACTGTATATTTTTCAAGGTTTTTCTCTAATACCTGCTTTATTGTTTCGTTTTTCGGGGTAACAATGTACGTCAATTCAGGATCCGACTTTTTTATTCTCCTAATGAGATGATGGTATCTCTTACTACCGGAGTTCGGGTTAATAATGAAAAGAATATCTGAATTTTCAATTGACGTCATAACTAAACATAATATTCAGCTAAGATACCATTTGTATTTGAGAACTTAAGTGAGATGCCTGAATCATGAAAAGCTCATACTTTTTCACTACCTTTGCGGGCTTTTTTAACGAAATATCAAATGATTACAGTTTCAAACCTCGGCATCCAATTCGGTAAGCGGATATTGTTCCAGGATGTCAATATGAAGTTTATCCCCGGCAATTGCTATGGAATTATCGGGGCCAATGGTGCAGGGAAATCAACCTTTCTGAAACTGTTGTATGGAGAAGTGGAAAATACAAAAGGATCTGTATCATTCGGTGCAGGTGAACGGTTATCGGTTTTGAAGCAGAATCACTATGAATTCGAAGATTGTGTGGTTTTGGATACGATTCTGATGGGACATGAACTGCTCTGGAATATCATTCATGAAAAGGAGATCCTCTACGCCAAGCCTGATTTTACTGAAAAAGACGGATTACGGGCATCAGAACTGGAGGAGAAGTTTACTGAACTGGATGGCTGGAATGCGGAGAGTAACGCTGCCAGCTTACTGAGCGGACTGGGGGTTAAGGAAGAACATCATAAAAAGTATATGCGCGAGTTGACCGGCAAGGAAAAGGTAAAAGTTTTGCTGGCCCGCGCCCTGTTTGGCAAACCCGATAATCTACTGCTGGATGAGCCCACTAACGACCTCGATCTGGATACCGTGGAATGGCTGGAGTATTATCTGTCCAATTTTGAGAATACGGTATTGGTTGTCTCCCATGACAGGCACTTCCTGGATTCGATCTGTACGCACATTGTCGATATTGATTTTAGCCGGGTACAACTCTTTGCCGGAAACTACAGCTACTGGTATGAATCGAGTCAATTGGCTCTAAGACAGCAACTTAATCAAAATAAGAAAGCTGAAGAGAAGAAGAAGGAATTGCTCGAATTTATCGCCCGGTTCAGTGCCAACGTGGCTAAGTCGAAGCAAACCACCAGCCGCAAAAAAATGATCGAGAAGCTGAATATCGAGGAAATCAAACCCTCCACCCGTAAATATCCGGGGATTATCTTTACCCCGGGCCGGGAGCCGGGGAATAACATACTGGAAGTCACCAACCTCACTAAAATCGTTGAAGGCAAGGTGCTGTTTAAGGACGTCAGTTTTGTCATCAATAAAGATGACAAGATTGTGTTTCTCTCCAAAGATACCCGCGCCATGACAGTTTTTTTTGAGATTATCAAAGGTCATCTCCAGCCCGACAGCGGATCTTTTGTTTGGGGCCAAACCATTGTAAAGGCCTATCTGCCATTGGAGAATGAGAAATTCTTCGAGAAAGATCAGACGTTGATTGAATGGCTTGGTGAGTTTTCCGAAGATACCAGCGAAAATTATCTGAGGGGATTTCTGGGCAAGATGCTATTCTCGGGTGAGGAAATTTACAAAAAGGTTAAAATTCTGTCGGGAGGGGAAAAGGTCCGCTGCATGATTGCCCGTATGATGATCCGCAATGCCAATGTGATGGTCCTCGATACTCCCACCAACCACCTGGACCTCGAATCTATTCAGGCTTTCAATAATACCCTGATAAAATTTAAAGGGAATATCCTGATGTCATCGCATGACCATGAATTCATCCAAACCATTTGCAACCGGATCATCGAACTCACTCCCAAAGGATTGATTGACCGGCAAATGGACTACGATGATTACATACTTGATGAGAAGCTGAAAGAGAAGCGGAATGCGATGTATTGAACTCAGGTTGTCAGTTGTCAGTTGTCGGTTTGACCCAGTGAAGCGTCAAGAGGTCCCGGCCTTCGCCGGGATGACAATAGCTTCTGCATAGTCAGGTGTTAAGTATTTTTGCCTTTCTATTTACAAACTCCTCTTCGGTAATAATTCCGCGTTGTTTCAAATCATACAATTTCTCCAGTTCAGCGGGTACATCTATTTTGCTATTTTGCTGTCCGGCAATAATTGCATTTGCTAATTCGGCAGCCTGCTTTTTAATCTGATTTTCCTTATATTCTTCCTGCATCCGGGTAATAGAGTCTTTCAGTTTCTTTGGATTTTCAACTGTGGAATAAGTGGTAGAACCAATTTCGGCTGCTGTCTGAATCTGAACATTCCCAAAACCAAAAACCTTACCCCAAAATGACTGCTGGTAAGAAACGTTATTTATTTTGTCGAGCGGGCTTTCTTTTGAGTTGTTGGAAAACACTCCAAATTCGTCGATGACTCTTAAGTTGGTAAC
>Ga0208566_1001172_pt1 | contig 15619 bp, 16 predicted proteins | sample PL_2010_150m_FD_184159 | JGI IMG/M metagenome (GOLD analysis project Ga0208566, IMG submission 184159) | Freshwater microbial communities from Powell Lake, British Columbia, Canada to study Microbial Dark Matter (Phase II) - PL_2010_150m... | ecosystem: Environmental > Aquatic > Freshwater >...
CGGATGCCAATACCCAGGAACTCATCCGCCAGATTCCGGCGGAAGAGGTACTCCAGTTGGCCAAGGAAATCGACCGGATGCAAGGCTTGCTGTTCAATAAAGAAGCCTGATCCGTCCTAGTTCAGCGAGTAGCGTCAAGATCCAACAAGCATCCGCTTATAGCTGGATACTTGAATGCCAGCGGCAACCGCAGTCTGCATTCATCAACCTCAAATAGTTGAACTTCATAGGATATTCCATGCAGAGGTGGAATGTAAGTTTTCGCTTGCGGATTTTTCCTATAAGTCAATTACTCGCTTCAATCCCGAGGTAATTGGTTTAATTCACTGACTTGTTGAAAGAAACCTCTGTTTAGCGGGTCGGTATGGAACTTGTTACCTGATTTCGATGTGCATCCGTCTGCTGATTTTGAAACTCCTTCACGATGCAGATCACTCCCAAATTAGGTGAGCATCCTCAATCTCAACAAAGGCAGGACGCAACGCGGCTCTTGGAACATGGAATGTCGCCCCTGTGCGCCGCAACATGACTTGCCGCTCGCGGTAAGCAGCTTTCCACTTGCGCGAACCATCCGACTTAAAACTTACTTCCAACCCCCAGCGGCCTTGCGGCGGGCAAAGTATTTTTTCTGTTAATATCATTTAGTTAAGTAGTAAAACCGGAACTAGAGCAAGTTGGCACCATTCTTGCCAAACTCCCCATACTTCGCTGGAAGGTTCGGTGGTCGTTCCTTTCCAGATGCCGAAGCCAAATCGGGAGAACTGGAATGACCGAAACCTTTTACGACGTGCTGCGGCGCCAGGGCATCAGCCGGCGCAGTTTTCTCAAGTTCTGTTCGCTGACCGCGACTTCGTTGGGGCTGGGCAGCGCCTATGCGCCGAAGATCGCCCACGCCATGGAGACCAAGCCGCGCACGCCGGTGATCTGGCTCGAAGGGCTGGAATGCACCTGCTGTTCCGAATCCTTCATCCGCTCCGCCCATCCGCTCACCAAGGACGTGGTGCTGTCGATGCTGTCCCTCGACTATCACGTCACTCTGATGGCCGCCGCCGGCCACCAGGCCGAGAAACAGCTCGACGAGATCAAAAAGAAATACAAGGGCAATTACATCCTGGCGGTCGAAGGCAATCCGCCGCTCAATGAAGATGGCATGTACTGCATCGAGGGTGGCCGTCCCTTCGTGGAAATCCTCAAGGAGACGGCGGCCGATGCCAAGGCGGTGATCGCCTGGGGCGCCTGCGCTTCCTGGGGCTGCGTCCAGGCCGCCAAGCCCAACCCGACCCGCGCCACGCCGATCGACAAAGTCATCAGCGGCAAGCCCATCATCAAAGTGCCGGGCTGCCCGCCGATCGCCGAGGTGATGACGGCGGTGGTCACCTACATGCTGACTTTCGACCGCCTGCCCGAACTCGATCGCCAGGGCCGGCCGAAGATGTTCTACGGTCAGCGCATACACGACAAGTGCTACCGCCGGCCGCATTTCGATGCCGGTCAGTTCGTCGAGCAGTGGGACGATGATGCGGCGCGCAAGGGCTACTGCCTCTACAAAATGGGCTGCAAGGGGCCGACCACCTACAACGCCTGCTCGACAGTGCGCTGGAACGATGGCGTCTCGTTCCCGATCCAGTCCGGCCACGGCTGCATCGGCTGCTCGGAAGACGGCTTCTGGGACAAGGGCAGCTTCTACGATCGCGTGACCGACATCAAGCAGTTCGGCATCGAGGCGAACGCCGACAAGGTCGGCGGCACGGCCGCGGCGATAGCTGGCGCTGGAGTGGTTGCGCATGCCGCGCTGTCCGCGCTGAAGAAGGCGAAGAAATCGGACAGTGCTGAAAAAGTGACGGGAGATAACTGACATGGGCGCTTACGAAACCCAAGGCTTCAAGATGGACAACTCCGGCAAGCGGGTCGTTGTCGACCCAATCTGCCGTATCGAAGGCCATTTGCGCGTCGAGGTGAATCTCGACAAGGACAACGTGATTCGCAATGCCGTTTCCACCGGGACCATGTGGCGCGGACTCGAAGTGATACTCAAGGGCCGCGACCCGCGCGATGCCTGGGCTTTCACCGAGCGCATCTGCGGCGTATGCACGGGGACCCATGCGCTGACCTCGGTGCGCGCGGTGGAAGACGCGCTGAGCATCAAGATTCCGGAGAACGCCAACACCATCCGTAACCTGATGCAATTGAATCTCCACGTTCACGACCACCTGGTGCATTTCTACCATCTGCACGCGCTGGACTGGGTGGATATTGTGTCGGCGCTCAAGGCCGACCCGAAGCGCACTTCGGAATTGGCACAGTCGATCTCGAACTGGCCGCTGTCTTCGCCCGGATATTTTCGCGACCTGCAAAACCGGCTGAAGAAGTTCGTCGACTCCGGCCAGCTCGGTCCCTTCGCCAACGCCTACTGGGGCAACCCGGCCTACAAGCTGCCGCCGGAAGCCAATCTGATGGCGACGGCGCATTATCTCGAGGCGCTGGATTTCCAAAAAGAAATCGTCAAGATCCACACCATCTTCGGCGGCAAGAACCCGCACCCGAACTGGCTGGTCGGCGGCGTGCCCTGCGCCATCAACGTCCATGACACGGGCGCGGTGGGCGCCATCAACATGGAGCGCCTGAATCTGGTCAAGAGCATCGTCGACCGCGCCAAGGAATTCGTCGAGCAGGTCTACATACCCGACCTGTTGACCATCGCCTCGTTCTACAAGGGCTGGCTCTACGGTGGCGGCTTGTCTTCGCAGGCGCTGCTGAGTTATGGCGACCTGCCGGAAAGGGCCAACGATTATTCCCCGGCCAATCTGATGCTGCCGCGCGGGGCGATCATCGGCGGCAAGCTCGACAAGATCCACGAAGTGGACCTCAAGGATCCGGAGCAGATCCAGGAGTTCGTCAACCATTCCTGGTACAAGTACGCCGACGAGTCGAAGGGCCTGCATCCCTTCGATGGCGTCACGGAACCCAACTACAAGCCCGAAGGCCCGAACTTCAAGGGCACCCGGACCAAGATCGACAACCTCGACGAGTCCGCCAAGTATTCCTGGATCAAGGCGCCGCGCTGGCGCGGCAATGCGATGGAAGTCGGCTGCCTGTCACGCATGGTGCTGGGCTATTTGCAGCCCAAGCAATTCCCCTTCATCAAGGAGACCATCGACGGCGTCCTGAAGAAACTCGATGTGCCGGTCACCGCACTGTTCTCCACGCTCGGGCGTACCGCCGCGCGCGGCATCGAGGCGCTGTACTGCGCCGACCTGCAGGTCAAACAGCTCGACAAGCTGATCGCCAACATCAAAGCCGGCGATTCGTCGACCGCCAATGTCGAGAAATGGGATCCCAGCACCTGGCCGAAGGAGGCCAAGGGCGCCGGCTTCACCGAGGCGCCGCGTGGCGCGCTGGGTCACTGGATCAAGATCAAGGACACCAAGATCGACAACTACCAGTGTGTGGTACCGACTACCTGGAACGGCAGTCCGCGCGACGGCAAGGGGCAGATCGGCGCCTATGAGGCCGCGCTGATGAACACGCCGCTGGCCAAGGCCGACGAGCCGCTGGAGATCCTGCGCACCCTGCACAGCTTCGACCCGTGCCTCGCCTGCTCGACCCACGTGATGAGTCCCGACGGCCAGGAACTGACGTCGGTCAAGGTGCGCTAACCGGTCACGAGGAGACTGCCATGAACTTGAACGCCGCCGCCGCCGAACTCGAAAACAACCCCGAAACCGCCGCCGGCCGAACGGTGTATGTGTATGAAGCCCCGGTGCGCCTGTGGCATTGGCTCAACGCCTTGTGCATCATGGTGCTGGCCGCTAGCGGCTACCTGATCGCCAGCCCGTTGTCCAGCACGCCAGGCGAGGCTTCCGATCACTACCTCATGGGCTACATCCGCTTCGCCCACTTCGCCGCCGCCTACCTGTTTGCCGTCGCTTTCCTGGTCCGCGTCTACTGGGCCGTGGTCGGCAACCATCAGTCGCGGGAGCTCTTCTACCTGCCCATCACCGATGCCAAATGGTGGGCCGGACTGCTGCGCGAACTTCGCTGGTATCTGTTCATCGAGAAGCAGCCTTTCAAGTATGTCGGCCACAATCCGATGGGGCACTTGTTCATGTTCCTGTTCGTCACCGTGGCCGCCGTGTTGATGATCTGCACCGGTTTCGCCCTCTACGGCGAGGGGGCCGGGCTGGGCAGCTGGCAGGACCGCCTGTTCGGCTGGGTGATTCCCCTCCTCGGCGGTAGTCAGGCCACGCATAGCTGGCATCACCTGGGTATGTGGGGCATCGTCAGCTTCGTCATCCTGCACGTCTATGCCGCGGTGCGCGAGGACATCATGAGCCGCCAGACCATGATCAACACCATGATCAGCGGCCACCGTACCTTTCGCGAGTAAGCGTCATGGAGGATACCCGCTGCGAAGTGCTGGTACTCGGCATCGGCAACCTGCTCTGGGCCGACGAGGGTTTCGGCGTGCGCTGTGTCGAGAAGCTCGCCGCCGAGTGGCTGTTGCCGGAAACCGTCAAGCTGATGGACGGCGGCACCCAGGGTCTGTACCTGTTGCCCTACGTGCAAGCGGCGCGCCGCCTGGTGGTGTTCGACGCGATCGACTACGGCCTGCCACCCGGAACGATGAAACGGGTGGAGGGGGACGAGGTGCCGCGTTTCATGGGTGTCAAGAAAATGAGCCTGCATCAGACCGGCTTTCAGGAAGTGATTTCCGCAGCTGCGTTGACCGGGAAACTGCCGGAGGAACTGCTGTTGATCGGCGTCCAGCCTGAAGAGCTCGACGATTATGGCGGTAGCCTGCGGCCGGTGGTGAAGGCCCGGCTCGGCGAGGCCGTCGACATGGCGCTTGAGCAGTTGCGGCACTGGGGTTACGCTCCGAGGCCGCGCCAGGTTCAGCTGCCGCAGCGCGATTCGGCGCTGGCGATGGCCGCCTACGAGGCCGGCCGCCCTTCGGTCGAGGCGGCATGCCGTTTCGGCGACGACCGCTTCATGCACGGCGCCTGACATGTGCCTCGCCTTGCCGATGCAGGTCGTGTGCATGGAAGGAACTTTCGCGCTGTGCGAAGGGCGCAACGGCCGCGAGCGCATCGACACCCTGCTGAGCGGGCCTCTTGAGCCTGGGCAGTGGGCGCTGTGTTTCCTGGGCGCGGTGCGCGAAGTGATAGCCGCTGAGCGTGCGGCCCAGATCGGCGCTGCGCTGGCGGGACTGGAAGCGATTCTGGCCGAGACCAGCGCCGGTGCCGACCAAGCCAGCATGGACACTTTGATCAGCAGCCATTTTTCCGATCTCGTCGATCGCCAGCCGCAGTTGCCCGATTTTCTGCGGCCCTCGCTTGAATCCACGCTTTCATCTACCTCCGAGGACCCCATGTCATGAGCGAATTGTTACCGCCGCTCGATCGCAGCGAGCGGCTGACTGAGCGTTTTTCTTTCATGCGCGACCGCCATGGCCACACCCTGCTGGATCGCGACGGGTTTGACGAATTTGCTGTCGCGCCTGGCACAAGCCTGATCCTGTTTACCGAAGAGTTACAGAAAATTCCCGAAACCTGGGACCTGACGATCATCCTGCCGGAAGTTGTGACCAAGCTTGAGGCACCGGTGCGTGTCGGGATCCTGGCGCCGGAGACCGCCCGTCTGCTCGCCCCACGCTATGGGATTCGCGTCTGGCCGGCGCTGTTGGCGCTACGTGATGGAGGCTATCTGGGTGTCTTGGAGGGACTGAAGGACTGGAGTGCCTACAGTCGCTTGATTCCCGAACTGCTGGCGGCGGAGCCGTCACGCCCCCCGAGCATAGTTATTCCGGTGCACCATGCCAGCGCAAGCACCGCCTGTCACTGAATCCCACTGAAAGAACGCGGCCATGATGAGCTTTCCTATCCCTGTTGTAACCTACCTGCCGGATATCGGACCAGGGTCACAACCGCTGGATGACGAAATTCTGAATACGCTGGACGTGCAGGGCGACGTACATACTTTCCGTCCGCCGCTGACCGAACTCGATGCTCCACCGGAGGTGGTGACCGCGGCACTGGACTTTCTGCGTCTACTGCTTGCCGCACTGCGGGCGACGCCGTTTGCGGCCTCGCCGCCGGTGCGCTTCTCCCTGCTGCGGTTCGATTCAGCGGTGCGCAACGAGATCAACGAGTTGCTGGGCGAGGGCGAGGTCAGCGTTCAAACCGCTAACGACCTGCGCGCGCAGGAAACCGCCTTCACCGGCATCTGGCGGATCCGTGGCCCTGGTGTCGATGATGTCGAGGCCGGCGCGTTTCCCGCCGCCTTGCGGGATGTGGCGCTGGCGCGTGCGTTTCCGTCCGCTGCCGCGGCCGTGCCGCCGCCGCATCTGATGAACGCTCCGGCGCTGTATCACCAGATTCGCACGCTTTCCTCGCAATGGAATGCCGGACGGGCGGCGCAGGTCATCAATCTGTCCTTGTTGCCGGCGACGCCGGAGGACCTGGCGTGGCTCGATGAGCAACTGGGCCGGATTTCGTTTTCCATTCTATCGCGCGGCTTCGGCAACTGCCGCATCACCGCCGCCGCCCTGCCTCACGTCTGGTGGGTGCAATACTTCAACGGCATGGAGAAGTTGATCCTCAACTCCATCGAGTTGGTGGATATTCCCGCCGTGGCACTCGCCGCCGCCGAGGACTATGCCGACAGCAGCGTGCGCCTGGCGGAGTGGATCGCCTCCCTGGAGCAGGCCTGATGCAGTTCCCCGCGGGTTCCTTCGAGCGCACCGGCAGCGTGGCCGAGGCCACGCCCGAAATGTGCTTCGAGTGCGGCATCTGCTGGCAGGTCTACGATCCGGCCGAAGGTGATGCCATCGCGCAGATTCCCTCCGGTACCCCTTTCGCCGCACTGCCCGAGGACTGGACCTGTCCCGGCTGTGAAGCCGGCCGCCACAAGTTCATGCCCCTGCCCGACGGGCACGAATGACGACCACCACAGCCGGTGAAAGCCTTCCATGCCCGTCTCCCTCACCCCCAACCCCTCTGATGGAGCTTCTAGCCGTTCGACTAGGTCGATCAAGAACATCGACCAAGTCGCTGGTTATCCCGCAAGCGGGCGAGGGGAGCGTCGTGAGTCGCTGACGCGACTTTCATGGTAAGGACTGATCCGGTCAGCGCGCTGGCTTCCGCGTTCCGCCGCATTGCCGCAACGCGCATGGCCGGACTGCCCATGAACCATCCGGACCTCGCCGTCGAGACTATCGGCTTCCGCCCCTGGCAAGGCAAGCAGGTGGGCGTATTGATCCTGCCCTGGGCGATCAACTTGGTGGTGCTGGCTGAAACGGATGAAGAGTTTCAGCCCCTGGGTCCCGATCAGCGCCAGCACTGGCGCTTTCCCTCCGGCGACTTCGACTTCATGGGTGGTAGCGAAATCGAGTGCGGTCCCTACCATTTCTGTTCCCTGCTTTCCCCGGTGCCATCCGATGAAATTCCCGGGCCGGCTGGCGCGTTCGAATTCGCCGCGCAGGCGATGGCCGAACTGTTTCAGCCCGCCGGCAACGAAGTTGCGCAGGATGCAAGGGAACAGGCTCGCCTACAGGGTCGCTCGGTGTTGGCGTCGCCCTTCTCGCGGCGCGGGTTTCTGTTGGGCGGCCGGGCAGGCTAAGCTACCTCATCCGCGCTCTCTGCGGACTTTTCCGCTGCGCGAAATATTCGCACAAACCTGATGTGTCCTGCTATTGAAGCCAACGTTCAAGCTGGCGGAAGTCCGCCAGGTCTTTGCTCATGAGCATTGCCGGTGACCTGAAACTGAAACTCCTGCTCGACGCCGATCATGTGGCGGCGGTCGAGATCGCTTCCACCCGTCCGCGTGCGGCGCGGCTGCTGGCGGGCAAATCGGTATCCGCTGCCCTGCCGCTGCTGCCGTTGTTATTTACCGTTTGCGGCGGCGCCCAGCGACTTGCGGGAGAAGCCGCCGTCGCGGCGGCACAAGGACGGGCGCTCCCGGCGACGCCGGCGGAGCGTTTGACCCTGCTGTGCGAGGCCACGCAGGAGCACCTCTGGCGGCTGTTGCTCGACTGGCCGCAGCTCCTGGGCCAGGCGCAGATGCAATCCGAATTTTCCGCCTGGTTTCGACGCCTAGCCTTGGCCGGCAAGTCCGGTTGTTGGCCGGATTGGGGCGATACCTTCGCCGACTTCGTCGCCACTGAAGTGCTGGGCACGCGGCTTGAAGCTTGGGAGCAACTGACGAGCTTTGCGCCGGGTGGCGACGGCTTGAGCCTGGCGGAACGCCTTTGGAGAGCTTTGTCGGACGCACCTTTGGAAAACCACGGCGCCTGGCTGCCGCAGGCTACAGCCGCGACGTTTGCACACGCCTTGGAGGGCTTATGGGGTGAAGGTTTTGAACGGCATCCGGAATGGCAAAATGCGCCGGCGGAAACCGGCCCGCTGGCCCGCTGGCGCCATCACCCGGCGCTGACCGCGGCGCTGCTGCGTTATGGCCGCGGTACCCGGCCACGTCTGCTGGCGCGGATGATGGACTTGGCACAATGCGCGCGTTACATTGCCGTCGGGACGGACGATGCCGCGGCCACGGCTATCGATGCCTGTAGCGTAGCGCCGGGCGTCGGCGTAGCCCGGGTCGAAACCGCGCGCGGCACCCTGTTGCATCGGGTGCGTTTGGAGGGAGAACGAGTGGCCGAATACACACTGGTGGCGCCGACCGAGTGGAATTTTCATCCGCGCGGGGCGTTTGCTTCGATGTTGCTCGGAGCGCCGGGAACCGATGCCGGGCCGTTGCGCCACCATGCTGCGGCTTTGGCGCTGGCACTCGACCCTTGTGTTCCCTATCAAATAGAGGTCGAGCATGCATGAGATGGCGCTGGCCGAAGGGATTCTGCAACTGATCGAAGATGCCGCACGCGACCAGGGATTCACCTCGGTGCGCGCGGTGTGCCTGGAGATCGGGCAGATGTCGAGCGTGGAGCCGGATGCTCTGCGCTTCTGCTTCGATGCCGTAACGCGCGACAGCATCGCCGCCGGGGCGATCCTGGAGATCGTCGATACTCCCGGGCAAGGTTGGTGCATGCAGTGTTCGCTAACTGTACCGATGCAGGCGTTGTATGATCCTTGTCCGCACTGCGGTTCCTACCAGGTGCAGGCGACCGGCGGCACGGAAATGCGCGTCAAGGAACTGGAAGTCGACTAGGAGGATTTACCATGTGCACCACTTGCGGTTGCGGCAAAGGCGAAACCACGATTGAGGGCGAAGCCCATGAGCATGAGCATGGCCACGAACATGTCCATGCCGATGGTACGCGCCATGTTCATCCGCATACCCACGACGGCGAACATGCCCACGAGCACGCGTTCCGGCCGGTGCAAGGCCACCACCACCTGCACTACGGCCACGGCCCGGCGCACACCCATGCGCCGGGCATGTCGCAGGGGCGCATGGTGCAGATCGAACAGGACATCCTGGCGAAGAACAACGCCTATGCCGCCGCCAATCGCCAGCGCTTTGCCGAGCGCGGCATCTTTGCCCTGAATCTGGTTTCCAGTCCCGGCTCCGGCAAGACTACGCTGCTGGTGAAAACCATCGCGATGCTCAAGGACAGGCTGCCCATCGCGGTGATCGAAGGCGACCAGCAGACCAGCCGGGATGCCGAACGGATCCGCGCCACCGGCGCGCAGGCCATCCAGATCAATACCGGCAAGGGTTGCCATCTCGACGCCCACATGGTCGGTCAGGCCCTGGCAAAGCTAGCCCTGGCCGATGCCGGCGTGCTGATGATAGAGAACGTCGGCAACCTGGTCTGTCCGGCGGCCTTCGATCTCGGCGAGGCCCACAAGGTAGCGATCCTGTCGGTGACCGAGGGCGAAGACAAGCCGATCAAGTACCCGGACATGTTCGCCGCCGCCGACCTGATGCTGCTCAACAAGTGCGACCTGCTACCCTATCTGAACTTCGACGTCGACCTGGCCATCGCTTACGCCCGCCGCGTCAATCCCAGGCTCGAGGTGATCCGCACCTCTGCCACCAGCGGCGAAGGCATGGAGGAATGGCTGACCTGGATCACGCGCGGCGCCGCAGAGGCGCAGGAGGCCGGAAGGCGCTGAAAGTGATTGCGCAGCGCATCCGTGTTACCGGCGTGGTCCAGGGCGTGGGTTTCCGGCCCTTCGTCTGGCGTCTGGCACATGAGCTGGCGCTGAGCGGCTGGGTGAGAAATGACGCTCAGGGGGTCGACATCCTCGCCGAAGGTTCAGCGGAAAACCTCGATTTGGTGCTGCGTCGGCTACGTCACGAAGCCCCGCCCCTGGCGCGTGTCGATTCGGTTGATTCACGGATGACCGAGCCCACTGGATGCGGGGGCTTCGCCATCCTGGATAGTCTGCCCGGCAAGGTCAGCACCGCCATTGGCCATGACACCGCCACCTGCACCGCCTGCCTGGACGAGTTGTTCGACCCGGACGGCCGGCGCTGGCGGCATGCCTTCATCACTTGCACGCACTGCGGGCCGCGCTATACCGTCACGAGCCGTCTGCCTTACGATCGGCCGCAGACCACCCTGGCGCCGTTTTCCTTGTGTACCGCTTGCGAGCGCGAGTATACCGACCCGGGCGATCGCCGCTTCCACGCCGAAACGACCTGCTGCCCGGCATGCGGTCCGCACCTCGCTTTGCTCGATGCGCTGGGCCACCCGGGCGAGATGGCTGACCCCATTGCGGCTACGCTCGAACGCCTGCGGCGTGGCGAGATTGTCGCCATCAAGGGTCTCGGCGGCTTTCATCTGGTCTGCGATGCGCGCAATGCGGCGGCAGTCGCCCGCCTGCGCGAGCGCAAGGCGCGCGAGGAAAAACCTTTCGCGGTGCTGCTGGCGAATGTCGCCTCGGCAGGCGAGTTTGCCGAGCTGACCGGTGATGAAATCGCCTTGCTCGAATCCCCCGAACGGCCGATCGTGCTGGTCAGAAAGCGTGCCGGAACGGAAGACGCGCTGCCCGGTTGCGCGCCCGGCTTGGCGTGGCTCGGTGTGATGTTGCCGACCACGCCGATCCAGTTCCTGCTGCTCCATGAGGCTGCGGCAAGGCCGCCGGGCACCGCTTGGCTGGGACAGGCACAGCCCCTGGCCTTGGTGTGCACTTCCGCTAATCCGGGCGGGGAGCCGCTGGTGACCGACAATGCCGAAGCCGTCGAACGACTGGCCGACATCGCCGATGCCTTTCTGCTGCATGATCGCGACATCGCCGTGCGCTGCGACGACTCGGTGCTGCGCGTAACGGCGAGCGGCAGCCAGTTCATCCGCCGCGCCCGTGGCTATACCCCGCGCGCCATCCGCCTGGCGAGCGCCGGCCCGTGCGTGTTTGCCGCCGGCGGCTGGTTCAAGAACACCATCTGCATCACGCGTGGCGACGAAGCTTTCGTCTCGCCGCATATCGGTGATCTCGACAATGCCGCGACCTGCGCCTTTCTCGATGAATCGCTTGCGCACCTGCTCGACAATCTCGACGTGGCGCCGCAGATCGTCGCGCACGACCTGCATCCGGATTTCTACAGCAGCCGCTACGCCATCGAATTCGCCGCGCGCCGCGATCTGCCCGTCGTAGCGGTGCAGCACCATCATGCCCACATTGCGGCGCTGCTGGCTGAACATCATTGTGCTGAACCGGTGATCGGGCTGGCAATGGATGGAGTGGGCCTGGGCAGCGATGGCGCCGCCTGGGGCGGAGAGCTGCTGCGCGTCGAGGGCGCGCGCTTCACAAGACTCGGCCACTTGCAGCCGCTGCCGATGCCGGGCGGCGACCGCGCGGCGCGCGAGCCGTGGCGCATGGCCGCGGCGGCATTGCATGCGCTCGGTCGCGACGCTGAATTCGTGCCGCGTTTTGCGGGCCAGCCGGCTGCGGCCACGCTGGCCCAGATGCTGGCGCAAAATCTGAACTCGCCGCCGACTTCAAGTCTGGGACGCGCTTTCGATGCGGCTGCGGGACTGCTCGGTGTGCGGGCGGTGGCCTCGTTCGAGGGACAGGCGGCGATGCTGCTGGAAGGATTGGCGAGTTTTGCCGACCCGCACGGCAGCGTCATGCCGCTGCGCAACGCTTACCACATCGGCGATGACGGCACGCTGGACTTGCGGCCGCTCTACCGCATGCTGGCGGAGTGCGGCGATGCCGTTCACGGCGCCGTCGTATTCCATGCCACCCTGGCCGCGGCACTGGCGGACTGGGCGGAAAATGCCGCGCGCGTGCAAGGACTCAAGACAGTTGCTTGCGGCGGTGGTTGTTTCCTGAATCACATCCTGACCGGCAAACTGTCTACACTATTGACTCAACGCGGCCTGCGCGTCCTGTTGGCGCACCAATTGCCGCCCAATGATGGTGGTCTCAGCCTGGGACAGGCGTGGATCGCCCGGCAGTCCCACGGAGGTTAGAGAAAATGTGTCTGGCACTGCCGGCCCAAGTGGTCGAAATGAGCGGGAACGATCTGGGTGTGGTCGATCTCGGTGGCGTCAGGAAAGAGATCTCTCTCGCCCTGGTGGATGATGTCGCCGTCGGCGATTACGTGATCATCCATGTCGGCTACGCGCTGACCAAGCTCGACCCGGAAGAGGCGGCGAAGACGTTGGCCTTGTTCGCGGAAATGGCTGCGGTCGAGACGCCACTCCAATGAAGTACGTCGACGAATTTCGCGATGGTGAAGTGGCGAAAGGCCTGGCGCTCGCGATTGCGGTCGAAGCGAAGCCCTCGCGCAATTACAGCTTCATGGAATTTTGCGGCGGCCATACCCATGCCATCTCCCGTTACGGCGTTTCCGATCTGCTCCCGCCCAACGTGAGGATGATCCACGGCCCCGGCTGCCCGGTGTGCGTGTTGCCGATCGGCCGCATCGATCTGGCGATCCGCCTCGCCCTGGACCGCGGCGTAATACTTGCGACCTACGGCGATACGCTGCGGGTGCCGGCTTCCGGCGGGCTGTCGCTACTGAAGGCCAAGGCGCGCGGCGGCGACATCCGCATGGTGTATTCGACCGCGGACGCGCTGAAGATCGCCCGCGAAAATCCGCAGCGCGAGGTGGTGTTTCTCGCCATCGGCTTCGAGACCACCACGCCGCCAACCGCGCTGGCGATACGCCAGGCGCAGCAGGAAGGGCTGAAGAATTTCAGCGTGCTGTGCAATCATGTGCTGACGCCTTCGGCCATCACCCACATCCTCGAATCGCCGGAAGTGCGCCAGTACGGCACCGTGCCGCTGGACGGCTTCATCGGCCCGGCGCATGTCAGCACGGTGATCGGCAGCCGGCCCTATGAGCATTTCGCCGAGGAGTACAGGAAGCCGGTGGTGATCGCCGGCTTCGAGCCACTCGATGTGATGCAGGCGGTCCGCATGCTGGTGCGCCAGGTGAATGAAGGCCGCGCCGAAGTCGAGAACGAATTCAGCCGCGCGGTTACCCGAGACGGTAATCTCAAGGCGCAGACCCTGGTCTCGGAGGTGTTCGAACTGCGCCGCAGCTTCGAATGGCGGGGCCTCGGCGAGGTCCCTTACTCGGCCCTGCAGATCCGCGCCGGTTTTGCGGAATTCGACGCCGAGCGCCGCTACAACCTGACCTATGTGCCGGTGCCGGACAACAAGGCCTGTGAATGCGGCGCCATCTTGCGCGGAGTCAAGAAGCCGCAGGACTGCAAGATTTTCGGCACCGTTTGCACCCCGGAGAATCCGATGGGCTCGTGCATGGTCAGCTCGGAGGGCGCCTGTGCGGCGCATTACAGCTACGGCCGCTATAAGGACTTTCCGGTGGAAGTGGCACAGGCGCGGGAAGCCCGCGCGTGAGCGGAGTGCGCAAGAACTATGTTCGTCCGCTCGATTTCAAGCAGGGCCGGGTGGACATGTCGCACGGTTCCGGCGGGCGAGCCATGGCGCAACTGATCGAGGAACTGTTCGCCGCAGCCTTCGTCAACGAATATTTGGCTCAGGGCAATGACGGCGCCCTGTTGCCGCCTCCCAGTGGCCGGCTGGTAATGGCGACCGACGCCCACGTCGTCTCGCCACTGTTCTTCCCCGGCGGCGACATCGGCTGCCTGTCCATCCACGGCACCATCAACGATGTCGCCGTGATGGGGGCGCAGCCGCTGTGGATTGCCGCCAGTTTCATTCTCGAGGAAGGCTTTCCGCTGGGAGAACTGAAGCGCGTCGTCGACTCTATGGCCGCCGCGGCGCGCGAGGCAGGCGTGCCTATCGTTACGGGCGACACCAAGGTGGTGGAGCAGGGCAATGCGGACGGCGTTTTCATCACCACCACCGGCGTCGGCGTGGTGCCGGAGGGCGTGCTGTTGTCGGGCGACCGGGCGCGGCCGGGCGATGCGATCCTGGTATCGGGAACGCTCGGCGATCATGGCATGGCGATCATGAGCAAGCGCGAGAACCTTTCCTTCGATGCGCCCATCGTCTCGGATACGGCCGCGCTGCATGGTCTGATCGTCACCTTGCTGGCGACCGGCGCGGACATTCGCGTGCTGCGCGACCCGACGCGCGGCGGGCTGGCCACCACGCTCAACGAGATCGCCCGCCAGTCAGGCGTCGGCATGCTGCTGGAGGAAAGCGCCATCCCGGTGAAGCCGGTGGTGGCGGCGGCCTGCGAGTTTCTCGGTCTCGATCCCCTCTATGTGGCGAACGAGGGCAAGCTGGTGGCGATCTGCGCGGTGGCCGGCGCCGAGCGCCTGCTCTCCGCCATGCGCAATCATCCGCTGGGGCGCGATGCCGCTTTGGTCGGCACGGTGCACCAGGACGCACACCACTTTGTGCAGATGAAAACCAGCTTCGGCGGCCGGCGCATCGTGGACTGGCTCAGCGGTGAGCAGTTGCCGAGGATTTGCTAGGACGCCAGATCATGCGCATCCTTTTCCTCACCCACAGCTTCAACAGCCTGACCCAACGCCTGTATGCGGAGTTGAGCGGGCGCGGCCACGAGGTCTCGATCGAGTTCGACATCGCCGATTCGGTGGCCGAGGAGGCGGTGGCGCAGTTCCAGCCCGATCTTATCGTCGCGCCCTTCCTCAAGCGTGCGATTCCGGCATCGATCTGGTCGAAACACCTTTGTCTCATCGTGCATCCCGGCATCGTCGGCGACCGCGGCCCTTCGGCGCTCGACTGGGCGATACAGGAGGGCGAGACTTCCTGGGGAGTGACGGTGCTGCAGGCCGAGGTGGAGATGGATGCAGGCCCGGTCTGGGCGACGGCGGAGTTTCCCCTTCGGGGCGGCAAGAAGGCCAGCGTGTATCGCAACGAAGTGACCGAGGCGGCCTGCCGCGCCGTGTTGCTGGCGGTGCAGCGGTTGGCCGAGTTCAGCGCCGGACGCTGGGCTCCGTTGCGCCTCTCCGAGGCACCTACCCCTGCACGCGGCCGCTTGCGGCAGCTGATGAAGCAGGCCGACCGCGCCATCGACTGGCAGCATGACGACAGCGCCAGCGTGCTGCGCAAGATCAATGCCGGCGATGGCTTTCCCGGTGTCGCCGACGTCTGGTTCGATGTCCCCTGCCATGTCTTCGATGCCTGGCCCGAAGCGCGTTTGCGCGGAACTCCGGGTCAGGTGATGGCGCGTCGCGAAACCGCCCTGTTGCGGGCAACGCGGGACGGTGCGGTATGGGTCGGCCACGCCAAGCGAAAGGACGGCTTCAAGC
>Ga0208566_1001174_pt1 | contig 15613 bp, 10 predicted proteins | sample PL_2010_150m_FD_184159 | JGI IMG/M metagenome (GOLD analysis project Ga0208566, IMG submission 184159) | Freshwater microbial communities from Powell Lake, British Columbia, Canada to study Microbial Dark Matter (Phase II) - PL_2010_150m... | ecosystem: Environmental > Aquatic > Freshwater >...
ATCAGGATGCCGAACACCATCAGTTCGACGCTCGAAGAGATTCCCGATGGCAGATCCAGTCCCAGGCCGGTTTCAAGAAAATGGAACAGGACATTGAGCGCCGTCGGCAGGAGAACGATAAAGGCGGAACCGAGAAATGATCCAAGCACACTGCCAATTCCCCCGATGATCACCATGAACAGGATACGGAATGACAGCTCGATCGAAAATCCCTCGGGCTCAACCGTGCCCAGGTACGCATAGGCGTATAACGCCCCCGCAACGCCGCAATAGAACGAGCTCACCGCAAAGGCGAGCAGCTTGGTGTGCACCTGCCGGAAGCCGATCACCTCGGCCGCCATGTCCATGTCGCGGATGGCCATCCAGGAACGACCCGTGTTGGAGCGCACCATGTTCTTTGCCAAGAGGGCCATCACCGAAACGACGACCAGAACGAACAGATACTTGCTCGCCGGCGTATGGAACGTATATCCGAGGATCTCGATCGGTTGTGCGGTAATGACCCCGGAGGAACTGTAGTTGGTGAACCAGCCGATCTTGGTCAGGCACCAGACAATGAAGAACTGGGTGGCCAGGGTCGATGCGGCGAGGTAAAAGCCGCGGATGCGCAGGCTCGGCAGGCCGAAGAGGATGCCGACCGCTGCTGCGCACAGTCCGCTCAAGGCGAATGCGACGAGTATCGGCATGCCCTCGACGCGCAGCATGAAGTTATACGAAGCGAAGGCGCCCACCGCCATGAATGCCGCCGTCCCGAGCGACAACTGGCCGGCATAACCGGTCAGGATGTTAAGGCCCAGGGCGGCGAGGGCAAAGATCAGGAAGGGGATCAGGATCGCGGAAAGATAGTAGGGTGAGGCGAACAGCGGTACGGCAAGGAAGGCCACCAGCAGGATCATGGCCATGCCGATCCTGTCCTGGCGGATCGGAAAGATCTGGTTGTCGGCGGCGTAGGTGGCCTTGAACTGGCCGGCTTCTCTGTAGAACATTGGTTGCTTTATGCCTGTGGCTAGATGCGGCGAATGATCTTCTCCCCGAACAATCCTTCGGGTCGAACCAGCAAGAACAGGAGCGCCAGCACATAGGGAAACCACCCCTCGATGCCGCCGCCCACATAGGGCCCGAGAAATACCTCGGCCAATTTTTCCGACGCGCCGATGATCAGGCCACCGACGATGGCGCCGGGGACGCTGGTAAAGCCGCCAAGGATCAGCACTGGCAAGGCCTTCAACGCCACAAAGGTGAGGGCGAACTGTACGCCGTTGCGCGCCCCCCAGAGCAGGCCGGCGACCAGGGCCACGAATCCCGCCACGCCCCAGACGATGACCCAGATCTGCTGCAGCGGGATTCCGATCGACAGCGCCGCCTGATGGTCGTCGGCGACTGCGCGTAAAGCACGACCGACCTTGGTCTTGGAGAAGAAGATCGCCAGTGCCGCCACCAGCACGAAGGCAATGCCCGCCGCCACCAGGTCGAATTGGGAAATGGCCATGCCCGCGTGTTCGAGCAGGAATTCCAGCGGCACGTCCTCGATGCCCAGTTCCAGCCTGCGCACGCTGGCGCCCCAGATTGCCTGTGCCAATCCCTCGATGAAGAAGGTCAGGCCGATGGTGACCATGAACAGCGTGATTTCGGGCTGGTTGACCAGCGGGCGCAGCACGACCTTTTCGATGGCGAAGGCGAGAACGATCATCACCACCATCGTCAGCGGCACCGCCAGCCATAGCGACAGACCCATGTCGTGCAGCCCAACCGCCGTCAGCGCGGCGAAAAAGACCATCGCCCCCTGGGCAAAATTGAAGACTCCGGACGCCTTGTAGATCAGCACGAAACCCAGCGCCACCAGCGAATACATGATGCCGGAGAGTAGGCCGCCGAGCAGGACTTCGAGGAAAAATTGCATGCGTGACTCCGCCTAATGCGCGACGCCGAGATAGGCGTTGATCACGTCAGGGTTGGAGCGGACTTCATCCGGTGTCCCGTCGCCGATCTTCTTGCCGTAATCAAGAACCACGACGCGATCCGAAATGTCCATCACCACACCCATGTCATGTTCGATCAGAACGATGGTGGTGCCAAGCTGGTCATTCACGTCGAGAATGAAACGGCACATGTCCTGCTTTTCTTCGACGTTCATGCCCGCCATCGGTTCGTCCAGCAGCAGAATCGATGGCTCGGCGGCGAGCGCCCGGCCCAGTTCCACGCGCTTCTGCAGTCCGTAGGCAAGGCGCCCGACCGGCGTCTTGCGAATATGCTGGATTTCCAGGAAGTCGATGATTTCCTCGACTTTCTTGCGGTGCTCGATCTCCTCGCGCTTCGCCGGCCCCAGGTAGATGGCGTCGAGCAGGAAATTCGAGCGCATCTTCAGGTTGCGCCCGGTCATGATGTTGTCGAGCACGCTCATCCCCTTGAACAGGGCGATATTCTGGAAAGTTCGTGCAATCCCGCTTTTGGCCGACTCATAAGTATTCATGCCGCGGCGATGCTTGCCGCGAAAGATGATTTCGCCCTCCTGCGGGTGGTAGACCCCGTTGATGACGTTTAGCATGGAACTCTTGCCGGCGCCGTTGGGACCGATGATTGCCCGAATCTCGTGTTCGCGCACGTCAAAGCCGATATTGGTGAGCGCTTTGACGCCGCCGAACGAGAGCGAGATGTTCTCGAAACTCAGGATGACGCCGCCGATTTTTCTGCCGGTTTCCATGCAGGATCTGCCGTCAGGCGGCCTTCTTCGCAGTGTGAGACGGGAAGGTCTTCACCTCCATGATGCGCAGATCGGCGCTGACCATGCCGGTGCGCCCGTCCTCGAACCGCACCTGCGTCTCGATGAACTGCGAGCGCTTGTCGGAATACAGAGCGTCGATCAGGACGCGATACTTCTCGCCGACAAATCCGCGCCGCACCTTGCGCGTACGGGTCAGTTCGTCGTCGTCGGGATCGAGCTCCTTGTGGAGAATCAGGAAGCGATGCACCTGCGAATCGCTCAGCATCGGATCGTGCGCCAGCTCCGCGTTGGCATTCTCGACGCATTCCCGGATCAGGTCATAAACCTCGTTCTTCTGCGCCAGGTCGGTGTAGCCCGAGTAGGCGATGTTGCGGCGTTCGGCCCAGTTGCCGACCGCGCCCATGTCGATATTGATAAAGGCACAAACCGTTTTCAGGCCATGGCCGAAGACCACCGCCTCCTTGATGTAGGACACGAACTTGAGCTTGTTCTCGATATAGTTCGGCGCAAACAGGGAACCCGTCGCCATCTTTCCGACATCCTTGGCGCGGTCGATGATCTTCAGATGGCCGTCTTCGTCGAAGAAACCGGCGTCGCCGGTATGGAAGAATCCCTCCCCGTCGATGGCTTCCGCCGTGTCTTCCGGTCGCTTGTAGTATTCCTTGAGCAACATTTCCCCGCGCACCAGTACTTCGCCGCTGTCGGCGATCTTCACCTCGACCCCCGGCGCGGGTTTGCCGACGCTGTCGAACTTGATCTCGCCGTCCGGCTGCAGGCAGACGGCGGCGCAGGTCTCGGTCGATCCGTAGAGTTGCTTCAGGTTGATCCCGATGGAGCGGTAAAAACGAAACAGGTCGGGTCCGATCGCGGCGCCGGCGGTATAGGCGACGCGGATTCGGCTCATCCCGAGGACGTTGCGCAACGGGCCATAGACGAGCATATCGCCCAGGACATACAGGCAGCGGTCGAGTGCCGCCACCCCCGGCTTGTGATCGAGGATTTCCGCGCCGCAACGCCGGGCGACCGCCATGAAATAGTGGAACATGCGACGTTTAAGGGCGCTCGCGTCCTCCATGCGGATCATTACCGTAGTCAGCAGGTTCTCGAATACCCGCGGCGGCGCGAAGTAGTAGGTCGGCCCGATTTCACGTAGGTCGGTCAGCACCGTTTCGCCGGATTCCGGACAATTGATGGTAAAGCCCGCAACCATTGCCTGCGCGAAAGAGAAAAGGTGGTCGCCGACCCAGGCCATCGGCAGGTAGGAAAGAATGTCGTCCTCGGGGCCCAGGGCATCGAACTCGACGCCGCTGCGGGCCGCAGTGATGAACGAGGCGTGGGTTTGGCAGACCCCTTTGGGTTTGCCGGTGGTGCCCGAGGTGTACAGCATCACCGCGACGTCCCCGGGGCGACCGAGCGCGATTTCGCCGTCGAGAAAAGCGGGATGGGATTTGTCCTGGGTGCGCCCCGTCTCCATCACGTCATCCAGACTCTGGATGAACGGCTGGGTGTAGTGCCGCATGCCGCGCGGATCGTCGTACAGGATGTGGGCCAGCGCCGGACAGGCCTCCTTGACCTCGAGCAGCTTGTCGACCTGCTCCTGATCCTCGACGATGGCGAACCTGATTTCGGCATTTTCGAGGACGAAGGACATCTCCTGGGCGACCGCGTCCTGATACATCGGCACCGGAACGCCCCCCAGCATCTGCGCAGCACACATCGCCCAGTAAAGCCGCGGCCGGTTGTCGCCGACGATGGCCAGGTTGTCGCCGCGCTTGAAGCCGAGCGCCGACAGGCCGCAGGCAATCGCCCGGGTTTCGGTGGCGACCTCCCTCCAGGTCCAGGCCTGCCAGATACCCAGGTCCTTTTCTCGCGTCGCCACCTGCCCGCCGCGCACCTGGGCATGCCGCATCAACAGACGCGGAAAGGTGTCGAGGCCGGTGCCGCTGACTTGGGCCGCTGCTGCGGGCATCTAAGGGTTCTCCTCGGGTGAGAAATGGATCCGGCCGCCTGTCTCGCCGCGGCGTTACCGGACACGCACTTACGGCACATCCTGAAGAGGTGCCGTCCTTGATTCTAAACTGAAATCCTTGTGGCGCAAGCTTGCCCTCAACTATCTTAAGGCCAGAGAGCCCCTATAATTGTCGCGTGGCGGACAATCCAGGTTCATACACCGAAGCGAACTCACCCGGCTTTGCAACAAAGTTGCGTGCCTGCAGCTGGGCGTCCGATCTTTCCGAATCCGAGTTCGCCCGCGTCGAGGCCGGCGTTTTCGAGCGCCTGATTCCAGCCGGAGGTTTCGTGTGCCGCAAGGGCGAACCGGCCGAATACTGGCTCGGCGTGATGGACGGCCTGCTGAAGATCTCCAGCGACTGGGTGACCGGAAAAACCGCAACGCTGTCCGGCATGCCTTCCGGCGGGTGGTTCGGCGAAGGCTCCCTCCTCAAGGCCGAGCGCCTGCGTTACGACGCGATTGCCATGCGCGACTCCCGGGTCGCCTACATGCGACGGGAGACCTTTCAGTGGCTGCTCGACCACAGCATTGGCTTCAACCGTTTCCTGCTGACGCAGTTGAACGAACGCCTCGGTCAGTTTATCGGCACGCTTGAATCGGAACGTCTGCTGGACACTGATGCTCGCGTTGCGAGGGCTCTGGCGTCCCTGTTCAACGCCGTTCTGTTTCCTGGCACCGCCTTGAACCTGTCGATTTCCCAGGAAGAAATCGGCTATCTCGCGGGCATCTCGCGCCAGCGGGTCAACCGGTCCCTGAAAATCCTCGAGGATGCCGGTTTCCTGGCGGTCGAGTACGGCGGCGTGACCATCATGGACCTGGACGGGCTGCGCCGCTTCGGTGGTTAGGGTTGCTTGACGGCGGTGCCCGTTTCTTCGAACAGGAAGCAGAAGACGTCGGTTACCTCGGCGATTCGGTCCGATAACGCTGTGCCGATGCCGTGGCCGCTACTTGCGCTGGTGCGCAGCAGGATCGGGTTGCCGTGGGGGCTGGCCGACTGCAGTCGGGCGACCATCTTGCGCGACTGGGCCGGATTGACTCGGCCGTCATGGTCGCCGGTCACCATCAGGATCGACGGATAGGCGGTGCCGTCCTTGACATGGTGATAGGGGGAATAGGCATACAGCGCCTCGAATTGCACCCGGTCCTTGACCGAACCGAACTCCGTGATGTTGAAGGCACCATTGGGATCGAGTTCTATCCGCAGCATGTCGTAGATTCCAACCGAACTGACGACGGCGCGAAACAGTCCCGGCCGTTGCGTCAGTGCCGCGCCCATCAACAGTCCGCCGTTGCTGCCACCCTGGATGGCGAGCCGCTGAACAGAGGTGTAGCGCCGGGCGACCAGGTGTTCCGCCGCGGCGATGAAATCGTCGAATACCGTCTGCTTCTTCGTTAAGTTGCCCGCTTTGTGCCAGGCCTCCCCGTATTCCCCGCCTCCGCGCAGATTGGCGATTACATACACGCCCCCCTGGTCCAGCCATAGCCGGGCAGTCAACAGGAAGTTCGGCTTCAGGCTGATTCCATAGCCGCCATAACCGGTCAGCAGGGTCGGATTCGCACCATCAAGCGCCGTCCCTTTGCGACGCAGGATATTCAACGGCACCCTGGTACCATCCTTGGCGATGGCGAAATCGCGTATCACTTCGGCATCGCTGAAATCCGCTGCGGACGTGACCGCAAGTGCGGTCTTTACCGCTTCGCCGGAAGTGCCGACAAGATACCAGGCCGGTGGTGCGAGATAACTGGTGAGCCGCGCCAGGACTTGGCCGTGGCCGTCGCGTGCCAGGTCGGCGACGCCGCTGACGGGCGGCAGCGCAACCGTCGTGACCTTGCCGCTGGCGGTGTCTACGATTTTCAGCCGGGAGGGACCGCCGACCAGTTGGGAGACGAACAACTGGCTGCCCGCCGGCTCGAATTGCTCGATGGTGCCTTCGTCCTCGGCGACCATTGGTTGCGCCTGCTTGAGGTCCGGTTGTGCCAGAGCAATACGCAGAATCTTGCCGCGCGGCGCATTCTCCAGCGAACGCAGATAAAGATAGCCGTCCCGGCCGAACTTGGCCTGCTTGATCTGGTCCGCGAAGTCGGCGATTCTGCGCCATTTGCCCTTGGACTTCAGAAAGAATGCGTAGTCGCCCCCATCGCCATTGGCGACCCTGGCGAGCGTGAACTCGCCATCTGCCGACGTGGCAAGCCGGGTCTCGGCGATGCGCGGAAACTCCTTGCCGATTTCATACCGATCCTGACCGGCCGGCGTGCCCAGGGCGTGGAAGTACACCTGCTGAAAGAAATGCAGATCGGCGTCGGGACGTTCGCCGGGACCCGGATAGCGGGTGTAGTAAAGGCCGCTGCCATCGGCATTCCACGCGATGCTGCCGCCGCCTGTCGGGTAGGCGACACGTGGAACACGGTCGCCGAGATCCCTTCCTGATGCGGTCTCGAATACGTGCAGGGTGCCGTCCTCACTGCCGTTTTCCGACAGTGACACGGCGACTTTCGAGCCGTCCGGCGAGGGCTGAAAAAAGTCGATGGTCAATCTGCCCTTGGCCGACATCAGGTTCGGGTCCAGCACCACCCTTTCACCGATCGGCTGGGTGGCAGAGTCCAACGTCACCAGCAACGGCTGCTGCTTGGGAGGTTGTCGCTTGAAGGCGAACAGCTTGCCATTACTTTCGACAAGGGCGTAGTGGTCGTTCGACGTCGAGGCAAACAGCGATTTGGCCCGTTCCGCTACGATGGTTCGTGCCCGAAACGCATCCAGGCGCTCGCGGGTAAGGCGGTTTTCCCGGGCAACCCAGTCCGTCACGGCTGCGTCGCCGGACCTTTCCAGCCACTGGTAGTCATCGCCGACGGCAACGCCATGGTAGCGGTCGATCGTCGGCTTCTTCTCGGCGGCAGGGTAGGGGAGCCCGGCGGCGACCAATGGGAGGCTGGTCGTCATGGCGACCAGAAGGAGCATGAAGCGGGGTAGGACCTGCATGGCTGTTTCCTGAATATGGGTGGAAGGTACATCGGACAAGGCTATCACACACCCCAGGCATTCTCGACACCGGTCAGGGCGATTCGGGCGACCCGTGGGGGGCAAAGCCGCTGCCAGGTCGTGGGCCTGCCGCCCCCGGCGATCGAGGTGGTTCCGGCCGGTCAAGGGCCGACTCGCTACATGCTGCGCCGGTACTGCCCCCCTACCTCGAACAGCGCGGCGCTGATCTGACCAAGCGAGCAGACGCGCACCGCGTCGACGAGTACTTCGAAAACATTGCCGTCGGCGATTACAGTCTGCTTCAGCCGTTCGAGCATCGGCCCCGATGCCGCCGCATTGCGCGTCTGAAACTCGCGCAGACGTTTGATCTGCGACTGCTTCTCGTCCTCCGTCGAACGTGCAAGTTCGATCTCGAGTTGCGCGTCGCCCTTGGGATTGCGGAAAGTATTTACGCCGATGATCGGGTAGGAACCGTCGTGCTTGCGATGCTCGTAGTAGAGCGACTCCTCCTGGATCTTGCCCCGCTGGTAGCCGGTTTCCATGGCGCCGAGCACACCGCCGCGGGCGGCGATGGCCTCGAACTCCTTGAGGACCGCCTCCTCGACCAGGTCGGTCAACTCGTCGATGATGAAGGCGCCCTGGTTTGGGTTCTCGTTCTTCGCCAGGCCCCATTCGCGGTTGATCACCAGCTGGATCGCCATGGCGCGGCGCACCGACTCGTCGGTCGGGGTGGTGATCGCCTCGTCGTAGGCGTTGGTGTGCAGGCTGTTGCAGTTGTCGTAGATGGCGATCAATGCCTGCAGGGTGGTGCGGATGTCGTTGAAGGCCATCTCCTGCGCGTGCAGGCTGCGGCCGCTGGTCTGGACGTGGTACTTGAGTTTCTGGCTGCGTTCGTTGGCGCCGTACTTGTTCTTCATCGCCACCGCCCAGATGCGCCGGGCGACGCGGCCGATCACGGTGTATTCCGGGTCCATGCCGTTGGAGAAGAAGAACGACAGGTTGGGGGCAAAATCGTCGATGTGCATGCCGCGCGCCAGATAGGCTTCGACATAAGTGAAGCCGTTGGAGAGCGTGAAGGCGAGCTGCGAGATCGGATTGGCCCCAGCCTCGGCGATGTGGTAGCCGGAGATCGAAACCGAGTAGAAGTTCCTGATGTCGTGATGGACGAAATACTGCTGGATGTCGCCCATCATCTTCAGGGCGAACTCGGTCGAGAAGATGCAGGTGTTCTGCCCCTGGTCCTCCTTGAGGATGTCGGCCTGGACCGTGCCGCGCACTGAAGACAGCGTCCAGGCCTTGATCTTCTGAGCCTCGTCTTCTGTCGGTTCACGGTCGTTGTCGGCCCTGAACTTGTCGAACTGCTGCTCGATGGCGGTGTTGAAGAACATCGCCAGGATCATCGGCGCCGGGCCGTTGATGGTCATCGACACCGACGTGGTCGGGGCGCACAGGTCGAAGCCCGAATACAGTACCTGCATGTCGTCGAGGGTGGCGATGGAGACGCCCGAATTGCCAACCTTGCCGTAGATGTCCGGGCGCTCGTCCGGGTCGAAGCCGTAAAGCGTCACCGAATCGAAGGCGGTGGACAGGCGCTTCGCCGGCAGGCCTTCGGAGACGCGTTTGAAGCGGCGGTTGGTGCGGAAGGCGTCGCCCTCGCCGGCAAACATGCGGGTCGGGTCCTCGTTCTCGCGCTTGAAGGCAAATACCCCGGCGGTAAACGGGAAACTGCCGGGCAGGTTCTCCTTCATCAGGAAGCGCAGCACCTCACCATCGTCTTCGGAACGCGGCAGGGACACCTTGCGGATCCTGGTACCGCATAGCGAGGTGGTGGTGAGCGCGGTGCGGACCTCCTTGTCGCGGATCTTCACCACGTACTCGTCCTGGGCGTAGAGCTCGACGGTCTTGGGCCACATCTCCAGCAGCTTCCGGGTGCGTGGGTCGAGCTGGCTGTCCTTCCAGGTTATCAATTCATCAAAATCCCTGGTCTCCTTGCCGCATCCGGCGAATATTGCCTTGGAAGTCTTCAGGGACTGACGCTCGCGCGCCAGGGTTGCCTGCTGCGCCGTGTGCACGTGATAGGCGCGGACTGCTTCGGCGATCTCCGCCAGGTAGCGGACGCGGGCGGTCGGCACGATAGCGCGTGACACCGATGATTGGCGGACGGTAATCCGCGGCAGCTTGCCCGGCTTGGTCTTCAGTCCGAGCGCCTGCAGCCGCGGCAACAGTGCCTGATAAAGGGCCGTGACGCCATCGTCGTTGAAGCGCGCCGCCATGGTGCCGAACACCGGCATTTCGTCGGCGGGCTGGCTGAACAGCTCGCGGTTGCGCTGATACTGCTTGCGCACGTCGCGCAAGGCGTCCTCGGCGCCCTTGCGGTCGAACTTGTTGATGGCGACGAAGTCGGCGAAATCCAGCATGTCGATCTTCTCGAGTTGGCTCGCCGCGCCGAATTCCGGCGTCATGACGTACAGTGAGGCGCCAACCAGCGGCACGATTGCCGCGTTGCCCTGACCGATGCCGGAGGTCTCGACGATGACCAGGTCGAATCCGGCCAGTTTGCAGGCGGCGATCACTTCCGGGAGCGCCACCGAAACCTCCGAGCCGGTGTCCCGGGTGGCCAGCGAACGCATGAAAATGTTCGGGTGCTCGATGGCGTTCATGCGGATGCGGTCGCCCAGCAAAGCGCCGCCGGTGCGCTTGCGCGACGGGTCGATGGAAACGATGGCGATGGACAGGCCGTCCTGCTGGTCGAGGCGGAAGCGGCGCACCAGTTCGTCGGTGAGCGAGGACTTGCCGGCACCACCGGTGCCGGTGATGCCCAGCGTCGGCGTGCTTAGCTTGGCGGCGGCTTCAACGATCTGCTTCTTCAGCGCCGCCGGGTAAACGCCGTTCTCCAGCGCCGTGATGATCTGTGCCAGCTTGCGCCGGTCGCCGCCCTTGAGGGTTTGAAGCACTTCGCCGGGTGGCGGCACGAAGGGTGCCAGGTCGAAATCGGCCTGATGCACGACATCGTTGATCATCCCCTGCAGGCCCAGGGTCTGGCCGTCCTGCGGGGAATACAGGCGGGTGACGCCGTAATCGTGGAGTTCCTTGATCTCGGCAGGAATGATCACCCCGCCGCCGCCGCCGAAGACCTTGACGTTGCCGCCGCCGTTGGCGCGCAGCAGGTCGAGCATGTACTTGAAGAACTCGACGTGGCCGCCCTGATAGGACGTGATCGCGATGCCCTGCACATCCTCCTGCAGGGCCGCATTGACGATCTCGCCGACGGAGCGGTTGTGGCCGAGGTGGATCACTTCCGCGCCGGTTGCCTGCATGATGCGGCGCATGATGTTGATGGAGGCATCGTGGCCGTCGAATAGCGCGGCGGCGGTCACGAAGCGCACTTTCTGCTTCGGCCGGTAGGTGTTTGGCTTGGTGCTTACGCTCAAATCCGTCATCCTGCCTCCTGCGCTGAACGTTCGGCTTGCTGCTAGACCGGGAAATCTACCTTACGTTGACGTCAACGTCAACCTCAGTGGCGTCTCAAGCGTGGCGATCAATTGCCGGCACGCGCTGATTCTATGCCTTGCATTGCCGTGCGCGGCTTTCACGCCAATTCGCGCAAAGCCGTCTTCAGCACCTTGCCGGCCGAGTTCTTCGGCAGCGCATCGACGAAGACGTAGCGTTTCGGCCGCTTGAAGCGGGCAATGTTGTCCAGGCACAGACGCTCGAGTTCTTCCGCAGCCAACGCTCCTCTGCCGACGACGAAGGCGACCACCTTCTCTCCCCATTCAGCATCGGCGATACCGACCACCGATGCTTCCGCCACCGCGGGGTGTGTCAGCAGCACTTCCTCCACCTCGCGGGGGTAAATGTTGGAGCCGCCGCTGATGATGACGTCCTTGCTGCGGTCCTTCAAGGTCAGGAAACCGCGCTGATCGAGGCAGCCAATGTCGCCGGTATGCAGCCAGCCGTGCACCAGGGTCCTGGCCGTCGCATCGGGGTTGTTTAGATAGCCCGCCATTACCGTGTCCCCGTGCACCAGTACTTCGCCGGTTTCGCCAACCGGAAGAGACCGGTCCTCATGATCTGCGACGCGGACCTGGATGCCGGTGAACGGCAGCCCGACCGAGCCGAGGACAGCTTCCTCGGCGTCGCGATGCAATGCTTTCGACAGCGCCGTAATGGTCATCGGGCTTTCCCCCTGGCCGTAGATCTGGGCGAAACGCGGCCCCATCACGGCCATGGCGCGCCGGATGTCGGCGACATACATCGGCCCGCCACCATAGACGACGGTCTTGAGATGGGTCAGGTCGGGGTCGGCGGCCTCGGCACCGTCGACCAGGCGCTTGACCATGGTCGGCGCGGCAAACAGAGTGACGCCTTGGTGGACGCGCAGCAACGCGAAGATTTCGAGCGGGTCGAAGCCCCCCGATTCCGGGATTACGTTGCATGCGGCTTGCGCGACGTGGGGCAGAATGTAGATTCCCGACCCGTGCGACATCGGCGCGGCATGCAGGATGGCGTCACCGGCGGAGATGCAATCGACATCGGAAAAATAGTTGTGCGTCATCGCCAGCAGGTTGCGCTGGGTCAGCATGACGCCCTTGGGTTTGCCGGTGGTGCCGCTGGTATAGAAAAACCACGCCAGATTGGCCGTGGCCCGCTCCGCCACAGTGTCGATCGCGACCTCGAGGAGCTGCGCGTAGTCGCTGCCCGCGACTTCGAGCACGTGGCGCAGCAACGGTGATGACTGCTGGGCCTCCACCGCGCCATCGGCGTGGTCGGCGGTGACGAAACAGGCGGCGGCGCAGGAGTCCTGGAATATGAAGGCCAATTCCTTCGGGTGCAATGCCGCATTGATCGGCACAGGGGTCAGTCCGGCGTGCCAGCAGGCGAACAGCAACTCGACATACTCAGGGCAGTTGCGCATTACCAGCGCCACCCGGTCCTGGGCCTGCAGCCCGAGGCGTTCCCGCAGCCCGGTGGAGAGCCTTGTCACGCGGTCGGCCAGCGTCGCGTAGTCATGAACCACCCGCGCGCCCAGCGCGACGGCGGGATGGTGCGGGTAGGCCCGTGCGGCACGCTCCAGCAAATTGACCAGGTTGGTGCTCATACCGCCACACTCGCCCAAGGCGAGCCTGCCGTCAAGGGGCGAGTTTGCAGCAGCCGTTACGGGCAGGCTACAAACGTCCGGCGGAGCGGTATAGACTCCAAATCGCGCCGTGATGCGACGCCCTCGAGTCGAAACCGCCACTGCCATGAAAACCGAGCACCGTGTCCCCGAAACGCCCGCGACCAGATTCCTGCGCAATCAGGGTGTCGCCCACTCCGACCACCTGTATCCCTATGAGGAGCATGGCGGCACGGCGATTTCGGCGCGCGAACTGAATGTTCCGGAACACTGCGTGATCAAGACGCTGGTGATGGAGGACGAGGCTGCGCATCCGCTGATCGTGCTGATGCACGGCGATCGCCAGGTATCGACCAAGGAACTGGCGAAGCAGCTCGGCGTCAAGAAGGTATCGCCCTGCACGCCCGAGACGGCAAAGCGCCACACTGGCTATCTGGTTGGCGGCACCTCGCCGTTCGGCGTGAAGAAGCCGTTACTGACCTGCATGGAGAAAAGCATTCTCGATCTGTCGCTGGTGTACATCAACGGTGGCCAGCGTGGCTATCTGGTCGGCGTACATCCCCACGACATTTTGAGGGTGCTGACACCACGGGTCGTCACCGTCGCCAAAATGCCGACTTGATGGGACCTAAATGTTCTTGCTGCGCTCGATCTGCACTCCGACCCGGCGCACGCCCTTCATGATGCCGAGCTTGGCGATGGAAATCTTCACCCACGGCGCGCCGAACTCGTCGAGCATCAGACCGATGACGAACTCCCCCAGAGTCTCCAGCAGGTTGAAGTGGCGCTCCGCGAGCTCCTTGCGGACGCGCTCGATCACCGCGTCGTAGCGGATGGTGTCGGCGATGTCGTCGTTCTTCGCCGCCGCGTCGGGCACGCCGAAGGTCAGGCTGATTTCCAGCGTCTGGGCGGCCGCCCGTTCCCGCGGGAAGATCCCGACGTGCGCTTCGACGCGCATGTCGTCGATGAAGATGAAGTCCATGATGAAGTCCTGAAAGCGAGGCTACAATGCCGCACATTCTAGGTGAGAGTTGCTGAAGCGAACATGACTACGGCGATATTCGTTGTCCTCGGCTATTTGCTCGGTTCGCTGCCGTTTGCCGTGATCGTCTCGCGCGCCTTCGGCCTGGCGGATCCGCGCAGCTACGGATCGGGCAATCCTGGGGCCACCAACGTGCTGCGCTCCGGCAACAAGGCCGCCGCGGTGCTGACCCTGGTCGGCGACGCCGCGAAGGGCTGGCTGGCGGTCTGGCTGGCCGCCCACTTCGGTGCCGAGCATGCGGCCTTGGCCACGATCGGGGTGGCGGCCTTTCTCGGACATGTGTTCCCCGTGTTCCTGGGATTCAAGGGCGGCAAGGGCGTGGCCACCGCCGTCGGGGTGTTGCTGGGCCTGCATTGGATACTGGCACTCGCCGCAACACTGACCTGGCTGTTGGTCGCCGTGGCGACCCGTTACTCTTCGCTTGCCGCCCTCCTGGCCGCCCTCGAGGCGCCGTTCGCCGCCTGGATCTTGTCGGACCGGGCGGACATCGCCCTGCCGGTCGCCGCCATGTCCTTGCTGCTGATCTGGCGGCACGCGGCCAACATTCGCAAGCTCCTGGCCGGTACCGAAAGCAGGATCGGCGGAGCGAAGACGTAATCCTCAGCTGATCGCGAGCAGCTCCTGCAACGGCCAGCGTGGGCGCACCGCGAAAGCGCCGTTGCCCGGTACTCCGACCCCCGCCAGCAGGCGCTGCGCGCCGCAAAAGGCGATCATCGCGCCGTTATCGGTGCATAGCTCGAGTTCTGGATAGTACACCTTGAAATCGCTTCGTTCCGAGGCAAGGTCGAGCCTCTGGCGCAGGCGCCGGTTGGCGCCGACGCCGCCGGCCACTACCAGTCGTCGCAGGCCGCAGCGGCTGATTGCCGCCAGGGACTTGGCCACCAGCACGTCGGTGACCGCCTCCTGGAATTCGGCGGCAAGGTCGGCCCGAGCCGCCGCATCGGGCGGACAGGAACGCACGGCAGTCAGCACGGCGGTCTTGAGGCCGGAGAAACTGAAATCCAGGTCGCCGCTATTCATCATCGGCCGCGGCAGCTTGAAGCGGCCCGGCGTGCCGCCTTCAGCCAGTCTGGCGAGTGCCGGCCCCCCCGGGTACCCCAGGCCGAGCAATTTCGCCGTCTTGTCGAAGGCTTCACCGGCGGCGTCGTCGAGCGACTCACCGAGTAGTTCGTAGGCGCCCACCGCGCCGACTCGCATTAGTTGCGTGTGTCCGCCTGACACCAGCAGGGCGACGAACGGAAAGGCGGGCGGATCGCGCCCGAGCAGCGGGGAAAGCAGGTGACCCTCCAAATGGTGCACCGGTAGGGCCGGAATACCCCGCGCCAAAGCTAGCGCAGCGGCGAAGCTGGCGCCAACCAACAACGCCCCCGCTAGCCCCGGTCCGGCCGTGTAGGCAATGGCATCCACATCATCGAGGCTGGCTCCGGCTTCGAGCAGGACCCGCTGGAGCAGCGGCACCAGCCGGCGGATATGATCGCGGGACGCGAGTTCTGGGACCACGCCACCGTAGGCCTCATGCATCTCGACCTGGGAATGAACGGCATGGCCGAGCAGGCCGCGCTCGCTGTCGTAGAAGGCGACACCGGTTTCGTCGCAGGAAGATTCAAACCCCAGGACACGCATGCCGGGGATTCTACCGGGCCGGAGCGCGGCAATTCTGCGCAGAAACGACTTTTTGCTTGGATTCCAGGCCGAATATGGATAGAATAGTCGGCTCTTTGTATCGATCAGGGAAGTACCACATG
>Ga0208566_1001176_pt1 | contig 15609 bp, 12 predicted proteins | sample PL_2010_150m_FD_184159 | JGI IMG/M metagenome (GOLD analysis project Ga0208566, IMG submission 184159) | Freshwater microbial communities from Powell Lake, British Columbia, Canada to study Microbial Dark Matter (Phase II) - PL_2010_150m... | ecosystem: Environmental > Aquatic > Freshwater >...
CCCACCGGCAGGCGCAGCAGGAAGCGATCGAAGAAGGCCTCGCCCACTTCATCGGCAGGTACCTCGTTGGTCGCGCCGATGACGCTGATCAGCGGGCAGTCCTGGCGGCCCGCGCCATTATCGAACTTGCGCTCGTTGAGCAGGGTGAGGAGGGCATTGAGGATGGCGCTGTTGGCCTTGAACACCTCGTCGATGAAGGCGATCGATGCCTGCGGCAGGTAGCCGGCGGTCTGGCGCTCGTAGCGGTCCTGCTCGAGGGCGCTGATGGAGAGCGGGCCGAACAATTCCTCCGGCACCGAAAAACGCGTCAGCAGCCGCTCGAAATACTGCGCATCCTTGAATGCCAGATGCAGGCGGCGCGCCAGTTCGCTCTTGGCGGTGCCAGGGGGGCCGATGAGCAAGGTGTGTTCGCCTGCCAGCGCCGCCAGGAGCGCCAGCCTGACCTGGCGACTGCGTTCCACCAGGCCGTATTCCAGCGCCGCGAACAGATTGCTCAGTCGACCGGAAAATTGCTGCGGTTTCGTATTCATCGAGACATGATACCCAAACCTCGGCCGACTTGATCGAATGCAGAAATATGGACAGCCGGCTGTTTACACCATCTTTACGCCGGTAGTGCAACAATTTCTCCCAAATATACGGCCGGAACTCTATGCTCGAACCTATGGAAATCAATCAGCATCCGGCGGACACGCCAAGCGAGCCGAACAAGTTCCGGGCGGCAACGGCGTCACGCTATCTGGTGGCGGCCGTGGTCTGCGTCCTGACGACCATCGTCTGCCTGCCACTGTTGGCATATTTCGATCCGGCCAATATCGTCATGATCTATCTCCTGGCGGTTGTGTTGATCGCGCTGCGGCTCGGCCGGGGGCCGGCCGTCATGGCGTCGTTCCTTAGCGTCGCGCTGTTCGATTTCTTCTTCGTCCCGCCCAGATTCTCCTTTGCCGTCACCGATGGCCAATATCTGCTGACTTTCGTCGTGATGCTGACGGTGGCAATCATCATCGGGCATCTGGTGACCGGCCTGCAGCAGCAGGCTCGCCATGCCCGGCTAAGCGAGGAACACGCCCAGCAACTGTACCAACTGGCCAGGGAACTGGGTGGCGCCCTGACCCTGATCCAAGTCGATGAAATCGCCCGAAATTACCTTTGGCGGGAGATGCGAGTCCACTCGGTGATACTGGCACCCGGCGACAATGGAAGCCTGCAGCCGGTGATTCAGGACAGTGAGCGCAGACCTGCCTTCAAGATCGAACAGCGCCTTGCCAGGATGTCCTTCGCCACGGCGGAGGCGGTGGAATTCAATGCGTTGGCGGAAGCCAGCTACGCCGGCTTTTACTTTCCGCTAAAGACACCGACCCAGGTTCGCGGGGTCATCGCGCTGGCGCCGGAAAGCACTGACGCGGCACTGATCAAGGACAACCACCCGCTGCTGGAGGCGTTGTCTTCCTTGATCGCGATCGCCGTCGAGCGTTTGCATTATGTCGAGGTGGCCCACGCGACGCAGATCGAAATGAGCTCCGAGCGCTTGCGCAATTCAGTGCTGTCGGCCTTGTCGCATGACTTGCGCACCCCATTGACGGCGCTGGTCGGCTTGGCCGATTCCCTGGCGCTCGCCCGTCCGGAGCTACCGGCCCAGCAGAAGGAAACCGCCGAGGCCTTGCGCGAGCAAGCGTTGCGCATCAACGGCCTGGTCGAGAACCTGCTCGACATGGCCCGCCTGCAAGCGGGAACGGTCACGCTGAAAAAGGAATGGCAGCCGCTGGAAGAAGTGGTCGGTGCCAGCATCAAGCTGCTAGAACGCAGCCTGCTCGACCATCCGGTCAAGGTGACGATCGCCAGTGACCTGCCCTTGCTGGCCTTCGACGCGGTGCTGGTCGAGCGGGTATTCTGCAACCTGATCGAGAACGCCGCGAAATACGCTCCGCCCGCAACCATCATCGAGATCGATGCGCGGCGCTGCGGCGACCGGGCCGAGATCTCAGTCAGCGATCACGGACCGGGAGTGGACGTCAGGAATGCGCCGATGCTGTTCGGGATGTTCGTGCGCGGCGAACAGGAGTCGGTAAAGCCGGGCATCGGCCTGGGCCTGGCGATCTGTCGCAGCATCGTCGAGGCCCATGGCGGGACGATAGTCGCAGCCAACCGTCCCGAAGGCGGCGCCAGTTTCACGTTTTCCTTGCCGCTGGGCAATCCGCCGAGCATCGAGGAGGAGGGAACCGTGGCGGCAAGCACGGAAAAGCCCGATGGCCGATAACGCGCCCAGGGTGGTGGTCATCGAGGACGAAAAGCAGATCCGCCGCTTTGTTCGTGCTGCGCTGGAAAGCGAAGGATGTCATGTCTATGAAGCCGGGACTGCCGCCCAGGGACTGATCGAGGCCGGCACCCGCAAACCCGATCTGGTGATCCTGGATCTCGGTCTGCCCGATCGCGACGGGGTCGAGGTCGTCCGCGACTTGCGCGGCTGGATCGGCATTCCCATCATCATCCTCTCGGCGCGCACCACTGAAGACGAAAAGATCCGGGCACTGGACGCGGGCGCCGACGACTACCTGGCCAAGCCCTTCGGCGTCGGCGAGTTGCTGGCCCGCGTGCGGGCATTGCTGCGGCGAAAACATGCGCTTGCGGAAGAGTCCGGCCCGACATGCCGCTTCGGCGAGGTCACGGCCGACCTGTCCCGCCGCGTTGTTGAGCGCAATGGTGAAGCCGTTCATCTGACGCCCATCGAATACCGGCTGCTCGGCATCCTGCTGGCCAATGCCGGAAAGGTGCTTACCCATCGCCACCTGTTGCGCGAGGTCTGGGGGCCAGCCTCGGTGGAGAGCAACCACTACCTGCGGATTTACGTCGGCCACTTGCGCCAAAAACTGGAAGTCGATCCGACCCAACCGAAACACATACTCACCGAGACGGGCGTCGGTTATCGCTTCCAGTTCTGACTTCATGATCACAATCCTTTAGACCTGACCGGATCAAGGACGCGTATGGAATCATCCGCCCCGGACAAACGACGCCTGGCCGCGCTCTCGCTGGCGGCGCTCGGCGTCGTTTACGGCGATATCGGCACCAGTCCCCTCTATGCCATCAAGGAGGTATTCGCCAGCCCCCATCATCCTGTGCCGATCACGCCGGAGAATGTGCTCGGCATCCTTTCCCTGATCTTCTGGTCGCTGATGGTGGTGATCACCGTCAAGTATGTCTCCTTCATCCTGCGCGCCGACAACAAAGGCGAAGGCGGGATCATGGCGCTGATGGCGCTGGCGTTGCGCGAGACGGTAGAAAATTCGCGCCGGCGCCGGATCATCATCCTGCTCGGGCTGTTCGGCGCCGCGCTGTTCTACGGCGACGGCGCGATCACTCCGGCGATCTCGGTGCTCTCCGCCGTGGAAGGATTGGAGGTTATCACGCCGGCGTTCAAACCCTATGTCATTCCGATTACGCTGATGGTGCTGATCGGCCTGTTCCTGCTCCAGCGTCGGGGAACGGGCAGTGTCGGGGCGCTGTTCGGGCCGGTGATGATGGTCTGGTTCGCCGTCCTGGCGCTGCTCGGGGTCCTCAACATCGCGATCGAACCGCGCGTCGTCAGCGCCCTGAATCCGCTGCATGGACTGGACTTTCTAGTGGCGCATCCCGGGCTAGGCTACTTCTCGCTTGGAGCCGTGGTCCTGGTGGTGACCGGCGGCGAGGCGCTGTATGCCGACATGGGCCATTTTGGTCCCCGGCCGATTCAGCTCGCCTGGATCGGCATGGTGTTTCCGGCACTGGTACTCAACTACTTCGGTCAAGGCGCCCTGTTGCTGCATGACCCCAAGGCCATCGAAAATCCCTTCTACCTGCTGGCTCCAGACTGGGCCCTTTACCCGCTGGTGGTGCTGTCCACCATGGCCACGATCATCGCCTCGCAAGCGGTGATTTCCGGTGCTTTCTCGATCAGCCAGCAAGCCATGCAACTCGGCTACTCGCCCCGCCTGGAGGTTCAGCACACCTCCGACCAACAGTTCGGCCAGATCTTCCTGCCCGCCATCAACGGGCTGTTGCTGGTTTCCGTGATCGCCCTAGTCGTCGGCTTCGGATCGTCCACCAACCTGGCCGCCGCCTATGGCATCGCGGTCACCGGGACCATGCTGATCACCAACATATTGGCGTACTGCGTGACGCGCTGGCTGTGGCAATGGGGTCCATGGCGGGCATTCCTGGGGGCGTTGCCGTTCATGCTCATCGACATCTCCTTCTTCTCCGCCAACATGGTGAAGATCGCCGATGGCGGCTGGTTCCCGCTGGTATTCGGGCTGGCGATCTTTGTCATGCTGATCACCTGGAAACGCGGGCGGCAGCTGCTCCACGATCGTCAGGCGAAGGACGCATTGCCGCTGAAATCCTTTGTCGACAGCCTTGGCAGGAATGACATGGTGCGCGTGCCGGGCACCGCCGTCTTCATGACGTCCAGCCCCAACGAGGTACCAAAGGCGATGCTGCACAGCCTCAAGCATTACAAGTTGTTGCACGAACGCGTCGTAATCCTGACGGTGAATGTGCTGGACATACCCCGGGTCACCGATGCCCAGAGAGTGTCAGTGGAAATGTTGCCGAACCACTTCTGGCAGGTAAAGGTCTTCTACGGCTTCATGGATCAGCCGAACCTGCCGGAAGCGCTGGAATGGTGCTCGGAACAGGGTCTCGCGGTGGAGATGATGGATACAACTTTCTTCCTGGGCCGGGAAACCCTGTTTCCCAGCCGAGAGGCGGAAATGCCTTTCTGGCAGGAAAAGCTCTTCATCGCGATGTTCCGCAACGCCGGCAGCGCAGCCAACTTCTTCCAACTGCCGCCCAATCGCGTGGTCGAATTGGGGGCACAGGTGGTGTTGTAGGCGCCCGGCCGGTAAGCGGGACGCTTGCGTTATTTCTTCTGCGCCTGCGGGGCAGTACTCTGGGTGAACATGTAGATGACCGCGTTGCGAATTTCCGCGTCGGTCAAATCGGGCAGCCCGCCTCGCGCCGGCATGGCGCCGTGGCCGTGGATCGCCGAGTTGACCACCACGTCGAGGCCGCGCTTGACCCGTCCGGTCCAGGCGTCGCGGTCGCCGATCTTGGGTGCGCCATTGACTCCCGCCTTATGGCAGGTGAAGCATTTCGCCTTGACGATTTCTTCGCCGGTCCGCGCCACCGCCGGGGCCGTCTTGTTGGTCGGCTCGATCCACTTTCCTCCCGAATGGTTGACCATGTAGGTGATTGCCCGCTGGATTTCGAAATCGCTCAGACCGGGGGCGCCGCCGTGAGCAGGCATTTCGCGGATGCCCTTGAGCGCATGCTGGGTGAGTTGGCTGAGGCCCTGGGCGGCGCGTTTGGCCCAGGCATTCTTGTCGCCGATCTTCGGCGCACCTTTTTCCCCGGCGGTGTGACACTTGCCGCAAGCTTCCGCCACGACCTGCTGGCCGGTACGCTCGACGCCAACAGCCAGCGCAGCGCCGAACGCCAGAGGCATCACCGCGACGAGCATCAATCCATGCCTCAAGCGGCCGACTAGGCACATTTTCGATTCTCCACGGACTAGGTTGGCGCTCATTCCTTCCTCCTCGAACTGATTCGGCTGAAGCCTCATTCTAATTGAAATCAGCCACCGCTTACCAACACCTGGACGTGCCTTATTCGGGCAGCGACCTAGCAATTTACAGTTCAATCTGCGTTCCCAGTTCGACCACGCGGTTGGTCGGGATCTTGAAGTAGGCCGTCGCCGTGTCGGCGTTGCGGAACATCCAGGTAAACAATTTCTGCCGCCAGCGCGACATCGCCGGGATGTTGTGGCGAACGATGGTTTCGCGGCCGAGGAAGAAGGAAGTTTCCATGGCGTGGTACCTGATGCCGTGTTGCTCGCACATCGTCAATGCCTGCGGAATGTCCGGGGCATCCTTGAAACCGTAACGGACGATCACCTGGTAGAAGCCTTGCGGCAGCTGATGCACCTCGATGCGGTCGGTTTCGGGCACGTGCGGCACGTCCTCGACATTCACGTTGAGCAGCACTACTCGCTCGTGCAGCACCTTGTTGTGCAGCAGGTTGTGCAGCATCGCGCGCGGCACGCTGTTGGGATTGGTGGTCATGAAGATGCCGGTGCCTTCGACGCGATGCGGCCCGCCATACTCCAGGCTCTTGATGAACGCGTCGAGCGGCATCGAGTCCTGCTGGAGCTTCCGATAAAGCAGCGCGCGCCCGCGCTTCCAGGTCGACAACAGCGTGAATACCGACACTCCCAGCACCAGCGGGAACCATCCGCCGTCGAGGATCTTGACGCTGTTGGCGGCGAAGAAGGCAAAATCCACCACCACGAAGAACGTCAGGAATATGCCAGACTGCAGCATGTTCCACTTCCACAAGTGGCGCACCACGACGAATGCCAGCAGGGTGTCGATCATCATGGTCAGCGTCACCGCCAGGCCATAGGCGGAGGCCAGGTTGGAGGAGGTTCGGAAGCCCAGTACCAAAATGATCACCGCCAGCATCACCAGCCAGTTGATGTTGGCAATATAGATCTGGCCTTTTTCGCGTTCCGAAGTGAACAACACCTGGATCCGCGGGCAATAGCCCAATTGCATGGACTGGCTGGTAAGCGAAAATGCGCCCGAGATGACCGCCTGCGACGCGATCACGGTTGCCGCCGTCGCCAGCCCGACCATCGGGTAAAGCAGCCACTCGGGCACCAACAGGAAGAACGGGTTCTTGACCGCTGCGGGGTCATCGAGAATCAATGCCCCCTGGCCGAGGTAGTTCAAATAGAGCATCGGGAAGACAAAGCCCAGCCAGGCCCACATGATCGACCGCCGGCCGAAGTGTCCCATGTCGGCGTAAAGCGCCTCGCCACCGGTGATCGCCAGCACCACCGCGCCCAGCGCCAGAAAACCATGCATCTGGTTCTCGATGAAGAAATGCAGGGCATACCACGGGTTGATCGCCATGAGCACTCCAGGATGCCGGAATATGTTCCAGACCCCGAGGATGCCGAGGGTGGCGAACCAGAACAGCATCACCGGGCCGAATAGCGCGCCGACACTGGCTGTGCCCCGGCGCTGAAAAACGAACAGGCCGACGATGATGCCTATGGTGATCGGCACCACGAAAGGCTTGAACAGCGGCGTGGCCACTTCCAGACCTTCGACGGCCGAAAGCACCGACATGGCGGGAGTGATCACCGCGTCCCCATAGAACAATGCCGCGCCGAAAATCCCCAACACCGAAATCCACCACAAACTGCGCGGGGTCGCGCCGGAGGTGCGCAGCGCCAGCGCAGTGAGCGCCATGATCCCGCCTTCGCCGCGGTTGTCGGCGCGCATGATGAACATCACATACTTGAGGGTGACGGTGATCGTCAGGGCCCAGAAGATCAAGGAGAGAATGCCGAGCAGGTTGTCCGGCGTCACAGCGACAGCGTGCGGTCCGCTGAAGACTTCTTTCATGGTGTACAGCGGACTGGTCCCGATATCCCCATAGACCACGCCCATCGCCGCCAGAGACATCGCGGCCAGGCTCGACTCATGCGCTTGTTGTTGAGGTCCGTCCATGCAACTCCAGCCAGAGGATGAAACATCAGCCTGCCAGGGGCAGGCCGGCTTTCAATATACGCAATCGACAAGGGAGCCAATCAGCGCCACTTGGCTTTCCGTGCGACGCCAAGACGATGGCCGCCGGCGTGCGGCACAATTGCTGCCGTGCACCATTGTCAATGGATTATACGGCCAATCAGCGAGGGTGCGGAGAGCTAACTGACTTGCTTTGACCACCCAATTTGAACGGGAGCTATCGCGGCCATCAAAAGCCCATTTATAATCCCCGACCCTGAAGGTTCGAGACCCATCGTTGACCCGAACATGGCAGAAAACCGAAAAGACCTAAGACACTCCAAGCGGCTGCGTGCCGTCATCATCGTCGATGAGGGCGGCACTCAATCCAGGACGCATGGCAAGACCCAGGACATCAGCGCCAGCGGAACGTCGATCATTTCGGAGTACAACCTTTCCTCGCCGCATCCAATCACCGTCTGCCTGTTGCTGCATCCCGGCGACCGGGTCAATCCGCCGGTGATCTTCGAGGCAAAGTCCAAGATTGCCAGCAGCGTTCTTTCGAGCCAGCAGGGAGGCTTCCGGATTGGCGTCGAATTCGTCGGCGTTGCCGGAGACGGTGCCAGGCTGCTGCAGAAATTCCTGTCGGCAAGCCTCGCGACGACTGGCTGAACTCCGCAACCATCGTCAGCGGCCAGGAATGCGCTGCGCATGCTGGAGCAAACTTCCTGGCACGCAGATTGCTCTGATATTCGGTGTCACAAGCACCGACACGGAGCAATGAACATGATTCCAATCGATCTGCTGCTGTTAATGGGAACTGGCGCTGTATTGCCCTACGTAGCCGCGGCTGCGCTGGATTGGGTGAAAAAGCACAAGGCGCCCTGAACACGGCTGCCGCAATTCAACTTGGTGCAGACGCACCAAGTTGAGGCTGGCCTATCTGCCATGCTCGTTCGGCTCAATCGCTCCAGAGCGCGCTGACGATTGCCCAATTGCTGTTGGCCGGGCCTTCATCGGCGGAAAGCGCGGTCGAGGCGGCGACATAGACGCGGTATTTCCCGTCCTTGGTACGTACCATAACCGGGTCGTTGAGTGAATAGATGGTGACCCCGACGCTGGCAAAATCGGCGGTCTTCAGACGCACGCCAGGCTCCCGAGTGTAGCTTATGCCATCGTTGCTGATAAAGCTGTGAATCTCGTTGGCGCGCATCGTCACCATCCGGCGCCGACCGTCTGCCAGCAGCAGGGTCTTGTTGTCGATGAAGGTATTGCCGCCGCCGCCGGCATCGTCATCGCCGAGGACATTGCCCTTGAGAAAGGTGAAACTAAGCCCGTTGTCCGTCGAGCGCGCCATGCGCAAGTTGTTCTTGCCCACCAGGTCGCCGACATAGATCAGAATCAAGGATCCGTCGCCGGCGACGTAGCTGTCAAAAACGCCCGTGCTGCTGTTGTCGCTGCTAGCAGGGGTATAGCGCGTCCCCGTATCGGCGGTAAAGCTGTTGCCATCCGTTGAGCTGTAACTGGTCATGAGTTTGGTGGCGACATCGAACTGATACAAACGCCAGGTCTTGCCATCCGGCATCAGTGTCTTGCGAGAATCCACCGAACGATTGAAATAGGTCACCACCGTGGGATTGGCGAATGTCAGACCATCGCTGGCCGACTGATATTTGGTGGCGTTGGATCCGCCGCGTTCTTGATAGCCCAGATAGGCGACACCGTTGCTATCGACCGTGGCGAACGGATTGCTCGCCTGCGTGAGGCGCACGCCGGAGTCCGGAATCAAACGTGGATTCTTGCTGCCGGCGACGATGGTAAATTGGTACGGGGCGCTCGAGCTGGTTAACTTGAGATTGCCGTTGTAATAGACGCTACCGACACTCAAATCCGGAATGGTGAGTAGCGTCCCTTCGAAACTGGCGGGGTCGTAACAGGCCTTGCTTGTTGCCGCGGCGCTGTCCAGATTGAACACCAACCCGCTGGCGTTGGTCAATGCTAGCTTCGTCAGATACTTGGCGCTGCCTGCCGACACGACATCAATGGTGAGAAAACCGGTCGTGGCGTCGAATGCGGCGGTGCAGGTTGCCCGTTGCGCCAAGGCGGGAGCACAAGCGACCATTGCGACAAACAGAATGGGGCGGAGATGCTTCAGCATGATTGCCTCGCTTCTGGGGCAGACGCCCCGACAAGGGATGTCGATTTGGTGGATGACCGAACTCGTACGTATTCCCGGCGCAAAGTTCGAAATGCACCGGTACGCCGGTTTGCGTCTTTGGATAGCGATAGATGTTAGGCGTACATACCGCGTTAACGCAACAACTTTTCGCAGCCGTGACAACGGCTTCGAGAAACGTTTATCCAATCTCCTGGATTCGTCGCCCCTTCTTGACTGCTGGGGACTAATCGCTGGTGCCCGGAGCCGGAATCGAACCGGCACGCCTTGCGGCAACGGTGTTTGAGACCGTCGCGTCTACCAATTCCGCCACCCGGGCAAGGGTCGATGCAGTTCCACTTGAGTTGATCGGCGTGCCCCGGCTCGCTTAGAATGGCCGCCGCGCATGCTGCATGGAAGGCGCATTATCCGCGAATCGCCGTCCCGCTACAACTCCCCAGCATTCCAATGCCACAGCAACCACCCACCCTGGCGGATTTCGATTACCACCTCCCCTCCCGGTTGATCGCCCAGATACCGCTGCCTCGGCGCAGCGCCAGCCGTTTGCTGGAAGTGTCGGGGGAAGTACTCGAGGACCGCTGTGTTGCCGATCTCGCGCTGATGCTGCGACCTGGCGACTTGCTGGTGATGAACGATACGCGGGTACTGCACGCCCGACTATTCGGCACCAAGTCCAGCGGGGGTCGAGTCGAGGTGCTGGTCGAACGCTTGCTGGACGAACATGAACTGCTGGCGCAAATTCGTGCCAGCAAGCCGCCCCGGCCCGGTACGACGCTGCGATTGGAGGAGGCCTTCGATGCCGAGGTGGTGGCGCGCGAAGGCGAGTTCTACCGGCTGTGCTTCCCGGAACCAGCGATCGGGATGCTGGAGCGTCATGGACGGCTGCCCTTGCCCCCCTATATCCAACGCGGTGCAGGCGCGGACGACGAGGCGCGCTACCAGACCATATTCGCCCGCGAACACGGCTCGGTGGCCGCGCCGACCGCCGGCCTGCATTTCGACAGCATACTCATCGAAGCGCTCCAGGCCCGCGGCTGCCGCATCGCCTATCTCACCCTGCATGTCGGCGCCGGCACCTTCCAGCCGGTGCGCAGCGACGTTCTTTCCGAGCATCGCATGCACCGCGAACGCTACGTCCTGCCCCTGACGACGGTCGAGGCGATAGAGGAAACGCGCCGGCAGGGCGGCCGGATCGTGGCGGTCGGGACGACCACGCTGCGCACCCTTGAATCTGCGGCACTCGCCGCACCATCATCACGTCCCGGCGAACTGCGCGCCGGCGCAGGGGAAACCGAGTTGTTCATCCTGCCCGGTTTCGATTTCAGGGTCGTCGACCTGCTGCTGACCAATTTCCACCTGCCCAAGTCGACGCTGCTGATGCTGGTGTCGGCAGTTGCCGGCCGGGACCGGATCCGCCGTGCTTATGCGCATGCCATAATGCGGGAATATCGTTTCTTCAGCTATGGCGACGCCATGTTGCTCACCCGCAAGCATGAACTTTGAACTGCTCGCCACTGACGGCGCCGCCCGGCGCGGCCGGTTGACGCTTGCCCACGGGACTGTCGATACCCCCGCATTCATGCCCGTCGGCACCTATGGCGCCGTCAAGGCCATGGCCCCGCACGAAGTCCGCCAGACCGGTGCGCAGATCGTGCTCGGCAACACCTTCCACCTGTGGCTGCGGCCGGGCCTCGAGGTGGTCGCCGCACACGGCGGGCTGCACCGGCTGATGGGCTGGGACGGGCCGATCCTGACCGACTCGGGCGGTTTCCAGGTGTTCTCGCTGGGCGCATTGCGGAAGATTTCGGAGGAAGGCGTGAGCTTCCAGTCGCCCGTCAACGGCGACAAGTTGTTCCTCTCGCCGGAGGATTCCATGCGGATTCAGCACGCGTTGAACTCCGACATCGTCATGATCTTCGACGAATGCACGCCGTTCCCGGCCGATCCCGGTCAGGCCGGCGATTCGATGCGGCTGTCGCTGCGCTGGGCGCAGCGTTCACACGACGAACACGCGCGCCTGGACAGCCCCAACGCATTGTTCGGCATCGTCCAGGGCGGCATGTACGAAGCGCTGCGCGAAGAGTCGCTGGCCGGTCTGCAGGACATCGGATTCGGCGGCTATGCCATCGGCGGCCTGTCGGTGGGCGAACCGAAGCAGGACATGGCGCGCATCCTCGCCCACATCTCGCCCCGGCTGCCGCCGGGCAAGCCGCGCTACCTGATGGGGGTGGGCACGCCCGAGGACTTGGTGCTTGCCGTAAGCCAGGGCATCGACATGTTCGACTGCGTCTTGCCGACGCGCAATGCCCGCAATGGCTGGTTGTTCACCCGCCACGGTGACATCAAGATCAAGAATGCCCAATACAGGATGGATACCGGTCCGCTCGATGAAGACTGTACCTGCCTCACCTGCCGCCATTTCACCCGCGCCTACCTGCACCACCTGCATCGCATCGGCGAAATCCTCGGCGCACGGCTGAACACACTGCACAACCTTCACTACTACCAAGACCTGATGCGCGAATTGCGGGATGCCATCAACTCCCAAACCCTGTCCGAATACCTCTCCCGCTTCCGCCGGAAACGTGGCGGCGGCTGATATAATCCCCCGCTTCAATCGACCTCGTTGGAGTCCAATGTGCTGATTTCGAATGCTTACGCCCAAGCCGCCGGCGGCGCCGCGGATCCGATGGGTGGCCTGACCGGCTTGCTGCCGATCATCCTGATGTTCGTGGTGCTGTGGTTCCTGATGATCCGGCCGCAAATGAAGAAGGCCAAGGAACAAAAAGCCATGGTCGAAGCCCTCGCCAAAGGCGATGAAGTGTTGACCCAGGGCGGCATGGCCGGCCGCATCACCAAGGTCGGCGAGAACTTCCTGACGATTGAAGTGGCGACCATCAAGGACAGCCCGGTGGAGGTCATCGTTCAAAAGGGGGCGGTCGGCACCTTGTTGCCCAAAGGCACGCTGAAGACTCTTTGAATCCGGTGATGAAATGTGAGCACGGACGGGGCCCTAGACCCAGGCCGTCCGCATTCGTGCCCGACCCCTCACTCCTTACTCCGCGCAAAAAACCATGAATCGCTATCCCCTCTGGAAGAACGCTCTGGTCGTCATCGCGCTGGCGCTGGGCCTGCTCTACACGCTGCCGAACTTCTTCGGCGAGGCGCCGGCGGTGCAAATCTCCAGCGTCAAGGCGACCATCAAGGTCGACAAGGCATTGCAGGGGCGCGTCGAAGACACCCTGAAGGCCGCCGGGGTGGTCCTGGACGGGATGTTTTCCGACGCCAACAGCATCCGCGTGCGACTCAAGGATGGCGACAGCCAGTTGAAGGCCAAGGACGCCATCGAGAAGGCGCTCAATCCCAACGCCGGCGAAGCCTCGTATAGCGTCGCCCTGAACCTGCTCTCGAGTTCCCCGCAGTGGCTGACCAGCCTGCACGCGCTGCCGATGTACCTCGGCCTCGACCTGCGCGGCGGCGTGCACTTCCTGTTGCAGGTGGACATGAAGGGCGCGCTGACCAAGCGGCTCGACGCCACCGGCGCCGATCTGCGCAGCCTGCTGCGCGACAAGAGCCTGCGCCACGCCGGCATCGGCCGCGAAGGCATGACCCTGGCGATCAGGTTCCGCGAAGCCGAAACGCGCGACAAGGCGCGCAGCGTCATCACTGAGTCGCAGCCCGACCTGCAACTGGTTGACGCCCAGGACCCGGCGAGCCAGGACGCGCCTTTCAAGCTGGTCGGCACGCTCAAGCCCCAGGCGGAAAAGCGCATCCAGGAATACGCCCTGAAACAGAACATCACCACCCTGCACAACCGCATCAACGAGCTCGGCGTGGCCGAGCCGGTGATCCAGCAACAGGGCGCCGACCGCATCGTCGTCCAATTGCCGGGCGTGCAGGATACCGCCAAGGCCAAGGACATCCTCGGCCGCACCGCGACACTGGAAGTGCGGATGGTGGACGATGAGAACAGCGCCAACCCGGCGGTGATGGATCAGGCCGCCAAGGGGCAGCCACCGCTCGGCACCGAACTCTACACCGAGCGCGGCGGCCGTCCGCTGCTGCTGAGAAAGCAGGTGGTCCTGACCGGAGAACGCCTCACCGACGCGCAGCCCGGCTTCGACAACCAGACCCACGAACCGGCGGTGCATCTGACGCTCGACTCGGCGGGCGCCCGCATCTTCAAGGACATCACCCGCGAAAGCGTCGGCAAGCGCATGGCCATTGTGCTGATCGAAAAAGGCAAGGGCGAAGTCGTCACCGCGCCGGTGATCCGCAGCGAGATCGGCGGCGGACGCGTGCAGATCTCCGGCCGCATGACCACGGTCGAGGCCAATGATGTGGCGCTGCTACTGCGCGCCGGGTCGCTCGCCGCGCCGATGGACATCATCGAGGAACGCACCATCGGTCCTTCGCTAGGCGCCGATAACATCCAGAAGGGCGTGCACTCCACCGTCGGCGGCTTTATCGCGATTGCCGCCTTCATGAGCCTCTACTACCTGCTGTTCGGCTTCGTCTCGGTGGTGGCGCTGGCCTCCAACGTGATGCTGCTGTTCGCCCTGCTGTCGATGTTGCAGGCGACCCTGACCCTCCCCGGCATCGCCGCCATCGCCCTGACGCTGGGTATGGCGATCGACTCCAACGTGCTGATCAACGAGCGCATCCGCGAGGAACTGCGCAACGGCGAGTCGCCGCAGGCAGCCATCCGCGCCGGCTACGAGCGCGCCTGGGCCACCATTCTCGATTCCAACGTCACTACCCTGATCGCCGGCGTCGCGTTGTTGATTTTCGGCTCCGGCCCGATTCGCGGCTTCGCCGTGGTCCATGTACTCGGCATCCTGACGTCGATATTCAGCTCGGTGGTGATCTCACGGGCGCTCATCAATCTGATCTACGGCTCGCGCCGCAAGGTCGACAAGCTGTCGATCGGCCAGGTGTGGATACCCGGCGTCATCACCAAGTAAGGGAATTTAGGAAAACACACCATGGAATTCTTCCGCATCAAGAAAGACATCCCCTTCATGCGCCATGCGCTGGTGTTCAACATCATTTCACTGATCACCTTCATCCTGGCCGTGGTTTTCCTGGTGACCAAGGGCTTGCATCTGTCCATCGAGTTCACCGGCGGCACGCTGCTGGAAGTCGCCTACGCGGAGGCACCGGACGTCGAAAAGATCCGCAACCGGATGATCCAGGACGGTTTCGCCGACCCGCAAGTGCAGAATTTCGGCAGTTCGCGCGACCTGCTGATCCGCGTGCCGCTGGCCAAGGACAGCGACACCGCCAAGGTCAGCGACCGGGTGATGGCTTCTCTCCAGGCCGTCGATGCCAAGGCACCACAACTCAAGCGCGTCGAATTCGTCGGCCCGCAGGTCGGCAAGGAACTCGCTTCGGACGGTGCCATGGCGCTGCTGCTAGTGGTGATCGGCATCGTAATCTACCTGGCGATCCGCTTTGAATGGCGCTTCGCGATTTCCGCGATCATCGCCAACCTGCACGACGTGGTGATCATCCTCGGCTTCTTCGCCTTCTTCCAATGGGAGTTCTCGCTGCCGGTGCTGGCGGCAGTGCTGGCGGTGCTCGGCTACTCGGTGAACGAGTCGGTGGTGGTGTTCGACCGGGTGCGCGAAACCTTCAAGAGGAAACGCGGCTTGACCACGCCGCAGGTGCTCAACCATGCCATTACCAGCACCATCTCGCGCACCATCATCACCCACGGCTGCACCCAGATGATGGTCACCTCGATGCTGATCTTCGGCGGCGTGGCGCTGCACTACTTCGCGCTGGCGCTGACCATCGGCATTCTCTTCGGTATCTACTCTTCGGTGCTCGTCGCCAGCCCGCTGGTGATGTGGCTGGGCGTTTCGCGCGAGCACTTCATCC
>Ga0208566_1001181_pt1 | contig 15595 bp, 13 predicted proteins | sample PL_2010_150m_FD_184159 | JGI IMG/M metagenome (GOLD analysis project Ga0208566, IMG submission 184159) | Freshwater microbial communities from Powell Lake, British Columbia, Canada to study Microbial Dark Matter (Phase II) - PL_2010_150m... | ecosystem: Environmental > Aquatic > Freshwater >...
AGCTTCGGCAGTGCGGGCAAGGTGGTCACCGCCTACGGGGGCCGCGATTTGTTCGGCCCGGCGATCAAGGTGCAAGCGGATGGCAAGATTGTCGTTGCCGGCAAGCACTACAACGGTACAAACGACGATTTCCTCGTCCAGCGCTATCTCAGCGACGGTACGCTTGATACGGGTTTCGGCACAGCGGGCACCGCCATCATCACGATCTCGCCGCAAGACGACAACGCCAAGGCGCTCGCCTTTCAGTCGGATGGCAAGATTCTGGTCGCCGGCGAAGGACATGGTGCAGGCACCTATGGGCAGCATGCGCTGGTGCGACTCAATAACAATGGCGCGGTCGATTTTAGTTTCGGCACCGGCGGAAAGGTGATGACGGATTTCGGCATGTCCAGTCATACCCATGCGGTATATGTTCAAGGCGATGGCAGGATTGTTGTGGTCGGCGATGTCTATGCCGGTGAGACCAACGGCTCTTTCGGAATCGCACGCTATCTGTCCAACGGTGCTCTCGACAGCAGTTTTGGCGTCGGCGGAACGGTCGTTCAGAAATTCGGCAGCAATGCCAACGGCCACGCAATCGTCGTCCAGGCAGACGGCAAGTTGGTGATCGCGGGCTACACGACCAATCCAACCACCGGCAACGACGAATTCATCATTGCGCGCTATTCCGCCAAAGGCGTAATCGATACCAGTTTCGGCAGCAATGGCTACAGTACGGTAGCGATCGGTCTTGGGATGAACTATTGCCACGCATTGCTTGGGCAAAGCGACGGAAAGTTCATCCTTACGGGGGGCGCCTTGACATCACAATCCAATGATTTCGCCCTGGCTCGTTTCAATAGCAATGGCTCTCTGGATACAAGTTTTGGCAGCAACGGTGTTGTGACCACGGATTTCACCGTGACCGGCAGGGCAACCGCGGACGAAACGGCCACCGGCGCGTTGCAGGCCGACGGCAAGATCGTAGTGGGCGGCTACGCCAACAGGCAATTTGCCATCGCCCGCTACTCGACAACCGGTGCCCTGGACACGAGTTTCGGCAGTGGCGGCAAGGTTACGGCAAAGATTGGCACCGGAAACGACGATTTCATCAAGTCGCTTGCCTTGCAGGCAGACAACAAGATCGTGGTGGTCGGCTACAGCAAGAACGACAGTACCTACAATCTGGCACTGGCCCGCTTCGACAACGATAGTCTGGTGCCATCGGTTCCGAGCGCACCTATGATTGTAACGACGACGCCGGCCAACGCCAGCGCCACTGTCACCATCAACGCCCCTGCGTTTAGTGGCGGCTCAGCGATCACCGGTTATACAGTCACATCTAACCCTGCTGGCGGCGTCGACACCTCGGCCGGCAAGACTACATTGACCCATACGATCACCGGATTGACCAACGGGACTACGTACACGTTTACGGTGAAGGCAGCCAACAGTCTGGGCGCAGGTGTGGCGTCCGATCCTTCCCCTGCGGTGACACCGGCGGCGACAGCGGCACAGCGCAGCGCCGACTGCCTGTTCAATTGGGCGGAAAGCAGCTATCCAGACTTTTTCGCTCCAGCCAAGGTCGCGTCGGCCACCGCCGCGCCATACTACTACCGATACTATTCCGGCACCGCGACCTATTTGGCAACGTCTTCATTCGACAACCATGTCTGGGCGCTAGGACCAATTACCGGCAATAAGGCGCTTGATGTCGGGCAGGTTTCTAGCATTCTGACTGCGGCAGGGTGCCCCGCATAGGGCGTATTCTCACTCGAAAGAAGGCTGCCGGCACTATACCGTTCCCCTCGCTTCAATCCGCCGCCGCCGCCGTAACGCGCTGCTGTAACGTCATTGTCATCTATTGCGGCTATCTTGATCGACTGGATCGCCGCCGTCGACGCCTGCGGCCGCGGCTCGGGAAGCCGATATCGCCTTGGGCCAGAGATGTCCGACATTGCCGAAAGATCATTGCACACCCGCACCGCCCGCTCGGTCGAGGCGATCCGCCGGTCGTTTGTCGATAACCTGTTCTATGTCACCGCGCGGACCTTCGACAACGCCACCACCCTGGATCATTACACGGCGCTCGCTTACACCATCCGTGACCGGTTGTTGGCGCGCTACATCGCCACGGACGAAGACTACAAGCGGCGGGACGTGAAATCGGTCGCCTACCTGTCGGCCGAATTTCTGATCGGCCCGCAACTCGGCAACAACATTCTCAGCCTGGATCTGCAGGACAACGTCCGCGAGGCGATGAAGGAACTCGGGCTGGACTTCGAGGCCATCCTTGAAGCGGAAGAGGAGCCGGGGCTCGGCAACGGCGGCCTGGGCCGGCTCGCCGCATGCTATTTGGACTCGCTGGCGACCCTGGAGATTCCCGCGATCGGTTATGGCATTCGCTACGAATACGGGATCTTCGAGCAGGCCATCAAGGACGGCTGGCAGGTGGAGGTGGCGGATGCGTGGCTGCGCAACGGCAATCCCTGGGAGTTGCCGCGGCAAAGGCGTTATCCGGTGAAATTCGGCGGCCACGTCGAGCAGTACCGTGACGACGAGGGGCACCTGCGGCACCGCTGGGTTGCCGAGTCGGTAGTCTATGGCATCGCCCATGACACACCGATCCTCGGGTACGGCGTGCTCAACGTGAACCTCCTGCGCCTGTGGAAATCCGAGGCCCGCGAGTCCTTCGACCTGCATGCCTTCAACACCGGCGACTATTACGGCGCAGTCGACGACATGGTGGTGGCCCAAAACATTAGCAAGGTGCTCTACCCCAACGACGAGCCGGAGGCGGGCAAGGCCCTGCGGCTTCGCCAGCAGTACTTTTTCGTCTGCTGCTCGCTCCAGGACATGATTCGCATCACCTTGCAGGCCAGGGGCAGCCTCGCGCATTTCCCGGAAAAGTTCGTGGTGCAGTTGAACGACACCCATCCGGCCATCGCCATCGCGGAATTCATGCGCCTGGCGATCGACGAGCACCAAATGACGTGGGAGGGTGCCTGGGCCATCACGCGGCGCAGCTTCGCGTATACGAACCACACCCTGCTGCCCGAGGCGCTGGAAGCCTGGCCACTGGACCTCTTCCAGAGCATCCTGCCGCGCCATATGGAGATCATCTTCGAGATCAACAGCCGATTCCTCGACGAGGTGCGCATCCGCTTTATTGGTGACGATGCCCGTCTGGCGCGCATGTCGCTGATCGACGAGGGCCTGGGCGGCGGCGGTCGTCGGGTGCGCATGGCCAACCTCGCCTGCGTCGGCAGCATGGCCATCAATGGCGTCGCCGAGATGCACAGCGAATTGCTCAAGGGGACGGTGCTGGGCGACTTCTACGAAATGTGGCCGGAGAAATTCCAGAACAAGACCAACGGCGTGACGCCGCGGCGTTTCATCGCGCTGGCCAATCCGCCTCTGGCCGCTCTCATCGAGGATATCGTGGGCAACGACTGGCTGCGCAACCTGGATAATCTCCGGCGGCTGGAAAGTCACGCCGATCATGGCGAATTCCAGGCACGCTGGCGCGGCATCAAGCGCCTGGCCAAGGAACGCCTGGCGGAACACATTCAGCGTTGCTGCGCCATCACGCTTGATCCTGACAGCCTGTTCGACATCCAGGTCAAGCGCATCCATGAATACAAGCGCCAGCATCTGAATGTGCTGCACATCCTCAGCCTCTACAATCGTCTGAAACACAACCCGTCGCTGGAGATCACCCCGCGCAGCTTCATTTTCGGCGGCAAGGCAGCGCCCGGTTACCACATGGCGAAACTGATCATCAAGCTGATCAATTCCGTGGCCGATGTCATCAATCGGGACCCCCAGGTCAGCAAGATCCTGAAGGTCGTGTTCGTCCCAGATTTCAGCGTCAAGACGGGACAACGCATCTATCCCGCGGCGGACCTCTCAGAGCAAATTTCCACCGCCGGCAAGGAGGCGTCGGGCACCGGCAACATGAAGTTCACCATGAACGGGGCGCTGACCATCGGCACGCTGGACGGCGCCAACGTGGAGATACGCGCGGCGGTGGGGGAGGACAACTTTTTCCTGTTCGGCAAGACCGTCCAGCAGGTGGACGAGATCTGGGCGACCGGATATCGGCCGCGCGATCTGTATGACCGCGACGACGATTTGCGCGCGGTCATCGACCTCATCAATTCGGGGCTGTTTTCTCACGGCGACCGGACGCTGTTCAGCCCGTTGACCGACAACCTGCTGAACCACGACCCCTTCCTGGTGTGCGCCGACTTCCAGGACTACATCGACTGCCAGGCCAGGGTGGGCGAGGCGTACCGCGACCAGGAGGGGTGGTCGCGCCAGTCGATCCTGAACGTGGCACGCTGCGGCATGTTTTCGTCCGACCGCGCGATCCGCGAATACAACGCGGACATCTGGCATGCAGAGCCTCTGGCGGTGAAGCTGTCCAAGGGCTAGTTGGGCGCCGCCGGGGCGCAGCGGCCCGGTTGCTGCGATGTAACCTGTGCTTAATGTCCGTGTAACGGCAAGGGGTTATGTTGGCGGTGTCAGCGTCGGCATTGGTAGCGCTATGACCTACAACGAGGGAGGACTGTGGTGAATGCCACGGCACCGAAGAGTCCGGCAGGCGTTCCCGTCGCGCAGTCTGTTCCGACCGGGAGCCTTGCGGAAGGCGCGGTGGCGGTCTCAGCGCTGACCCTGGACGATCGCGGCTTGATCTACGACTGTAACTAGGCCGGTGAGTCGTTGTTCAAGTATCGCCGCTGCGAACTGGTGTGCCGGCCCGTGTCCATGCTGCTGCCGCAGTTGGGGGAACTGGAACTGATCACGAGCGGCCACCTCAATCCGTATTTGCGCTTCCTGAGTCGCATCGGCCACCATTTTCACGCTGTGACCCGGGACGGTGAACGATTCCGCAGCAAACTATTCTTCAATCTTGTCGGCAGCCCCGAACGCGGATATTTGTCTCTGATTGTTCGCCCGTCAGAGTAAGCAGCGGAACCATGGGCTATTGCATCTACCGGCAGGTGGCCTGCAACTGAATGTTACATACCGACACCTGGCCGTCACAATAGTTTGATATTATTCGAAGCATGGAAACGCTGGATGCCACCGAACTGCTCGCCGCGCTCGGCCACGAGTCACGCCTGTCGATTTTCCGGCGGCTGGTCGAAGCCGGACCGGACGGCATGAATGCCACCGCGATCGGCGATGAGCTCGGTATCCAGCCAGCCACTTTGTCCTTTCACCTGTCGCATCTCAGCCGGGTCGGGTTGATTCGCGGAGAGCGGGAAAGCCGCTTCATCCACTACTCGGTAAATTTCGATGTCATGGATGACCTGATCGCCTTCATGACCCATAACTGCTGCCAGGGGCAGGCCTGCCTGCCCAAGACTTCGCAAGCAAATTCCACGGCCAAACGCCGGAGCCTCAAAGCTACCTCACCGTCCAAGAAAGGAAGTCTATGACCACCGAGCACATCTACAACGTATTGTTCCTCTGTACTGGAAACTCCGCTCGCAGCATCCTGGCGGAATCGATCCTGAACCTGCCCCTGGTGGGTCGCGGAAGATTCAAAGCCTACAGCGCCGGCAGCCACCCTGCCGGCAAGGTCAATCCATTTGCGATCGAGTTGCTGCAAAAGAATCGGATTCCCACCGAAGACTTGCGCAGCAAGAACTGGGACGAATTCGCAGTTGCCGGTGCGCCGAAACTTGATTTCGTGTTCACCGTCTGTGACAACGCCGCTGGGGAAGTCTGCCCAATCTGGCCCGGCCAGCCGATGACGGCGCATTGGGGCGTCCCGGACCCTGCCGCGGTCGACGGCAGCGACGAGGAAAAGCGCAAGGCCTTCTTTACAGCCTATAGCCAGCTCAACCGCAGGATTACGCTGTTCTCCAGCCTGCCACTTGGCAAAATTCAGGGCATGGGCCTGCAGAAGGAACTCGACGCCATTGGCAAAGTACAGGAACGCAGCGAATGAACACCTCCCTTTTCCTGTAAGGAGTGCAAATGTCTGTCCAATGCGAGGTCACCGCAAGAGTCACGTCTGGCGCACCGATGAGCCTTTTCGAGCGCTACCTGACGGTCTGGGTCTTCCTGTGCATCATTGCGGGTATCGCGCTGGGGCAATTCAACCCGGTTCCGTTCCAGGTGCTGGGCAAGATGGAATTCGCCCGGGTGAATATTCCCGTCGGCCTGCTGATCTGGGTGATGATTATCCCGATGCTGGTCAAAGTCGATTTCGGCGCACTGCACGAAGTCCGGCAGCATGCGCGGGGCATCGGCGTGACCCTGTTTGTGAACTGGCTGGTCAAGCCTTTCTCGATGGCCTTCCTGGGCTGGCTGTTCATTCGCAACCTGTTTGCGCCGATGCTGCCGGCGGACCAGCTTGACAGCTATATCGCCGGCCTGATCCTGCTTGCCGCCGCGCCCTGTACCGCGATGGTGTTCGTCTGGAGCCGCTTGTCCGACGGCGATCCACTTTTTACGCTGTCGCAGGTGGCGCTAAACGACACCATCATGGTCGTCGCATTCGCCCCCTTGGTTGGACTGTTGCTTGGCATTTCCGCCATCATGGTGCCGTGGGATACGCTGGTCACATCGGTGGTTCTCTACATCGTCATGCCACTGTCGTTGGCCCAGGGATGGCGCAAGATGCTGCTCGCCAAGGGGCAGGCCCACTTCGATGCAACGATGGAGAAGCTCGGGCCCTGGTCGATCTCCGCGCTGCTGGCCACACTCGTCCTGCTGTTCGCATTCCAGGGCCGGGCGATCATCGATCAACCGCTGGTCATCGCGCTGCTGGCGGTGCCGATCCTGATACAGGTATTCTTCAACTCGGCACTGGCCTATTGGTTGAATCGCGCGGTGGGCGAGAAACACAATATCGCCTGTCCGTCGGCGCTGATCGGCGCCAGCAATTTCTTCGAACTCGCGGTAGCCGCCGCCATCAGCCTGTTCGGCTTCGAGTCGGGTGCCGCGCTGGCCACGGTCGTCGGTGTCCTGATCGAGGTGCCGGTGATGCTCCTGGTGGTGAAAGTCGTCAATCGTTCCAAGGGTTGGTATGAAGCCGGTCTTGTCATAAGGAGTGCATCATGAAGACACTTGTAGTATTTGATCCCGCCATGTGTTGTTCCACCGGCGTCTGCGGCGTCGAGGTCGATCCGCTGCTGGTCCAGTTCGCCGCCGATCTGCAATGGGTGGCGGAAAATGGCGTCAAGGTCTCGCGCCACAACCTCGGCCAGGAGCCGCAGGCGTTCGCCGACAACGCGGCGGTCGTCAAGGAGATGGAAGGAGGGATGGATCGCCTGCCGGTGCTGGTCGTCGACGGCAGGATCGTATCAACGGGCATTTATCCGTCTCGTCAGCAACTCGCCCAGAAGCTCGGGATTGCCGGCGCCACCGCCACGGCAGCCCCGTCCGTCAAAGCCGGTTCCTGCTGTACGCCGAAGTCCGGCTGCTGCTGAAGCGGAAGTTTCAGGATGGCGCTTCCAGAATTGAGGACACGACACGCCTTCTTCACTGGCAAGGGTGGAGTGGGCAAGACTTCCCTGTCCTGTGCCAAGGGGCTAGCCCTGGCCGAAGCCGGCAAGCGCGTCCTGATTGTCAGCACCGATCCGGCCTCCAACCTCGACGAAGTGCTGGGTGCCGCGTTGACTCAAGCGCCAACGGCCATCCCGGGTGTAACCGGGCTATTCGGGCTGAATATCGACCCCGAAGCGGCCGCACGCGACTATCGGGAGCGGATGGTCGCGCCCTATCGTGGCATCCTGCCACTTGCGGCGATCCAGAGCATGGAAGAACAGTTCTCCGGTGCCTGCACGGTGGAGATTGCCGCCTTTGACGAGTTCTCCAAGCTGCTGGGCGATCCGGCAGCTACACAGGATTTCGATCACGTCATTTTCGACACCGCGCCGACCGGTCACACCCTGCGGCTGTTGACGCTGCCGTCCGCCTGGGACAAGTTCATATCGTCTTCTACCGGCGGGGCATCCTGCCTCGGGCCGCTGGCGGGCCTGGAGAAGCAAAAGGCGCTGTACGCCGCCACCATGAAGCGGCTCGCCGATCCCGGCGAGACCACGGTGATTCTGGTCAGTCGTCCCGACGCATCGGCATTGCGTGAAGCCGAGCGGACACGCGGCGAACTGGCGGCGTTGGGCGTGCGCAATATTCAGCTCGCGATCAACGGACTCTTCAAGGCAGAAGTTCCCGGAGACACCATCGCCGACGCGATGACGCATCGCGCCGTCGAGGCGCTGGCCGCGATGCCGGCCGCGCTGGCGGAGTTGCCAGGCAGCACGACGCCTTTCCTGCCACGCGGCACCGTGGGGCTGGACGCCCTGCGGATGATGGTGCGACCGGAATCGGCGGCCAAGCCAAGCGCCAATGTGGCCAAGCCGGACATCGCCCTGCCGCCCGGGCTGCGCCCCATGGTCGAGGACATCGCCCGGAGCGGACACGGGGTCATCATGGCTATGGGCAAGGGGGGTGTCGGCAAGACGACGGTCGCGGCGGCGATTGCCGTTGCGCTGGCGGAGCGCGGTCATCAGGTCGTGCTGTCGACCACCGACCCGGCCGCCCATGTCAGTGCCGCAGTGGAGCAAGGGATCACGGGACTGCGCGTGACGCGCATCGACCCCGCGCTCGAAGTGCGGCAATACACCGAGGAGGTGCTGCGCAAGGCCGGCGACAAGCTCGACGATGCGGGACGGGCCATGCTCGAAGAGGACCTGCGTTCACCCTGCACCGAGGAAATCGCCGTCTTCCGTGCCTTCGCCCGAACCGTCGAACAGGGAAAGGATGGCTTCGTGGTGCTCGATACCGCGCCGACCGGCCACACCATCCTGCTGCTGGATGCGGCCGAAGCCTATCATCGCGAAGTGCTGCGCACCCAGGGCGATCTGCCGGAATCGGTGCGCCAGTTGCTCCCGCGTTTGCGCGACGCGAATTACACGCGAACCCTGATGGTCACCTTGCCCGAACCGACTCCGGTGCATGAAGCCGAGCGCTTGCAGCAGGATCTGGCGCGGGCGGGGATCAAACCCTACGGCTGGATCATCAACCAATCGCTATTGGCAAGCGGCACCCATGATCCGCTGCTGAATGAAAGAGGAAGCTATGAGGCTCCCTTTGTCGGCCGGGTCAGGGACGAACTGGCGGAACGTTGCGCGCTGGTTCCCTGGCTGGCGCGAGCGCCCATCGGACAGCGAGGGCTGGCGGCAGTGATTCAGTAGCGTTGTGTCGTGCCGGACGGCCGACCGACGTCAAGCGCCCAATACCATCAGCGTGTTCCGCACGCGGCCAGCATCTTCTCGGTGCGCCTGCATTGCGCTTCCTCGACCGTCAAGCCGACCAACGACTCCGGTGGCAGATAGACGTCCCAGTGCTGTTGAAACAGGTCCAGCGATTCGCCGCTATCGAGGTGGGCGCGATAGAACTTTTCTTCATAGGCGGGCGCATTGGGCCGGGCGACAAGTTCGACGGACTGGATCTTCATGACAATGGCCATCCTGTGGGAGTTGGGATGGAGTCGTTAACGGCATGAAACGGACGCAACTTTACCCGCAATAACCGTGGATTGAGCGGTATTGCTCAAGTGGTTTATCTGTACCGGAAGTGAGCGCGCTGCGTTACGTCGCGACAATGGCGGGGCGCGCGTCGACTGCCCTGCCGGCGCCCGCGGCTTCGGGCAGGTCCAGGGCGTGCAGCAGCCTCTCGGAGAAATCGGCCGGCGATGTCGAGATGAGTTCTCCGGGCACGCCGAAATTCTTGGTGAGCCGCGCCTTGTCCTCGAAGCCATAGGCCACGACGAACGGATGCATGCCGGCCCCGATCGCGGCGAGATAATCGCTGTATTCGTCGCCGCAGGCATAGGAAAGTGCCGGATTGATGGCAAAGGATGCACGGGCATGTTTGAGGTGGGTGGTCTTGTCTTCGCTCAGCGGGATACAGGCGACGAAGTCGAATTCGCCGAGGTCGATGCCGTGACGCCGGAACAGGCACCGCAGCGTTTCCTCCGGTTCGGTGGTGATATTGCGGGTGACCAGGCCCACCCGGATTTCCGGCGTCCCGAGCAGCGTGTGCAGCAGCGCGGCAACGCCGGGATAGAGGCTGGCCTCCTGGCGGTAAACCTCGGTCAGCGTGGCGATCAGCTTCTTGCGACTCTGCTTGCCGAACTGGCGCCGCAGATTGGTCGGGAATTCACGCAAGCCACCGAGATACTTGAATAGCTTGCGACGCTTCTGGAACCGCGCCAGGTCGCCGATGGCCATGTCATGACGCAGAAAGGTCTGCTCAATGGCGTGAAATGCGTCTATGGTCGTGCCATCGGCATCGAGGACCACCAAGCGTTCCCGGTTCGCATAGAGAGCCATGTTGCTGAGCCTAGGCCGGGAATGTGACGCGGCGATGAAACCGATCGACCGGACATGACCGGAAATTGCCCGGTTTTCGCCGATTCAGCCAGGCCGCTGCGACTCGGTGATCTGTCGTCATGACGTAACACGGGCATGGTCCAATTCGCCTTGCCACAGCCTGCGGCGCGTGGCATCGGTCGTATCGCGCCAATTCATCCAATCCTTTCATCGAGGTCCGTCATGCACTCCAATCCCGTCGAACTCCATCGCGTCGCCCTGGCCAACATCGAAACCTCCTTGGCGCTGGCCAATACCGCATTTGCGGCAGTCGAGCGTCTAGCCTCCCTCAACCTCGTCACGACACGGAACTACTTCAAGAGCACTGCCGACAACGTCAATACGCTCCTCGATGCCGATGACCTTCATGAATTGATGAGTCTTCGAGTCGCCATCGCCGCGCCGGCCGTCGGAATTGCCGCGGCCTACGCGCGCAGCATCTACCGAATCGCGGTTCGGACCAATGAAGAAGTTTCCAGTCTCATGGATGCGCAATTCGAGAAGGTCACCGGGAACATCTTCGTCCAACTGGATCAAGCCTCCAAGACAGCGCCGGCCAATGTCGATGCCGCGGTGACGGCAAGAACGGCGCCGCGTGTCGCGCGTTCCGCATTCGACAGCATGAGCAAGTCCGCCGGACAAGTTGTCGCGGTCCGGAGGGACAAGCCGGTCGGCGCGAGCAGGACGACACCTAGAATTGCCGCGATTTTGAAGCCAAAGCGGGCCGCCTGACCCGAGTGGCGTCTTTCTCCAACGATTCCGTCGGCGCGATTGGGGAACGCGAATTCCCCATCGCCTTCATTGAGCCGCTGCCGGGCATCCCCGTCAACTGATCAGACTCAATTTTAGAACGGCAGCCCCAGCTAGTTTTCCGCCAGTGGAGTGGGCGCCGCCGGGGAGTGCAGCAGGCAATCGAGTTCGGCCTCCTGGACCTTCTGGTCGAAGGGGTTGGCTTCGGGGAGGTTGTGCAGCAGCGTGGCCATCCACCAGGCTGAGTCCATTGGTGGCGGAGGGTGGCACGAGTTCAGATATCGAATAGATGGTATCGGTCCTTATTAGAAGGACAGGTTCCTGTTAGACTATGCGCACCATGTCCTTGAACCCGATTCTCCTCGAGAAACTCAACAACGCCCTGTTGCCGGTGGCCACGGGGCAACTGACGCTGCGCGATGCCCGACTGCCGGCGGTGCCGGGCAAGGTGCATGCGGTTATCGGCATGCGTCGCGCCGGCAAGACCACCTTCCTGCGCCAGTTGCAGGCCGCAGCGCGGCAGTCATTACCCCCGGAGCGGGTGGTCTATCTGAGCTTCGACGATGACCGGCTGGCCGGCGTGGATGCCGAGCAGTTGGCGCTGCTGATCGAGGAATACTATCGCCGCTATCCGGAACTGCGAGGCCAGGCGACGGTGTATTGGCTGCTCGATGAAATCCAGCTGGTGCCGGGCTGGGATCGCCTGGTGCGGCGTTTGCTGGATACCGAGCAGGTCGAGATTGTGGTGTCTGGCTCTTCTGCGCGCATGCTGTCGCGCGAGGTGCATACCTCGCTGCGCGGACGTGGCATGGAAACCATTATCCGACCGTTCGGTTTTCGGGAATTTCTGCGCCATCGTGGCGAGGAACCACAGATAGAGCCGGCACGCTGGACGTCTGCCGCGCGTTCACTGATCGAAAAGCGCTTCGGCGAATACCTGTGCCAGGGCGGCTTCCCGGAGACGCAGGGCCTGGCACCGGCCGTGCGCGTGCCGCTGCTGCAGTCGTATGTGGACAGCGTGCTGTTTCGCGATGTGGTGGAGCGTTACGGTGTCTCGCAAGTCACGGCGCTGCGCTGGCTGATTCGTCAGTGCCTGCGCAATCCGGCCGGTGAGTTTAGCGGTCATCGCCTGTATCTTGATCTAAAGGCACAGGGGCATGGCGTGGCCAAGGATGCCGTACACGCCATGCTCGCCCATCTAGTCGATGCGTTCCTGATCGATGCCGTGATGTTGGCGACGGCATCGGAACGGCGGCGCAACTCGAATCCGCGCAAAGTTTACCCGGTCGATACGGGTCTGATCGACGCTTACGACACGAGCGGCCGCGCCAATCTGGGGCGGGCACTGGAAACCGTGGTCCATTCCGAACTGGCGCGACGCGGAGCGGCTCTGGGTTATGTGCGTACCCATCAGGGATTCGAGGTGGATTTTCTGGCGCATTGGCCCGGTGTCGTGCCTGCGCTGATTCAGGTCTGCGCGAATATTTCCGTTGCCGAAACTCGGGAGCGGGAATTGCGCGCGCTCGACGACGCAGCCCGGGAAAATCCCCACGCCACGCGGCACCTGTTGGTGCTTGACCGCAGTTCCATGACTGCGCCCGTGCCCTCGGGCGTCGTGGTGCAACCCGTTTACGAGTGGCTGCTGACGCCACCCGGAATGGACTGAGCACTCACCACAACGATGTTTCGGAGTCATGGCTCAGGGCAGCCATCCGGCGTGGCGGTCACGGGGATTCCTGCAACCGGGCCGCCAGTGTGGTCAGGGGGACGACCTCGACGTCGGCGGCCATGCGAAAGCTGTCGCTCCCGGGATAGACGACGAACTTGCGCGTCGGGTTCAGGTCGGCGCAGGCGACATGGAATCCGCGCTCGAGCTTGGGCGTCAGGCTGCGCTTGATTTCCACGGCCCAAAGATCCCCATTGGGGCGGGCCAGCAACAGATCAATTTCCGCGCCGCGACTGGTCCGGTAAAACCAGGCGTCGCTGCCAACCGATGCATTGGCGAGCAGGTTTTCGATCACGAACCCCTCCCAGCTTTGCCCCAGCACCGGATGTGCGAGCAAAGTGTCCTTGTCGGTAATCCCTAGCAAGGCGTGCACCAGCCCGCTGTCGCGTACGAACACTTTGGGTGAACGCACCAGGCGTTTGCCGATGTTTCCATGCCAGGGTGGCAAGCGGCGCACCAGCAGGAGGTCGACGAGCAAGTCAAGGTAGGACGCGGAGGTCTTGGCGTCGACTCCCAGGTTGCGAGCGAACTGCGCCACGTTGAGCACGCCGCCCTGATGATGGGCGAGCATGGCCCAGAAGCGGCGTAGCGTTTCAGCCGCAATCCGTCGCCCGAACTGCGGTATGTCGCGCTCCAGATAACTGCGAATGAAATCTTGTCGCCAGCGCAAGCTGCGGGCATCGTTCTCGGCCAGAAGGCTTTCCGGGAAGCCGCCGCGTAGCCAAAGTCGATCCGCGGATATTCCCTGGGTTTCCAGCACCTGCAACGGTCCAAGTTCAAAGTAGGCGATGCGGCCCGCCAGAGTTTCGCCAGCCTGATGCAACAGATCGAGGGAGGCCGAGCCAAGCAACAGGTATTGCCCGGTTCGTCTTCCGGCGCGGCGATTGCGGTCGATCTGGCCGCGTAACACCGGGAAGAGGCCGGGAGCGCGATGAACTTCGTCGATGATCATCAGCCGATCGGTGTGGTCGGCGAGATACAGTTCGGGCGAAGCAAGCTTGGCGCGGTCAAGCTCGGATTCGAGGTCGAGGTAGAGTGCATCAAACTGTCTGCCCACCTCCAATGCCAGCGTCGTCTTGCCCACTTGGCGTGGCCCGAGCAGCGCCACTGCCGGCGAATGGGCAAGCGTATCGGTGAGACTGGCGGCTAATTGGCGCGGTATCATTGTCGCAATTATGGAGCAAGACTACCAGATTTGCTACATTAAAGCGACTTTGTAGGTTAGTCCTCGAACGGCAGCCCGACGTAGTTCTCGGCCAGCGAAGTAAGGGCGGCCGGGGAATGCAGCAGGTAGTCGAGTTCGGCTTCCTGGACCTTCTGGTCGAAGGGGTTGGCCTCGGGGAAGTTGTGGAGCAGGGTAGTCATCCACCAGGAGAAGCGCTCCGCTTTCCAGATGCGCGACAGGCAGCGCGCGGAGTAGGTGTCGATGCCATGGCTGTCGCCGGCATAGAACTGGGTCAGCCCGCCCGCCAGATAGCGGACGTCGGAGGCCGCCAGATTCAATCCCTTGGCCCCCGTGGGCGGGACGATGTGCGCCGCGTCGCCGGCCAGGAACATGCGGCCGAAGCGCATCGGCTCGGCGACGAAGCTGCGCAGCGGGGCGATGCTCTTCTCGATCGAGGGTCCGGTGACCAGCGTCGCGGCGCTCTGCGGGTCGAGGCGGCGCCTCAGCTCATCCCAGAACAACTGGTCGGTCCATTGTTCCACGGTATCGGCTAGTGAGCACTGCAGGTAGTAGCGGCTGCGCGTGCGCGAGCGCATGCTGCACAGCGCGAAGCCGCGCGGATGGCGGATGTAGATCAGTTCCTCGGAGACCGGCGGCGTGTCGGAGAGCAGGCCCAGCCAGCCGAGCGGATAGACGCGCTCGTAGGTGCGCAGGATGTGCTTGGGCGCGCTGGCCCGGCAGACGCCATGGAAGCCGTCGCAACCGGCGATGAAGTCGCAGTGGACTTCGTGGGCGACCCCGTCCTTGGCATAGCGCACCCGCGGCCGGGACGAGGACTCGTCGAAGTCATGCACGCTGACGTCCTCGGCTTCATAGACGGTCTTCAGTCCCGCTGCCGCACGCGCATCCATCAGGTCCTTGGTGAGTTCGGTCTGGCCATAGACCATCACCTGCTTGCCGCCGGTCAGGCCCAGCAGGTCGATGCGCTGGCGGCCACCGCCAAAGCCGATGTCGAAACCGCCGTGCACCAGGCCCTCGGCGTGCATGCGCTTGCCCGCGCCGATCTCGTCGAGCAGGTCGACCGCGACCTGCTCCAGCACGCCGGCGCGGATTCGCCCCAGCACGTATTCCGGGCTGCGCTGTTCGAGCACGATCGCGTCGATGCCGGCGCGATAGAGCAGGTGTCCCAGCAGCAGCCCCGCGGGCCCTGCGCCGATGATGGCAACTTGAACGTTCATGAGGGTCTCTCTTCAACTAAATGGAACCGTCGCACCGGCGGACGCCGGTGCCCAGTCGGTCGCTCCACTGGACACCGGCCTTCGCCGGTGTGACGATGATTGTTGTTTGGAGTGGTGGAATAGATCATGGGCGCTCATCAAATACTTCCGTATCGACTTCCGCCTGCGTGCTCGGCATGTAGCGGGCACCGCGCACCGTATCCTGATTGATCAGCCGGTCGAGGCGGGCGAGGATGTCGGCGGACAGGGTGACGTTGTTCGCGCCCAGGTTTTCCTCGAGGTGGGTGATGCTGGTAGTGCCGATCAGCGGCAGGACGTTGTCGCCGCGCGTCAGCAGCCAGGC
>Ga0208566_1001182_pt1 | contig 15578 bp, 17 predicted proteins | sample PL_2010_150m_FD_184159 | JGI IMG/M metagenome (GOLD analysis project Ga0208566, IMG submission 184159) | Freshwater microbial communities from Powell Lake, British Columbia, Canada to study Microbial Dark Matter (Phase II) - PL_2010_150m... | ecosystem: Environmental > Aquatic > Freshwater >...
GGGACTCTAAAAACCATGCAGAACCAGACTCTACATTGATGTCACTGCATCATTGACGTTACGGTTTTCACTGCACGGGGCAACGCTTAAATTTAATGGTTATTAGGTTTAGGGCCGTTTGGCCACAAACTGCGGGACTCTACAATTTCCTGATCTTGATATTTCTAAAACTGGTTGTACCGCCATGGTCCTGAAGGGCAATGAATCCTTCTTTGTATTTTCCATACCCTTCGGCATCTTTCCATTTTGAATTATTTTTCAATTCAACCCATTCAGGGGTCCACATTTCGTATTCCACCACTTTACGATCATTCAGCCAATGCTCAACATGTGCACCCTTAACAACTATTTTGGCCGTATTCCATTGATCCAGGGTTTTCACCTGACCGAATTTCGGAGCATGCATATCATAGTTTGAGCCGGAATTATTTTTAGGGTGTGATTGCGGATAACCAACATCATCAAGTAACTGGTATTCCGGACCCGTCATGTAAACCGTCTCATATTGATCTGCCTCAACCACATGGAAGAAAATACCCGAATTGCTGTTTTGAGCTACTTTCCACTCCAGGTACAATTCAAAGTCCTTGAATTTTTCTTTCGTCACGATATCCCCACCTTTCCCCTCAGGCAGTCCGAGTGCAATCATTGCCCCGTCCTCGATAGCCCATCCCTGTACTTTATCCATCTTATAACAACGCCATTGATCCATGGTTTTACCATCGAACAGCATTTGCCATCCTTCCTTCACCTCTTTCTGTGTCAATTGATTAAGACCTTGACCAGACACCGATTTTCCAATAAAAAGAACAGCCAGCACCATTGCTGCAACAGAAATAAGTTTTTTCATGTTTTTTCGTTTTAAAAGGCTGAAATTACTTTCTTTCATCGATATTGTCAAACTGAATGAATCAAACCATGAATCTGTTAACGCCGATATCAGAAAGCATTTAGCAGGATTGACATACAGATGATCGACATGGGTATTGCGAATGGAACCCAGCCTTTTGAAGGATGGGAATACGTAATTTCCGTACTTTTACCGGAATAAACTGAAATTCGAATGTCACTATTCCGTGTTCTCCTGTCCATCTTTTTCCCGCCATTGGCGGTTATTGACCAGGGTTGCGGTTCAATTGTGCTTGTGTTTATTCTCACCCTATGTGGCTGGGTTCCCGGGGTGATTGCGGCACTGATTATTTTGAACCGGGGATACCGGAGATAAGAAGACTTTAAGACGTTAAAACTATAAGACAAGAAGAAGAGAAGAACGTGAAGAATATGGAGAAAACAACAGAACACAGGCTGGACAATACGATAAGGGCGACCGCAAGGGTTCGCCCCCACTTCCAACCGATAACCGATAACCGATAACGATCTATGCGAGCTCTAATTCAACGTGTTACTGAAGCAAGTGTTTCCATCGGGGGCGCTGAGCGGGCTGCTATCGGGCCGGGGCTTCTGATTCTGATCGGGATCGAGGCAAACGATGGGGAAGAGGATATACTATGGTTGTGCAATAAAATTGCTGGCTTGCGGATTTTTGAAGATTCACAGGGAATAATGAACCTGTCGGTGAAAGACATTAAAGGAGAAGCGCTCGTCGTTTCTCAGTTTACCCTGCATGCGCGGGTGAAAAAAGGATTCAGGCCATCATACATCGATGCAGCACCTCCGGAAGTGAGTATTCCTCTGTATGAACAGTTCATGAAATCCCTCGGTAAGGAACTCGAAAAGCCTGTTCAAACCGGAGAATTCGGTGCAATGATGCAAGTCGCCCTGGTTAATGATGGTCCGGTCACCATCTGGATCGATACAAAAAACAAATAAACACCACCTATGGAACTGATCAATGAATACCGGGAAAAATATGGCCCCGGCGACGATGACCGCTATACAGAATTTGAAACTCAGGAGATGCTCGGTTCAATTCCGGAAGAGTTCTCATCGCCCCTGCATCTGAAAAGGATTTTCAGCCTCATGGATCTCACTACTTTAAATCCGGAAGACAATAACACTACTGCCCATAAATTTACTAATCTCCTGAACGCATTTCCGGAATCATTCCCTGATATGCCATCGGTGGCGGCAGTTTGCGTATACCCCCTTTTAGTGGAGGAAATCCGAAAATGTTTAGTGGCACCTGGTGTTAAACTGGCGGCTGTTGGTGCCGGTTTTCCCTCTTCCCAAACCTTTCTGGCAATCAAGCTGGCCGAATGCGGATTACTCGTTAAAAAAGGTGCCGATGAAATTGACGTGGTCATTTCGGCAGGCCGTTTTCTGGACGGAGAATACCTGGCAGTCCTCAATGAATTGATATTGATCCGTGAAGCAACATCCGGGGCAAAACTGAAGGTCATTCTGGAAACCGGATTGCTAAAATCGGCAGCCAATATCCGGTTAGCCAGTTTAATTGCCATGGAGGCAGGAGCAGATTTCATAAAAACTTCCACCGGTAAAATTCCGGTTTCAGCAACCCCGGAAGCGGTAAATGTGATGGCAAAGGCAATCCGGGATTATTATACGCTGACCGGGAAAGTTGTTGGAATAAAACCAGCCGGGGGAATTGTTGAAGTAGGTGACGCAATAACTTATTATTACATGATTTCCAAACTATTGGGTGATGAATGGCTCTGCCCGGAACACTTCAGGATTGGCGCCAGCCGGCTTGCCAATAACCTTTTGACTAAAATCCTGGATTACGAGGTGCGTTATTTTTAAGCGCTAAGCTTGACTAAAATCATATAACTGGCTGACTAATATTATCTTTTATACAACAAAACATTTATATATTTGCATAGTTAAGTAAATACCTGAAAATGATGAATCTGCTGGAATTGAAACCAGAACAACTGGAAAAGGCAGCCAATATGCTTAAAGCAATTGCACATCCGGTCAGGATTGCTATTCTCAATCTGCTGGAAGACGGACAGAAACTGACCGTCACTGAAATTCATGAAAAACTGAATCTGGAGCAATCGACCACCAGCCATCATTTGGGTATCCTGAAAGACAAAGATATCCTGGCCAGTAAACGTAACGGGAAAAATACCTATTACTTTCTTAAGCACGACCAGCTGAGTAAGGTTGTTGATTGTATCAGTAAATGTACCTGCGGGAGTTAAGCTATGTCACTAGTCAGGGTTACAAAGATTTTCCGTTTTGAAATGGCCCATGCCCTTTGGGGTTATGACGGGCTCTGCAAAAATATCCACGGTCATTCGTATGTTCTTAAGGTTACCGTAAGCGGGACACCGATAGAGGATCAGGGAGACAAAAAGCTGGGGATGGTTATCGATTTTGGAGATCTCAAACACGTGGTTAACAAGTACATTGTTAATGTTTTTGACCATAGCCTGATACTCAATGAAAAGGCTCCGGTTGATAAATTCATCGATGTCAAGGATATGTTCGACCGCAAAACCTGGTTCGATTTCCAGCCTACCGCAGAAAACCTCGTGATCTACTTTGCTGATATCCTTCAGGCCCGGCTCCCTTTAAATATACAGCTGCATTCGATCCGACTGTATGAAACAGTGAACAGCTATGCCGAGTGGTTTGCCGAGGATCAGTAAATAAAGGCTCAAGGCTCAAGTAGGTTTGACGTGAAAAAAATAAATCAAGTTCGAAGACTTCCTTTTTGTTAACTTTTGCCTTACTTAATCCTTATATAATACTTAACCCTTAATCCTTACTTGAGCCTTGAGCCTTGAGCCTTGTGCCTTTAATCTTTATGCCATTACCCCATGCCTGACAATCGTTTATATCTCCTCGATGCCTACGCCCTGATTTATCGCTCTTATTTCGCGTTTATCAAGAATCCAAGAATAAATTCGAAAGGGTTAAATACTTCGGCTGCGTTCGGTTTTACGCTTACCCTGGAGGAACTGCTGCGAAAGGAGAATCCTTCACATATTGCCGTTGTTTTTGATACTCAGGCACCTACCTTCCGGCATATCCTGTATGAGGCCTATAAAGCCAACCGGCCTCCAATGCCCGAATCTCTCCGAACTGGTGTTCCCTATATCCGGAAAATTATTGCCGCATTCAATATCCCGATTCTGGAGCTCGATGGTTATGAAGCTGATGATGTTGTGGGCACACTGGCTAAAAAGGCCGAAAAGGCGGGTTATAACGTCTTTATGATGACTTCCGACAAAGACTACACCCAACTCGTAAGCGAGCATATTCGTATACTTAAACCGCGCCGTTCAGGGGTTGGTATGGAAATACTTGGTCCAGAAGAGGTGTGCCGGGATTTCGAAGTTGAACGTCCTGAACAGGTGATCGACATCCTCGCTCTATGGGGCGATGCTTCCGATAATGTTCCCGGGGCCCCCGGAATAGGTGAAAAATCTGCAAAAGATCTGATTGGCCGTTTCGGCTCGATCCAAAACCTGTATGAAAATCTCGATAAAATTAAGCCCAAACAAAAAGAATCCCTTGAAACGAACCGGGCACAGGTATTCAGAGCCCGCGAACTGGTTACTATCTGTACTGATGTGCCGGTGGATTTCGTTCCTGAACACACCGTACGAACAGCACCCGATGAACGTGCCTTGCAGGCCATATTTGAAGAACTCGAATTCAGGAACCTGTTAAACAAGTTCATTCCCGGAAGTAATTCGGGAGATCTCTTTAGCCAGATTACACCACCGTCTCCACAGCAGGGATCTTTGTTTGAGGTCCGGGAAATCCCGGAACCCGCACTCCCTGATACGGACATACAATCGGCTGAGCACCACTATCAGCTGATTACGGGATTGGCCGAAATCGAAAAACTGGCCGGGAAACTTGTTGCCCAGCCATCATTTTGTTTTGATACCGAAACAACCGGATTAGATGCTCTGAAGGCTGAACTGGTCGGTTTGGCAATCTCAATTGAGGCGAAAAAAGCCTGGTACATCCTCTTTCCTGAAAGTCACGATGAAACCGTCAGATTGCTTGAGCCCATCAAACCTTTACTTGAAAATCAGACCATTCTTAAGATCGGCCAGAATATCAAATATGACCTTCAGGTGCTGGCCAATTATGGAATCAACATCAGGGGACCTCTTTTTGACACCATGATCGCTCATTATTTACTGAATCAGGAAGAACGCCATAATCTGAACTTTCTGGCTGATAAATATCTGAAATACAAGATGGTGCCGATCGAGGATCTGATTGGCGAAAAAGGAAAGGACCAGCGAAGCATGCGTTCCGTGGATCCGGAAATTCAGAAAGAATATGCCGGTGAAGATGCAGATATCACCTTCCGGCTGAAACCGATTCTCGAAGATGCATTAATCCAGAACGGGCTGATGAAACTGTTCACCGATGTTGAAATGCCGCTCATCCCCGTTCTTGCAGCAATGGAACGATCCGGAATCAGAGTCGATACACTTACTTTAGCCGATATTTCGCTGGGCTTATCCGAAGAAATTCAGGAGCTCGAAAAAGAGATTATCGGCATGGCGGGAATTTCTTTCAATGTTGCATCTCCGAAACAACTTGGTGAAGTACTGTTCGTTCACCTGAAAATCGATGATCAGGCACGAAAAACCAAGTCGCAGCAATACTCTACCAGCGAAGATGTTCTAGCGCGGCTTGCCAACCGGCATCCGATAATAGAAAAGGTTCTTGAATTCCGGGGACTGACCAAGCTGCTCAATACCTATATCGAAACGCTTCCTGATTTGATTGATCCGGAAACCGGTAAAATTCATTCTCATTTTAATCAGGCAATCACCGCCACCGGCCGGCTGAGTTCCATCAACCCAAACCTCCAGAATATTCCTATACGCGAGGCGCGGGGCCGCGAAATACGGAAAGCCTTTGTTCCATCCCAGAGTACCTATACTATTCTGTCGGCCGATTATTCACAGATCGAATTGAGGATCATGGCCCATTTCAGCCGCGATGAAAACATGATTGCCGCATTTAACCGTTGTGAAGATATTCATACCGCAACAGCTGCCCTGATTCACCGGATTAGTACCGATCAGGTAACCCGCGAAATGCGTTCGAAAGCCAAAGTGGCCAATTTTGGCATCATTTATGGAATATCCAGCTTTGGACTGTCGCAGCGTCTGAATATTTCCCGTAATGAAGCCAAAGAGTTGATTGATGGCTATTTCCGGTCGTATCCCGGAATAAAGATTTATATGGATGATGCTATCCTTCAGGCCCGGGAGAAAGGATTCGTCACAACCATTATGGGCCGTAAAAGATATCTCCCCGACATTCTTTCCGAAAATCAGGTTGTCCGGGGAAATGCAGAACGCAATGCCATCAATTCCCCTATCCAGGGTTCAGCCGCTGATATTATAAAACTCGCGATGATCCGGATTGATCGGGAACTCCGTCAGCAAAAACTGCGCAGCCAGTTGGTGCTTCAGGTTCATGACGAACTCAATTTTGATGTATATATCCCTGAACTTAATCAGGTTAAGGAGATTGTCCGACACGAAATGGAACACGCTTTACAGTTGAGGGTTCCCCTGGTGATCGATTTAGGCGAAGGCAAAAACTGGCTGGAGGCGCATGGATGATCCAACCGGGCATAACGGGAATTATTCTGGCCGGCGGTGAAAGCCGACGGATGGGAACCCTGAAACCATTGATTCATTATAAGGGAAAACCGCTGATTAACTGGATTTTCGACGCTTTTCTTCCCATTTGCTCAGATATAATAATCATTGCAAATTCAGGTGACTATTCTGCTCTGGCTGCTTCGGTATATCCGGATAATTATCCCGGAAACGGACCGGCAGCGGGAATCGAGGCCGGACTTAGCCATTGCCAAACAGACCTGGCCCTGATCAGCTCCTGCGATACACCAAATCTCTCTACTGGTTTTTTTAAACACCTTCTCCAAAACCATAACGGATTTGATATCTCGATCGCTGCCCATGATGGTATAAATGAGCCTCTTATCGGGATCTATTCCCGATCCGTCCACCCCATTTTCAGGGATGCGATTCTCTCAGACGACCCTCATCCGCCCAGAATTATCAGGCAATGTAAATGGCAGGAAATATCGATCAATTCCGGTCTCAACTTCTACCGGCCGAATTTGTTTTTAAATTTGAACACTCCTTTGGACTTAAAAAGATAAATAATGGCGACTGTTAATTTGATCTATTTCGGGTCTGTTATGGACATAACCGGAACCAATTCTGAAACGATTGACGCTCCGGCAACACTTAATGAATTGAACGCATGGCTGATTTCAAGGTATCCGGGATTATCAGTTATCAGTTATCGTTTGTCCGTTAACCGGCAACTGATAACTGATAACCGACAACTGGTTAACGGTGATGAGATTGCACTACTTCCACCATTTGCAGGAGGATAAATAATGCGTACATCTAAGTACCTGATTGAAGGGCCGATACCAGCTGCATTCGTCAGCAAGGAGTTATCAGGCCATCATTCAAAAACATCTGCAGGAGCCCATGCGTGCTTTCTAGGCCAGGTACGGGATGATCAGGTTGATGGAAAGAGAGTTACGGGTATTGAGTATTCAGCTTACGGCGCCATGGTGGACACGGTTGTTCAGGCCATTAAGGATCAGCTTTTTAAGGAATTTTCTGATCTGATTTGCCTTCATATTTATCATAGCACCGGCCTGGTTCAATCCGGCGAAATTTCCCTGGTGGTAATGGTTTCTTCGGGCCATCGTAAACAATCGTTTGCCGCACTCGAAAAATGTGTGGAGCTGATCAAAGAAAAACTACCGATTTGGAAAAAGGAGTTTTTTTCCGATGGCACCAGCCGCTGGATTCAATAAACCGTTACCGGTTTAGCGTTTTCCGGTATTCACCGGGACTGGCAAGCAAAGCCTGAGCTTTGGTCAACCCATTATCATCCCTCAACATATAACCGATCCGCCCTTTTTGATAATAATACCGGCCGATGATCTCATCTGCCAGCATGGCCCGGATCTCCGGCTTGAAGGATTGCAGGTCTTTATCCAGGTTATGCGAAAGTTTTGTTCGAAGCTCTTCGAGAGTAGCCTGTGATTGATCATAATACTTTTCCTTTTTGGCTGATTTGATCAGATTATCCAGGGCATCTTCACTGGCAGTTTCATAGGTGAATTTTTCGCTTACCAGGAATTCCCTGAATTCCTGGTAAGCAGTATCCGTAAGGTCGAAAGAGGCGGGAGGAACAATTTGTTCGTGAGTATTCCGGTATCGGGTGGCATAATCAAATATCCTATTTTGATAGATCAGATTAGTGGTCATTCCGCTCAGAAGCTGAGGCTCAACCAAAAGATCCGGAAGAATTCCGCCCCCATCTTTAACAATCCGGCCGGTTTTTGTGTGGAATACAGATACCAATGAATCAGGAATATGGCCGACACTGCCATCGGCTCTGCGGTTGGTGTAATCCAGCGCCTGGATACACCGTCCACTCGGGATATAATACTTGGCTGTCGTAAGTTTAATTTTAGCATTATAGCTCAGATCGCGTGTTGTTTGCACCAATCCTTTTCCAAAAGTCCGCTGGCCGATGATCACTCCCCGGTCAAGGTCCTGCATAGCCCCGGCAATAATCTCAGCCGCAGAAGCAGATCCCGAATTCACCAGTACAGCAATCGGAATGAGCGTGTCGATGGGCTCATACCGGCAGGAATAGGTTGCTTCCCACATCTTTGATTTTCCACGGGTGCTCACGATCTCCTGTCCTCTGGAAACAAAAAGGTTCATAATATCAACCGCTTCAAACAACAAGCCGCCCGGATTATTCCGCAAATCCAGCACGAGTCCATTAACTCCTTGTTCTTTAAGATTTAACACAGCCTGCTTGACTTCTCCGCTGGCTCCTTCGGTGAAACCCGATAAACGGATATAACCGCTGCCATCAGACAGTTTGGCAAAGTAAGGCACGTTTTCAAAACGGATTTTTTCCCGCACCAGGTTAAAAGTAATTTGTCCTTTAACAAGCGGCCTTTCAACCGTAAGTTTTACGTTAGTGCCAATATTTCCCTTCATCATAGGGCTTATCTCGGCTGTGGTTTTACCGGTTACCGGCCTGTCATCCACTTTCACGATGCGGTCACCAGCTCTCAACCCTGCCTTTTGCGCCGGGGAACCCTCATAGGGATCTGTGATATAAGCACCTATACTGTCCTGCCCGATCAAGGCTCCTACTCCACCATACTCACCGGTGGTCATCAGCTGGATATCTTCAATCTGAGATTCAGGTATGTAAACTGTATATGGATCCAATGTCTTCATTATCTGATCGATACCGATTTTAATGAGCTTGGCCGGATCGGTTTCATCTACATAGTACAATTCCAGTTCCCTGATCAGGGAATGGAAAATATCCAGGTTTTTCGACCATTCGAATTCCTTGTCATAGGCACTGATAAACAGAATCGGTGAAACCAGCAATAAACCGGTTAAAAACAAGCTCCTAACTATCTTTTTCATACTATTCTTTTCTAAGGTACCGGATCGTATCCATGCCCACCCCACGGGTGGCAACGCAGTAATCTTTTAATTCCCAAATAACTGCCCTTAAAGGGTCCATGCTTATTAACTGCTTCAATATAAAATTGCGAGCAGGTTGGTATATAACGGCAGGAAGGACGTAAATAGGGTGAAATTGCCTGCTGATAAAATCGGATCATGACTATCATCAACCAACCAATAGCTCTCTTAATCCAAATCCAGATTGGTTTCATTGCACATTTTCGATGGTGACGACTTCTTGTAAACGAAGCATGATCTGTTGCATCCTTATATCAATTTCACTGAAAGGAAGGACTTCATTGGCCCCGTAAACCATGAGAATATAAAGCGATTTGCCTTCTTTAGCCAGGCAAGCGTGCAGTTCCGATTTGTGGAGCCTCCATGATTCACGAAATCTTCTCTTGATCAGGTTCCTGGTTACGGCATGTTTAAATTGCTTTTTTCTCACCGAAATCGCAACCTGTACAGGTACCGAATCCTGATCCTGCTCTTTCAGAAGATAGATCACGCGGAACGGATAAATAAAAAAACTCTTCCCCTGTGCCAATAATGCATCGAACCTTCGTTTCAAACAAAGGTGTTCCTTCTTTGGAAAAGAGAGGTCCATGAATTATTTTCCCGATTTCTTGCACAAATCGCTGAGGAACTTATCCAAAGCCATTGTCATCGAAGGAAATTCAGGTGACGGCACTTTAAGGTCAATCCGGAGACCGGCTTTCTCGGCTGCTTTTGCCGTGTTCGGGCCAAAAGTTCCGATACACGTTTCACTCTGAACAAATGCCGGAAAATTGGTGAATAAAGAATCGATACCCGCAGGACTATAAAAAACAAGCATATCAAAATCCTTTAGATTCAGATGCGACACCTCCGAACTCAGGGTCTTGTAGAAAAACGCCTTGACAAAATTCAGATTATGCTGTGTCAGCAATGCCGGTATTTCATCGTTATGAACCGTCGAGGTCGGTACCAGGTACTTTTCCTCCTTGTGCTTAACCAGGATGTCCACGAGATCTTCCATTGTTTTTTGCCCGTAAAAAATCTTCCGCTTACGGTAAACAATATACTTCTGCAGATATACCGCAATAGATTCCGAGGTACAAAAATATTTCATTGTATCGGGAACCTGTATCCGCAGTTCTTCACTAATCCTGAAAAAATGATCAATAGCTGTCCTGCTGTTAAAAATCACAGCCGAATAATCCAAAATATTGATCCTGCTGGCCCTGAAATCTTTCGAAGATATTCCTTCTATACGGATAAACTGGAAAAAATCCAGTACTACCTTGTACTTGTCAGCCACCTCGAAATAGGGTGATTTTTCAGTGGTAGGTTGCGGTTGGGAGATAAGTATTCTCTTAATCTTCAAGTTTTTATGACTTTAGTTGATATAGAAAAAATCGTTCTCACCATCCTTCCGTCATGGACTGTACTACCCACCACAATGGAAGAATTTCAAGGGTACAAAGGTATAAAAACATATAAAATATTGATATACGGTAAGATTTCAATAATTCCAATTCCCTGAGAATGGTGTAAAGAACCCATAGAATAAGGATGAACCAAAGAATTATCAGAACCAAAATTTTCACGATTCCGATGCTAAAAGGGAGAATCATAGAGGGGATCAGGATAAAAGTACCCAGGTTTTCAAACTGCAGCAGCCAAACCTGATTAAAGCGGAGGGCTATTTCATTTTGTTCAAATGAATATCCAAACAGATACACCACCAGGATTCTTCCTCCGCAAAAAATAAACACAGCCGTTAATACCCGCAAATAGTGCAGGCTGGGATTAACAAAGACCAACTCTGGTTTAAAATAGCCTATCTGTTGATAAACTATCATGGCGATGCAAAACAGGGGAACAAGGTTTAACAGAAATCCTCCCCTGTTAAAAAGCACATTCTTTTCCTCAATCAACTTAGCCGCTTCGTACCGGTTAAAAAAGGCATGAGTTATCCGGGTATGGTATCGGGGAAAAAGTATCCTGCTGATGATATATAAGATAGAAACAAGGCAAACTACGGCCATCACCCAATCGGTTTCAGGAACAGTTCGAATTAGCGGTTTCAGAAAGGAATCATTCATACCCTGCAAAAGTAAGTCTTTTTATACTTTTACCGTTAAAAGCGGAGATGGCCCATTCGCCCAACGAAAGAAACTTTTATAGAAGTCCGGTTGGCTGGATTGAGATAACTGCCCAACCTAAAGGAATAGTTACGCTCCTTTATAAAGAACCGGAAAGTGAAATCCAACCGCCAGAAGGCCTTTTAGCAGATTGCATAACACAGCTCGATTTGTATTTCAGCGGCAACCTGAAAGCCTTCAACCTTCCACTGGCACCGTACGGGTCACCATTTCAGTTGCAGGTTTGGAATGAATTGGTGAAAATTCCTTATGGCCAGGTAATTACCTATCGGGATCTGGCCAACCGACTCCATGGGCCCACTTATACCCGGATCGTCGGCCAGGCCAATGCTAAGAACCCGGTGTCCATCCTGATCCCCTGTCACCGGGTGCTTGGTATGAACGGAGCCCTGACCGGTTATGCCGGAGGCCTCTGGCGGAAAAAGTTTCTGCTGGAACTCGAGCAAAAAGGCAGCCGATCTGATTTTAATCCGACACTTTTTGATAATAATCAGTGATAATCTTTGCTTTAGTTGGCCCAACCACCTCTGAAAGCTTGTCAAAACCAGCAGTCTTTAACTCAGCTATTGAATCGAAATGCGACAGGAGTTTTGTCCGGGTTTGCTCGCCAATACCTCCTATCTGATCCAATTCGGATACCGCCATTGTTTTTTCCCTTCTCCGTCGATGGTGGCCTATTCCAAACCGATGAGCCTCATTCCTCATTTGCTGAATTAATCGAAGACTTTCCGATTTCTTATCCAGGTATAATGGAACCGAATCCCCGGGAAAGTAAATTTCCTCGAGCCGTTTGGCGATGCCAACCAAAGCAATCTTATGTCTAAGCCCCAATCTTTCAATACTGTTCATGGCCGAGTGCAATTGGCCCTTGCCCCCGTCGACTATGATCAGCTGAGGCAGGTCGAGTCCTTCGTCAAGCATCCTTTTGTACCTTCGGTAAACCACCTCTTCCATGGAGGCAAAATCATCAGGCCCGGTTACGGTTTTTATGTTGAAATGCCGGTAGTCATTTTTACAGGGAAGTGCATTCCGGAAAACGATACACGCTGCTACAGGATTAGTTCCCTGGATATTAGAGTTATCGAAGCATTCGATATGCACCGGAAGATTACTAAGCCTGAGATCATTCTGCAGGGTTTCGAGTTTTCTGGCAACTCCTGAAATGCTGATATGCTTGACCTGCTGTTTCTGCCGGTCCATCTTAAAATACCTGGCATTCCGGGTGGAAAGGTCGAGTAAGGCCCGCTTGTCTCCCTTTTGGGGTACGGTGATGGACAGGTTTTCGAGGGGATATTCCAGGTTAAACGGAACAAGAATCTCCGGAGCATCACTCTGGATACGCTGCCGCATCTCGATGATCGCAAACAGAAGCAGCTCATCGTCTGTTTCATCCAGCCGTTTCTTCAACTCCATCGAATGGGTCTGCACTAATGCTCCATCCACCACTTTCATGAAATTCACATACCCTGCCCGTTCGTCCGAAACAATGGAAAAAACATCGACATGCCGGATTTTTGTGTTGGCAATGGTTGATTTACTCTGGAATTGTTCCAAAAGGCTGATTCTCTCCTTCAATTGTTCTGCCCGTTCAAACTCATAATTTTCCGCTTGGCGGTGCATATCTTCGGTCAGCATCCGAATAACTCCCAGGGTATGGCCTTTCAGTATTTTACCGATCTGATCAATCTGGCTCAGATAATCCGGCTCTTCCTGTAAACCGATACACGGCCCTAAACAGTTTCCGATATGATATTCGAGGCAGACTTTGAATTTGCCCGATTTGATATTTTCATCCGTAAGGTTAAGATTACAGGTTCTGATCTTATAGGTACTCCTGATCAGGTCGATCAAATTTTTCCAAATTTTTCCGGAAGTGTAAGGACCAAAATACTTCGATCCGTCCCTGGTAACTTTCCGTGTGGTAAAAACCCTGGGAAAGTGTTCATTCGAGATGCAGATCCATGGAAAGGTTTTATCGTCCTTCAGTAGAACGTTGTATCTGGGTAAATGTCGCTTAATCAGGTTATTTTCAAGGAGTAACGCATCACTTTCCGTATCAACAACCAAATGATTAATGCTGCTGATTTTACGGATAAGCACTGCAAGTTTAGCGTTATCCGGAGCTTTCTGAAAATACGAAGAGACCCTCTTCTTCAGGTTCTTCGCTTTTCCGATGTAAATGATCTGATCCTCATCATTGATAAACTGATAGATACCTGGCTTTTCGGGAAGCGACCGGACACTGTCGAGCAGGGATTCCGGAGGATTGAATGATTCGTAACGGGTAGCCACTTTAATCAGCTTTCAGGTCTGTGAATTCAAAAGTATCACAATTAAATAATCCTTTGTCGCCGATTTTGAGGTGCGGGATCACCAGCAGGGCCATAAAGGAGAGCGTCATAAACGGAGCTTTCAAAGTAGAACCCAATCCTTTGACAAAACCGGTTAGCTCCGCATATCGGGAACCCACCTCACCAGCCTCATCCGGACTCATCAGGCCAGCTATCGGAAGCGGAAGAATTTTGGAAATTCCCGATTCGGTTGCAGCTATGCCGCCTTTATGAAAAATGATCTGGTTAATGGCTTCCGCTATCTCCGCATCTGAAGTTCCCACAGCAATAATATTGTGACTGTCATGGGCAATGCTGGATGCCATGGCGCCCTTTTTAATTCCAAAACCGGATATCCAGCCAATTGATGGTTTTGCCGGCTTGTAGCGGTTCATGACCACGATTTTTAGAATATCATGCTCAAGGTCAGCCTCTACAACTCCATCATTTGCAACCAGATGTGCGGTTTCTGATCCTGTGATTAACTCACCATCCCAGGCATGGATAATCCGATATTGTCCGCTTTTTCCCTTGATCTTCAGGTCAGCAGGATTTATCGGCAGGGCATGAAAAGCATTCAGCAAGTCGATCCGTGGCAGGTCTATCTCCACTCTTCCATCCTGGAAAAGTGGCTCTCCGTTAATATAGGTTGCAATTACCTGAAATGGATCTACCCCGTCGGCAATGATAAAATCTGCCTTTTCACCAGGTTTAAGCATTCCTGTCTGCAGCTGGTAATGATTAACCGGGTTGATGCTGGCTGCCCGGTAAAGATTAAAAAAGTTGACTCCTGCAGCCACACCCCTGCGGATCAGCCGATCGATGTGGCCATCCATCAGGTCATCGGGATGATAATCATCGGTGCATAACATAACCATTCCCGGATATTTATCGATCAGTTGATACAGTTGATCGAAATTTCTTGCGGAACTACCCTCCCTGATCAGTACCTTCATTCCATTAGAAATCTTTTCTTCAGCCTCGGACAGGAAAGAACACTCATGATCGGTATGAATTCCCGCCTTAATATAAGTATCCAAAGGTGCACCGGATAAACCGGGAGCGTGGCCATCAACCGGCTTGTTGAACCTTTTAGCCAGATTGATTTTCTCCATTGCATCGGTGTCGCCTGCCAATACTCCCGGGTAATTCATCATTTCGCCCAGGGCAACCACCTTGTTTTCCGCAAAAAGTTGCGTGAGATTTTCAGCTTTAAGAATAGCTCCGGCCGACTCCAACAAGGTAGCGGGAACGCAGGACGGAGCAGTAAAATTAATTTTTATACAAGCCTTTTCAGCATCTTTTATCATCAATCCGATCCCGTCTAAACCCAGCACATTGGCAATCTCATGTGGATCCGAAACGGTTGCCACGGTACCAAACCGGATTGCCTGTTTTGCAAACCGTGATGGCATAAGCATAGAGCTTTCAATGTGAACATGCGAATCAACCAACCCGGGTAAAATCAGAGGCCGGGCTAACTCACGCTTTTCCCAGGTTAACCGTTTGTCGCCGGTTTCACGAATCTCCCTTACTCTGCCCTCCTCAATGGTTAATCGCCCGAAATAGAAATTTTGCTGATTAAAGTCAGCAAACCAACCGTATAATTGAAAAGACCTCATAATGTAACATAC
>Ga0208566_1001184_pt1 | contig 15554 bp, 14 predicted proteins | sample PL_2010_150m_FD_184159 | JGI IMG/M metagenome (GOLD analysis project Ga0208566, IMG submission 184159) | Freshwater microbial communities from Powell Lake, British Columbia, Canada to study Microbial Dark Matter (Phase II) - PL_2010_150m... | ecosystem: Environmental > Aquatic > Freshwater >...
CAAGCGCATCTTCCGAATGGCGCCACTGCATCACCACTACGAATTGAAAGGCTGGAAAGAAAATCAGGTCGTGGTCCGCTTCTGGATCATCACCATGATGCTGGTCTTGATCGGGTTGTCCACGCTCAAGTTGAGGTAACCGGATATGCAAGAAGCGGACTACGGGTTGATTTCGGCGAAGGCTAACTTGCTTGGCAAGTTAAGCGCGCAGCGCGGCCGTAGCCAAAACCAACCAGTCCGCTTCTGGATCATCACCATGATGCTGGTGCTAGTCGGACTTTCGACATTGAAATTAAGGTGAGCTTACGCTTCATGGTAAATGACGATGCCGGAACTGAAAGGAAAGAAGGTCCTCGTGCTCGGACTCGGTGATACCGGGATTTCGATGGCGCGCTGGCTCAAGCGGCACGGCGCGATCGTTTCGGTCGCCGACACGCGCGCCGCTCCGCCGCACGCGGGCGAACTCGGCCGCGAACTCCCCGAGGTCGCTCTCGAGTGCGGCGAATTCAGCGACGCCAGCCTGCGGAAAGCCGACCTGATTGCGATCAGTCCCGGCGTCGACCGCCGCACGCCGGTGGTGGTGGCGGCGCTCAAGCGCGGGGTGCCGGTCGTTGGCGACATCGAGCTTTTTGCGCGCGGGCTCGCGCAATTCCTCGCGCCTCGCGCCTCGCGTCCCGCACCGAGGATACTCGGCATTACGGGCACGAACGGCAAGACCACGGTGACGCGCATGGCGGGCGATATTTGCGCGGCGGCAGGCCTCGACAACCGGGTTGCCGGCAATATCGGTACCCCGGCGCTGGACGTGCTGACCGCAATCGAGCAAGGCGGCGCCGTACCCGCTGCGTTCGTGCTCGAGCTGTCCAGCTTCCAGCTCGAAAGCACCTCGAGTCTCAATGCCGATGCGGCGACGATGCTCAATCTCTCGCCGGATCATCTCGACCGTTACGACGGCATCGATGCCTACGCGGCGGCGAAAGCGCGCGTCTTCAATGGCAACGGTGCGCAGGTGCTTAATCGCGACGACGCGCGCAGCAGTGCCATGGCGCTGCCTGGTCGCACCGTCTACCGCTTTGGACTCGAGGCGCCGCGGGCAGGCAATGAGTGGGGCCTGGTGCAGCGCGAGCGCCAGGCGTGGCTCGCGCGCGGTGACCGGGCGTTGATGCCGGCCGGCGAATTATCGGTCACGGGCATGCACAACGCGGCGAACGCGCTTGCCGCGGGCGCGTTGTGTCACGCGATCGGCATTGCCGATGCGCCGATTACCGCGGCGCTGCGCGCTTTCCGGGGTTTGCCGCACCGCGTGGAAAAGGTCGCCGTGGTCAACGGCATCACATTTTATGACGACTCGAAAGGCACCAACGTCGGTTCGACCGTCGCCGCGCTGAGCGGATTTTCGCAGCCGGTGGTGCTGATCGCCGGTGGTGACGGCAAGGGCCAGGATTTCGGGCCGCTGCGTGCGCCGGTGACGCGCCATGCACGGGCCGTGGTCCTCATCGGCCGCGATCGCGGGCGGATCGCGCTGGCGCTCGACGGCTGTGGCGTGCCGCTCGAGCGCGCCGCCGATATGGAACAGGCGGTGCGAAAAGCTTTCTCGGTTTGCCGCGACGGCGATGCCGTGCTGCTGTCGCCGGCGTGCGCGAGCTTCGACATGTTCAGGAACTACGCGCATCGCGGCGAGGTATTCGCGGCGGCGGTGCACGCATTGGTGATGAGCAAGGAGTGAAGCGTGAGGGGTAATCGGGCGCATTTCCGAGAGGACGACAGGCCGATAACGCAATGTTCTATACGGACGTAAAAAGCCGGCCGCCACTGGCGGAGTACGACCACGCGCTGCTGTGGAGCGGCGTGCTGCTGCTCGCGCTCGGGCTGGTGATGGTCTATTCATCGTCGATCGCGATTGCCGAAGGCAGCCGCATCACCGGCCACCAGCCGACGTACTATCTGCTGCGGCACGTGATGTTCCTCGCGTTGAGCTTGCTGGCCGCGACGGTCGCGTTCCAGTTCCCGCTGCGCTTCTGGCAGCAGGCGGCGCCCTATCTGTTTTTGCTCGGCGCCGGATTGCTCGCGCTGGTGCTGGTGCCCGGCGTTGGACGCGAGGTCAACGGCAGCCAGCGCTGGCTGTCGCTGTATCTATTCAACCTGCAGCCTTCCGAGCCGATGAAACTCTTCGTGGTGCTGTATGCCGCCGACTATACCGTGCGCAAGGCGGCCTACATGCACAGCCTGAGCAAAGGCTTTCTGCCGCTGTTTTCGGTGATGCTGGTCATCGGCTGGCTGCTGCTGCGCGAGCCCGACTTCGGCGCACTCGCGGTGATCAGCGTGATCGCGATGGGCGTGCTGTTTCTCGGCGGCCTTACCTGGCGGTTGTTTGCCATCCTCGTCGCGATGCTGGTTGCGGGCCTCTTGCTGCTGGTCTGGATTTCGCCGTATCGCATGCAGCGCGTGACCGGCTTCATGGACCCGTGGGCCGATCCGTTCGGCAAAGGCTATCAGCTGTCGCACGCGCTGATCGCATTCGGTCGCGGCGAGTGGTTTGGCGTCGGCTTGGGCGGCAGCGTCGAGAAACTGTTCTATCTGCCCGAAGCGCACACCGATTTTCTGCTCGCGGTGACCGCCGAGGAACTCGGCTTTGCCGGCGTCGCGGCGGTGATCGTGCTGTTTGCGTTCATCGTCGTGCGTGCGTTCGCGATCGGCCGCCAGGCGGTTGCGCTCGAGCGCCACTTTCCGGCGCTGGTCGCGCACGGCATCGGTCTGTGGATCGGCGTGCAGGCGATCATCAATATTGGCGTCAATATGGGGGTGCTGCCGACCAAGGGCTTGACGCTGCCGCTCTTGTCGTTCGGCGGCAGCGGCATCGCCGCCAACTGCTGCGCACTCGCGATACTGCTGCGCGTCGACTGGGAAAACCGCCAGCTCATGCGAGGGCTTGCGGTATGAGTCGCACCATCATGATCATGGCGGGCGGCACCGGAGGCCACATCTTCCCGGCGTTAGCGGTGGCCGAGAACCTGCGCGCGCGGGGCTGGAACATCGTCTGGCTCGGATCACGGGCCGGCATGGAAGCCACGCTGGTCACACCGCGTGGATATGTGATGGCGTGGATCAGCATGTCGGGCGTGCGCGGCAAGGGCTTCGCGCGGGTGCTGGTGTTGCCGCTGCAATTGCTGATCGCATTCTGGCAAAGCGCGCGCGCGATATTTGCACACCGTCCCGATGTCGTGCTCGGCATGGGCGGCTACGTCTCGTTCCCGGGCGGCATGATGGCGTCGCTGTTTAACCGGCCGCTGGCGATCCACGAGCAGAATTCAATCGCGGGGCTCGCCAACCGGGTGCTCGCCAAGCTCGCCGACCGCGTGCTCGCCGGCTTTCCCGATGCCTTCGGCGCGGCGACCGCGGTGATCTGGACCGGTAATCCGGTGCGCGGCGAAGTCGCGGCGATCGCCGCGCCCGAGCAGCGCTATCGCGCGCGCTCCGGCCCGCTGCGGCTCACCGTGATCGGCGGCAGTCTCGGCGCGCAGGTGCTGAATGAAACCGTGCCGCAGGCGCTCGCGCTGCTGCCGGCGGCCGGGCGCCCGCTGGTCACCCATCAAGCGGGCGTGCGTCAGCTGGCCGCGGCCGAGGCCAACTATCAGCGCGCGGGCGTTGCCGCGACGCTCACGCCGTTCATCACCGACATGGCGGCGCAATACGCGGAGTCGGACCTGATCATCTGCCGTGCTGGCGCATCGACCATCGCCGAGCTTGCCGCCGCCGGCATCGCGAGCGTGCTCGTGCCGTTCCCGCATGCGGTCGACGATCACCAGACGCATAACGCGCGGTTCTTCAGCGAGCGCGGCGCGGCGGTGCTGGTGCCGCAATCCGAGTTCACGCCACACAAGCTCGCCGGGTTGCTGCGCGGCTTCACGCGCGAGGCGCTGCTGGGCATGGCGCAGCAGGCGCGCAGTGTGTCCAAACCCGACGCAACGCGCATGGTGGCCGAGGCATGTATGGAACTTGCGGCATGAACGATGAAGTACAAAGTTAAACGCGTGCATTTCGTAGGGATCGGCGGCTCAGGCATGAGCGGCATCGCCGAAGTTCTGCTCAACCTCGGCTTCGAGGTGAGCGGCTCGGATCTCAATGACAACGCGGTGACCGCGCGTTTGCGCAGCCTGGGCGCGAAAGTGGTGAAAGGCCACGTGGCGGACAACATTGCCGCGGTTGACGCCGTGGTGGTGTCGAGCGCAGTGAAGGACGATAACCCTGAAGTGGTCGCAGCGCGCGCCCACAAGATACCGGTGGTGCCGCGCGCCATGATGCTCGCCGAGCTGATGCGCCTGAAGCAGGGCATCGCGGTCGCCGGCACGCACGGCAAGACCACGACCACCAGCCTGGTCGCGAGCGTGCTCGCCGAGGCCGGCATGGATCCGACGTTCGTGATCGGCGGCCGGCTCGAAGCGGCAGGTTCGCACGCCAAACTCGGCAGCGGTGAATTCATCGTGGTCGAGGCCGACGAGTCGGACGCATCGTTCCTGTATCTGGCGCCGGTGCTGGCGGTGGTCACCAACATCGACGCCGACCACATGGAAACCTATGGCCACTATTTCGGGCGGCTGCGCCAGGCGTTCCTCGATTTCGTGCAGCACCTGCCATTTTACGGCACCGCGGTGCTGTGCGTCGACGACCCCAACGTGCGTGAAATCATGCAGGCGGTGACCAAGCCGATCACGACCTACGGCTTGTCGGCGGGCGCTCAAATCCGCGCGGTCGACGTGCAGGCCGACGCCGGGCGGATGCGCTTTCGCGTGGTTCGCAGCGATGCGCGCGGCGCACGGCTGCCTGACCTCGAAGTCATGCTCAATCTCGCCGGCACGCACAATGTGCTCAATTCGCTTGCCGCAATCGCGGTCGGCATGGAAGTCGGCGCGCCGGATGCCGCGATCGTCAAGGCGCTTGCCGAGTTCAAGGGCGTCGGGAGGCGCTTCCAGCGCTATGGCGACATCACGCTGCCAGGCGGTGCGCGCTACACGCTGATCGACGACTACGGCCACCATCCCGCCGAAATGGCGGCGACGCTCGCTGCAGTGCACGGCGCGTTTCCGGGGCGGCGCGTGGTGCTCGCATTCCAGCCGCACCGCTACACGCGCACCCGCGACTGCTTCGAGGATTTCGTGAAAGCGCTCTCCACGGTCGACGTGCTGCTGCTGGCCGAAGTTTACGCCGCGGGCGAGGCGCCGATCGTCGCGGCCGACGGCCGCGCGTTGGCGCGCGCGGTGCGGGTGCAGGGCAAGGTCGAGCCGGTTTTCGTGGAGCAAGTCGCGGACTTTCCCGCGGCGATCCGCCACGCGGTCAGGGACGGCGACGTGGTGGTCATCATGGGCGCCGGGTCAATCGGAACGGTGCCGGGATTGTTGATAAAGCAAGGATGAAGGATGAGGAATGAAGGATGCATGCACTAACGCTGCCGTCGCTGACGGGTTTTTGTTCATCCTTCGATGCGGCAATGGCTGACGCGAAAACCACGACGACGAGCGCTTTGCGCGGGGAACTGAGAATCGCCGAGCCGATGGCGAGCCACACCAGCTGGCGTGCCGGCGGCTGTGCCGACCGCGCTTATATTCCGGCCGATCTCGACGACCTGCGCGCGTTCCTCGCGTCGTTGCCGCGGCACGAGCCGGTGTATCTGGTCGGGCTGGGCAGCAATCTGCTGGTGCGCGACGGTGGCGTGCGCGGCACGGTGATCCTCACGCAGGGTGCGCTGAAGCAGGTCCGGCTCGAAGGCAAGGTGTTGTATGCGGAAGCCGGCGTGCCCAGCCCCAAGCTCGCGCGTTTTGCCGCCACGCATGAGCTGGGTGGCGCAGAGTTCATGGCCGGCATTCCCGGCACCGTTGGCGGCGCGCTCGCGATGAACGCCGGCTGCTACGGCGGCGAGACCTGGAACATCGTCGCGAGCGTTACCACCGTCGACCGCGCAGGCCGGCTGCACCAGCGCACACGTGCCGATTACGACATCGGCTACCGGACGGTGGTTTTGAAGGAGGAAGGTGGAAAGATCTCGGAAGAATGGTTCGTCGCCGCGCGCTTCGAACTGCCGCGCGGCGACGGCGCAAGCGCGCGCGCGACGATCAAGCTGCTGCTCGAGCGGCGCATCGCGACCCAGCCGCTCAACCAGCCCAACGCCGGATCCGTGTTCCGCAACCCGCAGGGCGATTACGCCGCGCGCCTGGTCGAAGCGTGCGGACTCAAAGGTTACGTGCTCGGCGGCGCGATGATTTCCGACAAGCACGCGAATTTCATCGTCAACACCGGCCACGCGCGCGCCGCCGACATCGAAGCATTGATCGAGACCGCGCGCGGCGCGGTCAAGCAGAAATTCGGCATCGACCTCGAGCGCGAAGTGCGGATTATTGGTGAACCGGTATGAGCACTCAGCACGATTTTGGAAAGGTCGCAGTCTTGATGGGCGGCCGCTCTGCCGAAAGGGAAATCTCGCTGATGTCGGGCCAGAACGTGCTTGAAGGGCTGCGCCGCCAGGGCGTCGACGCGCATGCGTTCGACCCGGCCGAGCGTCCGGTGTTCGAACTCAAGCGCGACGGCTACCAACGCGCGTTCATTGCGCTGCATGGCCGTTATGGCGAGGACGGCACGGTGCAGGGCGCGCTCGAGTTGATGGAAATCCCGTATACCGGCAGTGGCGTGATGGCTTCCGCGTTGTGCCTCGACAAGCTGCGCGCCAAGCTGGTGTGGCTCGCCTGCGGCGTGCCGACGCCGCGGCACGAGGTGCTGAACGCGCGCAGCGACTGGGCTGCGGTGGCGGGCAGACTGGGGCTGCCGCTGATCGTAAAACCGGTGCACGAAGGGTCGAGTCTCGGGCTCACCAAGGTGGCTTCCGTCGAAAAACTGGCGCCCGCCTACGAACTCGCGGCGAAGTACGACACCGAGGTAATCGCCGAGGAATTCATCGCCGGACGCGAACTCACCGCCGCATTTATCGGCGAGCAGGCGCTGCCGCTCGTCCGGATCGAAGCGCCACAAGGCAATTACGACTACCAGCACAAGTACTTCAGCGACGCAACCCGCTACCACTGCCCGTGCGGCCTGCCCGCCGCGCAGGAGCAGCAGTTGCAGGCGCTGGTGATGCGCGCGATCGAAGCGCTCGGCTGCCGCGGCTGGGGGCGCGCCGATCTGATGCTGCGCGACGACGGCAGGCCTTTTCTGCTCGAGATGAATACCTCGCCCGGCATGACCGCGCACTCGCTGGTGCCGATGGCGGCGCGCGCCGCCGGCATCGAGTTCGACGATCTCGTGGTCCGAATCCTGGAGTTGGCTCATGTCGGCTGATGCCATTTCAATTCTGCGCTCTGCACTCTGCATTCCGCGGCGGGGGTGCCATGTGGGATAGGCCTGACATTCTGAACGCAATCGCGGGCCTGCTGTTCGCTGCCGCGTTGCTGCTTGCGGCGTACGGCAGTGTGCATTACGTCGTGCGGCTGCCGGTATTTCCGCTGCGCGAGGTGCTCATCGATGGAGAACTCGCGCACGTCACGCGCGAGCAACTCGAGATGCTCGCCAGGCGCGAAGTCAAAGGCAATTTCTTCACACTCGATCTGGGAGAGGCGCGCGCCGCATTCGCGACGCTGCCGTGGGTGCGCAAGGTCAAGGTGCGCCGCCAGTGGCCGGACCGGCTGGAAGTCGCGCTTGAAGAATACGTGCCGCTTGCCCGCTGGGGCAACGCGGCGCTCGTCAGCACGTATGGCGACGTTTTCACCGCCGCGTTCGAGGGGAATTTGCCGCTGTTTGAAGGCCCCGAGGCGAGCGCCAAGGAGGTCGCGATCCAGTACGGCTATTTCCTGCGCCGGCTGGCCACCATCGGCCAAGTACCGGTGGAAGTCCGGGTCTCGCCGCGCCGCGCGTGGCAGGTCCGGCTCGCGAGCGGGATTACGCTCAAGCTGGGACGCGAGCGTATCGAAGCCCGGCTCGACCGTTACATCGCGGCCTACGACCGTACCCTCAGCCGGCTGCAGCGCAAGTTCGATTACGTCGACCTGCGCTATCCGAACGGTTTTGCGGTGCGCATCTCCGAATCGAGATCCGAACCGCAGCACCGACGTCGCGGCGGCAAGGCCGCGCGCGACCTGACGCAAGCCAAGGGGAACCGATGAGCAAGACCAAGGAGAGCAAGAACCTGATCGTCGGACTCGATATCGGCACCTCGAAGATCGCGGCGATCGTCGCCGAAGTGAAACCGGGTGGCGGCTTCGAGATCATCGGCATGGGCAGTCATCCGTCGAAAGGCCTCAAGAAGGGTGTGGTCGTCAATATCGAAGCCACGGTCAACGCGATCCAGCGCGCGCTCGAAGAGGCCGAGCTGATGGCGGACTGCAAGATCCGCGAGGTCTATACCGGGATCGCCGGCAGCCACATCAAGAGCATCAATTCGCGCGGCATGGTCGCAATCAAGGACCGCGAGGTGACCCAGCAGGATGTGGAGCGCGTGATCGAGACCGCGAAGGCGATCCCGATCCCGACTGACCAGCAGGTGCTGCATATCCTCAATCAGGAATTCGTCGTCGATGGCCAGGGCGATGTGCGCGAGCCACTCGGCATGAGCGGCGTGCGGCTCGAAGTCAACGTGCACATCGTGACCGGCGCGGTGTCGGCAGCGCAGAACATCATCAAGTGCGTGCGGCGCTGCGGGCTCGAGGTGCGCGATTTGATCCTGCAGCCGCTCGCCTCCGCGACCGCGGTGGTGTCGGAAGACGAAAAGGACCTTGGCGTGTGCCTGGTCGACATCGGCGGCGGCACCACCGATATCGCCGTGTTTACCCAGGGCGCGATCCGCCACACCGGCGTGATCCCGATCGCGGGCGACCAGATCACCAACGACATCGCGATGGCGCTGAGAACGCCGACCAAGGACGCCGAAGACATCAAGCAGCGCTACGGCTGCGCGTTGCGGCAGCTCGCCGATCCGCAGCACATGGTCGAGGTACCGGGAATCGGCGAGCGCGGGCCGCGCCAGCTGTCGCGCCAGACGCTGGCGGAAGTGATCGAACCGCGCACCGAGGAGCTGTATTCGCTGGTGCAGTCGGAGCTGCGCCGCTCCGGCTACGAGGACCTGCTGTCGTCAGGCATCGTCATCACCGGCGGCTCGAGCTCGATGCAGGGCATGGTCGAACTCGGCGAAGAAATTTTCCACATGCCGGTGCGCATCGGCCAGCCGCAATACCACGGCGGGCTGTCGGAAGTCGTGCGCAATCCGCGCTACGCGACTGCGGTCGGCCTGCTGCTGCTCGGGTTGCAGCAGCAGCGCCATTATGAATTGACACAGGGGCAGATCGGGTCGCTGCAGGGCCTGATCGAACGCATGAAGAGCTGGTTCAAGGGAAATTTTTGAGGAATACAGGAATGAGTGCGCATCGGATCACAAACCCGGCAGCGACCGGGACGGCAAATTTCGCAAGTTTTGTTTCTACTTCAGCCACAGGAGGTCACTATGTTTGAAATCATGGAAGTACCGTCACAGGAAGCGGTAATCAGGGTAATCGGGGTTGGCGGTTGCGGCGGCAATGCGGTCGATCACATGATCGCCAACGGGGTGAACGGCGTCGAGTTCATCTGCGCCAACACCGACATGCAGGCGCTGAAGCGCAGCCAGGCGCGCATCCAGCTGCAGCTCGGTTCCAACGTCACCAAGGGGCTTGGCGCCGGCGCCAATCCCGAGGTCGGCCGCCAGGCGGCAATGGAAGACCGCGAGCGCATCATCGAGCTGCTCGCAGGCACCGACATGCTGTTCCTGACCGCAGGCATGGGGGGCGGAACCGGCACCGGAGCGGCCCCGGTGGTGGCTGAAATTGCGCGCGAGCTCGGCATTCTCACCGTGGCAGTGGTGACCAAGCCATTCGCGTTCGAGGGCAAGCGTCAGAGGATCGCGCAGGAAGGGCTCGAGGCGCTGGCGCAGCAGGTCAATTCGCTGATCGTGATCCCGAACGACAAGTTGATGCAGGTGCTCGGCAATCAGGTCACGCTGGATGAGGCGTTCCGCGCCGCCAACGAAGTGTTGCACGGCGCGGTCGCGGGAATCGCCGAAATCATCAGCTGCCCGGGAATGATCAACGTCGACTTCGCCGATGTGAAGACGGTGATGTCGGAAACCGGCATGGCGATGATGGGCTCGGCCATGGCCGCGGGAACCGACCGTGCGCGCATGGCGGCGGAACAGGCGGTCGCGTGCCCGTTGCTCGAGGACATCGACATCGCCAACGCGCGCGGCGTGCTGGTTAACATTTCGGCGAGCAAGTCGTTGTTCCAGCTGCAGGAGATGTACGACGTAATGGATGTGATCAAGGCGTTTGCCGCCGAATCGGCGACGGTGATCGCCGGTACTGTCTATGATGACGGCCTCGAAGACAACCTGCGCGTCACGATCGTCGCCACCGGACTGGGCAAGTCAACGACGCGCGCGCAGCCGAAACCGCTGACGGTAGTGATGCAGGCGACCGGCACCGACGGCGCATCCGACTCCGGGGCGGTCAATTACGAGGAGCTCAATCAACCGGCGGTGATGCGGCGCAATCGCAGTCAGACCATCGAAGCGATGCAGAAGTCCGGCGTCGAGATGCTGGACATCCCGGCATTTCTGCGCAAGCAGGCCGATTAGGTGGCGGCGATCGGGCCGCCTGACTGTGGCAGGTGAGGAGGTTGCTCGTGGGTCGCGGCATGCCCCGCCGGTTTTGCCGGCCGCGCGCCAGCCGTGGTAAAATATGCACCGGTAATATGGAAAATCAAAGAGTTAATCCGTGATCAAGCAGCGCACGCTGAAGCATATCATCCGCGCGACGGGGGTCGGCCTGCACACCGGCGAGAAGGTCTATATGACCCTGCGCCCGGCTGCGCCGAATACCGGCATCGTATTCCGCCGCATCGATCTCGAGCAGCCGGTCGATATCAAGGCCGATCCGTATCATGTCGGCGACACCCGGCTTGCGTCGTGCCTCGAACAAGACGGCGTGCGCGTATCGACGGTCGAGCATCTGATGTCGGCGCTTGCCGGTCTGGGAATCGATAATCTGTACGTCGACCTGTCGTCAGGCGAAGTGCCGATCATGGACGGCAGTGCCGGACCGTTCGTGTTTTTGCTGCAATCGGCGGGCATCGAGGAGCAGCCGGCCGCGAAAAAATTCATCCGCATTCTCCAGCCGGTCGAAGTCAGCGCCGGCGACAAATCGGCGCGGTTCGCGCCGCACCATGGATTCAAGATCGAGTTCAGCATCGATTTCGACCATCCGGTGTTCGAAAACTCGGCCAAGTCGGTGTGCGTTGATTTCGCAACGACCTCGTACGTAAGAGAAGTCAGCCGCGCACGCACTTTCGGCTTCATGCACGAAGTCGAATGGATGCGCGAGCAGGGTCTGGCGCTCGGCGGGTCGCTCGACAATGCCATCGTGCTCGACGAATACCGCGTGCTCAACAACGACGGGTTGCGATACGATGACGAATTCGTCAAGCATAAAGTGCTGGATGCGATCGGCGACCTCTATCTGCTCGGCCATCCGGTGATCGGCATGTTCGCCGCGCACAAGTCCGGGCATGCGCTCAACAACGCGCTGCTGCTGCGCCTGCTGGAACAGCAAGAGGCGTGGGAATACGTGAGCTTTGACCACGCCGAAGACGCGCCCGCCTGCGTCGCCTCCACCCAGCCTGCGCTCGCTTGATGTGTTTGTACTGCGCGTCGTCGGCTTTCTGATACTGATCACCATCGGTGCGTCGCTGGTGACTTACCTGCTGACCCGGAACCGGCGTTACCTGACGTTGGCCTGGCAGGTGCTCAAATACGGCATGGTGATGGCGATAGTCGTGCTGACGTTCATACTGCTCGAACGCCTGGTGCTGGTGATTTGATCGGCGTTCGGCGGCAACCTGGTTTGGCTAGGTCTTGCCGCGCTGGTGCGCCACCATATTGATCAGCGCCTGCTTCAACGGCGAGTCGTCGAGGCCGGCCGCAAGGCGTTCCAAATTCTCAATGGTTTCAATGCTTAAGCGCTTGGGCGCAGGCGCGACTGCGGGTCGCGGCGCGGCGTCCTTAACTTGCACTTGCACCTGGATTAAAGTAACCTTCAAGCCCAGTTGCTGGTAAGCCGTTAATAATCTGGGGGCGAGTTGCTTAAGTTTTGCCGCAACCGCCGCGTTTTCAGCCAAGAGGAAAAGGGTTCCCGCACGTAACTGCTTGACGCAGCACGCTTCGGTCAGTGGTTGGGGTGCGATTTTCAGGAATACCTGCTGCAGTTCAGCAATGCGCCGGGCCTCGTCGGCCAATTGACGCAAGCTGTTCGACGAATTGAGATAAAAATCGATTTTGTGCGCGGGCATGGCTGAGATTGTGAGGTAATGTTGAATATAATTCTAGTTTCCGGAAAACTGACCAAGGCGCGGACGCTGACGCTGACCACCCCGCATCTGGTTCTTAGCGCGGCGGCGGCGCTGCTGGCTTTGCTGTTCCTGGCGTTCGGGTTGCAGTATTCCATGCTGCGCTACGCCGCCAGCATCAACAGCCCTCTATTGACCTCCCTGATCCTGAGCGTGCAACAGGAGCAGAACGATAAAACGCAAAGTTACCTGCGCGACAGCTTGAACGCAATGGCGTCCAAGCTCGGCGAGATGCAGGCTCAGATGCTGAGGCTCGATACCCTTGGCGAGCGTCTCGCCAAGACCGCCGGTTTCAAACCCCAGGAATTCATGTTCGACCAGACACCCGGACGCGGCGGCGCGGTCTCCACGCTGCCGACTTACGATCTGTCGCTCGGCGACCTGAGCCGCCAGATCGACCTGCTGACCAAGCAGATGGACGACCGTACCGAGAAGCTCAGCATTCTCGATTCGCTGATGATCGTCGACAGCGCGAAGAAGAAACTGCAACCGTCGGCGTTGCCGGTCGAAGGAGGGTTGTTCTCATCGAACTTCGGCTGGCGCATTGACCCGTTCAGCGGCACGCGCGCATTTCACGAAGGCGTGGACTTCATGGGCAGGGTCGGCACGCTGGCACATGCGGCGGCCGGTGGCGTGGTGATCTACTCGGAATTCCACCCTCAATATGGTAATATGGTCGAAATTGATCACGGCAACGGACTGGTCACGCGATATGCGCATTTGTCGCGACGCGACGTGAAAGTCGGCGATGTGGTGTTGAGCAAAGGAAAGATCGGCGCAGTCGGCAACTCCGGACAATCGACCGGGCCGCACCTCCACTTTGAGGTTCGCCAGAATGGAGCCCCGATGAATCCGGTGCGCTTTCTCCGATTGCCCAGCTAGCGGGTTTGGGAATGGCGTCAGAAGGGGGTGGGGTGTTTCCCCACCCCCTTTTATTTAGGTGAAGCACTCTTAACGATCCATGATTACGGGTCTGCTCAAGAAAATCTTCGGCAGCCGCAACGAGCGGCTGCTGCGTCAGTACATGCATTCGGTGCGTGCGATCAACGCGCTCGAGCCGGGGATCGCGCAGCTGTCCGACGACGCGCTCAAGGCCAAGACCGCCGAATTCAAGCAGCGCCATGCCGATGGCGAGGCGCTCGATCAGCTCCTGCCCGAGGCATTCGCGGTGGTGCGTGAGGCGGGCAAGCGCGTGCTCAACATGCGCCATTTCGACATGCAGCTCGTCGGCGGCATCGCGCTGCACCAGGGCAAGATCGCCGAGATGCGAACCGGCGAAGGCAAAACGCTGGTGGCGACACTGCCCGCCTACCTCAATGCGCTCTCGGGCAAGGGCGTGCACATCGTGACCGTCAACGACTACCTTGCCAAGCGCGACGCGGAATGGATGGGGCGCATCCACAGTTTTCTCGGGCTGACGGTCGGCGTGATCCTGTCGCAGATGGACCACGCCGACAAGCACGGTGCCTACGGTGCCGACATCACGTATGGCACCAACAACGAATTCGGCTTTGATTACCTGCGCGACAACATGGCGGCGAGCCCGTCCGAGCGCTACCAGCGCGGGCTCAACTACGCGATTGTCGACGAGGTCGACTCGATCCTGATCGACGAAGCGCGCACGCCCTTGATCATCTCGGGCCAGGCGGAGGACACCACCGAGCTTTACTACCGCATGAACGAAATCGCGCCGCGGCTCACCCGCCAGAAGGACGAAGAAAGTCCGGGCGATTACAGCGTCGATGAGAAAGCGCACCAGGTACTGCTGTCGGAGGCCGGTCACGAGCGCGCCGAGGCGCTGCTCGGGGAGAGCGGATTGCTGCCGTTCGGGGGCAGCCTCTATGATCCTTCCAACATCAACCTGGTGCACCACTTGTACGCAGCGTTGCGCGCGCACTCGCTGTTTCACCGCGACCAGCAATACGTGGTGCAGGACGGCGAGATCATCATCGTCGACGAATTCACCGGGCGGTTGATGCCCGGCCGGCGCTGGTCGGATGGCCTGCACCAGGCGGTCGAAGCCAAAGAGGGTGTGGCGATCCAGCGCGAGAACCAGACGCTTGCCTCGATCACGTTCCAGAATTATTTCCGCATGTACGCGAAGCTCGCGGGCATGACCGGCACCGCCGACACCGAGGCCTACGAGTTCCAGCACATCTACCGCCTGGAAACGGTGGTGATCCCGACCCACCAGCCGATGGTCCGCGAAGACCGCATGGACCAGGTCTACCAGACCCTGCGCGAGAAGTACGAGGCGGTGATCAAGGACATCAAGGATTGCTGCGAGCGCGGCCAGCCGGTGCTGGTCGGCACCACCTCGATCGAGAACTCCGAGCTGCTGTCGAAAATGCTCGACAACGAAAAACTGCCGCACAATGTGCTGAACGCCAAGCAGCATGCGCGCGAGGCCGAAATCGTGGCGCAGGCCGGGCGGCCGAAGATGATCACGATCGCCACCAACATGGCGGGCCGCGGCACCGACATCGTGCTCGGCGGCAATCCGGAGCCGGAAATCAACCAGATTCGCGCCGACGCAACACTCGATGAGGCCACCAAACAGCGGCGCATCGAGGAAGTCCGCCACCACTGGCAGAAGCTGCACAATCAGGTGGTTGCCGCCGGCGGGCTGCATATCGTCGCGACCGAGCGCCACGAGTCGCGGCGCGTCGACAACCAGCTGCGCGGCCGCTCGGGACGCCAGGGCGATCCGGGCTCGAGCCGGTTCTACCTGTCGCTCGAAGACCCGTTGCTGCGGATATTCGCCTCCGACCGCGTCGCCGCGATCATGCAGCGGCTCAAGATGCCGGACGGCGAAGCGATCGAGCATCCGTGGGTGACGCGCGCGATCGAAAACGCGCAGCGCAAGGTCGAAGCGCGCAACTTCGATATGCGCAAGCACCTGCTCGAGTACGACGACGTTGCCAGCGATCAGCGCAAGGCGATCTATGAATCGCGCAACCAGCTGCTCGAGTCGACCGATATTTCGGAGCGCATCACCGCGATCCGCGCCGAGGTGATCAACGGTTTCATCACCCAGCACATCCCGCCCGAAAGCCTGGAGGAGCAGTGGGACATCGGGGGGCTCGAGAAAACGCTCAACGCCGAGCTGCAGCTCGAATTGCCGGTCAGGCAGTGGCTCGCGGACG
>Ga0208566_1001185_pt1 | contig 15546 bp, 13 predicted proteins | sample PL_2010_150m_FD_184159 | JGI IMG/M metagenome (GOLD analysis project Ga0208566, IMG submission 184159) | Freshwater microbial communities from Powell Lake, British Columbia, Canada to study Microbial Dark Matter (Phase II) - PL_2010_150m... | ecosystem: Environmental > Aquatic > Freshwater >...
GCCACGCGCTTTCCGCCCGAACCGAACGGTTACCCCCACATCGGACATGCCAAGTCGGTCTGCCTCAATTTCGGGATTGCCGCCCAGTACGGCGGAACCTGCAACCTGCGGCTGGACGACACGGACCCCAGCGGGGAAAGTATGGAATATGTCGAGTCGATCATCCGCGACGTGAAATGGCTGGGGTTCGACTGGGGGGATCGCCTCTTCTACGCCTCCGGCTACTATGAAAAGATCTATCAGTACGCCCTCCAGCTTATCCGCAAAGGGCTGGCCTATGTCTGCGATCTGAACGCAGACGAGATCAGGGAGTACCGTGGTACGCTGACCGAACCGGGGAAGGAGAGCCCCTTCCGCAACCGAACGGTGGAGGAGAACCTGGACCTCTTCGAGCGGATGCGGGCGGGAGAATTTGCGGACGGGGCGCGCGTCCTCAGGGCGAAGATCGACATGGCTTCTCCGAACGTCACCATGCGTGATCCGATCATCTACCGGATCAAGAAGGAGAGCCACTACCGGACCGGCGACGCGTGGTGCATATATCCGATGTACGACTTCGCCCACTGCCTCTCCGATTTCATCGAGGGGATCACCCATTCGATCTGCACGCTGGAGTTCGAGAACAACCGGCCGCTGTACGACTGGTTCCTGGACAAACTGGTCGAGGGACCGCGTCCACGGCAGTTCGAATTCGCCCGCCTGAACCTGAGCTACACGGTGATGAGCAAGCGCAAGCTGCTGGAGCTGGTGGAGAACAGGGTCGTTGCCGGCTGGGACGACCCGCAGATGCCGACGCTTTCGGGGATGCGCCGCCGGGGGTTCACCCCGGAGGCGATCCGGAAATTCTGCGAAAAGATCGGCGTTTCGAAGAACGACAGTCTGATCGACATGGCGCTTCTGGAGAACTGCGTCCGGGACGACCTGAATGAGAAGGCGCTCCGCGTGATGGCCGTGCTCCGGCCGCTCCGCGTCGTGATCGACAACTACCCGGAAGGGCAGGTCGAGATGCTCGACTGCCCCTATCACCCGAAGAACGCCGAGATGGGTTCCCGGAAGGTCCCCTTCTCCCGGGAGCTCTTCATCGAGCAGGAGGACTTCATGGAGGTTCCGCCGAAGAAGTTCTTCCGTCTCGCCCCCGGCCGGGAGGTGCGCCTCCGCTACGGCTACTTCATCCGTTGCGTCGATGTCGTGAAAGATCCGGCCACCGACGAGGTCGTTGAAGTCCATTGCACCTACGACCCCCAAACGCGGAGCGGATTCGCCCCGGACGGCCGTAAGGTCGATGCGACGATCCACTGGGTGTCGGCGGCCCATGCCGTTCCGGCTGAGGTGAGGCTCTACGACCGCCTCTTTTCCGTTCCGGACGCGCTGTCGGAGGAGGGCGATTTTACGGCCTATCTGAATCCGAAATCGCGGGAGACCCTGAAATCCTGCCGCTTGGAGCCGAGCCTTGCGGCCGCGGCATCGGGGCAGCGGTTCCAGTTCGAGAGACTGGGATATTTCTGCGTGGATTCAGGGGATTCCTCAGAAAAGGCCCCGGTCTTCAACCGGACCGCAACGCTACGGGACGCCTGGGCGAGGATTTCGGAGAAGGGGAGGTGAAACGACCTGACGCGCCCCTTTTTTCATTCTGAACGGAATGATGCCGAATCATTGATCGATATCCGATGCTGAACCTTTCGCTGCACGCGGCGGCGGGAGGAACCGGGGCCGGCCCGGGGTGAATGCCACTGGATACCGGCTACCGGAGGATTTGGTCCAGTTCCCGGTCGAATGCGCCGAAATCGCTCAGATCGTTGTGACCGCTCCCCTCGATCCGGATCAGCCGGTGCGGCGCGCGGATCAGCCTCTCCAGCCGGACGCTGTGATCGAAAGGAACGATGTTGTCCTTAGCGCCGTGAAAGAGATAGACGGGACAGGCGACCTCTCCGATCCGGCGGTCGTTTCTCAGCGGATATCTTAGGAACATCGAGATGATCGGCCGGGGCAGGAAAGGGTAATGATGGGATGCCAAATCGATGAGGCTCAGGAAGGGCGACTCCAGAATGAGCATCCTTGGTTTCCCCGACCGGGCGATGAAGGTCGCGACGCCCGTTCCGATCGATCGTCCGTAGATAATGATCCGGTCCTCCGGCCAGGTTTTTGTCAGCATGCGATAGACGGCCAGGCCATCGTCCAGCAACTGCTTCTCGTTCGCGATATTCCCGGTGCTCTTGCCGAAACCGCGGTAGTCCGGAATCAGGATATCGTAGCCCCTTGAAGTGAAATCCCCGGCCACGTCGCCCCAACCCCTCAGACTTCCGGCATTGCCGTGCAGATAAAGAACAGCCCCTTTGGCGTTTCGGGCCTTGAAAAGAAGGGCGTTTAGGGCGGCCCCCTCCACGGGTACGGTCACCTCTTCAAAGGGCGCGGAAAAGGCGAATCGGTAGTCCGGCGGCAGCGTTTCGGGAAAGAAGATGAGGCTCTCCTGGCTGCAGCCGAGGAAAATGGAACATGCGCAGATCGCGCCTATTGGGGCCAGAAGGTTCTTCATGTTGCATCATCCTCCGATAATCTTTCGATAAGTTTCTCTCCATCATGCGTTTCAGCTCACGGGTCGCAACAAAGCGGGTGAGGTTGCGGAGCCGGTAAAATTTCCCTGTTAAAATTCCCCTTGACTTTTTGGCCGAAATCCATAATCTATACGCGACTCATCTGCCACGTGTAGAAAGAGATCCTCGCCGTCCCTCGGGGCGGCGATTGCATTTTATGTAAAGCAGGAATTCATTTTGTAATGACCAGAAACGTCATTCCCCGCTTCCGGCACCAGTTCCTGGCGGCTTCGTGCTTGCGCAGCGTATCGGGGTTGGTGAGATACTGTCCGCCTTTCACTTCATGCAGTTCAACGACGCCGTCCACTTTTTCGATAAGAAAATCCGGATGATAACCGCGCACATTCCCGGCCTCAGTTACGTACTGGATGGCAATGCCGTGACTTTTTGTCCATTTGGCAACGGTTTTGTCCCTCTCCAGGCGCTTCATGTATTGCAATTCCCAGGATGAGTCGTACCGCTCGACGGAATAGGCGCTCTTGATCGGGTTTTCAAAGTCTCCTCGCTCACTGGTCGGCATGGCCTGCCTCCTGCTTGTAGGTTACAATGCTAGCAACCAATCCGGGACGATTCTTGAAGTTGGCGGCCAACCGGTGGCGACAGTTGAGGGCGTGTCTCAATTCCGCGACGCCCGCCGCGCCGACGGTTTTTCCGCCCAGCATTTTCTCACGGATATGATCCATCAGCACTCCGTAAAAATAACCAAGTTCATGAGAGCCGATGCCCTCCTCTGCCAGGAGGTCGGCAGCGACATCCCGGACGCTGGTCTTCAAAAGCTCGGCAAGCTGGATGGGGTCGTCAATTTCACTCAGAGGCTTTCGTACACCATAGAGCGCGGGCGCTTCACGAATCTCACGGAAACCGGAACCATCCAGGGTCTGCCCTACCACGCCGCTGATCTCGACCCGCGATATTTCCGTCTCCACTCCATAATCAAACTCATACAGAACCTTTTGCCAATGAGGATAATCCGTTGTTTCAATCCTGATGTTGGCCAAGTCGTCATCGAAATCAGCCTTCTCTTCTTCCAGCGGTTCGGGGATAGGGATAAGCAGATCAGGATTGACGACGAATTGAGGCTTCCGTTTGGGCGGCAGGTCTTCGTCGCCGAACAGGGTCGCCTGTTCCACGTCTTTGCGTACTTTCGCGCCGACGATATCCCACAGCCAATCGTGCTTGAGCTTTTCATGATCCACAATGGAGCAGATTTCCTGAAGATCCGTATCACGCACGTTCAGCCGGAGACCGCGCCCCACAACCTGCTGGCCATAGACCCGGCTGGAAAATTTGCGCAGCAGAAGGATGACCGAAACGGCCGGAACGTCCCACCCTTCACGAAGCATAAGGACGCTGACGACGGCTTCATAAGGACTGCCGGGCTTTCCCAGCTTTCTGGCGGCTTCCCGGTCTTTCTCGTCCGATTGTTCGGTAACCAGAAGGGTGCGGAGCTTGAACTGCTCTTCCAGCATGTCCCTGGCCTGCTGGGCGTCTTTGATGGTGATGGCGACAACAAAGAGGATGGGCTGATAGGCCCCTTTCGCCAACGCCCCAGCGCGGCGCTTCTGTTCGGCCAGCCGATCCAGGGCAATGCGGATCTGCTTGTGCATGGGGTCGGGGTCGGTGACCCACTGGGTTGACGACAGACCCTTTTCGATGCGCTCAAACTCCTCATCCATCTCATCAACGGTGCGTTTCTCGCCCGTTTCCGGGTTGGTATAAGTAAGCTCGACGGAGGAAAGCTGGGGCTGATAAACCACGATATTCTTGATGATCGGCGGCACTTCTGCCTGTGCGTCCGTGATGCTGTAATCGAAGATCATCTTCGTGTCCGGCACCTGTCCGTCGGCGCGGTCGGGGGTTGCGGTCGTGTCCAGACGGAATTTGGAAATCTGTCTGAGGGTAAAGAGGGTGCTGTCGTACTCCGCCGCCGGGGTGTTGTGCGCCTCGTCGTTGAAGACGGCAATCGCCTCGTCCGCATTCATCAGGACGGCAAGGTTGCGCTTGCCGCTGATATTGGCCTGGTACAACTGATGGATGTTACCGAGAATGACGCCGTGATCGCGGATGCCCTGCGGTCCTTCGCCGGGCTGCATGACATGAAGACCGAGGGCATTGGTGTAATGCTCGGTGCCGGGCGGGAAGAAGCCGAAGTCGCGGAATACCCTGGCGTCCGTAAAATCGTCTTCCAACCGGTCGCGCACGATGGTGTTGGGGCAGAGCAGCAGGAACTTGTGAATATCGTGGCAGACTTTCAGCCACGCCACCACGGCGCCGATAATGGCGGTCTTGCCGCCGCCCGTGACGATATTGAGCAGGAGGTCTTTCCATTGAAGCAGTTCGTAGGCATAGACCGTGCGCATGAAGGCCTCTTCCTGATGCCGCCACAGACGGCGGGGCGCATCAGGGCGGGTTATGTGCGTCAGGAAGTCGCTGGTGAGCGGATTCACGTCCGGGAACGCCTTGGATGCCCACCAGGCGCGGAAGTCCTGCTCATAGGGTGCAAAGGAGTAATACATTACTTGGCCTCGATGGTTTGCACGACGGTGCGTTCTCCGCCCTGGTCGTCCTGCACCGAACAGGCAATCGTATAGGGACCGGCTTTCGGAAAGGTATATTCAGCAGTTAAAAGCGGTCGCCCCGTTTTTTTATCCCGCAGGAATGTATAACCCTGTGTGGAGGTGAAGCGCCCCGGCTTGTGGTTGAAATCCCACTGGACGTTGGCGATCATGCCGTCCTTGTTCAAGCTGACGGACTCCGACACGTCGAACTCGTAGGTCAGGGCTGCCATGCGGCGCAGGGCAATGCGCACCTCCGGCGGCTGGATGAAGCTGAGGAGGGGGGCGTAGTCGCGGCTTTTGATGACCACATGATCGCGGAAGGCGTCGTCTTCAAGGCGTATCAGATTCAGTCTTACGAAGTCTATGCGCCTGTTTTCACGGGCAGCCAGGATTTCCGCGGCCTTACGCGCATCGGGACCGAAGTTCCAGCCCAGCATGACGCCGTGATTGGCCCGGCGTTCTTCATAGACGGCCCTGGCAAACCGGGCGACGTCGTCCCGGCCGAGGCGCGATTTCCGCGAGGGTTCGCCGACGTAGAGCGGCACGCCGTAGCGCATGCCGTGAATGGCTGTGGAAACGCTCTCCGGCCGACCGCCGAAGGCCTTGACGACAAATTCGCGGAACTGCTCCGCGGTGTATTGCTCCAGCCTGGGCGCTTCATAGACGCCCCAATGCTCCACCGTAAAATCGGGGACGGAAAACAACATGCCGATCTTTTCTTCCACTACCTTGGCGATGCGATCGGCGGTAATGGCAACGGCGATCCGGGACTGGTCAGAGGCAACCCAGCGGCGGTTGAGGCGCTGGGCAACGGTGGTTGTGGTGCCCCCGCCGGAAAAGAAGTCGGCAACTACATCGCCTTCGTTTGACCCCATGACGATTATCCGCTCAAGAAAGTCCTCAGGCTTTTGAGTCGGATAGCCGATACGTTCTTGCTTATTAGCGGGCTGAAGGCATCTAATTCGCCAAACGTCATCAATAGTTCTTTCCTCGCTTACATATGTTACTGCTTTACCATCATCACCAATGATGTTTTGTATTTGACCATTAACCTTATGATATTTGAGCTTCTTGACGGGCTCGTCTCGCTTTTCTTTGAGCGAATTGTGAATTTGATTGCCTAGTGTTTTTGAATATCTAAGAATAACATCGTGCGCTCTTGGTAACAGTTGCTTTCGACTGTCATGAAGTTTGTTGTAGTAATACCAAATTATTTCGTTAACGAAATTATCAACTCCAAAAATCTTGTCCATCTCCACCTTGACATAGTGGGCGGCGTGCCAGTCGAGGTGGACATAAATCGAGCCGGTGGACTTGAGCAGGCGCTTCATCTCCCAGAGGCGGGCGTTGAGCCAGACCAGGTAGCCGGGCATCCCGCCTTCCCAGATGTCGGAGAAGGAACGCACCTCGTTCTTGTCGCCGAAGATGACGTTGTAGTTGCGGCCGGAAAAGAAAGGCGGGTCAATGTAAATCAGGTCGATGCTCTCGCCCGGCAACTGCCGCATGATATGCAGGTTGTCGCCGAAGAAGAGGCGGTTGGCGCCTGTGGGAAAGAGTTCTTTCAGCTTGCGGCTTTGCTCGTTCTCCGCCAGGAACCGGTCATTATGCCCGAATTCCACCCGCTGGACTTCCTGAAAGGGCAGACGGATCGTGGGATAGGCGTGCTGGAATTTCGTGACCTTGACCTCGCGCCGCCGTGTCTCCACCTCCCAGCCGAAGGGCGCCTCATCCACCGGCACGGCGCCGAAACGCGTCGGCAGTTGAAAATGCTCCTTCTGTTCGGGGATTCCACTTTCACCCGCTTCCGGCGGTTCGATGAAGGATATTTCCATATCTTCCGACTGTTTCACTTTACGGGACATAGGTCATTCCATCCGAAATGAATTCAGGTTGAATCTTTGGAAATGAACTCGTTGAGGGTTTCAACCAATTTATGGACCGTTGTTGAGGGATCATCTTTCTCAGGGTTGCATGGAGCGTAGCGGCTAAGTAACTTCTCTGCGTTCCGTATAGCGGTGAGCTGCTTTTCTTCAAGAAGATCGTACATATTTTCGTTGTTCTTGCGATATTTTCGTCCTATGAATTCTGTCAGTCTGCGGGCATACTCGCGCCGATCGATTGCCGCGTCGTTGAAATGGTAGTGCAGGAGGTACCAGAGTTCAAAGCACTGATTCGAATAGGCGATATGGATGCGATTTTCGTCGGCCACCTTGAAGGCCCGATTGAAATTGCCTTGCGGAAACGAATCGCGGTCAAATACGCACCAGATCTGATTGTAAGGTCGACCTTTACTTGTAGCATCCTGTCCCCGGCGGATGGCGTCTTCCACAAGGCTTAATGTGTTGGCGCCCGTTCCCCGTACTTCTATCTCAACAAGCTCGACATTCAGGGGAAATTTTCGGAAATAATTCGGTTCGGTCTTTTTGCCTTCGCAGAGGATGAGAATGCGATCACGGAGATAACGCGTTTCAACGCGCCTGCTGTAATCCCCTTTCCTTTGCCAGGCCTTAGCCATTGCTTTCCTCACAGAAAAGCCACTTCGGATCGCCGATGAAGGGAATTGCACCGTATTTTCCGAGAATGTAGTCCTTGCCGAAGGATGCTTCCTTTCGCACACCTTGAAGCTCAATCAAGGAATACAAGCTGGATACCCCATACTGATCTTTTTCGGTAAACCAGATTTGATCCCGTCGAAAAAGTTTGTTAGTCAACAGACCGGTATCGTGGGAAGCAAATATCAGTTGCGCGTTTTTTTGATTTGCTCGGGAATTGAAAAGTGCCACAATGGTTTTTGTCAGCAGTGGGTGCAATCGAGCATCTAACTCGTCAATTACCAATATGTCGCCTGTTTCGATTGTGTCCAAAAGAGGTCCCGCCATGTTCAGGAATTTCTGGGTACCGCCGGATTCGTTTTCCGCCAGATCAAAAATAACCGTTCCGACTTCTGCATTATCCTTCCCGAATTTCCGGTGCGTTGTTTTCAATTCCACTTCTGTTAAATCCTGCTTGATAATATCGCGCTTCATTTCTTCGGGCATGTCTTTCGGCAGCTTCTCGATGGTCAGCTTTTCTTCCCTTCCCTCGATATCGTCAATGCAGAGATCCGCAATGCGGGCTATTTCCATGAGCTGTCGCTTCTGTTCCGGCGTTTTTAACTTTTCTACAGTCACGCCAAGATATGGGAAGTCGCTCAGACCGTAAATAAACCCGAAATTCTTAAACCAAAGCAACAACCCTTTGGAAATTTCTCCATTGAACTGGGCGCAGACGGAAAGGAAGAGGGCATTCTCCCGTGTCTTTGTTTCCAGATCCCTTCCCTCCTTGAAGCGGATGCGGTTCACTTTGATCTGGTTGTCCTCACGCACAAAGAGTTCAGCCTCTTTTGTTGCCGGAATAGTGAAGAGCCATTCAGAATGTACCCTCTGACGATCTACTTCAAATCCATAGCGGTATGTTTTGCCATTCTGAATAAACACGGTTTCAAAGAAGGAAGGCTTTCCTTCGCATTCAGTACTCAACTTGAAGGCATCGACATCGATCTCTTCGTTAACCTGGGTGTCCTTCGAAGACGTTAGAACCATATGACGCATAAAGCCCATGGCGCTGAGTAGATTGCTTTTCCCGCTGGCGTTTGCACCGTAAACAACGGCACTCTTAACCAAACGTTTTTTCCCCCATGCAAAAACGTTGCTTTCCTGCAAAGCATCGTCATTCGAAGCGACCATGCTGAACGTTACACGGTCTTTGAATGACAGAACGTTGGCGACACTGAACTCAATAAGCATGACGTCACCTTTCAAGAAATCGAACTTAATAATACTGAATAGTGATATTTAAGTATTCTATTTGCATAAAAAATGCAAATAAAAAAATGATATTGATAAAAATAAATTTTTGACGCTGCCTTTTGCCGCCTGGCCCGGTATCCAAGGAATCAACGATCGTAAAAAAAGCGATACAGTTTTCTGCGCAGCACTTGGTTCATTCCGTCAGGGCCAGGGCGAACGAGATGGCTTCAGCCACTTCCGCCATCCTGGATGTGGACAGCGTTGTGATCAGAGGGCCGATCTTGCCCTTAGATACGGTCTGCAGGTGATCACAGTTGACAACACATTCCCAGGGCAAGCCATCTGCCTTGGTCAAAAGAACTTCGCTCGGGATGTCGCGGATCGTGGTTGTGACCGGTGCAATGGTGACCTCTCCCAAGTACTCGATCACAGGGTCTCGGCTGAGAATCAACACCGGTCGATTCTTGTCGGGGGGTTGAAACTTGTACCACCGAATCTCGCCCCGCCTCATTCATCACCCCATTTCTGTTCCTCTTCCCACACGCTGAACTCACCCTCGGAAACAGGTTTTTTAAGATATCCCTGACGATGCCTTTCCTCCAGTTTCTCCATTCTGATGCGGGCTATCGCCCGCTGGAGTGCGGCTCGGGTAAATGCTGATCGTGTCGTGCGCAATTCCTTGGCCACGCTATCCACGGCGTGAATAAGGTTTTCATCCAGGGTCATTTGTACGGTTCTCATCTCTATCACCATTGTTGTTATGTTGATTTTGATAGCTATAATACCCAACCTTCAGCAGATGTCAACCCTTTATCGTCAGCTCCATCCAGGCCTTGAGGATGGTCCTCTCGCCCCATTACAGATGCCGGATTTCGATACCCTGAACGCGCTCAGCGAAATGGTCCGCCACGAGACGCCGGTGGCACTGGGTCGGTTTGTCCTCGGCGCACAGGAGGCCAATCGGCCCCGGTTCACGGGCGAGAGGGCTGTTTTTCAACGGATCCCGTTCCGCCAGAAGCGCCCTGAAGAGCCGCTCGTACTCAGCCCAGGAGATTCCCTTCTTCTTGTAGCCGTCGAGGATCTCCTCCGTCGGCGCCAGCTCCGGATGGTGCTCGTAGGCGATCCCGACCAAGTCGAGGACGTACTCCAGGTCGTCCTTCTTGGCGTATCCGGCGAGCTGTGAGGTGTTGTGGAGACGGATGTCGACCACCTTCCTCACACCCGCTGCCCGAAGCTTTGAGATGAAGCTCGGAGGTTCTTCTTCGCGAAACCGATCGTGTAGACGAGCATTTATCTTTCTCTCTGTAAAAGGTTAATTGATCCGCCCTGCCTTGGGTGTATCTTTGCTCTGAATCGAAAAGACGGAAATGGGTTCGCTTTTTCCTTTGGCGATCAAGTTTCGTGAATCCAGGATGGCGATGTTTTTCTTGTCCAAGTCCCGATACACCGCTTCGGTGATCAGTAGCTCATCCCCTTTCGCCTGGTCGCAGATTCGTTTTGCCGTGTTGACGGTATCTCCGATAATGTCATAGAGCTTCAGATGCTTGCTGCCGATCAATCCCTCCACCAGCTCCCCTTGATGCATGCCGATCCCTGCCGACAATCCGTATTGATGCAGGAACGCACCCATGGTTTGATTCAAGCGGATTGCCGTATCGACGGCATCTTTCGCCGTCGGGAACACCGCCATGATTTCATCGGCCGTGTGCTTCACCTTGATGACGGGAGCCCCTTCCCAGAGATCTTCCGCCGTTTCAAAGTAGGTATTCAGCAGGGTGACCACCTCGTCGGGAGATTTGTTTTCGCTCCATGAGGTAAATCCCCGTATATCCATGAAAAAAACCGTCCTCGTTTTTCGGTTCAGGCTTAAGACGGTATCATCCTGTATGGCCGCCGACAAAAGATCCCTTCCCAGAAACCATTCGGAAAATGTTCTCAGTTGCTTTGCCGTCTGCTGCAGGATGAGCAAATAGGCGTTGGCCGTCACATGGGCAAAGCCGACAATGATTCCCAACAACACAATCACAATCGTGATGAACAGGTGACTCTTGTCGGACAGAAAACTCTTCAGGGCGCCGGGCGCAGGATTGATGATCGATTCAAAAATGATGTACATGACCAGCAGGATGCAGGTTCGTGTGAGATGTTCAACGATTGTTAAAAGATCGGCCCATTTGCCGGCGGTCCGCTCCTGGATCTGCTGGATCAATCCGATGATGACGGCGAATATCCAATATGCGATGTGGTTGGGGCTTGAAAAGAATTTGCTTCCTTCGATCAGAAGTTCAAAAAACGTATACACCCCCGGCCCGATCAAGTTTCCCAGAAAACGATAGGATTTCCCCTGATGGCGCCAGTTGCCCAGAAAGAACGCTTGAATAACGCTTGCTCCCGTTATCGCATAGAAATCAGGCGACATAAAGTATTTCGCGGGAGATTCGATGAATATCTCCAGGATGATGTTGGCCAAAGGGAAATGAAGGCTGTTGGTCAATAATTCATGGAAAATGGCCCTGGAGCGCGTTCCTTTCAGTCTCTTTTCGAGGTCAAGCGGCATATCGTTCCCCCTCTATGTTTATCGCGTCGGCGCCGCGGCGAGTATATCCTTCAAGGTTACCTCCGGATGGTGGTAGCGCTGGTAGTGGGGCGTCTTTTTGCCGAACTGGATCGCCTCCTGCGGACACCACTGGATGCAGGCGAGGCACTGCTCGCAGTGGTGCAGCCAGGTGGGTTTCTCTCCCGGAAGGGTGATGTTTCCGGACGGGCAGACCGCCTTGCAGGTACCGCAGCCGGTGCATTTTTCGTCCACCCAGAAACTTCGGTCCATCGTTGGAATGCGGGAAAAGGAGAGCCGGTTGAGCCCGGTAAAAAGGATGTTCTGCCACAAGGGGCCCTTCTCGACCGGCCGTTTCTCCCCCCCCGCCGCCGCGGCGGCAATTCGGCCGATCTTGATTCGCGCCGCCTTGATCCGCCGGATTTGCGCCTCTTCCGGTCCGGGACCGCCCCAGGGGATGTAGTTGGTCGGCATCGCCAGCTCGAATCCGGAGGAAAGGGATAATCCCCGGGCCCGCATCCGTTTCTTCAGTTGAATCAGCGTGGCGGCGACCTGTCCCGCGTTGACGGCCACGGCAAAATGGTACCGGGACCCCTTTTTCTCCAGCTTGTCCACAAAGGCGATGACCCTACGCGGCAGCCCCCACATGTGGACGGGGAAGATGATCCCGATCGCCTCGGCCCCGCTCACGATCGGATCCCCGGAAGTGCCCGAGATCGGGATGATCTCGGCGTCGCCCAGTTCTTTTGCCAGCATCCTGGCCGTCCAGAGGGAGTTGCCTGTGCCCGTGTAGAAGAAAATATCGGTTTTCATCGCGGACTCCTGTCACGAAGACAATGTCATGCTCCGCTACGGTAAAAGGCGAGCGGACCCGCTCCATCGGCTGAAGATCCGGAAGGCGCGATCGAGGCGGCTTAAGACGATGGGCCGGAATTTCAGCAGTATAATGAGCCTATAGGGGAAAATTTCGCGGTGGTCAAGGGGAAAGGCGGCGCGACTCAGGCCGTCTCATCCGGAGGGTAGCCCGGAACCCGGGTGTGCCCCCATACATAGGCGTGATCCTCTTTAAGGTCCGGGTTTTGCGAGGCGTCGGTCGCCAACCTGTCGCACCGCTCGTTCTCCCGGTTTCCGGCATGGCCATGCACCCAGACGAACCGGACCCGGTGCCGATCGCACCGATCGAGCAGCTTTGCCCACAGGTCGGCATTTTCGGCCGCCTCGATTTTCGTGCGCATCCAGCCGTTGGCGCGCCATTTGCGGGCCCAGCCCTTGCCGATCCCGTTGACCACGTACTGCGAATCGCTGTGCAGAATGACGTTTGCCGGGGCCCCCAGCGTATCCAGCGCCGCAATGCAGGCCATGAGCTCCATGCGGTTGTTGGTCGTCCGGCGGAATCCCTGCGCCAGTTCGCTCCGACGCTCCCCGTCGATGATGACCGCGCCGTACCCTCCCGGTCCCGGATTCCCAACGCAGCCGCCGTCGGTATAGATGACGATCTGCCCCGGCGGGGAAGGGGGCGCAGCCGGTTCGGCGGCGGCCTTTGCGCTGCCTGAAACTTTCCGGGTCTTTATCGCCGGGCTCTCCAGCCAGCGCCGCGCCTCTTCCACGGTGACAAAGCCCTTGTAAATGGCCCCGGCATACCCACGGACCTGCTCTTCGGCGCCCCCTGGCCCGTACCAGGCGGTATAGATGCCCGGCCGGTAACCCTTGATTACGGCGTAGTATTTTTTTTGACTTCCCATGCCGAGTTCCCCAATGGAACAAAGGATAAGTCGCACGGTGGAACGATCCTTTGCCGGTATGCGGCTTGCTTAATACAATTCAGCAGATTTTTCAACGAACAAAGGACCGTAGGGCGTCTTGAGATACCGCCTGGCGTCTATCTGCGCGACCCCTTCCCCGCCCTCGACCTCCAACGCCCGGTTGTAATACTCCTCGGCCCGCTTCCTCTCCTGGCGGATGTCGTGAATCATCCCCAGGCGCAGCAGGGCCGAGGCCCGGACCCGTGCGTTGTAGAGCGCCGCATCCTTCAGGGTCTTCTGAAAAAAGTCCCCGGCCCGGGCGTATTCCCGCTGATTGAACAGGATCCGTCCCAGCAGATGATCATAACGGGGCTGAAGCTGGGGGGCAAAGGGAGGACTCCCTGCCTGAATCCCCTTCTCCAGATCCCGGGCGATGGCATAAGCCTCATCGAACCGCCCGAGTTCGGAAAAGATGATGGCCAGCGAAAACGAAAAGTTATAATTTCGGGGGAACCTCTCCCTGAGGTCCACGGTCATCGCCAGGGCCAGGGCCGGCTGCCTCTCGTAATTGGTGTAAACCGAGGAGAGCTCCGCCTGGGCAAGCTCCCGGAAAAGATCCCCCTTTTGCATCGCCAGTTCCAGCTCCTGGATGCCTTTGTGATGGTCTCCGGCGGTAATCAGCAGGGAAGAGAGGAAGCGGGTGACGCCCGGGAGCTGATCAATATGGTAATGGAGCAAACCCATCGGAAAATAGATGTCGTTATTGTTCGGATCCGCCGCCCTCGTTTTCTCCAGACAATCCCAGAGATTCGCACTCTCCTGCGCGACTGTGAAATAACTCTTTCTCATCAGAGCGAGGCGGATCTTGACGATTTTCGCCAGGGTCAGGGCAAAGTAGGCTTGACCGTCCCGGGGATTCTTCCCAACCCTCTTCTCCGCCCGGGCCTCCGCATCGCCGACATAACGGATCATCGCCTCCCGGCTTTTCTCCCGCTCCATCGTATCGAAGCCCGTTTCATAGGAGAACAACTGGGCCAGGGCCAGGAAGGCATACCCTGTTGGGCTCTCCCGATCCAGTTCCACCGCTTTCTGGAAAGAGGTGATCGCGCCGGCATGATCCAGGTGAAAAACGCTTTCAATCCCCTGACGGAGATAGGCATGGAGTTGGTCTGGTCGGGTTTCCGCAGCCGCCGCTTCCCCGGCGGGGAGCAGAAAGGAGAGACAGATGAAAAGAGTTAGAGTTGCAGCCAGCCGTTTTTTCATAAGCCGAACCTATTATGGCCAAATGGGAAAACTTTCAGCACCCCAACCGCGAAGCCCTTTCCAAAAACAATTCGTGTCTACGCCTTACCGGCTTTTTGAACGAATATCAAGGAGGGTTGTTCCGATAAAACGATTGACTTCAAGGGGGCATGGTGATAGGGGAAACATCCCTTGGACCGGGAAGAGAGGTTGACCCATGCTGGACATCAAATACCTGAGGCAGAACATCGATTTCGTGTCCGGAAAGATGTGCGAGCGGGGCCAGGAGATGAACCTGGAACGTTTCATCGCCCTCGATGCGGGGCGGCGGGAAATTATCCGGGAGGTCGAGGGGCTGCGCGGTGAACGCAACGCCGTTTCGAAACAGATCGGCGAGAAGAAGAAAAACCGGGAGGACGCAACCGACTTCATCGCGCGGATGGGGTTGGTTTCCGCCCGGATCAAGGAACTTGACGAAGCGCTGAAGAAGACGGACGAGGATCTCGATGCGATCCTGATGACGATTCCCAACCTCCCGCACGAATCGGTCGTCTGCGGAAGGGGCGCCGAGGACAACCCGGTCGTCCGCGTCTGGGGGGAGAAGCCGCAATTCTCCTTCACGCCTCGGCCGCACTGGGAGATCGGCGAGAGCCTGCACATCCTCGATTTCGCGCGCGGGGCGAAGATCACCGGGGCGCGTTTCACCCTCTACCGGGGGTTCGGCGCAAGGCTGGAGCGGGCGCTCATCAACTTCATGCTCGATCTCCATACGGGAGAGCACGGATACACCGAGGTTTTGCCGCCCTTCCTGGTCAACCGGGAGAGCATGACCGGGACGGGCCAGCTCCCGAAGTTCGAGGAGGACCTCTTCCGGATCGACAAGGTGGACTACTTCCTGATCCCGACGGCGGAGGTGCCGGTAACGAACATCCACCGGGATGAGATCCTGGCTGAAAAGGAGCTACCGATTTACTATGTAGCCTATACCCCATGCTTCCGCGCGGAGGCGGGTTCGTACGGGAAAGACACACGGGGGCTCATCCGCCAGCACCAGTTCAACAAGGTGGAGCT